>MTLC01001656.1_pt2 | contig 77861 bp, 91 predicted proteins | sample 1982451 | NCBI WGS metagenome assembly MTLC01 (sample SAMN05710165, study PRJNA340218) | biofilm metagenome | isolation source: sample SPH anode biofilm adapted to +100 mV | place: USA | collected 2012-02-03 | reverse complement strand
GAGGGTGGGATTCGAACCCACGGTCCCGGTTAAGGGACACTTGATTTCGAGTTCACTTTTTTACATTTTAGAGCGTTTTATTTATTACTAGGCAATGCCAACAACCCTTGATTTTACTGGATTCTTGCCATTTCATCTTTCGCCCTGCATTAATAAATATTAGCCCATCTTGGAAGCTCCGTAATCAAATGGTAATCAAAAATTCAAGTTTTTGTTCCAGCGCAGGTAGAAGAGCAAGAACGGGTCTAAGATATAAAGCTCCTGTTCTCTCCACTCCAAGGTGTCCAATTTGGTCACCTTGCCTTTTACGAAGCAATTTCAATAACAGTCATACGGCCAATCAGGTCAGGATTATGACTTTTCCAGCTTCCACAGCTACTTCTTCTTTTATAGCACAGACTAACCGCATCAAAGAAACTGCTCTTATCTATGAAAGTGAAAGCAGCGTTCGTCTACTAACCTTCCCTACTTCGATTATCCCTGTTTTGAAGCAACACAAAGCCGATCAATTAGCCAGCCGGATTCAAATAGACACTAATCGAGAAGGTGGAGAATCACCGGAAGACGATTTCATTTTTACTCAATGGAATGGCAAGCCAATGTTTCCCTACAGCATGAATAAATGGTTGAGAAATTTTGTTAATGTCAACAACCTTACCAAAATTACGCCCCATATATTCCGCCACATGACAGCAACTTACTTGATTACTGCCAGTCATGATATCCGAGCCGTATCAGACACTCCTTATTAAGTTCATACGTTTTTGCTATCAAGATAATAAAAACAAATAATGAAGGCGAAGCGGTTATTAACCAACTTCGCCTCAATACTTTAAGCTATTATACTTTACAATACCTCTTGTCCAATGATTATCAATTGATTGAGCAAAGTCTCCGCGAACCACTTTACATCTCATAATATTATAACCTGTATCATTGTCATCAATCCGAAGATAAATGCCTTCTAAACAATCACTACCAAACTCTGACTTTCTATCCAAAAACTGATGCAGATCTCGTTTCGAGATTCTTTTCTCTGCAATGAATGGCACCTCAAATATTCCAGTCCCATTTAAGATTTCATGCCTTTTCTTTCTACTTAAAAACTTTGAGCTTCTCTTATCAAAAATATCAAAAGCTAAGAACCAGTCAGGCAAGTTAGTGTAGTGAATTGAGTGCGTAGCGTAACACCACTCACCAAACAAGATATATCGATCTAGAAGAATCTCAAAAAGTTTATCGGAATTCCTTTTCGTCCATCCCTCTAGTGGTTTAAACTGAATATGACTAGAGGAGCTTATGTAGTTCCCGCGATTCTGTATTAGCAATTGCCCGTCTTCGCTAATGGAAAACGCAATATTTGCTCCATCGATTTTTTCCTCCACGATTACGACATCCTCATAAAACCGCTCCCCATCTTCAGGAGGAAGTATTTTGTCATCCCGCATCATTTGAGTGCCAAAGTTCACTAAATGATATGTGTGAGGAAACTTAATAAACTTATTCATAAAGCCCTTTCTGTACAAAGTTCTTGCACAACTATGCCATGTTGGTCTAGGTCATGCTTCGCTTTATACCAATCACTATCCGTTGCATTATGGATTGCTGGATGAGCAGGATGATTTAAGTTTAACGAAACCCACTTTCGGTCACTTGGTTCGAAGAGATTTCGACTACCGTTTTCTTCTTCCTGATATATTTGTATTCCACCAGGCAGTATTGCGCCAGCACTATCATATTCTAAATCAATGATATCTATTTTCATATTATTATTGAAGTGTTCCCAGAATAACGCATAATAATAATCTTGGCTATTAAAATTTTGTTTAATTTCTTGCCATACTGAGTTACCAGGGGGATTTGTTGAGAAGCTCGCAGCATCGACAACTAGAACCCCTCCTTCATCTACGATTTTCCGGATAAAATCTTGGCAATTGCAACAACCTGCTAGGCATTCGTTCCTTCCGGCAGCAGCTATCCAAACGTTAGTATCTATAAGATAATAGTTCATCTTTTGACCTCCACTTTCTGCCGTTGAATATAAGCCTTCATAATAGCTTCTTTATCAGCAAGTGCGTCACCGAAAAAATTTTTAGGCCAGTTTGTTATTCTCCCACTGTCATCCAACTGGAGTTCCTCAATCATAGATTGCTCGTTTTCTCTCTTACAGAAATAAAGCTTAATGTCCTTCGGTCCAATCTCTTGATTACGCTCCGCTATTCTACGTTGTAAACGGGTAAGCAGATATTCACTATGAGTTTCTACAATAAATTGAATATTTCTCTCCCGAGAGACTTGATACAAGAAATCGGCCAGTTTGGACTGAGCGGATGGGTGCAAGTGTAATTCCGGCTGTTCGAAAATAATAGTTGACCCCTCTGGCGCGAAGTAAGCTAGTACAATTACTGGCAAAACTTGCGAAACTCCAATTCCTACATCCGCAACATTAGCTTTATATTCGTATTTGGGTGGCTGAATCATTGCCTTGTACTGTCGAGTTCCTTTAATTTTATCGACCGTAAAGGTTTTGGCCAAATTCATCTGTTGGAGCCATTGTTGAACGCAATTCACTAAATTCTCAACCTTTTCTCTTTGTGCTTTTTTCAAAGCTTCCCTTTCAACAATATTGGCCAGTATCGCTTGAATAGCACTCTCACCACTCCTGCCTACCTCGCCAGGAGCCGAACCAGACCATACATATTCACGCTGTGATGGAATTCGCAGTGGACCAAGAAAATAAATATTATGTGCCAACTCATCAACGGCTAAACTCAAATCATTTAAATCAGGATAATGTTGAGTCGCTACTGGCGGAAATCCATAGCATTTTATTGGAGTTAATTCCTTAGATTTCGGAATTTCATTCCTACGTCCGTTATATATTAACTCGTAAGCTCCACGCTCACCACTTCTTATAAGTTCAGCCTTTACTGATCCTAAACTTAATTCCGCTTTCTGAATGCGGATAGTTTCTGCCTTAAATTTAAATTCTAAATTAGTCGAAGCCGACACTATATCATCATTTTCATCGAGTGAATCCCAAGATATTTGGATGCGCAACGGATATCCAGTGTCATGTCCATATATTAAATCTTCATACTGACCTAAATCCACCAAGGAATCCTTGGTTCCGAGATTAACAGGCTGTGCTCGGTCAAAACTTTCAGCTGTTTGTTTAAGTAATAGAATAGATTGAAGTATTGAAGTCTTCCCTGAACTGTTTTCACCAAAAAACAATGTAATCCGCCCTAACTTCAAATCATCCAAGTTCTTCCATGATTTAAAATTCCCCAAACTGAGACTTCGAATCATTATTTTTTCACCTCTGTCAATACAATCTTCAGTAAGTTTTCTCGAGTAATTATTCTGTCCTGCACTTATAAATTCCTCTCCAATCTTCTTAGCCGATTGAATGAATGTAAAACGTCGAATCTAAGACAACGTTGTCCGAGCATTTTCTCTTTTGTTATCAAATTGTTATCAAGCGCAAATTGTTATCAAGCTTAAATTCAAACATAAAAAACAAACCAACGCATCTTGTGATCACTCACAAAACCTTTGGTTTTACTGACTTTATGTTTGATAGCCAGAATTTGATTATTACTATTTGGGGAATATAATTGAAAATGCCTTTAGTCGCTACGCCTGTACTGACTAAAGGCATTTTATGTTGTTTTGCTAATGCGGATATCGCAAAGCTCCCGACTACCAGCAATTAAATACAAAAAGCAGCATATAACGGTACCGTTTTCTTGCCATCTTCAAAGCCAAAATTCTTGGTTGAAAGCTTGATGGCATATTTCGGCTTAAACATCTGCATATACACTCCAAGGCTTTTCGCGCGTGTGTTATCCGCAGCTTTTACCTCAATCGGAATAATCTGTCCCTGACGCTGAATGATAAAATCCACTTCTGCGCTGCGCTCCGAGATCCAATAATAGCTCGTGTACCCACTGGCAGTAAGCTGAGCGCACACGTAGTTCTCGACCATCCCACCTTTAAAATCGTTCAGCTCTTCCGACAAATACAAAATATCTTCCGGCACAATGTCCTTCTTCGCGCACAAAAGGCCAACATCTGACACATAGATTTTGAAAGCATCAATGTCCCGATAGTTCTCCAATGGCTTCTTTGGATGCTCAGCACGATATATTTGGGTTACAATGCCGGACAAGCTAAGCCATTCGATGGCGTTTTCAAATTCAGAAGCCCGACCGCCTTTTTTCACAAGCTTATATTGAAAGCGGGTATTCTCTTTAGACAGCTGAACGGTAATGTTGTCATACACCAGGCGCGTTTTTTTGATTTCATTGGCAGTATTATACTTGCTCATATCATTGAGATAACTGGCTAGAATCATCGCTTGCGTATGGCGCACCAAAATATAGTTCTTGGTTTCCAAAAACTTTTTAACGCAATCCGGCATGCCGCCGACAACCAGGTACTGACGGTAATACTGTAGCGCCGCTTCATGAAGAGCGGACGGCATCGGCTTATTCGACGCAAAGCAGTCTTTTATTTCACCAACAAGCTCATCTTCACCACACGCCAACAAAAACTCTTCCATATCCATCGGATGCAGAGTCTTAATATCTACCTTCCCTACAGGAAAAGAAAACTGCTCTCGATTGACCGCAACTCCCAACAAACTTCCGGCAACGATAATATGATACTCTGGTGCCAGCTCGCAAAAATACTTCAAGGAAGTCAATGCTCGTTCGCAAAGCTGCACCTCATCCAGAAAAATAAGCGTCCGCTCTTTCACAATAGTCTGATTGGCTAACCTAGAAAGAATGGGAATCAAATAATCCGGCTCAATGTTTTCTGCAAAGGTTTCAGCCAGGCGCGGACTCGTTTCATAGTTAAAGTAAGCTACGTTATCATAGTGTTTACGACCAAATTCCAGCACGGAATACGTTTTGCCAACCTGTCTAGCCCCTTGCAAAATCAACGGCTTTCGATAAGGGCTGGCTTTCCATTCCATAAAATAGTCCATTATTTTTCTTTGCACACCTGACACCTCCCTCTCACTAGTTAATCGCGTTCATGTATTTTGATGTAAAAATCATTATTTTTATACCGTCATTTTACATCATATTTCTGGAACATTCAACAAAACGATCAGTTTTTCTTCTATTCTTCTACATTCTGCTACTTATCTACTCATTTTGTGGTAGATAAGTAGCAGATAAGTGGTAGATAAGAACAGCAAAGCGGAGTAGGTTCGCCCTACTCCGCTTCATTTTCATTAGGCTTTGACTCTTTTTTCCCGAATAACTCCTGCCCTACTTGAGCAGCCGCCAGCTTCTTTGCATCTTCCATCACATGTGTATACAGGTCCGCAGTAATCGCAATGGTGCTGTGTCCCAAGATTTGCGAAGCCGTTTTCATGGCTACACCCGAGTTGAGCATCAACGAGGCGCAGGAGTGTCTAAGATCATGGAATCGTATACTTTTTAATCCATGACGTTCCAATAGCTGGGAAAAGCTCTTAGTAAAATACGAGGGTCGAATTGGGGTTCCATCTTCACGGCACACCAATAGACCTTTATCGGCAAATTCATCCTGCAGCAAGCCCTTGTTACGTTCCAGATAGGCTATCCGCCGCTCAATTATGTCAAAAATCTCTTGCGGCGCGCTAATTAGCCGGTTACTGTCCTCGCTTTTGGGCTCCGTAACCATGATTCGATTATCTACCTCGACCAGCTGTTTGTTAATGGTAATAGTGCGATTTTTGAAATCAACGTCTCCACTGGTCAGTGCCATACATTCGCCCCGGCGCAGGCCACAGACCGCGGCCAAGGCCACCGGAACCTCGAAAACGGTATCCTTAGCAATTTCCAAAAGATGCAAGATTTCCGCAGCATCATAGATACTGCCCTTATATTTTTTAGGCTTGGGCGTATTGGTAACGCTCACCATAGGGTTGCGGTAAATCAGCTGCCGTTTCACTGCATGGGAAAGGGCCTCACTTAAAACGCGATGCGTATATAGCACCGATTTCGCCGCAAGCCCGCCTTTGCCGTCCGCTCGCCCTTTTTGCAGAAGATGTGCATACAGTTGGTCAATCTCTGAGGAGGTTAGTTCTTTCAAATTCAGCTCTCCCAATCGGGGAATTACCTGCTGCTTGATGATTCGCGCGTATCCGCTGTAGGAAGATCGGCGTAGATTGGTCTTCACATAGGTTTCTAGCCATTCGTTCAGATAATCCTTTACCAGAATGACCTTTGTGCCTGCAAATGTATTAGTAGCAAGCTTGTGGTTCAAATCCAGCAGAAAGCTTTGCGCTTCTGCCTTGGTAAGAAAGCCGCGTTTTGACGCACGCTTCATTTTCCCAGTATCGTCTTTGTACTGAAAGAAGGCGTCATACACTCGCAGATTGGCTCTGGTGCGCCCTTGCGAATCTATTCCTTTTTTTCGGATGCGTTCTTGGATTGAGCCTTGCATCTCATTAGCTCCCTTCATTGTTGAGAGGCAGGCTAACATTGCCTGCCTCCCATTACTTTAAGCACTAGGAACACGACTGTTTTAACATCCATTCATCCAGCGCGGCCTTCGGAATCCTGATCTGCCTTCCTATCCGCAGAGCCGGAATTTCCTTCGCTTTTACAAGGGCGTACGTTGTATTACGACCCACCCCCAGGTATGTCGCTGTCTCATGGACGCTAAGCGTTGCACTTTCCACTTTATTCATCACGCTCGCTCCCAATTCGTTGTACCCAGTTAAGAAAATGCTGCAGAGCGGGAACTTCTTCTATCGGCAGACCGCTTAGATCCGCAAGTCCTTCTTGAGCAAATGCAAAAGCCTCTTCGTATGTGTCAAAAGCTCCCTGGGTATACCCCGGCACGAACTTTAGCGACTCAGCTAGTCTACTTGCATCGTCAAAAACGCCATAGCTGCGATAGTTATATATGCCAATATAGGAGTCAGAGCATGCAGCAAAGGCCCCTATCAGCGGCTGCTGCAACTGGGGAGTTACATTACATTGGGCAAGGCTTTTTTGCGCCCCCTCTTGGCACTGTCGCACGCCTTCAAACATCGCCCTCAGAATATCAGCCAAGTCTATGTGAACGTGGTATTGCGTCTCCCCACCCTCCAGCGAGAGCTCGCCCATGCTTTGGGGATACTTGTTAACGCCTTTAACTACAGTGTTTACAGGACCTTGTTCGCCGTTCTTGCAAAATCTAGCATTGTTCTTCATTTTCATTCGCTCCTTTAAATTTCATTTGCTGTACGCCACGCATCAGTTCTCTTATGACTTGTTCCATATCGCACGACAGATCGAGGAAAACTTGAGTTCCACATTGCTCCCGCCGTTGGCGTTCCGCTTTCATACGCTTGGCTTCCTCCACTAATTCGGCATGAGCCTTATCAGTATCAAAGACTGCCAAACTCGGAGAAGTATCCCTGCAAACCACTTCTCGGCTAGACGCGGAAGGCACGGTACCCTTTAACGCGATCAAGCCATGTCGTACCATTACATCACTCACATGCTCCCGAAAAGCCTGGAACTCCGCCCGGCTTTGAGAGAATTTCTTCCCCGTCCGCACATTTACCATGCCCATAACCCAATGCGCATGAATACGGCGCGGAACATCAGTATGCACACAAAGAAGAAGCGGATACTCGCTAGAATATATCGAGACGATCTCATCACAGATGCCTAGCGCTTCCTCCGGCTTTAACAGCGGATCACCGAAAGACACTATGCCATGCTTAAATTCGCGCCCGTCCGAAACATGCCACCGCCGTTTACACAGCTTTACCGCGTGAAACATGTTCTGCGGAGTAGTAAGATAACCGCGCTGATATTCTACGGGCGACTTGTCCTCGTTACCAACGTAGCGAGTCGCTGCCAACAATGCTTCCATGTCGGCATTTTTATAGTTTATTAGCTTTAAGATCCCAGGTTTGATACCAGTTGCCATAGCCTCACCACCTCTTCCGAAATAAATTTTTTATCGCACGTCAAATCTTTACTTGTCAAAATGACCTGTGCAAGAAACTCAACTCCAACCACCACGTCTTCTGGAATCGCAGCCATTTCCGCCTCGTTTTGCTGGACATACGCCTCAATGGCTGCCCTTACAAACTCAGACTTATTGCCATTGAATCGCCCCTTAACATATGGGGAGATCTGCTGCAACAACTCTTCGTCGACTCTACATCCAAGCGGTTCTTTTGCCATATTTCTTCCCCCTATCCTGTTCGTTGAACATCTCGGTTACCTGGTACCGTTTAACAAAAATCAATTAGGTTCTTCTTTAACCCCATGCCCTCATAGCCTTGCAGGTTAGTTTTGCCAATACGGATCTTCTTATTTACTACCCCACGCAAAGAGCGAATCTGCATTCCAACATCATGCTCTGATTGCAAGCAAAGCGCATTGTTCTTTACGAAGACGCTATACGCATCGTACAAGGTCCGGGAAAACACTTTAGCTCCCGCCACTACCTCACAGCACTCCGCTATGAACAGTGCTACACTGTTGAGAGACCGCGCATAAGCTCCCATAAATTCGGCAGTGCTGGCTGGAACAGTAAAGCGAAACTGATTCTTTATCAAGTCTGGAAGAGTCTTCACTGCAACGCTGAAAATAATATCTTGTTCCGCCCTCAGCTCTTCCAGCAGATTTCGATTCACATTTTCTGGGGAGATTACCCCTAAGAATCGAATAACAGCCAGTCGATTTATCAGAGAGTTATTAAGTTCCACCCCTGCAAAGTCAGGCATGGTATTGGCCGCTGACACTAGCACCGCCCTTGTCTGCACACGCCTTGGCCTCTTCCCTTTCTCTTCCGCAATGACGTCTTCACAGGAAACGACGCGTTTAAAGTTATCCACGCACGTAATTTGGACAGGCTTCACTTCATGCAGCAAGTTAATTCGGCTGTTCGCTAGAGTAGCAAAACGAAATGGCGAGTCCATTTCATGCAAGCCAACGTTGGATATCTCATCCGGCGAATAGATTTTTTCAAGGCTACGTAAAGCGACACTCTTTCCACTGTTGCTTTCACCCAGTAGAATAAATGCTTTCTCACCATTGCGCAGTTCCGAGATCGCATATCCAAACATTTCCAAAATTTGCTGTACCTCTTCAGAGTCTACCGTCTCTACCCCGAGAGAGGTGCGAAAATACTGGCATGCCACAGTTGCGTCTTCCAGCTTCGCATCAGGCAAATAGTTACATCTGTTCACATAGGAAAAACCATACTCACGGCTATGTTCAAGCAGTTTCATCGTCGCAAGCTCCAATACACCATTCAAAAAGTTGATGTATCCAGGCAAGGACTTCAGTGCACCGACAATTACCGCCGAATCAATCAGATCAGCCACGATTTTTTTAATCCGGCTGGCTTCTAATAACGCCTGCCACTCCTCGGGGATGTAGCGGCGGATTGAAAGGCTTGGTACTTCATTGGTGATGTCACGCCAATAGCCGTATTGCTCATTAAAGTGATACAGCCTGCCACCACAATTCATGAAGTTATTGGTAGCTATTAGGTACTCAACCAGCTTAGAGTAAACCAAGCGTCCCTTCGCATCGACGCACGAGTCGTAAAATGCTTGCATATCGACTTCATTCATACTCAACCACTCCTTACTTTTCAGTGCAATTTGTGGTGTTACAGAGGCCTCTGTCTCACATTTACTATAGTAATATATTAATAAAGCCTCGTCATGTTCATAAATTACGGTGCTAAAAATCGTTAAAAAATAGTAATTTATGATACAATGTGATTAAATAAAAAATATTACGCATGCATAGCATTGCGTAATATTTCATAAATCGTAATTCATACCGATTGCTAAATTCTGCCATCTGGAGGAAATGATGAAAAACATTTTTTCAATGACAACCGCTGAGATTTTTTCTGCATTAACAGACTATTTTCCATCGCAAACTGGTAAGGATGATCCCCTAGGCTACCTTTTTTTTCGATACATTCCTTTACATGACGACTTCACTTTAAGTTTTGAAAAATTTCGCTCGAATTTAATCAGCAAAATCAAGGCCCTTAATGCAGACACCGATATAGAATCACTTGCTGATTTGGCATTGGATCTTTGCTCCCCTTATCTACACCACCTTGCTCCCAAAGAGCCGGAAGACCCCGCTCAAAAAATTGCTTTCAAAATTAACTCACCGCAATCGCTACTTCAAGACTTTCAAGATAAAATTTATGATGGAAATACATACTATTCCGACTTAAAAACATTTATGGTTTTGTCTTATGTTTACAATCAAGATTGTCAGCATGACCATATTACAAAAAAATTTATAAGTTCCTACTTCAATAAGCGAAAATGCAAATCATCGCCCAATTTTAGTAACCTTGGACGTCATTCACGCCATGTATATGATAAACTTTCAGCTATTCAGAAAACTCAAAAAGAAAATTACGCTAATAGTTCCCTAAAACCACATCCCTTTATGGACGGAATTTTAAATTACACGAAAAAGGAATTATCGATCAATAATTATTATGATATCGATGTCTTTCTCGGGCTAATTTTTTCACCATTAAAAAAATCAAATCCTTTTATTTCTTCTCCTAAGAAATCTTTAACTTCCACCACCTCATTTATTGATTCTTTCGCCGGCATTAACCTTAGCAACGACCTCCCCTTTACATTACTTGAACAACTTGAAACAAATAAAATATCGGAAGCTCGCCTAACCGAACACAAAATTCATATCTTTAATCAATTTTTATTGGAGCGGCTTGGATGTTTCAATTTCATAAACAGCCTACATGCTACACTCCAGCCTGTTCCAAATTACCTACAAAACAGCATCGTCCTTTTAGAATTGGTAAATTGCCCACTGCTACATTTTCGTCTAGATATCTTGAAGCTTTATAAAGCCTATTATAAAAAACATTTTTCTTTTAATTTGCATTTGCTTTCCCTATGGAACGATCATCTTTTGAGGTTTATTCGTTTTCACATTTCGTGTACGCTGCCCATTCTTGACCTCACATTCCATTATCTTGCCCATCATGCAACTACAAATTCATCCAACATCCACTCATTCCACAAATCTATTGATACCTTTTTCGAAAGTCTGGATAATAGCAACCATTTCAAGTTTTACGAATACAAAAACACTACTAATTTTGAAATCAAACCCAATTTGCATCCATTCCCTGCAGATACTACTTCAACTACTTATAAGAAACTTAGCTCTGTCGCCTATGCTAAACTTGCTCACGACAGTTGTTATATCCCTCAAAATTTCAATATATTAGACACATTGGGTAGAATTGACATTGAAATGAAAAAACACCTCAAAAACAATTTGGTAATAAGCGAAACATCCCTAGAATAACGCTGTCGCAGCATACGCTAGTATGCTGCGACAGCGAAAGAAAGGGCTGCGCCCTTTCTTTCCCTTCCCTTACTATTATGTTGGTTCGAAAATAAATTAATACACGCAAAAACAACCATTTTTACTCTTTAATCAGCTTTTTTCACTAAAAATAACCATAGGCACTTGTTCCGGTTGTTCCATCTGTTCCACCAATTTCTTCTTTTGAAAAATAAAAAAGCACTCCCAACAAGGCGAGTGCTTTTCAATTATGCACGCCTTTTTTGCTTGATGGAGTGCATAAAGAAGAACCTCTAACAAATTAGGCCTTAGCCAGATACTCCTCAGGCTACTACCTGCTGGTTTTTCTGGCATTTCATGCACAATGGACGCCCGAATTTGTTCACCGATACCTTCTCCACCCCCGGCGTAATGGGCATATCACAATCACTGCATCGTGCCGTTTTTCCCATAACGCCTCCACCACCGCTTTTTGCTTGTCCCAGCCCACTAGCCATGCCTTCATCGGTCCGGCTATCTGCTTCTGGATCATCGTTGGTACTGATAGCCAGGCTCATCAAGTACGCATATTTTATGGCAGCAGTTTGGGCTTTCATCACGGCTTTGTCTCCAACATCCTGCCCACTGCCTAAACCCACCAGCAGCACACTTTCACCGCTTTCGGCATCTACTAGGGTAATCGTCACTTTGACTGTTACCCGCTGTTCTGCATTGCCCTTACTGTTTAACACCTCGCTCGCCTGCACCACTTCCGGCGTTACTACCGAGGCCAGTTTATGCTTCACCAATGCAGAATTCACCTTTTCCAGCACATCAGCCGAGGTGGCGTATTTATAATGATGAAAATCATTAACTCCGTTCTTAGGAATCTGGCTGCACTCGGCCATAACTTGAATCAGTTTGCTTGCTATTTTTTGCATGGTAACACGCTCCTTTTCACTAATCATAAGAAGACAACCGGCCGCCAGTTATGCTGGCGGCCTCTCTTGATTGGGTTCGCTATTGGCTATTTTCAACACTTTTCCATAGGGACAATGCTCGGCTACCTGGCAGTAATCCTTGCATTTGCGGTCATGCCAGCGCTCCTTGCTGCTGCATCGTGGGGGAAGTCTTCTTTCCTTCAATGCTTTCTGCAGGTTTTGGGCCTCCTTCTGCATATAGCGCAAAATCCAATCATCGCGGATGCGGCGAATCGGGATAAGGTACACCGCCTGATCGATTCCTCTCTCTGCAGCCATTCGCAGGCTGCTATCCCGACATAAAGCTTGAATCACCATCCGGTTGACCGCAAGGCCCTGCTGCTCTAAAAGAATGCGATAGTAATTCAGCTGGATCGCCCAATCTCCTACACCGCGAACACCATCGTCCCGCCATTCCTTACGGCACTTCATCTGTCCTTTCTTTTGTCCACTTACATAATACTGTCCGGTTGGCACGTCCACTTTATAACGTCCTAGGGCCTTCATGATTTTATAGGAACTGGTCACTTTCAAATCCCCCAGCACGCCTTCGTCTTCATCCAAAATCTGCCCATAAAGGTCAAACTTGCCAGTAGTAATGGCGTCTCCCAGGCGTATCTCGCTAAGCATATTGCCATCAGTATGCTGCTCATGCATTGTATGCACGGCACTGCCATGCAAGGCATAGAGGACGCTCTGGGGCTCTACAGCGTATTGGGTCGTTTTCTTGAGGTAGGTTTCTCTGGTTCCGGCAATGAGCTCGGTTACGCTGGCTCCATTAAGGTTCCGATTTAGGGAGGCCGCAATAGAACGAAGTGTCGGCAAAAACATGCAGCGCATCGGCTGCTGGCATTGATTTAAACAATCTTCAATAGCGACTTGGTTCCCATTGGGGCAGATAAACGACTGGGCTGGCATAAAGCATCAGCTCCTTTCGACTTAGTTTTCTCTTCTGTCTCGCTTTCTTCTTCCAACGTGGCTACAGCTACCATATCTCCTGTTAAATCGGCTTCCGTTGTAAGCAACAGGCGCAAAGGCAACTGCTTTAAAAGAGACTGTAGGCTATCGGCCAGAACTTTGGCCTGAGCATAACTGAAGGATGCGCTCATACGCATCCTTCCACTTTCCAGCGATATATGCACAGCCCCACGTTTTCCATCCAACGTCACTTCTGTGTCTTGATAGATATAGCATTGATGAACGTACATTTTCTTAACCTCCTCGTAAAATTGGTTTCAGCGGACCAGCGCCAAGGGAGTTATATTTTTCATGGGACGGGGTGCTTCTTTAGAGACTGCCATCGTCACCGGTACTGAAGAGGCAGCACTTGCCAACAACTCTCCGCCCAATCGTTCCAGTTCCGTGGCCCTGCCATAGTCATCTACGTCTTGACTGGCTCTGGTCACGGCGTTAATCAGGCCATACTGGCTGCAATCTCCGGACATAATAAAATGCCGCAGGATGCTGCCGCGTTCGTTTTGGTTCAAAAGATACCGGTCTGCCAGCACTTCCACCGTCTGCACCGGATTGTTGCCTGTGGGCAGCTGCTTGGCCTGGCGCAGCTTATCTACGGACAACTGGAACAGGGTTGCGTCCACTACCGTTTTAAGGGTGTCCTGAACCTTCATAAAGAAGGTTTTATCATCCTGGGACAGCGTTTCATCGGAGAAAATCTCGTAAGCGGCATCGTCATTGTCAATTTGCCGCCCTACGTGGTAGCGCTTTTGGGCATAGTCTTTGACAATAAGGCCATTTTTGCACACCAGCCGGAATAGAAGCGGCTCCACCTTGAGGCTGCCCAAGCCTACCTCGCTGTTGGAGATAACCATGCCAGCCTGCACGGCATCGCCTACATCCACCTCCGCCTGCAGACGTTTGTTAATGACTTTTAGGAACATGTGGCTTTCTGTGACCTCGCAGGACGCCAGTTCTGCGCCTTTCATATCCTTAATGAACGGGAAAACCACCTCTGCCAGCTCCAGGTTATCCAACCGCCGATAGCGATCCGACAAAAAGGCTCTGGCTTTGCCGTCTAAAGTCCGCACCATGCGGCTGGCCGGCTGCTTGGTAAACCAGCGGTTGATGTTGTAATCAAGAAGTTCCGAGTCTTCGCCGCGCATTTTCTGGTAGTACTTTTGCGGAATCTGCAGGCGCTCTCCCAATTGCCGATGCATCAGCTCGCTGACCACGAATTCTTCAGCTCCCTCCGGCAAAGCAACCTGCAGTAAGCTCTGTCCTTGTTCGGTCTTGACCGTCAGCTTCCGTGTGTCAGCCACAAAATCCTTGCGGTTCTTCCGCTGCCACTCCAACTCCTCCACTAAATCAAAAATAGTTCTTCCTTGTTTCATCATGATCGCTTCCTTTCGTTTTAAAATTTCTTTACAGCCAGCCGTCCTCTTTGGCGCTGGAGTAACCTAAATGACCTACGATAATGTGGTCCAGCACATCAATCCCCAATATTTTTCCGGCTTCCACCATCCTTTTCGTCAGTACCTTGTCTTCATGGCTGGGAGTGGTATCGCCGCTGGGATGGTTATGCACCAAGACCACTGCCGCTGCCGACTGTTTAATGGCTCTGGTAAATACCTCCCTTGGCGCTACAAGGGCTCCGTCTAAAATGCCGGTAGCCACATGGCTGCTAGACAACACGCGATTCTTGGTATTTAGCAGCAGAACGTGGAACTCTTCTTGCGTCCGGTATGAAAGTTGCCGGAAATACTGGAATGCATCTTGGGGACTCCGAATGCCAGGCGGCACCTTGGCTTTACTAAAACCTTGGCAGCGCAGCATAAGTTCATACAACGCTTGGAGCTGCTTAGCTTTTTTGAGTCCAATGCCGCGAATTACAGCCATTTCTTTGGGCTGCGTATTGACCAGCCATTGCCGCAAATGCCCACACGTTCCATACTCTGCAGCGATTTCCTGTACCGTTGCTTCCGGCAATAACCATGACAACAGTTCTTCGTCACTGGCTTCCGAAAAATTCTCCATAACCAAATCATCCTTTCCTTTACGCATCGTGGCATCGTCCTCTCATTTTGAAATTTGGGCACAAGAAAAAGAGCCAGCAATTTGCCAGCTCTTCCGCTTCCTTATCCCCATGTTTTCTAGGTTACTATGCTCCTCTGCAGGGTCTTGAAGTATATCTTCAAGACTGCAGCTTCTCTATTATAATATATAGTTATAGATATTGACTTTACCATTTAAAGGAGTCCAAACTACACTATTTAAGAAAAAAAGCGCACCTCATGCCTCTTTGAAAACAGCTCATTTTGCATAATGCAGTTCACAGATATCATCCAGGGCGCCAACATTTATAACAGTGTAATCTTTCGCTTCACCTTGACCAAAAGAATTCCAAATAAATCTATATTCCATCTGATAAGCAAAACGAAAATCTTTACACATAGTAGGTTCAAAATATTGATTAGGATATCGCTCATAGGGATCATAATATTCAACAGGATTATGATGAAAATACCATTGGGGAAATTTATTCATAAAAGCAAGTTCAATTCTTTTCGCAAATGCCTTGGTATCCTTAATAAGCACGCATGCATCATAATCAAATTCTTTAAAAATTACTGGTTCAAATTCAAGTGCTGTACACAACGTATAATAATTATTGAGAGTCGATATGGTCTCTTTAACGTCTCCTATAATTGGGATTCTAATACCATCGCTTGTTTGTATAGTAGTATGATGGCCTGCAAGCCATTGATGTTTATTTAACTCATCATCTGTTCTTGGGTGGGCCTCATCCCCATCCTTATAGACCGAAGCAGGGCTTATTCTAATTTCTCCGTTCTCAACAAATCGTTTCATAAATTCTGCTTCACCATATCGAAAAAGAACAGTTCCTGAATTAGGCCACTTAGGCCGCACTGGAGCATAAACTTCAGAGCGTTGGGTAGGAGGAATCGTTGGTAGGGAATTTCTCCGCAACATAATTTCATATCGGGTCAGATGCTCTTTTCTATACCAATACCATGAACTTAGAAATGTATTTATCGGAATAACATTACTCTCTTTCCTAGCTAACACTGTAAAATTTCTACAAATATCTTTATACCTTTGAGCAAGAGCGTCATCATCGACATTTTTTAGAAATCTTGCCACTTGATATTCCATTTCCCATGTTTCTGGTTTGTAAGAATCAGTACTCTGCCCCCATGACCGAAGAGCGCTAATAGCTGGTAATTCATCCGGAAGCTTTAATGGATTAATCTTCAACATAAATACACCTCCTGGATATCATCTGTCCAACACTGTCTCTAAGCTAAATCCTAGGCTGTCCTTGATAAACACTACCGTCCGTATTAAACGTCAAATTGAACACCATATCCGACAGCCATTTTTTAAATGATGGATTATCCTGAAACTGCTTAAATACTTCCATGTTATCTGTCATCGTATTGAGCACTGCGCGATTCAATGCTTTATCGCTCTCTATTTTGGCATTTTGCTTGTCCGAGTTTTTCATAGCATTTTGATAATCTTTATTTTGCGCAACTATTTCCGGAAATTCAGAGATGCGCTTCCTAACCTGATCCATATCTTTCCATTCGATGTTTCCAAAAAGATCGTTGAAATCAGAAAGAATATTGCTTAATAAATCAAGCTCCGCTTCTCCCTTTCCGCCGCCTGCGCTGGTAGGCACCGGATCTATGCCGTATTCACCATGGTCCTCAAGAACAATCGACATAGATGTTTGGGCCTCCACGCGATAACTATCTAAATCTATAGCCTCTAATATTCCCGCTGACAAATCCTCTTCCACTGGCGCTGGAAGCTTATGAATTAAGAAGTTCAAAAAAATGGACAGTTTTTCCCAATCGGCATTGCCATAAGGCAGTATGGATGCTAAGAATCCATAGGTCCTGACAAAGGCCTTGCATTTGCTTTTAAAATCTACTTGTCCATTTTCATCGAGTTCTTTTTCGTAGTTATGAGCACATGCATCCAAGATAGGATCAAGACGATCTCTGTCAGCTCCGTCCAAATACAGAGCAACAACTGTATCGACATGATAGTCATTAAAAACATGGTATGCACGAATGTCCGATTCTAAATCGTTGAGTTTGTCGGGATCGGTTTCATCTGACAAAACCGTCGTTGTATAGTATTTTTCAAAAGACTCCTTAATCACTTCTGTATCATTTGCAAAATCCAGAATAAAGGTATCATATTTCTGGGGATGTGCCCGATTCAGCCTTGATAATGTCTGGACCGCCTTGATGTCTGTGAGAATCTTGTCAACATACATTGTGTGCAACAGCGGTTCATCATATCCCGTCTGATATTTGTTTGCAACAACGAGCATCCGATATGGCTCTCGTTTCATGCGCCGTTCAATTTCACTGCTGGCAAATCCGTTAATCGACGCTTCGGTCACTTTTTTTCCGCCATACTCATGTTCTCCCGAAAAAGCAACTATGGCCTTATAGGCACTTTTACGCTTTTGGAGATACGTATCAATAGCATAATAATACTGAATGGCTCTTTCGATACTGCTGGTGACAACCATTGCCCGGGCTTGCCCGCCAATTTTTCCTTTTGCAATAACCTGATCATGAAAATGATCTATCATAATTTCCGTTTTAAGTTCGATTGCCTTCTCCTGCGATTCTACATAGCGCCGCAACTTTTTTTGCGATTTTTTCTTGTCAAACAATGGATCATCTTCGACGATCTTCGCAATCTTGTAATAGCTGTTGATGGGCGTATAGTGTTTAAGCACATCCAGTATAAAGCCTTCTTGAATGGCCTGCTTCATAGAATAGTTATGAAATGGGCGGTGTTTGATCTTTCCTTCCGCTTCATAGGGAACTCCAAACATTTCAAGAGTTTTGTTCTTTGGCGTTGCCGTAAATGCAAAATAGCTTGCATTTTTAAGCATTTTTCTACCTTCAAGAATTTTATTGATCTTGTCTTCTGTTGACTCTTCATCCCCCTCATCATAGTCCGCAGAAAGAGCCATATTCATTTTCGCTGACATATTGCCGCTTTGGCTGGAATGCGCTTCGTCAATAATGATGGCAAAATTGTTTTTACGATGCGCGGTCCCAATGTCATCTAAAATAAAGGGGAACTTATGAACGATCGTTATAATAATTTTTTTACCATCTTGCAGCAGCTTTTTCAGATCGCCGGAACTGTCTGCGTGTCCTACCGTATTTGCTACCTGCATAAATCCTTTGATGGTGTTTTTGATTTGTTTATCTAGATTGATCCTGTCGGTGACAACGATAATGGAATCAAAAATCGGTTTTCCGTCCTTTTCCATCGAAACCAGCTGATGCGCCAGCCAGGCAATTGAATTTGACTTGCCGCTTCCCGCGCTGTGCTGGATTAAATACTTCTGTCCAACGCCAGCCTGAGATACGTCCGCTAATAGCGCTTTAACCGCTGAAAGCTGGTGGTAGCGCGGAAAAATTTGCTTGCGTTTTGTTTTTTTCGTTTCTTCGTCTCGATCTTCGATAATTTGCGCAAAGTTTTCAATAATATTTGAGAGTTCGCCCTTTGTAAAAATCTCTTTCCAAAGATAGTCCGTTTTTATACCAGTAGGATTGGGCGGATTACCCGCCCCTCCTTCGTTGCCTTTATTAAACGGTAAAAACCAAGACTTCTTGCCGTCTAGCTTAGTACACATAGCGACTTCGTTGTCATCCACTGCCAAATGCACCATGCACCGACCAAAGCTAAACAGCAGTTCTTTCGAATCACGGTCATTTTTATATTGATAAATGGCATCTTCAACGCTCTGCTTGGTCAGGTTGTTTTTCAATTCGCAAGTAATGATAGGCAAACCATTCAAAAAGATCGCAAAATCCAATGCCAGTTTGGTGTTATCTTTTGAATACATTAGCTGTCTTGTCACGCTAAAAAGGTTCTGCTCATACAACGCTTTCGCTGCCGGATTGTTTTCCGAAGGTGTCATATAGAACAAATCAAAGGACGCTGGGTATACCTTAAACCCATTGCGCAACACATCAATAACGCCGCGTTTGGCAATTTCGCCTTGCAAACGGTTCAAAAACTTGATTTTGTTCGCCTCGATATCCAACCCTAGTTTTTCAAGTTCCTCCGGCTGTGTGGCTCTAAGAAAGCGAAACAATCGTGTTTCATCAATTGCATACTCCCTGCTATAGTCACTATTATTTCCTTCCTCATAACCATTGACCTCCGTCAAATGCTTAACGATCAGAGTTTCAAACCCCGATTCCTTCGTATTGGTAGGCATTATTCATCACCTTCCTTCTCATCAAGTCCTTCCTCCTCGGCTAACGCTTCATCAATCTCCGGCTCGCCAATGTCCATGTTCTCAGATTCATCTATAGTAATGTGGCGAACATCTACTTTTCCACTCACGACATCCGAAATAATACTATTTTTGAACTCAGAGATAAGTTCAATTTCGCTTTCAATTCTTTCAATTGTATTATCAATTTTTGTTGACGATACTTCAATGAATTTCATAATCCGAACTTGTTCATCATAGTCTGGTAACGGTAACACTATTGTACTGAAATCATCTGTATATAACCGCCAAAATCCCTCTACAATACCTCTAACCCTTACCCGAAGCTCTTTCCTGCATTTTGAACTTTTCAAAACAGCCTCTGCATACCTTGGCAATATCTTATTATTGGGCCGTAATACGGTATAATCAGGGCTTATCACTCCCTTTTGAGACGCTAAAGCGAATACACCTAAATGTGCCTTTAGTCGATTCAGAACCAAATCATTCTCTACACATATTTTTCCACCAACATAACTTTCGGAAAGCAATCTTCTTTCTTCTAATCTACCGTCAGATACAAGCCCGTATTTTTGGCTCATGGACAAATGCATTTCTGTACCAGTCTTTGAACGCAAATCCATTTCGCTAAAAAGATACTTACATCTACTTGTTTTCCAATGCTCCGGCACATCCCCCAACCATTCAATCCCCGATGGCTTCATTTTCACTTTAGTATCTAGCCCTTTGGTTACAGCTTGATTGATAATCGCTTGTTTTTGTTCCTTCAAAACCGCAATCAGTTTTTTCTTGGCTTTGATGAATTTATTGATCTTCGCGAGTTTATTGTCAAGATATTTGACGATTTGGTCTTGTTCTTCATTGGAGGGAATTGGCATTTTTGTTCTCAAAAAGGTATCTGCTGAAATTACCTTCCTAAGGCCCGTATAAAGCGGCCTAAGTAATTTACTATTATCTAATGCAAGATAATAGTAATAAAGAAATCGTACATTTGCGTTTGACACATTAAAAACATTATATGCCCCCGTTATCATACCTTTCATTGGGGAAAGGCCAACGGTTCTAGGTGTTTCATCAATGTCAAACAAACAAAATACTAAGTCATTCTCACTCACGACTTGATAAGTATCAAACTCTTTCGGAAATTTCCCTTTTGGATTACTCATGTCTCTTGCAATAACGCCATTTAAAGTTAAAGACAAGAGTTTGTATTTTTTGTGATTCTTTCCAACCAGTGTTTTACTCTGCGACATAATATTCTTGTTTCGTAGAATCTTCCAATGCGTAGGAACTACATCAATCCATGGTAAATCTATAGATTTGTAATCTGCATAAGGCCTAAGTTCATTATTCATCATCCGCTTAGCCCCCTATAATCTCATTCAGTAATCCGTCTGTTTCCGCTTCCAGCGCTTTGATGTCAGCAACAATCTCCTCTAACGATCTCAGTTTTACAGGTTTGTAGAAATACTTCGTAAAGCTGATTTCATAGCCGATTTGCGTCTTTACTGCATCAATCCAGGCATCTGGAACAAAAGACAGCACTTCTTCTTCAAAGAACGCTCCAATGCCGCCTTCATGCAGAAGAGAAATCTGTTCGGTATCTCTTAATGCTGCATCCGGCTCATATTCCACAATCTTGTTTTCTATATTATACAAACCATACAAAGAGTTCTTTTCCGCTTTTCCTGACTTGTGGATTTTTTTAATCACTGGCGCGGCCTGTTTGTTCACTTCTGCAAATTGACTTTTGATAAAATTGATGCGTTTTGCAGAAAGCTTGATATCCAAATTATCCGCTGCTTGATCAATCTTCTCCAAGAATGCGTTATAGTCCATAACCACCGCATAATCTAACTGTTTTGCCACTTCACGCAATACGCTCATAACTTCCATATCATTAGTTATTCGGCAGACTTGTTCAAATTTATCCAAATTGGCTTCTGATAAGTCAACTGCAAGTCGCAATGGCCTTTCCACGGTCACTTTGTAATAACCAAATTCGCGGTTATCAAAGATTTTTGATTGCTCGGTTTCTGCAAAAGCCATTAACAGCTTCGTAATCTCCTTGCGGATTTCCGGCGTTAATTCGCAATTTTTGTTGCCAAGGTTTTTTCTAAGCGGCGACTTCATGGCAGTAGCATCAATCAATTGAACTTTTCCCTGGCGGTGCGGCTCTTTCCGATTTGTTACAACCCAGATAAACGTCGCAATTCCAGTATTATAAAACATGTTTTCCGGCAAGGCGATAATCGCCTCTAGCCAGTCGTTTTCAATGATATATCGTCTGAGATTGCTTTCGCCCTGTCCGGCATCACCGGTAAATAAAGACGAACCATTATGGACTTCCACAATCCGGCTGCCAAGTTCGGTATTGTGTTTCATTTTGCTGATTTTATTGGCCAAGAACAAGAGTTGTCCATCACTGGAACGAGGAATCATTTTCAGTTCCGGTTCGTCTTTGTGCGACACAACAAACCTTGTATCTGTGATGTCTCCTTTGCCGCCCAAACGATCCAAATCCGTTTTCCAACTTTTACCATAAGGTGGATTAGACAGCATAAAATCAAAATATTTTGTAGCATGCTGGTCATCGGAAAGAGTGGAACCAAGCTTGATATTTTCCGCTTGTTCTCCTTCCCCTTTCAGCAGCATATCCGCTTTAGTAATGGCATACGTTTCCGGGTTAACCTCTTGACCAAACAAGTTAATTGAAATCTGTTTGTTGTACTTATTAGCAAGTTCCAGCAAACGTTCTTCCGCTATTGTAAGCATTCCGCCGGTACCGCAGGCGCCATCATAGATAAGATACGAACCATCTTTCATTTTATCTACTACAGGCAGAATGGTTATATCGGCCATTAGTTCGACAACATCCCGAGGCGTAAAATGCTCTCCCGCTTCTTCGTTATTTTCTTCGTTGAACTTGCGAATCAACTCTTCGAAAATTACACCCATCGTATGATTATCAAGCCCAGGCAACTTAACCTCGCCATTATCTTCTAATACCGGATGAATGCTCAAATTGATCGTTGGGCTGACAAACTTCTCGATAACCGCGCCTAATATATTCGCATCGATCATCCGATCGATCTGGTTTCTGAATTCAAATTTGCTCAATATTTCTTGGACGTTCGGAGAAAACCCGTCCAGATAGGCAATAAAGTCTGCTTTCAACTGTTGTTGTTTAGCTCTGGATTTCAGGTCTTTGAGAACAAAAGGCGATGAATTGCAGAATGCTTGTCCAGCTGCGCTGCATAAACCGGCCGTTTGCTCGATAACACCTGCCTTGTCCAATGCTTCTTTCATTTCTAGCACAGTTGCCTTGGTTGGCTCCAAAACCGCATCCAAGCGTCTGATAACTGTCATCGGCAATATTACATCCCGATATTTTCCCCGAACATACACATCCCTCAGGCAATCATCAGCAATTCCCCATATAAAACTAACAATTTGATTGTACGTTTGGTTATCCATTTGAACCCCTCATTCCATTTTTTTATTCAATACGCGCATTTCATAGTCATAGTTTGCATTTTTATCGTCAAGCTCAAATACCTAATTCTTTGCTGATTTCTTGTTCTTCCATTTCAAACTTTTTCTTAGCTGTTTCCAAGCTTTTGCGATATTCAAGGACACTTCTTTTTATCCGTTCCCCTATTTTAAGACACTTTTCAAGATCGTAATCAGGAATTTTTATATTACCCAATTTGCTTGCATTGATTACTTTAACGCCAGCCCCCGTGGTAACTCGGTCTAAAACAAGCTTACCTATTTTGCTTTTCAAATACTTTAGCATTACATGCGGGCTATACTTTTCCTGGTTTACCCTAATAATGCTTAAATTGTTGGATATAAATGCTGGCTGAAAGTCATCAGGCACGATAACTGCCTTAGTCGTAGTTCCTTTCGTCGTCATAATAATATCCCCAGCTTGTATATCATATTTACCATACCAAGTAACCTTCTTATCGCGAATGCGTTCATCCTCTTCATACACAATCTCATCATCTTGAATATTCTTCACGTTGAGGAAATAATGAGTAGCACTACGCTTTAGCATTTCAAGGTCACTTGCCGATACCTGTACCCCTGGCAAAATATCAGCGACTTCTTTAAGCATTATAGAATCGCCTAAATGCCGCTCAATCTCTTTGAAATTCAAATAAAATGATGCACTTAGATTGTACTCATTCATTTCAAGTATTTTTCTATCGACAATTGTCGAAAATCTTTCTTCTTCAACCCATTTTTGTGTAACATTTACAATCCGGAAAATTGCATCTTGCGTCAATGCATTCTGTTTTCTATTTTTCTTTATGAAATGCTTCGACGCATCTATCATCAGAATTTTATTTTTTCTATCCTGTGGCTTTTGCTTATTAAAAACTAGCAATGCCGTCGGTATCGCAGTATGAGCATACATTGCGCTGGGAAATACGATGACAGCTTCTAACAAATCATCTTTAATCATTCCTTCTCTGATTCTTTGATCAGTTGATCGATTCAACCCTCCTACAGAACTGGTAACAATGGCTTTTCCAGTTGGCTTCAATTTATGAACCGCAATCTGATAGTTTGCCCAATCTGCAGCGCTTTTAGCTGGGAGACCATACTTATAAACAGAACTTTCCTCAATCGTAGCATTGAATGCAAAAGGAGCATCCATTAGAACATTGTCAAAACGTTCTTCATCATCTCCAGAAGCACTGTAAACATTTCTCTGCACAACCTTCACAGCACTAATTCCATTGATTAGAAATAACATGTTTGAAACACCGTACATATCAAAATTGATTTCCTCACCATATAAAACAGGGTTTAAATCCTTATATTCCTTGTTCACCTCGACCAGACAACTCCCGACACCAGAAAACAGATCAATTATTTTCATATTTTCTTTAGGAACAATAAGTTTTACCATTAATTTCCTAATACTATCCGGAGTTGAATAAATCTCCTCATGTCCATCTGCTTCCATCACTAAATTATTAAATAATCGCACTAGATCGTTGGACGTATACTCTCTCCATTCAGGCAAGCTAAAAGCTTCCACTATCGCATGCAAAGTACCTAGATCATGTCTTGTTCGAAGCGGCAAGATTGATACCGCCCCTCCTGTGATGATCGAATACTTTTCTTCGATGCAATTCAAGATCTTTACAAACTGTTCCCCGGCTGATTCTTTATTTGACAAATCTACATCATCAAAACTATACTCTTGAACATTTTCGCTCTGCAGCGCCCACTTTATAAATGTCATACCAATATTAATTTTCACTATTTCACTCGTCTTAAAATGACCTCTTAACAAATCAGATAATGCATAAACCAATCGCTCGTCTTTCTCACTCATAACCCCGTGCCTCCTTTTTGTGGTATTTAAGTACTTAATAATACGATATTTTTCTATTTATTTTCGTTCACGTTTCTATAATATCTCTCTTTTTAAAATATGTCAAACATTATTTTTTAAGTATTTGAATACTTTTTTTAAGGGAATAAGAGAGGGGGGGTTGTCTTTTTCTGCAACTTTAAACCAACATAATAATAAATAATCTTAGGAGGTGATACATCATGCAAATTGAAAAACTGGTTCTCCACGTATCCGATGCAGCCAGCCTTATCGGCGTAAGCTCCCATAAAATCTACGAAATGATTCGAAGCAGAGAATTGCCTGCCTACAAAGCCGGAAAAGCATGGAAAATACCGGCAGACGCCGTGGAAGATTATATTAAATTACGGCTGAGCAAATAGCACCATCTATGCTTTTTTCTTATTTGCTTTGCCTTAGTTACCGCCTGTAATACAATTATTTTTTATTTCACCGGCATTGCAACATAATGGTAAACAACAATAGAAAGGAGCCAAAATTCATGTTTGAGGACTTTAGTGACCTTTTAACGGTAGAAGAATTTTGTGAAATGCTCTCCATCGGAAAAAACGGCGCTTACCAGCTATTAGCGTCTGGAAAGGTAAAAGCCTTCCGCTACAATCGGGTCTGGAAAATCCCTAAGCAGGCTGTCGTTGAATATGTGCTTACCCAAAGCAAGCTAGCCTAAAACCCAAAAGAAAAACGACCTTTTTTTCGCCCCGTAATCAAATGGTAATCAAAAATGCATTTATTCACTTTATAAGCACAAAAAAGGCTTTGCGGCAAAAACCGCAAAGCCTTGATTTTATTGAATTAATGGCGGAGAGGGTGGGATTCGAACCCACGGTCCCGGTTAAGGGACACTTGATTTCGAGTCTCTTTGGACGGTTTTAAGACCCCTTTGTTTCCGGGCGTTGCTACACGCAGCCCCTTATTTTTTAAGGCATTGAGTCACGTTAGGCCACGGCAAGACACTACAAGAATATTTAACGTTGCTACATTGTTGCTACACGAATATATATGTATTCCCAAGCGCCCGGAGTTTTTTCCGGGCTTTCTTTTTTGTGCAATATGAACAAAAACCCCGGCAAAATGCCGGGGCCAAAAAAGGGAAGAGAAAAGGAGGGAAACAGGTTGTGCGTTGGCGTACAGCACGTAAGAAATATATCATAATAGTTGTACTTGGAGCAAAATTAAATTTTTAGGATAAAGCAAAAGCCCCTTCAGGGCCAATCTGAAGGGGCTTCGCTTTTGTTGTTCAGGTACTTTCGAGCGGTGAAAGACCTCTTTTGACCGCCACCTAATCGGTGAACGGGTATGGCGTAGTTATTATAACGCACATATTTGTGAGAATAAAGCACAATTTAAAATAAAAAGAAAAGCTTGTCTGTTTTGATTTTGTACTTAACCTCCCCGCCTTCCTGTTTCCCGCCTGCGTGGTACTCTGCTTCTAAGGCTCTGTCTTTACTGAAGTTCCGTTGAACGCTAATCGGGTAATAGGTATCGCCGCCATGACGCCCAACGCCTATTCCCCATTCCCAATTTCTGTATAAATTTACTTTTAGAACATCAACACGCCAATCTTTACTCCCGTCTTTCTGCGTCACCTCCTGCGGCACTACGGTTGTTCTATCTGTTTTTTCTAAGGCCATTGCGGGAAGCGTTTTATCCCCGGCGTTAATTCGTTCCGTGACAGTTTCAGCGGCCTTTTCAACGGTTGGGGAAGATTGAACAAAGGTAACAGCCGGGGAAAGGTTCCCGTTCCTTGCAGCAAAAACCGCTGCTGCCAACATGTCAGCATTTTGCTTGCTGATTTTCAATTCATTTTGCAAATAGTCAGAGTTAGCTGCTTGCGCCGCCGTCATAGTAACGGCTTTTTGAAGCTGTTCTTCTTGTGCGGCATTTTTCTGATACAAGAAAACTCCAACCGCTATAAGTAACGCAACAATCAAGAACACGCCAACGCCTAAAGCAATCTTGGTTTTTGTAATACCTGTTGCAGCACTTGCTGCCGCTTCTAATTCTTCAATTCGTTTTTGCAGGTCTTCCTTGTCCACTAAAAACCCTCCTTAACTTATATATAGACTTTTGGGACGGTTTTACAACCGCCCCAATACAAGAAGTTCCAGAACGATATAAAAACGCTCTAAAACAACGCTATAAAACTATTCCTCTTTCAGAAATTCAAGCTGTTTCTTATCGTATGGGTGCGTTTCCGTATTTTGGAAATACAGGCAGTACACAGGCCCGGCCTGCGTGTGAATGATATTGATTATTTCCCCGACTTCTCCGGCACATTCTCCAAAATTGACACGGGCTTTAGGGAAACTCGTCATCCCTGCGCCTGCGCCTGTGCTTGCGCCCAATCGGTTACACCACGAGCAATAGCTGCCGCCATTTTGTCAAGCCAAGCATCATCCCGCATGTTTGCCTGTTCCTGCATGTTGGAAATGAAACCGCATTCAATAAGTACCGCCGGGGCGTCGGTGTTTTTCAAGACATAGAAGTTTGCTTCCTTATCTGGGTCGCCGTCTGTGCTGTCAACGCGAAAAACTATGTCAGGGAACGCATTGTGAACCTGCTCACTAATAGCCGTTGCCAGCGGGTCTGCCGCCGTTTCGCCCGGCGTAGTGTAGATTTCAAAACCTTCCGCGCTGTCATTGTCGCAGGAATTGCAATGAAGAGAAATAAAGGCGTCTGCTGCTGCATAGTTTGAGTAATCGCAAATTTCTCCCAGAGAATCGCTTTGAATCGTTCTGGTGTCAATTCCTGCCGCCCCAAGATATGCAGCAAGGATATTGCCAAGTTTGAAAGTAACGTCACTTTCACGCAGACCAGTAATTCCATTTACTGCGCCGGGGTCTGGCACTCCATTAGGCGCATGTCCCTGATTGATAACTACAAGCATTTTAATTTACCTCCTACGGTCTTAGTCTTGTGAAAATAGAAATGCTATACCCAACCGTCAAGGCGGCAAGTGCAGCCAAAATTCCGAAACCAAAAACGCCATAAAAAAGCTTTTCGGTATAACACAAATACGCTGCATAGGTAAAAATGAAAGGAGAAGCACCAAATAATAGAAGAATACATTTTCCCACAATTTTCATTCCTCCTTCGCAATCTCCACGGGCGCGGAAGGCTGTTTCTGTTCTTCTTGCAAGTCCCAACGGGAAACGCCTTCCGGGGTATTGTATTTACCGTCTACATAGTCACGCGCCCAAGCCAAGCCGCCAAGAGCCGCAATAGCCCCGAACGCCGCCCCAATAGCTCCAACGCCCTGCCAACAACTAGAAAGGTCTGCCTTCCAGCCCCATAGGATATTCCCCCAAAAGGCAGTAAGCCAAGAAATAAACACGGCCCCAAGCGCCAAAGACCATCCAAAAATGAAAACAGCCACGAAAAAGGGCCAGTATTTCAGGAGCAATTCGCCCCAAAAATGAATATTTTCAATAAGTCTCATTTTCTCACTTCCTGCTAATAGCGCCGTTGATTTCGCAAACGTCACGATGAATAGAATCAATTCTGTCGTGAATCCGCTGAATATCTTCCCGTTTTACTCCTTCTATTTCGATTTCCCGCAGGCGCTTTTCTACCATCGTTACGCGCTCAAGAAGAAGTTTGCTTCGCTCATCATGCCCGCTAAACTGCTCCGAAACCCGGCGCATAACATCGGCGGCAGCTTCCACGACTTCAGCCGTTGCCATAATCGCCCGTGTGTTACTCTCGATGATTTCATTTTGCCTTGATAGTATCGGTTGCAGCTTCCATAGAAACCAACCAACAACGGCAAGGAAGGCCACAAAGCCGACAATGGAAGCGCCGTTCGTGGCTACTTCGTGAATGATTGCGAGTATAAATTCCGACAAGAAAAAGCCCTCCTTGGTGAAAGATTATAGTTTAACTATAATCACAATTCGCAAAGAAGGGCAACGTATTAGGTAACTTTTTATGTTGTTGCAGCTTCGTGGTAATTTACTTTAAAATCGCCGCTTGTCAGCAGTTGAATGCGCAACAAATTATTTTTAGGATAGGCATAAGTAAAGTCAGTTCCGTGTACTGCTCTCGTCCATGCGCCTTTCATGTCAACTACCATGCCTATTTCAGCAATGCTGGCAACGTCTGACGCCGCTTCTACGGTAGGCAGATAGGCAAACCCTATACCCTGTTTCCCGGTTGTAATAGCGTCCCAATTTTCACGCACAAGAGAAGATAGGGTTGTAGGCGTAATGCCGCCAGTTTTAAAGGCCGCAATGTCTGTAATATCAACATCAACCCACGCGCCGCCGCTGAAGGTCTTGAACGTGATTAGGTCTGTAGTAACCGCCAGAACCGCCGCGCCTGTGCCGGAAAGAGTTTTAGAAAGAGAAACGCTGTCTATACCTTCAAACCCAGCCATTGAAATAAGTCCTTTGGGAATAACAGCCCTGTCTTTCGGAGCGGCAGAAATGCTTCCCGCAGGTGTCTCCATTGAAGTATCAACCGAATAAATCATGGGTTTATATTTTCCTAGTCCAGCAAGAATTGAAGCCGAAGGGACTTCCTGCGAAGCTGCAAGGAATGCAATTTCCTTGTTCGCGTCGGAAAGTGCGTTCCAATCAGAAGTAACTTGCACCATCGCAGAACCGTCGTATTTATGGGCGCTTCCGTCTTCTTTTCTGAAAAGGTAGTAGTTTTTTGGAAGTTCAACAAGAAAAACGGGACGAAAACCAGCGTTTTCATTGACGTAATTTGTGGCCGTAGTATCAATATAACTTTGCCCATTAACAGGGTTTACGCTTGTCGAACCTCTATAAACGTTCGCTGTAGAAGTAGAAGTGGAACGTGTAGAACAAATAGTATAAATGCCGTTCCAATTCCAAACCGCATTATCTCCTGCTATTATTGTGCCTCCAAGCGTACTGCCAGCGATAATTTTATCCCACTCGTTGTCTGTATCAGAAGCAGATACGCCGCCGCTCATAAGGCGCATAATGCCTTTTGTACCGCCTATGTTTACTTCCACGCCATTAACAAGGCCAGCGGCGTTTATAGTGTCCCACGAAATGGAATGTTGTACGTTTCTATCCGGTACAAGTTTCATGCGCCCCTGAGTGTCATATCCGACAAAATAGAAGTATGCTTTTCCGTCAGGAGTCGCAGATGAAGCTACCGGAATTTCTGCTTTTGTGGCGCTTCCGATGTTTGTGAATGTGCCTACTTGCCTTGCCGTTGCAGCTGTGTATTCAAAAGCAATTTTATCGCCTACATCCATGCTTGTAGTATCAGTTCTTAGGTCAGAAATATATTTTACAAGATTCCGTATTCCTTCCTTTCCAGTAGGAATATAAGACGGAGCTGCATTTCCAGAAGGAATTAAAGCCACGTCCATTAGAACTGTAAACTGAGATACAGCTCCGCCTGTTACCTCAAGCAAGTCTCCCGTTTCTAAAGAACTTGTTCCCAATTTTAGCCATGAATATACTGAACTTGCGCTGCTACATTCAGAAACCCATCCACCTCCATTTATCCGAAACTTACACCCAATGCTAGTAGAAGACGCTAAGTATGCCCAAATATCATAGTCGCGCGTTTCTATTTCCGCAATAGTAGTTCCTGCTATTGCGTTTCCAGTTCCCCTACATGCGATACCGGCAGCGTCAGCATAAGCAACACCCCATTGATGATTCCTTATAGCGGTTGTTCCGTCTACCAGATACCACTTATCTGCATCAGTGGCTGTGCCACCTGTGTCGTAAACAGGAGAAAAGTCTCTTCCTGAAACAGCACGCCCAATGTTTTCTATATGCATTTTACGCCCTCCTCAGTACCACAAATTAGACGATTTGGAGTCATTTTCCAGGAACTCGAATACGGGACGGAACCCTATATTTAAAGCATTACTGAAAGCTCCCCATCCCATTTTTTTTACATCAACACTGCTTGAAGGTCTATAAATGCGTCCAGAGCTATCTCTGTTTGTGTACGTGGTGCTATCTCCTTCGAAAGTGTATGAAAACCCATTAACAGGGGTGTCTTGGCAAATTGTTGACAAGTCGTATTTTTTCCAATGCCAAACAGCATCATCACCTGCGGTAATTTTTCCGCCAAGATTAGCGCCTGCAATGTACTTATCCCACTCATTGCAAGCAGGCCATGCTCCAAGTCCTGCGTCCGTCAACTTTGGCAATCCATCTGCGCCCATGTAGGCTACGCCGCAAGTTATGGAGCGGATTAAAACATCGTTGCTGTTTAGCGTTGCTTTTAAACCTTGAATAAATTTAGCAGCGTTTAAAGTATTATATGAAACGCTGTTTTGTAAAACCCTATCTGTAATCAAAAGCCCCGGCGCAACCTTCAAGGCGTAGGCGTAGCCGTTAGGAGCCGCCGCGCCAGTTACAGGAATTTCGCTGGCTTGTGCAGTTGCAAGAGCCGCGCCGAAGTCTGAAAACGTTCCAGCGGCCCCCGAAGAAGCCGCATACTTAAAAGCAATATAGTCTCCGATTGCCATGTTCAATATGTTGGTTTTAAAAGAGCCTGTGCTTGAAGGTACTGGCATGTCAAAAACCTCCTTAATTAATTGTTACGGAAGAAACAGACTTATAGGCAGAGTGGTCGATATAATCTGTGCTTTCGCTAAACTTGCCAGCGCCAAGCGTTGCCGGAGTGGTGAATGTTACAGGGAAAGAAGTTTTAGGCCGCATGGAGCCGTCAAAGATAAACCACGGTGAAAGTTCTCCGCTTACGCTGTCAATAATAAAATCGTCGGCGTCTCCGTTGTCAAAACTGCAAGCAGTATACACTTGGTCTTGCGCTCCGGCAACAAACTTTAGAAACTCAACGGGCGGCGTTAAAAATGTATCAGTCCAAGGAATAACAATTTCCTTTGTAGACGGGGCCACGACGCCAAGAAATGTTGCTTGCTTCAATGCTCCGGCGCTTCCGGCAACGCCAACGGCTTTCCATTTTTCCGTCCCTGCGCTCATATCGGCACTGAAGGTGGCGCTTGAAGTATGGTCTGCAAGGCAGCGGTAAAGGTTGTCTGAATTAATAACAGCTTCGCCCATTGAATAGGCGGTATTCGGTTGCCAATCCACCAAGTTTGCGCCTTTGCCGCCGATAATTTCCCAATAGTTAACCTGCACGTTATCCCAAGCATAGGAAATATGGGCCGTAAGGCAACGCAGGATATTATTTCCACGGGTTACAACGACATTAGGCTCATACGTTTCGCCAATGGCCCATTTATCAATATAACCAATATCAAGAATTTCCCATTTTGTGCCGTCGAACAAGGTTCCTGAAGTATGAGTCGTGGAACAGCGCAAAAGTAGGCCGTTATATACAATAAGATTATTTACTTGATAATCTTTATTTGTGGCCCAAGTTTGTGCACCACCAACCAGAGCCGTGCCGTCAAAAGTAACATTGCCGCCAGCTTCCCCGAATTTATCAAGCGTTTCTTTGTTGTCGTGGGAGTGAAGTTCTGATTCAAGGGCAAGCTGCTGCCCATCATAGGCAGGCTTACTATCTTCTGTTTCTCCTAGCTTTGCAAGGGCCGCGCTGTTTGCGTGGGTATGACTTGCTGCTTCCAACGGGTCAAGACGGGCGTCAACACCTTCTAAGGACGTGTTAACTTCCGTTTTGCTGTAGGTGTCTGCCTTGAGGTAAGCATCTCCTTCATCCATTTTGCCAGCCAGCGCTTCCGTCAAGCCAGAGATTGCAGCGATAGGGTGGGAGTTTTCTGCGCTTCTCCCATTAAGATTGTTATGAACCGTTACGCCACCGCCGCTGCCGCTTCCAATGCGGCGCAAAGTCCAAACAACCGTTCCGTCAGTTACAGTGTCGTTTTCTCCGTAAGGGCAAGTAGGTTGCTCCGTCCCGGTTGTCCCTGCCGTGGTACATTCTAGGAACCCCCAAGAGTACATTTCGTCAAGGCGAATCACGTCACGCAGGGAGAAGGCGGCTTCTGCCGCCCAACCTTCCCAATGTACTGCCTTTTCCGTGTGTGTTTTTGGTGTTGCGTTGTTGTCTACAGCTTGAAAACCTGCGTTTATACCGCTTTTTGAGACAATAGTATTTCCTTGCAGCAAGGGAATGTTTAAATTTGTCGTATTAGTTGCCATTTCTTACCTCCTGTTAAACTATTACTTGTTCGGCAACCCCGTCAATCATTTTATAGTATACAATGCCGCCGTTTGCCTGCGGAACGTATGGAGAACTAAACAGGAAGCCGTCAGCAAGGGTTATTTCTTCCGTGGTTCCATCTGCTTTAACAGCAATCGCCCTGCCGTCAGGAATTATATAACTGCCGTCGTAGCAAGCAATAGCCCCGGTTTGTCTTGTTTCGCTTGCTGTTCCTAGTACAAATAACGGGAAGTCTGAGAACATAACTTGAGATTGAGAAAGGTTTAATACTCCGGCAGGTATTTCAATCCGGTTTGTTGTGGCCCAATCGCTTAAACGTTCTGCCACCTGCGTTGCTTCTGTACAAGCGTCAACAAGGGAAGGAACAACCCAAGGGAAGGTTCGTTCGTGACATTGCGCAGAAATAAGGCCGTCAAGCTTGGAATAAACCTGAATAGTTGTGTTGTCCGTTGTTAGGTCACTAAGAAGAACTCTTTCGGCCCAAGACAAGGAAAATTCTTCGTCTGTAATTTCATATTCTTGAAGCAATGTGTTCCCGTATAAAACGCGCACAATATAAGTCATTCCCTCCGGCTTTTCAATAGGAAGGCCACTCCAAAAGTCAGCAATGTCATCTTGAGAAACAGCACCAAAAGAGCGTTCTTTATTACGGGGAACAAAGCTAATGCTAAAGTCGCCGCAAACCGTTTCAATGAATCTAATGTCCGTATGATTTCGGTCTGACATGCGAATTTTGCCAGGTGGGTTTGGGCGGTTTGAGCGTTGAATTGTGGTTACAGTCCTTGCCTTAATCGGGTCAAACGTTTCTTCTTCGTCTGCCGTCGCTGTGGTTATGTTGTAACTTTCCTCTACGGCATTGCCGCTGAAGCAAACAGGCCCGCCCGTGGTTACGTTGGCAACCCGCGCAGAATCCACAAAATAAACTACGTCGCCGCCGTGGTGCGTTTTGGGAACTGTGTCCATAACGCCACGGATAATTCCAGAAACGGCCCAATGACCGTTTGCAAGCTGTTCAAGTTTGCTCCAAGCCATGATTTCATCGTTGACAATCAAATACTTGCCGCCACGCCGTGCGCTTGTAATATCCGGCGCTCCCGTGGAAAGAGAAGCAGAGAGAAGGTGGTCAAGATTGCCAAGGTCTGTAATGGTAAAGCCGATTGTATCAATAACGTCTCCTTCTTCGCTGTAGTCGTAAATCAGCCTTCCGGCAGGCGTCCAGTTCGTCATGCTGTTTGTTGTTGTCCACGTTTCACCCGGTGGAATGCGCCAAACAGTCCAACGCGCCGTTTGTTCGTTCGGTTGTGCTGCAAGAGCATATACATAACTGTCATTGTCTGGCATTAACTCCCAAGGCGCTTCTATAAATCTGTAATTTTGAACGCCTGTAGGTCTAACTACTTCGGGATTCCATTGCGTAGAGCCAGAAAAATTAAAGTCTGTTTTCCCAAGGCTGAAAACGTCTTCCATTGCTTCGATTGTAACATTGCCATTAACAAAGTCGCCAAGGTCAATATCCGTAATGCGTAAAATCATGTTTGTAATGCCAAGCGGAGTCCAATCAAGGCGCAGAACGTCACCAATTCTATAATTTGCTAACTTCCTGTTCCCGTTTATAGAAAAATTGGAAAAAGGATATCCTTGCTCTTTGCACTCTCGTTTTGCTGCCCAAAGAGCATTTGCAGCCGTTGTGAAGTAAAGGTAAGAATAGCTTTTCGCCGTTTTGTTTCCGGCAATTTCTATAACAGCAGGGTCGTTGTCTTCTATGCTTGACTGTTCATACACGGCGGCGCGGTCTGTATAGGTTATCGACACGCTTCCGACAGTTTCCCTCCAATCTAGGCGCGTCATACTTAAAGAAGAAATGCAAGTAGTATCTATAACAGGAACGCTTGCCGGGTCGTAGTCATCCCGAATTAGTTTAAAGACAAGCTTGCCCGTTGAAGGTTCAATGTATTTAACGGCGTTTATGTGTTCCATTATTGCGCTAATCAGTGTTTTTGCGTCGGTTGTTTCTTTGATAACAACAGTTATCCCTATTCCTTCTTCGTGAAGTTTTCGTGCCATAGCAAGCAGAGAATCAAGGTCTAGTAGGTCTGGTGATTCGCCAAGCCCCCATTTTGCATTCGTGTGCGCTTCATAAATGACTTCTGCCGGGTTTGCGTCTTCCCCTATTGCGCCATAGCCGCTAAGATTAGGGATGTTCTGAAGTTCAATCCACGTTTCAGGGATAGTGGCGCTTTTGCCTATGTAGGCGGTTGGGACAACAAGAGAAACGTATGGGCGATATGCAGGAGTAAAACCACGCAAGCTTTCTTGAACACTTTCAGTATTCATTTGTTGCTGCATCCAAGCGTCTGCCTGTTGGTTATCGCCGCCCAAATAGGCGCGAATCTCACCTACAAAACCGCCGTTTTCATCTACGCCGCCAAAAAGTTCCTCGTTATTTACTGCGAGTGTAGCCGGGCCGGGAAGAACGCTGGCACAAGAAACGTCTCCCTCCCAAACTTTTTTTTGCGCCATGTATAAAGAACGAACGCGCATGTTAGTGCTTGAATGAGCAATAAGCATTTGATAGCCAAGGTAATATTTGAAACCCTTTTGAATTGTGGTTTTAAGATTGCGCCCGTTAATCAGCCACGAAAGAAGCCATTGCGCCAACATCATTAAATAATTAGGCCCTGCGGATTCTTTGATTGTATGGCTATGCATACCTGGTGGCGGCGCGTATGCGCCGTGTCCGTGCGGTGTAGCTGTTACACTGCTGCCAGTAGTAGGCAATCCAAGCCAAGCAATTAATGCGGAAAGAATGATAGGCCACGCGCTAAAGTTAGCGTGCGCGCTGTATGTTTCCGTGTATCGGTCTGCCCGGAAGTCTCCAAAATATATGACAAGTGGGTTTTTTATCATGGCCCTGCCGATAACAACGGGAATTGGCGTTCCTGTGTCCGTTTCGGTAACACTTAAATCATCCGGGTCTGAGTCGCTTTGGTCGCTTGAACCACTAGTTCCTTTGCTCGAAAACCATGTTAAAAGTCCATATACTCCAAGCCCGGCCCATCTAAAAGCAGACATGATTTCACCTCTCTTATAAACTTATTGTTCCTACAAATCCGTCTGTATCTCTCTGTACAACCTGTGAATCAACCCAATAGACGCCGCCGCCTGTCGGGTTCCTAGTCGGGTCTGTGGGCGGCACATACGGGCAACCAGTAAAATTTAGAGAATTGTTATACTTGGCAACACACGTACTAAAGAGGTGGTCGCAACCGGGAGAAATTACAGCTTCGTTTCTTGGCGTGTCTGAAAATGGATAACGCAAGCTAATTGTATCTCCAACATGCGCGTCAACCATGCGAACATTATTCCCGTGGCGCATTAAGCCGCCGTTAAAATAACCGTCTGCGTATAGCGCGAAGGTCGTGCTTCTTATGGTCGTTCCTGAAGCATAATCAATAATAAAGTTTACTTTGTAATCATCTTCGTTTAGTTTGCAATCTTCATCATATATAACGTTGTTGCAAAAATACTTCTTTTTCCCTTTGGGAAGCTCTTTGGAAAGCCAGTTTTCTTGCTTGATTGTCAGCTTGCAAACTGAATCCTCAAAATTAGCTTGACTTACCACGCCCCAGAAAATAACGTCAACAAGAGTATTGTCTTGCTTGTGTATTTTTTTTAGCGCCATTTTCAAGGGTATTTCTGGCGGTGGCCCTTGGTATAACATTCCAACAGGGCTATCTTTGCTCACAGAGACAACCAGAGAGGGAGAATCGTCTTTTGAACAAGGCTTCAATGTGTCCCTTTCGACATAATCTGCAAAATACGTTTCTGTTCTCGTTGCTCCGTTTTCGGTAATTACAATATTTACATCCTCACAATGGGAAGTGTAAAGAAAACTTGTGTCTCCATTGGTGAATTTATAGCATTCAATCGGCAGGCCATCTTGCTGCGAATGCTCGTATTGTTCAATGTTGCTATTTGCCATTTAATCAGTCACCTCCACGAAAGGCATTGAAGTCGTTCCGACAGTAGGCGTTGCGTAGTCAATAATCATACTGTCATTATCAAAACGATATTTCGACAAAAACGAAATGCGCCATACATCTTTCAAGTTTAGTGACCTGCTTAGATTTCCGGTTAACCATATTTTCCCGCAAGTCCCGCTTTCGTCTGTTGAATATCCGGCAAATTTAATAATTTCAGCCGTGTTGTCTCTTCTGAAAATAATGGCTGTTTTGCGGCGGCTTGTGTTGTTGAAATATTTCCAGTAAGCCGGAAATTTTGCAAGCAGATAGGATTGACCGTTTGGCGCGTCTTGCGCAAGTTCAACGTCATTCAGCCATGTTGGAGCAAAAAAAGAATGAAGCCTTCCTTTCATTCTATAAAAAAACCTTTGGAAGTTATTTATTTCCTGTCTTGTTGTAAAAAGAAAGGGAAGTTCTTTCGTTTCTACGGGGTCAGGGCCGCGCAAATCATACAAAAATGGTGATGTTTTGTTGTCAAGGCGATATGCGTTGCGCGTATAGTCAGATTCAACGGCATTTGCCCATGAAGGCATTGTTAAAAACAATTCCCTTCCTTGATATGAAAGGGGAAGACCATTGCAAAAAGGCTTTTTAACCGTTTCGTCGTGGTTTTCGTTGTAACTGACAGGAAGTTCAGGAGCGTGCGTTTCGCGTAAAACTTCAACGTTCAATGTAAGTTCTGAATATTCACTGGTAGCACTCGAAAACTTATCTTCGCTTTTCAGTACGGCCCACACAATAGGACAAGCGACGGCCTTGCCTGCTTCCCAATCTTCAGGAAGCGTTCGCGTAAAAGAAACACTCCCGTCGCCGCCGATAGCGTTTAATTGATACGTGTCGCCGCCGTATTCGTCAGAAAGCCAAGTCATAGCATGAGTAGCGCCGCGCCAGCCCCAAATAGTTTCTTTCGGTATGGAAAATCCATAAGAACCGCGAAATAATTCTTCTTGCAATGTAACAGCAGAATGCCAAACTGGAATTTGAAAAAGCTGCGTCTGCTGTGAATAGGCAAGCGCCCGCAGGTATTGGCTTTGCCAATGTTTCATACCGATATAGTCATACGAAAGCATACGGCGCGGCAAAGGACGGACGGAAGCCCGTTGCTCCGTACCGTCCCAAGCCTTGTGAATTTGCGTTAAAAATTCAACCGTCTCGCTTATTTTCAATTAATTCACCTCGCAAAATCATCCCCACCACGGACTCAAATCGAACACACGTTCTCTTGTGACAACTACAGAACTAGCGCCAACCCATTGCCACATTTTCCAGAGCATCCACGGTTCAAGCACGGGCCTTGTTGCGTTCATAATAGTAGCAAAAGAAGCAATCATTAAAAAGCTTCCAGCGTCAACGAAATGCGCGCTTTTAGTTGTGGTGTCAGGAAGGGAAACAAGGCTTTCCTTGCCTTTATAAAAATTAGATGGATAACTTCCATAAGCGGAAAGTTCCGTTGTTTCAGAAGCAAGTAAAATCGTTCTTGTTAGTGCAAAACCGTCTATAGTAGCATTTATGGAATCGGTTATTTGTTCTTTTTCTTTAGGTAGAATAAACCTTCCAGTCTCATAATAAGCTTCCCCGGTGTTTAAGTACGAATCAACAACAGACCAACAATATTCCATAATCATTGCTCTTTTTTCTGGAACAAGTGGATCTTCTTCTCCCGGTGGTATATGTTGGGTAATATACTTCCAAGCGGGAAGAAAAGCGTTATTTTCAAAGCTTGCGTCAAAAACAAGCTTAAACTGCGGGCTTTCCAATATGTCCCACACAATGCCAAGCTCGCTTATTGTTTTCACGTTTGAATGTACGGTAATATTCCCTAAATTGTCGGTAACAGTAAACGTTTTTCTCCCCGGATTGAAAACGTAAGTCCAGCCTTCTTCTAAAGTATCATAAATTATTGTTTCGCTTGTTCCCCAAGGAACGCCAGCACTTCCCAACTCGTCCCATGTCATACTGCCACCAAAGTATTCGGCAGGTATTTTTAAGCCAAGGTGACCAAGGACTTTGAACCGCACAGAAAAATAGGGGCGATTGGAGCACGCCAAGTTTGAGAACCTGCCCATCAACGAAACACCATCTTGGATATAACCGCCGCGCTCAATGCTCATGTCCTACCCTCCGTTTATTGTTTTACTGAAAAACCATCATAGCCCATAGAGCCGCCGCGCTTTACATTCGGAAATGCTTGGTGCAAGTTACCAGAACCGGGATAACTAATTTCATAACATTGCGCAGGGGCTACATTCCGCATTGAAATAAAATAAATGCCGGGGGCGTAACCAACCTGCGAAAAGTTTCGCAGAGAATCCGGGTCGCGCTGCACATATACAGCCATTGGCATATTTACGGAAATGCAATTTAGCGTGTTAACGTTCCGGCCTACATCCGTAGAGTCTTGACTTTGCAAGTATCCGTAATGAGGTATTTTTGGAAGCCAAGAATCATCAGCGAGCGAAGGCTCAATAACATGGAGTCCCATTATTTTTCCAGTGAATCCAGAAGAAACGCTGGTAGACTCGTCCTTCCCTGCACTTGCCCAAAGAACCGGAACGCGACGTAATGGCGCTGCATCAACGTCGATTCTTAAAAACGTACTTGCATATTCAGACATTGAGAAAAGACGATTGCAGCCGGGGCCAGTTTCTACTCCGGTAGCGTCGAAAGTTCCAGGTATCATGTAATAGCTGTTTCTGCTGCCGCTGTAAAGCATTCCACCTGTCCATGCTCCAACTTTGTACGTTTCTCCTACAGCTAAATGCTGCCAAACGTTTTCAGCTACTTCGAAGGAGAAGATGAGCATGTTTGCTGGGTCGGTAATGGAATTGCAAATCAGTCTTGGAATTATTGCACCCAACGGAACTCCTACGCCAATAACTTCCTGTGTTCCAATGAATTTAGTCGCCCCCGGTTGGTCGTACCAAAGGCCGGAAGGAGGGTTTGCGCTGTAGTTTGTGGCTCCTACAAGGCCAATTCCAGAACCAGCTACGGCCTGTGATTGGAATATTTTTTTAGTGCTGGCGCTTCTGAAATGCGCAAAAACATCGTTTTTTTGAATCACCAGTGTCTTTCCATCTTCGACGCCGTTGCCTTCAATGTCCAAGTCGGGAAGGCAGTTTTCCAGTAGCGTCCAACCATTTGCCAAAGCAAAGGCAGACATTTTTGCCAAAGCATCGTCCGGGCCTGCAAGGTTCGTGTATTGAGTATATGCCATTTTTTCAATCCTCCAATCTAATAATGCAAGCACTAATTCCGTTAGTTATTTCTGAAATAACATTGTGTTGTTCAACTAGTGCGTCGATGCTTGTAATATCTGTTTTCCCGTGTGGATAGTACCACCTTCTACCTTCGTATAAATTGGGAACAACAAGAAATTTCTTTTCTTCGAACGTTACTTCTCCATATCGCAATACCTTTGAAGAAGGCCAATAAATCCCCCACACGCTTCCTAAAACATCAGCCCGCATAGTTGCTTCGCTTGTTCCATGAGCAAGCTCCAACGGACTTAGAGAATAAATTGGGTCTTCGGAAGCAGTTGTGTAAATATGCTGTAATTTCCCTACGTTTCCATTTGTAGGAAGAACATAGTTTTTTGCTTCTGTGTTTAGTTCTGGTTCTTTGTTGGCATAAGAATAGCTTATAGATGAACCGCAAGCATCTGTAAGCGTTTCTTCTTTATTAAGCCAATTAAAAAAAGAAGACCAAGTACCATCCGGAAGCATGAGTTGAACTTGCGATAAATAATTTTCGTCAGTCCAAGTGCTTGACGTATTTGCAGGCGCGGCAGCAGAAACAGGGAGTCCGCTTGACAAATCAGCGTTTTTTACAGAATAATCAAACCTAAAACCGAGCGTAGGCGTTGGGTATGCGTCTCCCGGATTCATAAATATAGACTGCCCCATAGTTTTTGCACCAGAAGTACCACCAATCACGCATAGCGGGCAAGCGTATTCATGCGGTTTGTGGTAAGGCTCAAGGAATCCAAGATGTGCAACATTCCAGAACCCACTATCGTTTGTTACTAAAACAATTCTATGCCTGTCTTTTGTAGCCCAAAACTTAAACACGCCGCTCATTGGGCCGTCTATGTTCATGGCAATAGCAGGGAAGCCAACTCCCGGAAAAAGTGGCGGCGTGAACTTTTTTAACCCAGGTTCTCGCGTTGTATAAAACAACGGGAACCCTTTTGGAGCAATCGAACTGGCACCGGCTTGTTCTTGCCAATCAAGCCCAGGGGAATACTGTTTAAAGGCTCCCAAAAATAAAGGCCACGCAGAACGCTGGAATATTTCAGGTTCAGAAAGAGAGTAAGAAGAACTGCTTTCACCTTCTCCGACAGTTACGGTTGTTCCAGAAATAAAAATCGGTGAAGTTGTCGGGCTGATTCGCAGGCCATTTCTTGACCAAACAAACTCTCTGAGCATTACGTCTTTTTGCGTAAGCCACTCTTTGTAAGTGGTTCCTTGAATAACTTTTTTCGGCATGAACCCAATGTAGAAATGTTCTCCTTCTCCCCAACCGTGCGCCTTTATAATTGTGCCTTTAGGCCAAGGCTCCTGCTGCATGACTTCCCAAGCATCTGCGCCATGAATTTCTGCATCAGAAACCCACGTACAAAGCTGTGCAATTAAGTCATCATGGTCGGTTGCTGTGCCTTGTATATACGGCATATTACAGCCCCCTTTTAAAAATACTCGATAGCAAAATATTCATCATTGTCGCGGCGGTTAACGTTATTGAAAACCATGTACGGTTTATTGTTGTGAATAATAATATCCTTTGAAGCCAAGTCCTGTCTGTTCCCGATAAAATAAACGCCGTCGAATTGTCCCAAGATTCCATGCGGATACGTTTCAACCAGAAGGCAAGGGAACATAATAACATTTTCAATGGTCAGCGACGAATCAAGAACCGTTAAAACGTTTGTGGGTTTTGTGTTTTGGGGCCATATATTAATATGTTCAAAGTGCATTGCAGAACCGCTGTTATTCTTGTTTATGGCGGCTCTCCAAGTTCCATCTGCCCGGCGAATGCGCAAGGAAGAAGTTTGTTCCATGGCATTGTCGGCAGGTGTGTTTGTAAGCGAAGTTCCTAGTCCAGTAAAAGTGTCAGAACCGGGATTCACAAAGCAAGAATGTCCAGGGGAAGAAGAATCCCACGAACCACCCTGAATGTAGCTGCCGCCGATTGCCAGCGGGTAAGGGTACTGACGTTGAACCGCCGTAGGATAAATGAACCCTAAGTATGCGCTTTCAAATTGAGTTGACAACTGCACAACAATAATAACCCGTCGCGTGTTTGCACTTAGCCAATATACCATGTGCGTACCATCAGCAAGCGGAAGTGTTGGAAGCTTTTCATGCGTAATACCTCCCGGCTGTTCAAGCCAAGAAAGGTTTGCGTCATACCCTGCAAAGCCGTTAAAAACAAGGTCTTTTTGCCCTTCAGAAGCGCCGTCTTCAAGCTTAAAACCTAAATAAATTTCGTCAGTTCCATCTCCGACACCCTTCAGCACAACTTCATTGCTAGTGTCTGTAATGTCTGCAACGGTTGCAGGGGCAACAAGTACCCACTCATTGCCCGCGCCGAAGGTTGCAGAATTAGTCAAGAACGTAACAACGCCCTTTAAAAGTTCAAGTGCGGAGTTTGCAACTAATTCTGTAGCCGCCATTCGTTTTTTCCTCCCGCTATTTTCTAATAATTTGCCGAACCGTTCCGGCGTTTCGCTTTATCCAGTTTACCATGACTTTTTCGCCGTCCCTACTATTCAGGTAACGTCCAACCTCGTTCGGGTCAGTAACATTAACCACTTTAAGGCCCACGTTTGGCCCTGCCACTTGACTAATTAGAGATTGAGGCCCGGACGCTCCAACAAGCCCGCCCGTCGCAAAGCGCGGCGTAGACGAACGGGGAACAAATCCGCTGTTTACAGCATTCAGAAAACCAACACCTACGCGCTTTACTGCGGCGGCTTTAACTACAAACTCACCGTTAGACAAGCGAGAAAGAATGCTGTCACTTGTTCCAGTTCCCGGCCCAACCTGTAAACCGCCTTCGGCATTGCTTCGCGGAGAAGCGTTCCCGGTAACATTGTAAAGCCAATCTCCAATACTTGTATTCAGTGCTTCTGCGAGACGCTTTGCATTGAGTTTGTCAATCTCACTCATAATAGAGGAAAAAAGACTTCTAATTGCGTCTCCAAGGGTCTTACACTCTTTGTATCCAGTTTCAAAAAACTCCTGAAGGCCGTTTTTGGCTGCGTCTCTAAAAGATTGCTGCAAGGGGTCGATTGCATTTGCAACATTGTTCCATTCCTGCTTCATCTTTTGAACCGTAAGCACAAGGGAAGGGTCTTTCGTCAACTCTGCGTATTTCTCTAAGGCTGGAATTAAACGGGTCAGCATAACGTCAGCGGTTTGCTTTCTTACTTCCAGAAGTTCCCGCGCCTGCGTGATAGAGTCGCCGCCGTTTAAGGTGTAGCGGTTATTAATTGCTGCTTCCTGCAAGGAAAGATTGTCGGTTGCAACCCCAACAACTTTGCTTATTCCCTCATAGCCTGCATTTGCCGCTTCCTTCATTGCAGCGCGAATCTTTTCTCTGAGTGCAGGGTCTTTGAGAACTTTCTCGTTTAGTTCCATTGCACTTTGCAGGCCGCTAGAGGTGGCCTTATTGAACTCGTCATAAATCGGCTGGAATTTTTCAATAAACGCTTTCGGGTCTAATTCATCCATAGAAATATTTTGCAAGTCATTGGAGAATTTTGCCTTCGCGTTTTCAATGTCCGTGAAAGTCTGGTCAATATTAGCGCGGGCCTTCTTTAAACTCTTGGTTTCGGCAAGGTCTGCCAATGCTCCAAACTGCCTATTTTTACGCAGGGTCTTTTCTTGGTCGTAATACTGCATGTCTATTTCAACGTCAGAAGCTTCCCTGTTTTTACCCTGCGCCCGGAGTTTTTCGGCGTGGATGTTCATTTCAGCTTTCCAGTTTGCTTCTATCGCATCAAGGTATGCAGCAAAACTTTTATCAGCAAAGCCGTTTGCCCGAAGTGCTGCGAAGTTTGGAGCGCCGCTTAACGGCCTGCCATAACCTGCAACCTCATACGGCATGTCATCAAGCGTCCATTTGTTGTTTACAGCGCCGCCGCTTGCCTGAAGTATCTTGCCGTCACTTTGATACATGCCAACATGAGTAATGTCTTTATATCCAGTATCGTTATAGGTGTTTTTCCAAAAAATCAAGTCTCCGGCCTGAAGTTGCGAACGGTCAGAGAATGTTTTACCAGCTTCTTCAAGAACCTTGTATTGTTCGTCTGCAAGGCGCGTCCCAATGTCAACGCCAGCTTTCGCCAAAGTATCTTGAACAAACTTTCCACAATCGGTTGCGGTTATTCCGTTCCCGCCAAGTTCATAGGCAAGCCCTAGCTGCTCTTTGCCGATATTTATAACTGCGTCTCCGGTAACTCCGGCAACGGCTCCCATTGCCGAAACAGCGCCAGTTAAAGAATTTACCTTTTGCGTTGCCGCTTCCAGTTCCGGCTGAAGTCTAGCAACTTCCGCATTCATGTTCTGGATTTCAGCAGGCGTTTTATACGGGGCAGCTTCGGCAGCAAGGCCGGAAGCAGAATCGATTTTTCCCTGTGCAAGTTGCTGCTGTAGCCGTGCTATTTGAAGGTCAAGGTTTGCTTTTTGCTTTTGATATTCAGCATCAGAAACGCGCCCAAGAGCGTATTCGCCTTCAAGCTTGGCAAGTTCTGATTCAACGCTGGCTTTAGCTGTTCCAATATCAGCTTCAAGGCTTGCAAGTGCGGCGTCATACCGGGCCTTTATACTGTCGAATTTCTCTTTGGTAATATCGGCGTTAGTTGTTAGGTCAGAAGCGGCAGGCCCGCTTTGTGTTCTGTTTCTAACTCCTGCGTCGGAATAATCCGACTTATCCGGGGCTTCATTGCTGCTTTCGCTTCCGTTTAACTTTGCGCCTAGCTTTTCAGCCATTTCAAAAATCTTGTCACCAAATACAGCAGCACCAATGGAAAGAACGAACATGGCAATATTGGCTTTATTCAGCATCAAGAAAGCGCCGCGCAAAGCCATGACTGCCTGCTTCATTTTGCTAAGTCCTGCGGTTGCGCCAGCCATTGCCGTTGCTGCTTCTGCTCCGGCTGCTGCGCTCATTGCAATTCCAGCTTGTACCCAGGCAGTACGCAAAGCTTTCACGGCGGTAATAATTGGGCCAATAGCCATAGCCAAACCCTTGATAACAAACATGGCTGTAAAGTACGCTACGATGTTTTTAGAGTAATCAGCCACGATGGACAAGGCAGCAGCTATTGCCTTCACAGTGGAAACAATCGCCGGGCCTGAGTCAAGCGCAATCTGCCCCAAAGAACGAATAATACTAAGAACAGCCGCGCCAAGTTCCGTGAAAGCTTGCTTCACTTCTGGCTTGAGTGCGATTTTTCCGGTTTCCGTGTTTACGTCAGAAATAGCTTTGAACAAATCATTTACGACTGTTTTTAGGCCGTTGTTAAAGCCTTCCAACGCTTCCCCGCTTCCTAGTAGGACGGTATTCTTCAAACGCTCCATTGCGCCGCTTAGAGTGTCGGGGTAAGCTTTGGCAATGGTTTCCATGCCCTTGAACTTTTCTTTCAGGAACGCATACAAGCCGCCAACGGATTCTTTCGCCCGTGCAATGTCGCCGCTGGTAATATTCATGGCCTTGCCCATTTGAGAATCCACGGTAATTTGCCCGCTAAACATATCGCGCATCTCCTGCGCAATCTGCCGATTGTCAAGGCCGAATGCTTTGACGGCTTTCATGCCCGTGCCTGTCAATTCAATAATCTGCTCAATGGTCATTTTAGCGGCAAGGCCTGGCCCAAGCATGGCCTGAAAACCTTCTGCCATAGCATCCATAGGCAGGCCGATTTTCATAGCGGTATCTTTTAATTTAACCATGATTTCCTGCGATACGCCCATTGCTTCATTCAGCGTAAGGGTTTTGCCGTGAAGGTTGGTCATGGACATTAAAATGCCAGCTACACCAAGCTCTAAGCTCTCCATTTGCTTATTGAACTTGTAGCCGGGCATGATAAGGGCGGCAATACCGTCTTTTACTTTTTCGATTGCGGTTACAATGCCAGCAGCAATAATAGTAACTTCCGAAAGGCTCTGTGTCAGGCTCTTTGAAGCTGCTTGAGTTTGCTTTAGTCCGTCAGCGCCGCGCTTCCCGGCAGCGTTGGTTTTGTCTCCGGCGTCCTTGGCTTTTTGTCCGGCTTTTTCCGCTTCGTCTCCTGCGGCTTTCGCGCCATTTTCAACGCTCTTAAAAGCGTCTGATTTTAAGCCGCCAAGCGTGGAATTAACCATCTTGACGGCTCCTGTAATTTCGCTAAGTGCTTTTAGAATACTATCTTTGTATTCTGCTTTGATTCTTACCTTGATTTCCTTGGCGTCTCCTGCCATTAAAGCACCTCCTAGCGCATATCTTTAACATGCTTTTCTATATCGTCAAGTTCAGACCAAACGCAAGTGCGAACGTCCGAAATGTAATTTGCCCGACGCTTCAAAGCATAGGAGTAATACAGTTCCATTTGTTCTATTGTGTATTGCCTTATTTCAAGAGGACTATGCCCGGCAGCAATGAGCGTTTCTACAATTTGCCCGAACTCAAGAATTATTCCTTCGTTTCCATTGGAATTGCGTTCTTGAGTGTCTTCGTAAAAAAACGCTTGTTGCGCTCCACTATTTTTGCAATCAGTAGCAGGGCGCTTTCGTGGTCAAGTTCGTTTTTCGGGTCAAGCAACCATTCTGCCGTTTTGTCGGTAAAGCAAGAAATAAGCTCCACAAGGTCATTGAAATTATTTCCCATAAGTTCCGCGACGGCTTCCAAGCCTTCCGCACTGATTGCGACGCCTTCTTCATCGGAAGCAAAGTTCTTGGCAGCAGCAACAACGCCGACGCCTAACACAGCAATCAATTTAGTTACCTTCGGTAATTGGTAAAAAGGGAAAGGTCTGATAGTGATTTTGTTGTTTCCAAACACAACTTCATTTTCAGGAAGGATAATGTCAAGGTCAGCTTTTTGTTTAACAGTCATTTCTTTTTCCTCCATTTTTAAGAGCGTTTTAATATAGGCTTAATGTATTTGCCTATGCTCATTCTAAAAACCGTCACACGGACTTGTGAATAACTCACAAGAGCAAGCGCGCCTTCGTCTTCTCCTTGCACTTGCACCTATGTAAAAAACAGGCAGGCAAACGGGTTTTTTCTCTCCCGTCGCCTGCCTGTTGTCAGGCGGTTAACTTAGGTAATGGGATTTTTGTCCGTGATTCGATAAAGCGGATAGTCCGGGTGATTTTCCCGGTCATCCTGCGCTTCAATCGTCAGGCCAAAACTCCCGAAGTCATCCGTGATTAGTCCGATGTCACCATCGGGAACCACTTTGCCGCGCCAGATATTAAGAATCTTCGCTGGCCCCATAGTCGGGTCGCCCAAGAAATACAGTTCACCTTCAATATTTACATCCGAAGCGCCGGAAGTTGCAACACGCTTGCTTGCGCCAGCATCGAACGTAACAGGCAAATCAGTCCCGGCAGCAATAGAACCAGTTTCAAGAATTTGAATCAGCCCGGCTGCTGCGTCAAAAACCTTAAAGTCAACATTAGGAGCAAAGGCCCCTGTTCCTGCCTGAGTTACGGTGAAAGTAAATTCATCACCAGTTACAAAGTTTTGCGAAGCACTCAAGGCAAGCAACACGGAAACACCTTCGCCCAACAGAGACGGAACAGAAACGGACGGCGTAACATCGGCGCTATACGTTCCAGCAGTTCCCTTCTTCCATTGGAACTTAGTTCCAGACAAGGTGCCAGCAACGGTATTGGAAGAAGTGATTTTGATATAAATAGTATCCGTGGTTGTGCCCGTGTATGTGCCGGAAGCAGTTACGGTTCCATCGGAAGTATTCGACGGGTTAGGGGTTACAGCTCCGATAGCAGCAGCAGAAGGGGTTGCGCCGCCGATTGCCACATTAGAAACATCAAAATGCCCTAATTCGTAGAAATGGCCCGGAACAACGTCTGCAATTGTCGTGGACAGTCCTGATTGTGCTGCCTGCTGTACCACGGCGCTTTCACCAAGCAAAGCAAGGGCCAAGTTCTCCCGGTCGTATTCATCAAGGGTGATTTTTGCACTTGCTCCAACCTGAGTAATAACGGACGCATAAAGAATGGATTCTTTTTGCATCGAAGAATACTTGTCTTTCTTCTCCGTAGTCGTGCTGAGGTTTAACGCCGTGCAGTTCCCTAAATGGCGCTTGCCTGTCGGCATACCATTTACAAAGCGGTCAAAGAATACTTTGCCTTTACCAAGCATAAGATTCTCTTTAGACGGTGTGGACATATTAGCATTGCTCCTTTCTATTTACGCGAGACGGTCAAAAAAGCGCGGCTTCCGAATGTTGTTGTAAACTCTGCTCCATCAGACATAATCTGTTTAACGTCAGCCTTTGCCGCTATGCCGTAATTGGTCAAGAGACGCCGGGGAAAACCATCAAGAGCAGCTAGTATGGCTTGTTGGATTTCATACAGCTTGGCATAGGCTTCTGAATCGTCTTTACCTTCTGCCCTGTTTACCATTGTGTCAATCCAAACACCAGTGTCACCGCCGCCGTTATGCATGGATATTCCGGCTTCATTGTCCCAAATAATTTCAACGCAGGGGAAACTTTTTGCCGTGCCTTTTGTGCCTTGATAGATTGCAACGCCTTGCAATGCAGGGCTTTCGCTTTCTTTGAGTAAGTTTTCGACGGTTTTCATAACTGGAAACCAGCCAATTTCAGCAGGCATATCTTAGCCCCTCCGCATCGTAATATTAACGGGAACGCGCCCCCTTGAAGGAGCGCCCCCGGTAAATGTTTCGGCCCGCAGGTCAGTCTTCAGGGTTTCCAGCTTGCTTGCGTATTGCTTGCGCTTTAACTCCCAAGCGTCTGCCCCGTCTGTCGTGCCGTCCGTGTTCATCATGGAGCGACGTTCTGCGGCGCACATAAGGGCGTAGGTAATGGCGAGGGTTTTAATAGGCCAAGTGCAAGGGAACTTGATTCTTTCAGTAGGAACGCCATAGGAAGCGGCAAGCATTTTAATATACTCCGTTGCGCCCTGTATGTCGTGTTCCTCCATAATCGGCTTTAGTAAAGTGTCCCTTACTTCAAACATTTCAAAACATTCCATGCCAGTTACCTCCCAAAGCTTGCCGTAATTCGTCCTACAGCCCTATCGAAACAGGCGTTTATTTGTCCCTGCGTAGCGTCTGCTGCGTTGTATAAAAACGGGTCAGGCTTTACGCCGGGGTGTGTGACGCCATAAGCAAAAGTTGTACCGCCTTCATGGAAGCGCCCATATGGTGCGCGTCTGTACCGGGCGGTTCCGGGTGAAGTTGCAAAACGCAACATTTTCTTATTCTTTGGGAAAATGTCGTAAGGCTTGCCCTTTGGCCCGTATTTCCCGGTTCCTGTATGCTGGTAAACGCCATGCTTCGCAATTCGCGGGTCAATAGCAACTTCCGCTTCTGTTTCTTCGCGGTATGTCTCAAACATGACGCTTCGCTCAATCGCTCCGCTGCGCGTTCGGAACCTGTGGACGGCCCTCGCTCTGCCCTGTAAGATTTTACAGGATTCAAGAAGGGCCGTTTCAAGTTCGTCTGCAATCATTTCCGGCGCTTGAGAAAGTGCCTGCTCAAAGGCGGCGGCGTCTAACTCATACCGAATATCCATTTTTAGGAGTGAACCGTTGCAATGAAGATTTTGTCGCCTTGCTCAAAGGAAGGCAGCATGATTGCGGAAACAACGGTTACGGTGTTTACCGGGTGCGGCTCTTGGTAAGTGGTAATGGAAACGCCAGTGTTCACAATTTGAACCTGTGCGGAATTGTTGCCGCCGATAAGGTCAGCTTCTTCCGGTGTCGTGCCATACCAAGAAGTACCCAAGGAACCTTCAGGAATGAGGGTAAATACTTCGTCAGGGAAGAACGCCTGTGCAGCGCCGCCAACAGCAAGAGAAAACTTCTTGTTGTAAATTTGAACACTCAAGCCGATTTTATCCATCAAGTAACCTTTCAGGATTGCATCAGTTACAACAATAGTTCCCTGTGCGGAAATGTCGAAACGAATCTGCTTATTGGTCAACAGATAGCCCCAAGTTTTCCGGGTGCAAATTGCGCGGGTCGGGCGAACGCCTGTAGCATCTTCCATAGCGTCTTGCCAACGGATAATATCGGAAATAGGCGTTGCGGTTTCCGTTTGGCTCCATCTTGCGGTGGTGGCAAGAGTTTCTTTCTGTGCTGCCTTCAGCTTGTAATCAAGGTCATACGGGGCGTTGCGGTCTTTAATCGCAATTTTGCCCTGATACAAAAGCTGCATACGCATACGCTCGAATTGTACAGAAGCGCCGTCAACCAAGTTTTTCGCATCGTCGTAAATCTTGGCAATAATCGGCTTGATTGCTTCCGAATTAGCGCCGTTCAACAACATAATCAACTGCTGACGCTCTTTTTCGCCAATCCGCATAGATTCGCGGAAGAACGGCATTTCGGTAATCAGCTTGCCAAACGCCAAGCGGTCACGCAGAGTAGCTTTGGTATCGAATGCCGAAGGGGTCAGCGCGACGGGCAAACCGCCAGCGGCTTTAATCCAAGACAGTTCAAGGCCAAGTTGCTTCTGCGCAGGAAACAAAACTTCGCCCAACATGGGAATGTTGTTCGAGACGGCTTCCGTGTAATAAGCCGCTTTTTCTTTTGCATTGATAAAATCAAAAATGCTAGGTGCCATGTTTCAAGTACCTCCTGTTATTTATTACTCGCCAATAAAGACAATTCTGCCAGCAAGCGCGGTTTTTGCAGCAGCGTCAGGCGCGGTAGGCAGTTTGTCCAAATTAACAAAGCCATGAATCAAAACTGCGCCGTAAGCGTCGCCGTAAGTAACATCGACGTCTTCCAGCAAAATGCCTTCTGCGTCTGCATCGTTCTGTAAGCCGATTTTATTAGCAGAATCAGCAAGGAACGGAAAACCAGTAGCGCCGCCTACAACAGTTCCGGCAGGCAGGATTTTCTTTCCGTCTGCATTAGCACTAACAAGAGTGCTGTCTACAACAGCCTTTGCAGGTACATAGTGGTCAGGGAAAGCGAGAATCCCGGTTTTATTCGTGTAAGAAAGTTCTTCGTAACGCATAAATCAAGTTACCTCCTGTTTATTATTTAAAGTACGGGCTATCGGCTCCGGGGCCACCCGCATGAGTGGATTTCGCAAGCTGTGCGCCAAAGCTTTGATTCTGATTCCCTTCGCCTTGCCCGCCGCCTGCGGTTTGGTTCCCGTTGCTCCCGGCTCCGGGTACTTGAGAATTTTTAACGGCCCAAGCATTTTCAGTGAACCAAGCAGCAACGCCGTCTTTCAATGCTTTACCGTCAGAGAACGAAACAGCGCCGTCTTCCGCGACTTCGACTTTACCAAGGAACAGGTCAATAATTGCGTCCGGGTTATGAGCGTTGGAAAGTTCTTTCCGTAGCGCGTCACGTTTCAGCCTGTCGGTCTTTTCGCCGCGCAACGCTGTCAACTCTTCCGTCAGCTTGCCTTTTTCCTCGTTAAAGTTTTTTTGCAGGCGTTCCAGACGCTTCTGCATGTCGGGGTTAACGGCTTGGCCTTTCTTTACGGCGGCGGTTGCTTCTGCAAGGTCTGTTTCATCATCCCAACCTAACCCGTCGTAAATGTCTTCAAGGCGCTCTGCTTTGGCTTTAGAATCTGCTTCTGCTGCCTTTGCTCTGTCTCTCAACGTCTTGTTTTCAGCGTTCTTCTTGTTCATTTCCGCTTTCCAAGATTCGTTGAAAGCAGTTAGGGCGGCTGTTAGCTCCGGGCCTTTTTCCAGCCCTCCAAGGGCTTTGAGAAGTTCTTCATAAGTCATGTGTTTTCGTCCTCCTTATATGTCGAAGTGTAAAGCACTAATCAAATTTAGCGCAATACACAAGGTAACAACTATTTTTCTTTTATTGCGTCTTTTGCTCGTTGTGCTTCTGCCTTCTCAAGCCTGCTGTATGGGTTTTCATGTTCCTGCCAGCCATTCAGCACGGCCTGCCACGGGCTTTCCCCGGACATAAAGCGTTTATTGCCGTCTATGCCTAAAAGCTGCTGCCGTTCAAATTCATCCAGTTTGTTCAAATAAGCGGTTGCGGCTCCGGGCCTGTATTCTCCCGGCGTGGCTTCTGTCTTCAGCACAATTTGCAAGGTGCAGCGACAATGCGGGTGCGCAGGATGAACGGGTACAGAATCTTTTGGGTATCGTCCCGGCCCCATGCCGTACATGTCAACATTCGCGTAAAAGTCGCATATATCAAGGCGTGGATGATTGCTTGATAATGTCCATTGATACCCGACAATGCTCTTTTTATCCAGCGTGTTTGCGTAAAAACCATCGGCCCAAGCGCGGGCGGCTTCGGTCTTGGCAATGCGGTCTGCATGATAGCGGGCCTTTTCCTGTACCGCTACCCATGCGCCGCGCTCCATTGCCTGCACGTTTAGCTTTTCGGCTGCTGTTACAAACTGCTTATAGGCGTTCTTTAGCATTGCGTTCTGCGCTCCGCTTGTGATTCCTCGGCGCTCGAATGCGGCTATATTGCGTTTGGCTTCCTTCAAGGCGGCATTAAACTCTTTCATAATTTTGGGGTCGCCGTCTACGGCCCGCATAGCTGCTTTTTGTAGGCGTTTTAAGTAGTGCGGCAGGTCTGCTTCAGGCAGTACCGCTTTCCCGCTTGTATAACCGTCATACAGTTCGCGAGCAGCGTCAACAACAGCTTTCCCTTTTCCTATGGTCGCGCTCAAGGTATCTGCCACGGCTGTTCTCATGCTCTGTTCGGCTCCATAAAGGCGGCGCGAAAGGTTTATGCCGTCAGCCGCCCAAGCCCTGTCCATCATAGCGGGGCGCACAATCGTTTTGGCGGTTTCTAGGCTCTTTTCCGTGGCTGTGCTTGTGTTTATGCCTAACCCAATCAAGGCAGCGTCACAAACGGCGTCAGATACAGCGGCGTTAATGCCGGGATAGAATTTGCTTTCTCGCTCTGCCAGCTTGACGGCTTCCGTTATTGTCTTACCTTTTTTCAAGAAGGAAAGAAGGGACGAAACGAATTTCATCCCTAATTCTTCAGCAACAAGGCCATAATTACGCAATACTTTAATCAAGCGGCTATCCATCAGGCCCATGTCTTACGCTCCATTTCCGGGCGGCGTTGGTTCGCCCCCTCCTGTCTGCTCCCGCTTGGCTGTTGCAGCGTTGGCTTTCTCCTGTTCCAGTGCGGCTGCTGCGGCTGCATCGTCTGCCTGTGCTTCCGTCTCTGCGCGTTGCTTAATATCCTGCGTCACAGCGTCGAAACGGTCTTCAGGAAGGTCTTTCAAGTAAACTTCTGCGGCCTTTAGCTTGCACTCTTCGTTGAACTTGCCACCAATCGCAAGAGCAAGGGCGCTTGTTACTTCGTCAAGTTCTGCTTGAACGTCAACAATTCCAAAGTCATCCGGGTAATTGCAGACATAATTCACGGCCTGCCCTGTCCATTTCTCAAACAGGAAGGCTACTTGCTTTTCCGCTTCTTGGCAGTTATCGGCGGTATCGGCTAGAACTTGGTTTGTATTGTCGAAGTCCCATTCTTTAGCGACGCCTGAATTTTTGGTTTGAACGCCTACAACGCTATTGAGTTTCGACATTCTGTAAATCTCTTCGACAAGTCGCGTTATTTCTGATTGCAAGAACGCTGCTTGCTCTGCTGGCGGGGCTATGAAGTCCGGCGCATTGCTTCCTTCGCCGTCATAGCCTAAAACGTTCTCAGTGCCTTGTACAAGGCTTTTTAAATCTTCCCGGTCTACTTGTGAGGTAATCGGGTAAGTGAGAATTGCAAACGCCTGCGCCCGCAATAGTTCGCGCAATTCGCTGCATAGGTTGTAAATGGTCAAGTTCGTTTGCGCAACCGGGAAAAGCGTTGGTTCTGGCAACAGGTCGCCGGGGTCGTGGTCTTTTGTAAAAAGCGGCACAACCGGAACAACTCCTAAAGTGTGTTCGCCTTGCGTAGTTTCTCCTTTTTCTTCTTTCTGCCATGTCGTGCGCGTCCATGTCCAGCGGATAACCTCTTGCGTGGTAGTGCCGGACGAATAACGCTTTTTGATTATGTCGTAAGTAATAGATTCCAGATTCCCGGCTACGTCGCATTCATAACTTTGCACCTGCTGCGGTTTGACAATATACGCATAAGGCAGGATTCTCCCGGCTAGTGCGTCGGCAATGTTTAAAGGCTGCTCCGGGTAATTGTCCACAACAATAAACGCAACCTCATGCACTTTGGCAATTTTGGCGGCTCGTTTCATAAACTTCGCAAGGCTTGTTTTCCTGCGGTCAACGTCCTGCATAAAAATGCTGAAAAGGTTTTTTTTCTGCTTGCGCCCGTCCCATTCCCGCGCTGCTACCTTGCGGAAAATAGGGTCTATTAGCGAATCAACCACGGCGGCGACATAATTTGCATAATACGCAAGCGCCTTCCTGCGGTTGAATTTCTCCGGGGCTTCCCGTGGGTGAGGAACTAAGTAAGAACCATCACGGAACCCGCCTGAACCAACATAGGCAGCATCTAAAAAATCATGGTCAAACTTTACGCCATTCCACGGCGCAAGCTGCGCAATGTCTAACACCTTCCTCTTTTCCGGCCCTACGGTCTGCGCATAGTATTCTGCGTCCTGCTGCGCGTCCGGGTCGAAAGGCGGCGTCTGGTCTTCCGGGTCTATAAATTCATAGCCTTCGCTCATGCTTTACCTCCATAATTAAAAATGTAATACAAAAATCAAAGGGCTTCTTGTCCCGAAAACAGTTTAACGTTCCGGCGCTCGGATTCGATAGAGTACCGCAAAGCCGCCATTGCATCGTCAAATACTTCAACGGGTTCGTCTATATACTCGCCTGTTTTCTTGTCTTTGGCCCATTTCCACGCCTGCAACTCCTTGATTGTGTTCACGCATTCTGGATGAACAAAAATTTTGTTCTTCTTCAGCCAATCAATTTGCGCGTTAACGCTTCCAGGGTCTTTGCTTACTGCTCGCGCTCTGTATCCGGCTTTGGCCCATTCTTTAATTCTGTCCGGCTCGGCACTGTCGCACCACATCGGCATTCGCTTTTCAAAGTGGCGGCGGTTTGCAATGTTAATAATTTCGCTTGTTATCTTTTCGTGAACGTAAATTTCCCGGCAAATATAAATCTCGCGCTCCTTGAATCCGACTTCAAGGATTGCATTTGCATGGTTAAAGCCAAAGTCTTGCCCCATTGTCATGCGGTGGAATAGTGAGAAGGCGCGTGGGAAGTCCTTAACTGTCCAGTTGTTGAGAATAAGCCCGCCAAGCGTTCCCCATTGGCCCAAGCCGTATATTTTATAGCCGTCCGGGTCAATCAGTCTGCGGCGCTCCATGCGCTCTGCATACGCCGGGTCAATAAACAAATTATCTAAATACGTGCTGTGGTGAGTTAAAACATTATCGTCTAACCTGTCGAAGAAGTCTTTTTTAATCCAATGCGTATCAGCAATAGGGTTAAAGGTCAGCGTGATTTGATAATACAAGTAAGGGTTTATGAGCGCCCCGCGCAGACGGTCGTCAATTATGTCCACATCGGAACGTTCAAGCTCTGTTGCTTCCTCGCACCAAACCCACGTTAATTTGCCTTGCTTAAACGTGATAGACTTGAGCTTTTCACGCTGGCGAACGTCAGCCATGCCCCGGAAAACAATTTCGTTTCCTGTGGTCTTGCAGGTCAAGCGCATAGGGCTTTGCTTTACTTCCCAAACCTTTTCAGCGTCCTTGCCGCAAACACGGTTTATAGCGCCCTGAAGCTCTGCAAACGTGCTATCCTTGTGCGACTGTTCAAACTTACGCACAACAAGCAAATTAGCGCCTTTATAACGCTTGTCCATGAGCTTAACAATATAGTCCTGCGCCACGTTTACCGACTTCCCCGAACCCGCCGAACCCTTCAAAGCTCTGTAACGCTTCACGCAGGTATTGACCGGGTAAAAAATCGGATTGAAATAAATTTTAGCCATTCTCGCTTTCGTCCGTCTCTTGTGGCGGCGCTCCGTAAACAACTTCAATCGTCAGGCCGTTGTCTTCGTCCTGCGTGGCCTTGGCGGTAATGCTTGGCGCTTCGTCCGGCTTACCCCAGCGGGCATTGTGGCGACGCGACAACAGCCACGCCTGCGCTTTCCAATCATCGGCCTTACTAATTTTTTTCACCATGTTTATTTCAGCCGCACCTTGTGCGCGTGTAAGTTCGTCCTGAAACTCTGTGTACTCGTTCGTTCGTCCTTGTTCTCTCGCTTGCTCTGCTTTCTTAATCCATTCGTAATAAGTATTTTTACTTATACCTACAAACTCACAAGCAACTTCTACATAATTTCCTAAACTTAAACATACAAGTAAAGCGTCTTTAATTTTAGGTGTTAACTTACTAGGTCTACCTGTTTTCTTAGAAGCACTACTCATAAGGAATTGCTCCTTTCTGCTGTAATAAAAAAGCAATAAGAATATATATAATAATCATTTAAGAATAATTATTATATAGTTCTTACTGCAAGTTATTTGAATTAGCAGGCAAAGCGTTTAAAACTCTGTTTAATAATTCTTTTTTTCTGCTGTCGTCTGTCACTTGGTTTCTAGGGTCAAAAATGGTTTTGGCGTTCAGCAGAATCATTTCCAAGGCTCCGGCGGCGTCGCAGTCATAGGCTTCTTTGACGGCTTCAAACACCTGTAAAAATTCTTTGTGAACCTCGGCAAGCACTTTGCCTTTTATCTTCCCAAAGCTGAAGTTTACGACTGTAACCGTGGGCGCTTGGCTTTCTTTGACGCTCGTTTGTGGCGGCGTTAAAAGGTCTTGCAGGTCTTTTAGTTCGTAGCCCGTCAAGTCCATGTCAAAAAGCCCCGTATCAAGGTCTTTCAGGACGTCTCGCATATGTCGTCGTCTCGCTCGGAAAGCTCCGCAATGCGGTTATCAGCAACCATGTCCGCAAGTTCTTCCTGCTCGTTGGCATAATCTTGATAGTCAACAGGGGCATTCAAGCAGCCAAGGAGCGCGGCGGCTTCAAGGCGTCCGTGCCCTCGCACAACGTAGCCGCTTCGGTTGCTTACGGTTATCGGTTGCCGCCAGCCGTGGGCGTCGATAATCTTTGCCAGCAGTTCAACCTGTTCTTTCGGGTGTTTGTTCGGGTTTTGCGGGTGCGGCTTCAGGTTCCGCAAAGGCACAACTTCAGTGTGTGCGCAATACACTTGCGGCGCTTTTACTTTCTCGCCTTTCATGTCTCTTGTTCCTCTCTCTCGCCCCAACAAAGAGCGAAAAAACCTAAGAATAATTCAAAGCGTTTGTCCCTCCACGAAAAGCCAAGCATGAAGTTCCACGGGCATAAAATCACAACTTCCATGTTCTCACCTGCTTTGCAATAATGCCGGGCAGTATTTCACAAAAACGCCCTGCCCGGTGGCGTTGCTGCTTACCGCTGGCTAAAAGGTTGTGGTCGCTTATGTACCACACAGCGTATTCACGACATAGCAGCTTTGCCTTGTGAGAGATTATATCTTTCTTGTGAGTATTATTACAATGCTCCGTTACCTTACCCATAGGTGTATATATTTATATTCTCTACGAGCTTATATATAAGTATTAAGGCATAATAAAAAGCCCCGAAGGGCTTAATATTTAAATTACTTTTGATATTCTTCAGCTACTTTTAAGGGTTCAGTGTGCTTGTGTACTTCCTTACGGTCATAAGACGAGTTCCAGTTACTTCGAAGGTCTACTATGGTTTCTTCGGTTTCTATGTTGTAGCTTACTATCGCAAAATGGTAATTGTTTTTGTATTTATCATTGAGGTTGTAAATGGTTCCGATTCTGATTTCCTTGTTTTTCATTTTCCCTGCTCCCTTCCAAACGATTTTACGATTGTTTCCAGTATCTTCTGCTTTGGCTTCTTGAGGTATAGGCTTGAGAATAGCGACACTACCAATGTTAGCTCCGTGTTCTGCTCCGATTGGTAGTACAGCCAGTAGCAAAGTTTTTCGTCTTTTTCCACGGCTGCATCATGAGGAAGAACTACGGAATAACTGATATTGTAACGGTCAAGCATTTCCCCAAGTTTTTCGATAAGCTCACATATTGGAGCTATACCTTCTTCTGTCTCACGGACTGGGATGCACACATCGTATATTTTCATTTTTCCAATCCCCCTTCGTTTCGTTCTGGAAAACCAGCTTTTGCAAAGTCGATTTTATAAGCTCTATGCGGGCAGTCGTACGGGCTTTTTTCTGCCGGGATTTCGTATACTGCGAAGGTTTCCGTTACTCCGTTCGTGGTTTCTTGGGTCATGCCCTTAAATATCATCTTTAGCCACTCCTTTTTTGAATTTTGTATTGCCGTTTTTCTATGTTTTTATTATATCTTGTTTTTCGATTTAAGGCAATGCCTTTTTTCAAAAAACAGCCAAAAAAATAAGCCCCCTAAAAAGGGAGCTATTGTTTATATTCAGATAACCGGAAACCGCAGTTCTTCACAAAGTTTATTTGTCGTGTTCAACATGCTTGAAAATATGGCAGATTGAAAGCTCGGAAGGCCAAACGCACTAGAATTTTCCCCATTGACAGAAAGGTCTTGTCTATAAATATATTCTTTCGTTTGCACATTTACAACCTTCGCCGTCAGCTTTACCGTCGCCTTGTACTTCGAAGACCAAAAGCCGTCACTATAGGTTGAATTTCCATAGGCATAGTTTAGTAAAACAACGTAGTCGTAACCAAACCTTTCACCTATTCCAGCCAATAATTCACGATTGACGCCGGACGGGTCGTATATTTTTTCATCTTCCATTTTTACAAGAAGTTCTTGCGTAGCCTTACTGTTTTCTTCCGCCGCAAACTTTGGAGCCTTGAACTTGTCTTTAAACACATCTACAACGGCGCTAGGTGCATCGTCCTTCACCCTACAAGTTGAATCCATTTGCACTAACAAGCATATTTTTGCGGCAGGTGCTTGACCAGAGAACAATGGGGCGGCTTCTAAGTTTGCAACAAAAAACAAAACAAGGAACATCGAAAGAAACACAGATTTTATTACATGCTTCCTATTCACTTATTTATTCCCCTTTCTTATATACACTTATATATAATTTACCATAACAAAAACATATTTCAAAGTTGTAAAAAAAGCCGCCCGATTAAAATAGCGGGCGGCAACTACATTTATTTCTTTTTCACAATCCTGTAAACGATATAGGCGGAAATTACAAGGAGCGCCGCAACGGAATGCCAAGAAAAATTCTCAAAATCTGTGCTTATCAACCAAACCAAAAACACGCCTGCGGTTCCGTAATCAAGAACGTTGCATTTCTTTTTCATTTCGGCTAAAATGTAATTAAGTGGTGGGGCGGTTTTACCGCCGCCCCTACGGTCTAACGCTTCCTTCTCTTGCGGGTCGGGGAGCGTTTTTCTTTTTGGTAATCCGTCCACCAGCGCCACGCTGTGTAGAGGATGACCAAGGCGTCTTTCGCAACGCCTAACCACTCACTCACATTTTCCCACCTCCTTTCTATGTCTTAATTATAGCACTTTCTTTGAAATATGGCAACTCCTTTTTTCAAATAAAAACAGACTATTTTCCAAAAATAAAAGCCCTGAAAAGGGCTTTTTGTTTTATATTCGTTCAACTATTGTTGTTCTATCGCTGACTGCTTTAATGAAAAAATCATTATCGTCAATATCTATTTCTCCACGCTTAATTACCACTTCGGCATTCATTTTCCTGTACGGTTCTGCCAACTCCCTTAATTCCGCATAATTGCAATGCTCCTTCTTGGCTCTTAGTCTCATTACAGAACCAATTTGACGGTCGGCGGCATTAAACAGCAAATCAGCTTCTTCGTTTTTACCGCAACGCTTTAACTCTTCTACTTCTTGGAGAATTACTTCTCTTATTCCTGCATTCAAGGTAACTTCGAGAAAATAAGCATCTTTAACAATCACTAAAACAACTCCCTATTTCTTCTCTTTTTTTGCATTAGCCCGCAATGTCTGCAAGAATTGCATTACCAATTTGTATTCTTCGTCAGTTGCCCGAATTGAATGATTAGGCCGTTTTCGTCCTGTAGCCTTCCGGCCCGAACCTTCACGAGCGCCACCGCGCCCTTTCTTTGGTTCCTGCTCCACCTCTTGCAGAAGGCTTTCCTGTACAACGGTTTCCTTCTCTTGTGCCTTCTCCTTGGCAAGCTCATTTTTCTTCGCCCCTGCGGCCTTCTTGCGCGTTTTCTTCTCCGGCTCTTGCGGCACTTCTTCCGCGAACCCAAAACCGAGTTCTTCAGCCATTGCTACACCTCCCGCTTTCGTTTTTAACATCATACCATTTAAAATGATTTTAGGCAAAGCCATTTTTCATTTTCTCAATTCAAATCCGTTGCAGTTTTTTCGCGCCTGCGCCTGTTCTTTTCCTTGGCAATCACTTTTCCCACATGTATTGCATTTTTCAACACAGAAAGAGCAAATGCAATGCTTGCAAATATGTATGCTCAAAAACTCACCCCCTAAAGGAAAAGGCCGGAAAGCCCCGGCCCTATTCTCTTACAATGCTGCTTTAGCACGGGCGGCGGCGGCGCGTCCGTTTGGCGTTGCCTGCCGTACCCACGCAAGGCGAGACGGCGACCACTTGAAGCCGTTGCTTTTTAACATGGTGCGCGTTTCTTCGTCCGGCTTGCCGGGGAAGATGAATTGGCAACGGTTTTCTTCTTCCTTGTAGGTGTAGCCGTCGCACTCTTCTTCCACGTCTTCGCGGGCGGCGGCGCGTTCTAATTCTTCAATGCGCTTTTTCAAGCGGCTAATTTCGGCATTATTATTTTGCAGCGCGTATGACGGGAAGCCTACTCTTCCGCAAAAATCCGGCTTCTGAAGTCTTTCGGCTACTTTATCGCCAACCGTAGCGACAAGCCCGGCAATATCTTTTTTGCGAATTAAAGCGTTAACCTTCTTCATGGCTTCCTGCTGGCTTTGGCGTTCTTCAAGTTTTGCTTTCAGCTTGGCAACGGCGTTTTCATCATCCGAAGAAATACCAGCGCGGCCTATGTTTTCAGCTTTCCGAAGGTAGTATTCTTCTTTCCGGCTGGCGGCGATGGCTTTGTCCATGCCGTTCTCAATGCGCCGAATGTCGGCACGGTGGCGGCGTTCTGAATGATGCCCGACTAAAATAGGTTGCCCGAAGGGAATATGTTCCGAAATACTCCGGGCGCGTTTATATGCGGCGTTTCCTTCCACTTTTGCTTTTGCAGCAAGCTCTAAATATCTTTCCCTGCGGGCTTCCTGCCGTGCTTCGTACTTGCTAGGGGCGGCAGGGGCTTCTTCTGCTTCTTCCACTACAGCGGCTACTTCACCAGCAACGGCGGCAACTTCCTGCGCCGCTTCTTCCTGTTCTTGTTCTTTGCTGGCTTCTTCAGCTTCAGCAATGGCCTTGTATTGATTGTCAAAAATAACCAAGGCGTATGCAATGCCCTGCCAGTTACGGGCGTCGTATCTCGCAACGTTTTCAAGGCAATAGCAAGTCATGTTTTCCCAACCTTCAGGACGTTTCAAAAGCACAACTTCCGGCCCGTAGCAACCGTCTTTAGAATAGTTCAATACATAGCGGCCAAACTCGCGCAAGTATTTATTTTCGGTTGCGGTTTCGGCTTCCTTGGCTTCTGCTTCGTATGCTTTTTCTGCTTCTTCGATTGCGTACCAATCAAATTCAACACTCACAAACGTATTGCCGCCGCAAAGGATTTCGCCAGTAAATTCGCAACGCCGAATGCTTTCATGCTTTCCGGCAATGTCTTCCACTAATTTTTTATTGACAGTCAGGTCTTTAATTTCGCAACGAATATTACCGTGTTTGGAAGTAACCGAAACCTGCTTGTTAGTGATTCCAAGGGCTTTCAATTCTGCCCGTACTTCCTGCGCCATTTCTTTACTCATTTTATATGTCCCCTTTCTCTTTTGGGTCATGTACCTTTCCTTGTCTTTATATTACTATGCTTTTTGATTAATGGCAATGCCTTTTTTCAAAAAAATCAATTTATCTTGTTTAAAATCCATCAAAACAAGAGTATAGTTATTATATAAACAACCATATACAACAAGGAGGGTTTTGGCGTGATAAGCAAGGAAGAAAACTTGAAGAAGTGGGAAAACACAATTCGTGAAATTTTCGACAACAAACAGCCAACTTCTACAGAATGGCATGATAGTGATTCAATCATTGCCGTTTTGAACAAACTGAGTTCTGTGCCGGGTCTTTTTCATATGTTTTATCCAAGCGGCGGCGGAATGACTCTTGACGGCGCAAAAAAATCTGTGGAGCCTGGCTGTATTGAACTTCTCATTGAATATTCAGCCGATATAGTAAAGCCCCAAAAACTTAGTTTCAATTTCTTTGGTAATGATAATTTTGAATGGGCTTATTTTCGCTTAGAAACTTCTGGCCTGGCTCCTAGCGGCGTTTATGACAAATGCGAATTACAATACGAAGAATTAACGGAAATTGGCCCCGGAAAATATATTGACCGCTCATATTCTGATTATGGTTACTATGGTTACGATGAAAACGGAGAAAAGCCATTGCCAAAAGGGTCAAGAGTTGTTTCGCGGATGTTCAGCGGTGATTTTGTATTTTTTGCAACCGCTTCAATTTATAACAGAACTTCAGGAACCTACGATGGTCGCCACAACGAAATGACAAGTGAACAATTTGTTCAATACATTCAAAAAGCAATTGATTCTATTTCTAAATAAAAACAAGAAAAAGGGGACGGCAGTAAGCCGCCCCCCTTTTTTTGTACGTCGCCCTTTTCTGGCGGTCTTTTTTTGTTTACGAATACGAATACACCTGCCGCCCCTTTTTCTTCGCGTCACGGGGCCGCTAAGAATTTACAGGCCGCTTTCCTCGATATGCCTGCCGCCCTTTGGTGTTCCACACGAAAAGTTCCCCTCTGGGCATTTTCCATACTCGCAAGGAGCGCCGCCCTTTTCAAAGAGAACCCCCGCCACCCCTCGAACCTCTTTCAACATTGCTTCTGCTAGTTCGCGTATTTCAGTCTGTGCCCGGTTGCAACAGCGAAGCCGGAAGAAGTGAAGCAAGGCCCGCGCGTTCATGGTCACAACAATTTTCGTTTCCGTGGCGTTCGGCAGTACATAGCGGGCGTCCTCTTTCGGTATTCCCATTGCAATTAAATCTTTGTATCCATGCGCAATGGCTTCCATCATTTCTTCATAATACTTCAGTGCTTCAGGCTTTGCCGCAATGCTTTTCGGTACTATATACCATTCGCCGCCGAAAGAGTTTTCAACGTACCTTTGCGACTGCTGGGAATAGCTCGCAACCCTATGCCGTACAAGTTGGTGAGTAAGAACCCGGCTTACTCCCTCAATAGCGAAGGTGAAGTAAGCATGTTCTAAAACGCTATCATGCCCGGAAGCAAGAATCTTGCGAACGAAATTATTTACATACTCCTTGTCTTCACTAACTTTATCCCCTAAGTCCTGAATCATGTCAAGGTTTTCTAAGTCGCTATAGCAGCGCCGCGCCGCAACCGCTACCGCAACAACAGGACTTTGCGTAAAAGTAATAATTTCAGCTTTCATTTTGTACCTCCTGAAGAAATTATTTGTAGTGTTTTTTTAGAAAAAAGCGCAAACGCAACGCCGCCAAGTTTTCTGCTTCTGCCTTTTTGAATGCTTTGTCAATAGATTTTTCCAGATACATCAAAAACGACATTCCGCAAATAGCGCCAATCAAAAGGCAAGCAATAATAATGCTAATCATGGTTGCATCGCTAACAGTTACCATCACGCCACCCCCGCCGGAAAACCATGTGCCGCCCAATCTAAAAACCTGTCAATCATCTTCACTGGTTCCATTTCTTCGCCTATGTCTTCCGCAAGAGAATCCCTAGCAAACATTAAAGTTCGCATGATGTTTGGTATATAAGGCGCTCCCATGTGCTGCAAACCCCGTATAACGTTTGCTAGGTAATCAAATTCAAAATCCCGCAACGCTTCCGCAAGCTCTAGCGCGTCCCGGTGTGTGTAATTACCTTCCCAAACAGGGAAAACAAGTTTTTCATGCCACCATGAACCAAGTCCACTTTCTCCTTGAGAAACAAAATAATATTTTTCAGTTTTAATAATTTCGTTGCCTGCTATTTTTTGTTTTTTTTCTTTGTCCAAAACCTTTCCAAAGCAAACATTCCCATAAGCAAAGACTCCTACTTGTACACCTATTTCAAGCATCTGCCGCCCCTCCTTGAAAACCGTGATTCGCCCAATTAAGAAATTTTTCAGCAATCATTTTTGAATGCGGTTCCCTCTTGAAAATCCCATTATCAAGGACTTCTTGCAGTTCCGTGCAAAACAGAAAGATTTCCCTTCCGCTTAAATTATCCAACATTTGCCGCGCTGATATTTCAAGGTTCCGAAGGCCCACGCTATGCAACCCCCACGCAAGGGAATTAAAACCCCTTTTCCCAAACGATCCACCCTGCCAAACAGGGAATATTTGACGCAAAGGAACTCGATACAAACCGCCATTATCTGACCTAACTTTAACTTTACCCAAAAGCTCAATATGGACAACTTTACCGCAAATAATTTTTGCATTGTACACAAAGCAAGCCTTGTTGTCAACTCCAAAATTCATGCCACCCTCTCCCCTCAAAACAGCTTTGTCATTCTCGCTTTTGCCGCTTCCTCTTCTGCTTTGCGCCGCAAGTATTTGCTTTTGTCTTCCGACTTACTCCCGCAAGAAGGGCAGTAAATAGGTTCAATGCATTTAATTTCCTTGTTGCACGAATAGGCAAATTTAACAACTTCAGGGAAACACCCGCAAGTTAAAACCCTATCCACCCTAAACACCCCCAAAGTGACAGGCCGCAAGGTCTGCCGCATGTAGCGCCGTAATTAAACTGCAATCTTTCATAGCCTTAGACAATGCCTGCCCGCCGCCATACTGCCGCGCGGCGTCGTCGAATCCTGCCATGTGCCAGCGAATTGCAAGCATTTCTTCCTTGGTCAAAGCAATAAACTTTTGCGCAATAATGACGGATTTTTCACCGTGTCCAAACGGAAACAGGTCTTCAATTTCGTACACTTCCACCTTTTCCCATTGGCCCGTTTGCTCGTTCTTGCGGTTGCGGAAGCCCTTCTTGTAAAAGTTGACTTTGCAAAGGTCATGGAGCAGGCCCGTAAGAATAAGAGTGTCTTTGTTCCGGCTTAACCCGGTTTCAGGAAAAGCCCCTGCCACCCGTTTTAGCGCGTCGTATACGGCAAGGCTATGCTCAAGCAAGCCGCCGTCTTTGGCCCCGTGGTACATTGTACTAGCAGGTGCGCTGTAAAAGTCCGTGGCTTCTAGCCACTCCAAAAGCTCTGTTACCCCATAACGCCCCGTCGAAAGTAATAGCTCTTTGAATTTTTCCTTCATGCCGTCCCTCTCCTATCTCGAAATGTATTCACATTGTCCCGGTTGTAAAGGCTCCAAGTTTTCAGCCGGGGCAAGACCCAATTTGTGAAACGCCAGCCGAAAGCGGCAACCCTCAACAATGTCGCCTTGCTTGCAAGCTTGACAGGCAACCAAAGCCAACTCTGCCAATGTCTCAATGTCTTCAAGGTCTGCCTTTATAACCTCTTTCGGGTTTTCACCTTGCCTGTTTTCGTCCTCTGTCAGCATGACAAGTTTTGCCGAATCTTTCCGGCGGGCCACGCTTACAAGTTGGGCGCGGTCAAGGCATTCCAACCGCTCGACGGTTATATTGCTTAAATACTTGGCGGCAGTTTTCAACTTCTGCCGCCACCCTTTTTCCTGCGTTTGGTTCGCAATGACTTCCAACTCGCCCGCCATGCTCCCCACTTTTAAAAAGCTGTAAAGCTCGTTTCTACTCATGTACGAACAACGTTTCATTTCCCCGCGCTCCCCTTTGCCGCCTTTTGCTTCTTTGCTTCCCGTCTCTTCTTCTGTAATTCGTCGTAGTCAATCCAGCCGTATTTATCGCCATATTTCTTGCTTTTAGCAACCCACACAAGCGGCAGGCCTTGATTATGATAAACAAACATTTTCCGGCGCATTTCGCCCTGCTGGGTACTCATGCCCTTAACATCAATCGCCACAACAGCCCCGGTTGAATATGTAACCACAAAGTCAACCGTGTAAGTAATTGCCATATACCGCCGCCCTCCGCACAGGAAGGACGGCTGTAATACAAATTTCACTTGACGTTTAAAGCTTTTGACAACACCTTGGCTTTGAAGTTTTACAAGCAATTCATAGTATTCTAATTCTTCCCTGCTATCGAACTTCAGGCCGTGGCGAATAACTTTTTTATTTTTGTACTTGTTTTCAGCCATTTTCAGACTCCCAGCCCGGCAATGTGTCTCCTGTTGCAGCGTCCCAACCTCCGCAATCTTTGCAAGGTTCGTCAGTAGAAGAAACCCTGTTGAATTTGCAATCCCCGCAACCGTGGACAATAACAGGCTTTTTCTTCACGCCGATTGCTTCCGCAAGCTTTTCCCCGTTTTCCTCAAAGAACTTGTGTAATTGTTCCGGGCTTGTAACGTGAATAACGTTAATGTTTTTGTTCGCTTCCTCGAAAGCATCAATAGCCGCGCTTTTCCCTTGTTGACTGGCGGCTTCTATCGCTTTCCGCATTCCTTCCATTACGTTCTTAATGTTTATTTCAAGATTCTGCCTTAAATCTCCAAGAGAACCGGGAGGAAAACCAGCGCACCAATTAGCTTCAGTTTCGTTTGTGTCAAATTCTTCCACCTGCTCCGCTTCCGCAATCATTGCAAGCTGGAACAGCGTATAGTTCAGGTTGTCAAGAAGGCGCTCCCGGCACTCGTTAACGTACATGCCTTTCGCAATGGCTACGCTGTGCTTGTCCTTCAGGATTTCAGCCACAAGAAACATACCTTCGTGAACAGGCATTTCAGGGAACATGCGCTCTGCCGTCTGCCGGAAGTTGAAAAACACGTCTTCAGCGGCCCCGTAAGATTCGCCCTTTTTGCGAATAATCGCAAGGCTGTCTGCAACCTCTTTTTCAGCCATTTTCAAAAATTCGTAAGTATTCATTTCGCAACATCCTCCGTTTCAAAATATCCGCGAATTTCATTTTTCTCATTTATACGCCGGAAAAATTCGTTGCGGGCAGCTTCATCACAACCGTTAATTTCAAGGGCTGTAAAGCAAGCGCAAATAACGTCTCCAAGTTCCATGTTTACGCCTTCCGAATCGCCTTCTTTCAAGGCTCTGGCAACCTCCCCTATCTCTTCCATAACGTGCGCCACCTGCACAAAGATAGTATTTTTACTCACAAATTTAGCCGCAGGAATAGGAAGCACAGGGCGGGCCTTTCGCAGTTCTGCGTTTTCCCGTTCAAGGTCAATCATTTTCTGATTAGTAACTTTATTCCAGAAGCAATTTCCAAAGTTGTTGTATCTGTTTTGAGAAGAAATGTAATCCGTTGACTTTCCAGATTCTACAATTACTTTTTCAATCTCTTCAGCTTTTTCCTTGTCGCTGTCAGAACCAAAGTAATTCTTCCCTTCCACACTTACAACATCAATTCCGGCGTTCTTCCACGCCTGCCAAACCTTTGCACTAACCATTTCACGCGCCGCCTTTCTTAGTCCTAATTCGTCAAGAACTTCTGTAACTTGTTTTTCGCCCTTCAACAATGATTCGTATTCCCGATACCCGTAAACCCTGCCGTCATATTCTGAAACAAGCTTTTGGAGCTTTTCTTCGTCGGCGTAGCAACCAGAATACACATAACATTTTTCAAGCGATTCTTTGCTTTCGAATGTAACGTGAACAAAGTTTTTATTAAGAATTTCAGCCGCTTTATGCGCTTTCCCGTCCCACCATTGACCATTGCACTTTTCGACGCCGCCGCCTTTTAATGGCAATTCAAACTCCCTGCCGCCGAATGCTTTGAACTGTTCAAAAGGAACTTCGTAAAAAAGAACATTATAAAATGTTTCCGTTTCGTCGGTTCCAATCAGCAGGCCACCGTGCTTTTCGTACACAAATTCAGGATTTTTTTCAAGCACGTATGCATGACCTTCGTTAAATTTCACGACGGCAATAATTTTATTTTCGCTCATGGCTTTTCGCCCCTCCATTCGGCAAGAACTTCTTCAATCTCCATGACTGAACGAACAACATCTTTCCTAAATATAAGGCTTTGACGCGCCCTTACAATAACACTTAGCATTAAGCAAACACGCGCATAAAGTTTTTCGTTTTGCTCTTTCAAGGTTTTGTTCTCCATGATTAGCGAATCAATACTGCGCCCCGATTGCCTTGCTGTAGATATTCTCATACTGCAAGCATTCCAATGCTTCTCGCTCATGCTACACCTCCCCCGGCGTTTTAAGGTAAACGCCAAGCAAAACCAATGCGCCGCCATACTCTCCGGCCTGACAAAAATAGAAAACTGCAATCAGCAAACAAATGTCTACGCAGGCCAACTTGAAAGAAGAACGTTTTTCGCTCATGCCCTTACTCCTTTCCCGCCGTTACACACGGGGCAAGTTTCAATTCCCCGGCAAGGTATTCCGTTTCTAACAATCTGAACAGTTCCTTTGCCACCGCAGTTCTTGCATTGCACGTTATCGGCGCTTTTGGTTTCATAAATTCCTGCCTGCTGCCGCCAGTGTTCGCGCAATTTATCAATGCAATCACCCAATGAATAATTAACTCTGTCGCTACAGTTAATAGGGCATTTCTTGCATGGTAAATGTAAAGCCGCGAACTCTGCCGCCGCCTGTAACTGGCTCTCAAGCGCGTCGCGCTCCCGCTCTGCTTTTAACGCTCTTTCTTCGCACGCATTAACCTGAATTTGTAAGCGCGTCACAACTTCTTCATGGTCTTCCTCGATTTCATTCAAGCATGTATCGCATTTACTCATTGCTTTCCACCTTTCCAAATTTCTTCGTTAAGCCTTTTCACAAGGTTGTTGAAAGGTTCAAGGTGCGGGTTATATTTTGAAAAATCAAGAAAGTTATTTCTAACTTCTGAGGAAACTGTTTCAAGCGTTCCGAACTCTTCAAGCGTCAATTCAAGTGTAATAGAGACTGTTGTTTTAGCTTTCATTTCCCTCAAACTCCTTGCAATAAATCACGCCAGAAGTGTTGATAGCATGGCCCACAATCCCGCAATACTTCTGATAGGCACAAGGGCCACCGTCAACAGCGCAAACTAATGCGCAAGTATTCCCCGGCACAAAGTCTGCTTTTTTGCAGGTAATTAAGTCAGTTCTGACATTCTGCATTTCCTTCCACCTCCGCAAGTGTGTTTTTCAGTTTATTCAGAAAAGTTTCGGTTTCGCTAATCATGCTTTTAACACTCCCGTACCTGCCGCCAGTAAGCCCCAACGCTTCAGCAATCTTCACGGCTTCGCCAAGCTTTTCGCCGTCGTATGCTCCAATTTCAATCCCTGAAGCTTCTTGAAAAGCGGCAATGCTTTCTTTTAAATGTTCAAGCCGCCTGTTCGCGCTTTCGTGTTCCCGTTGGCGTACTCTTACAAGTTCTTCTTCGTGCAGGCGTTCAAGGTTTCGCACTCGTTCATCCGAAAGCCTGTAAACCTCGCTTGTTAATGCTTGCCCGCTTCTTTCCTGCTCCCTGCGAAGGATTGCCGCAATAAATGCCCGTGTAAGTGGTATGCTTTCAATTTTCTCCGGGCGCTTCGTCTGCCGCAGTTTCCCTTCGCTGTACTCCAAGATTCCCCACGCTGGCGGTATCATGTCTTCTTCACGAATAAGCCCCTTCGGAACAACCAAATACCAATAATCGCAATATTTTCCCACGTTGTCAGATTTTTTCGGTTGCTCAAGCTCCTTTTTCAAGTCAGAACGGGAAACCTTGATTTCATACCCCGTTACTGCAAGCCCCTTGGAGGGGAAAAGGTTCATTGTCCAAGCGTCGGCCCAACCTCGCAGGTTGCTCCCCGTACCGTTGCCAACCTCAAAAAATAAGGCATGTTCCGGCGGCGTGAAGCGTTGCTTCATTGCCGCCCTAATGTCTTCTGCTGTAACCTTTTCAGCCATTAGAACGCCCACCTTACTTCATAAAAATTTTTGTAATTTCTTTAATAGCCCAATATTCAGGGTTAAAAAGTCTTGTCACAACGTCTGTAATTTCAAAAAAAGCAAAAATCCAGACAACAGCAAGAACAACCGCAAAAATGCTATAAGCTACCTCAAGATAATCATAATCACCTTTAATTTTCGTGTAAGCCTTTACAAAAAAATACGTGAACACGGTTAAAATAATAGTTTGAATTATATACGAAACACACAAAACAAACGCCTGCCGCAATAGTGCTTCCCAAATAACCGCGCCCGTGGTGTCAATCTTTTCTGCCAGCTTGTCCAAGTATGGCAGTAGTTTTGCAACAGCTTCATTCATGCCTTTTTTTCCTCCTTGTCGTTCAACTCTTTCCGCAGTACCTTGCAAAGCATAGGCCATATTACTTTTCCGAAAGTCATAGCGGCAGGCGGGAACGTTTTCACTCCTGCAAAAGTTTCCCAAGCATCTAAAAAATGCTCTGTGATAGTGCTGCTATTCGCTACCTTGGAATAGCAATATCCTTCATCTTCAACCCCAAGCATTTCACATTCAGTAACTACTAGCCAGCAATCTCTAGCCGTTTCTTTGTCAATGCTACCATTTCGACGATAATCAATAATCATTTCTTTCCATCGTTTTATTGATTCGTCAAAATCAAATACAGGCTCCGCAACTTTTCGCAGCAAATATTGCCAGTCTTTTTCAAGTTCAATAATAAAATGCTTAAACGATTCTCTCCCATGTCTAGGCCAAGAATAGTTCCAGTCTCCGTAAGAACTATGGCAAGTCATGCCGCCAGATTCGTTGTCAATCGTAAAAACAGCCCACTCGCCACGGTTCCAACGAATTTCATACTTTTCGACGGTACTTTTTTTGCAAGTAAACTCTTCACTCATTTCCTTTTCCCTCACACAATCGAAATTTCAACCCCATACTTCCTCACATCGTCCATAGCCGCCGCAACAAGGTCAACCCCTCGCGGCATTAGGCCACGCCCTCGCGCCACCTTCAGCGCGGCCTTTGCCCTTGCGACAATCACAGCCGCCGCGAACCGCTGTTCTCTTGTGGCGTTTGAGACGGGCGTAAAAACATTTTTTTCTTTCTTGCGCCGCTTGCCTTGCTTCCTGTATTGTCGCTGGCGCTTTAAAACGCATTCCTTGCAATAGGTGTAAGCTTTGCCGCCGTATGCATAAAACTCTGATACCGGCTTATTCTTGCCGCATTTATTGCAACATTTCATGCTATTCACCTAAAAACTCTTTAACTCTTTCGTAATTGTGTCCAATGGTTTCAATGGTCGCTTTGGTTTCGTCTTCAAACTCCTTGTCCTTATCCCACGCCGCAAAATCAATCCTGCCTTTGATTTCATTTTCAATTAAGCTGGAAAGAGTTTTAGGGTCTAGCGCGTCAAGCTCCCAGCTTTTGCCGCCGTGTTTTTTGTAGTAGGAATGAAACCTAGAATCCGTTGACTTAGCCGGGTTAGGCGGCGGGCTATACTTCCGAATTTGATTCATGTTTAGCGCAATTCTGCAAATATCAAAAATCCCTTCTTCGTAGCCCTCTTCGCCAGTAAACATTTCAATTCTGTCCGTTATGTCCCGTGTCATGTCAATGCCGCTAGGGTCGTGGTCGCCAAGGTGAATAATGGTTGTTTTCTGCAAGCTGTCGTCATAGGCTCGGCAAATTCGCTTTGCCGTCGCCCACATTTCCGACTGACTAACATACCCACGGCAGGAGAAGAACGGTACTTCGTACTTGTTGCATACGCCTTCAATGACGCCTACAAGGGCGTCTTTTTCAATCCAAACCTCCACCCGGTGCGCTTGGTTTTCCCACTTGTTAACCCGGAAGCTATGAGCCGCAGAATAAACGATAGATTGCGGGTCTTCCCAAAATGACAGTCCCCGCAAAAATCGCGTCCTGTCAACTATTGCGTTCCAATCGACAAGGCCGGAAAGTCTTGCGTCGTTGATAATATTTCCAAGCCGCTTATATTCCGTTTGCTTGTTCGGAATAAGGTCGCGCGAAACGAATTGATAATAAAGTTGACGCAAGGTAAGGTCGAAGCCCTGCGAAGCATATTCGGAAATAATTATGTTCGCTTGCTCTATTGTTCTTAGCGTCTTCGTGTTGAAATTTACTGGCTCCCCATAGCTTTGCTTTGGCATTGTCACCCCTCCTGCGCTTCCATAATTCGGCGGTGAATTTCTTCTGCTGATTCCTTCACAATCCAGAAGTCTTCTTTATGGTCGCCGTCAGCATCATAAATACGTGTTACTGTTTCATTTTCCGCTTCGTAAACCGTATAAATCCTTGAAATATCAAGCAATATACTAGCGCCGTTTACATGCGTTATTTTAATAAACCGCTTTTCAGGCTCCGGCTCCAGCGCCGCCGCAATAAGCGCCTTTACTTCGTCATAGGATTCTTTACACAAAAAATTCGTATCTTCATCATGCACGTTGTAAATACGAACATCCCCGTTTTCAAACCCCCAAGTTTCAAAGCTCCCAACAGGAAGCAATACTTTTGTGCTTCCGTTCGTCAACTCAACAAATCCCCGCATTTCCTCAACCCCGCTTTCCTAAAATTGAATATCGCCTTCTGACACACTCTGCCCGAATTGCTCTGCCCCGCTGCCGTCCGAATGATTGCCGCCGCTTCCTTTGCTGTCGCCAAACTCGAACCCGTTCACAATGCATTCATTGACGTAAACCTTTTTGCCGTCCTGCCCGTCATAGTTTCGCGTGGCCCAAACGCCATTCGTAATAATAATTTTGCTTCCCTTGCTCATGTTGTTACCAATGGCATTCCCGGTCTTGCCCCAAGCAACGCAGTTAATAAAATCGGTCTTTTTGTGTTCTCCATACCCACGGTCAACGGCAATAGTGAAGGTGCAACACTCTTTGCCGCCTTGGGTAAACCTGCATTCCGGGTCTTTCGTCAATCGGCCTGTAAGGATAACTAGATTCATTATTTTTTCTCCTTCGGTTTTTGATTTACGCCAATCCACTTTTCAACAAGGGCCAAGCAAACAGCCACGCCCGCAACAATCAACACGCCAACTTGAAAATCAGTCACCGTTTTTACCTCCCTTAAACGTAGTGCGCTTGCCCGGCTGCAATCATTTCTTTCAAATTTTTAAAACCGTGGCTTTCGGCGTGTGCCGTCGTAATGTACGCAAGAACCTTTCCGCAGCAATGACACTTGCACAAGTCGCCAATAATCCGAATTGGCTTTTGGCACTCATTACGCAAATTAATTCCTTGCGCCGCTTCTCCGGCTGGCTTGTTCACTTTTGCCAATCCCCAAAACTCTTTATTTTTAACTGCGTTTGACATTTTCTGCCCTTTTCCATTGTGGGCGCTCCGCTTTATTACCACACAAATTGCAGGTAATATTTTTCAAGTAATGAGCGCAGTTCCCGCAACGCCTTCCCGTAATTTTTTTACCCGCTCCTATCGCACACGGGTCTTCATGTTTTTTTCGCATTGGCTTCATGTTCATTTTTAAATTTGCCCTGTTTCGCCAATGCACAATAGCCGCTCTTGTTGTGCTTTCTTTGACAGCCATTTCTTCATCGGTAAGACCTGCTGCATGAAGCGCCAGGCGACGTTTGTGCAAGTCAGTTGAAAAACCCAATCTAAGCTTCCCCTCTCTTAGCCCATTTAGGCCGATTTTCGCCTGTCCTAAATTGCTCTGCTGCACATTTCACGCACTTTGCAGGAAACTTTTCCACGCTATGATGTTTGCAGGTTCCACAAATTCGCCGGACGTTTGAAAATGTCTGCCGCTTTTTCCTTGTTCTTCTTGTCTTCCTATGGCTCCAGCGCCATTTTCTCCAAGTGTCCTTCCTAATCGGTGAAAAATTAGCACTGTAGTAACGTGCTGCCTGTGCATCACTCCAACCTTTTGCTTTTTGCATTTTGAGAACGCTTACTCGGTTCGCCGTTAACGTTTCATCCTTTGGCAAAATATCACCCCGCATATTTTTTACGCGCTCGTTTTGAGAGTAAAAAACATGCTGTACGCCTTTTCGTATTCACCACGCCATAAAAACCTTCTCACAAGGCCACAAATAGTTTCAAACACATATTTGTGTGTTTTTCTCACACTTGCATGTAAAAAAATTATTCATCCGGCCTTCTGTCTCTTCCTACAATCGGAATAACGTAACACAGTTTCAGTATTCTGCTTATGATTCGTTTTCCCGGTATATCGTCCTCAATTTTCCCCAACTTGTCACGAATAGCAAGCCGTTCGCCCAACTGCTCCAAGTTATAATTTGCCGTGATTATCGTTTGCAAAGATTCATTCATGCGGGCATTAATTAACGAAAAAAGGTTTTCAGCAACAAAGGGCGTTGTCCGTTCTGCTCCTAAGTCATCAAGCACAAGAAACGGCGTTTGCCTTACAAGTTCCGTTATTTCTTCCGTGGTTCCGTCGTTAAAGCTAAACTTGATAGCTTCTATCAGTTCGCTAAACGTCATGTAGACAGCCGGAAGGCCGCGCCGTATACGTTCGTTTGCAATACTGGCGGCAAGTCTTGATTTTCCATTGCCGACGCTCCCATAAATCAACATGCCTTTTTCTTCTTCTCCTGAAGCAATGCTTTCCGCAATTCCGTACGCAATTTCGTTTCCGTCGTTTACTTCGTAGTTGTCAAGAAAAGCGTTTTTAAATTCTCCCGGTATGCGTGAATTTTTCAAAAGTCTGCTGATTCTCGCGGCTTCTCTAGCTTGGTACTCAAACTTGCAAGGCGCTTGCCCGGCGTAAATCCTCCCGGCAAACACACTAACAGTATCTACAACACCCGTGTTGTCCTGCTTGCACTCAATAATGCCACCGCAACCTTCGCACGACCTAGAAGACAACATCGCTTTTTCTACAACATGCGCAGAGTTTTCAATTTCCTCCTGTCCTACCTCGGTTTTTATACTTTTCAGGTACGTTGTCAACTCGTCCGTACTCGCTGAAAACTCCTTCTTCTTGGCTGTTAACTTTTGACTCATTCTGCCCAGCGCCCCGCCTATGTGTTCCGCTGTCTCCCCCTCCCTTCTCGTATTCGTCTTCCCAACGCTTGCCATTCAACCATGTCGCCGGGTGTGGGATAAACCTGCCACCGTCACGCACCCAACCATCAGAACCTTTCGCGGCATTTAGGCCAACCATGATAGACGCCATAAGCTCCGGCGTAAGCTTTATTTTAGCCCAAGCCTTAACAGCCGCCGCCTTTGCTGTTTTCCGTGGGTATGCCGTCCAGAACAGTTCAAACTGCTTGTTCTTGTCGAACGTTACCCCTTTGGGGGGTAAGAGGGGTATATCTTTATCTTTATCTATATCTGTATCTAACTCTTTCTCTTGGTTGGACACGTTGGAAATATATTGGACATTCATTGGACATTGTCCAATTTCAAGTTTTAATACGTCTTCTGATTCTGATAGTTCCATGCGTTTTCTTCTCTTCTGTTCAGCCCAATACGTTTCCGTTCCAAGCATTTTCTGCGTTTCAGCCATGAAAATAGTTTCGTCGTCTAGGATTTCAATAAGCCCTAGTTGCTTAAACACGTCCATTGCTCCCCTTACAATGTCCGTATTCGTATTCGTGATAGTGGCAAGCATATTGACGTTGTAAGGAATGGTGTCACTAAACCGCAAAGCCCCTTCGTGGTCAACACTTTCAACAAGCAATTTCAAGTAGAAAAGAACGTAGTCTTTTCCGTTAGGCATTGACTCTATAATGCGTATATCGTGACGCTTGAAAAAATCTTTCTTTAGCTTCAACCAGTAATAGCGTTTGGTTTCTGCCATTATTAAACTACCCCCGCCGCATCAGCACAAAGAAGTGCGAATTACTCACAATTTTCGTCGCAAATATCCCCGTTTGAAACGGAAACCTCCAAAACGCTTCTTCTGTCAGCGTCATAAATGGAAAGGCCGCTAATCAAAGAAGTAAGCCTGTTTTCAAGGTCTACAATGGCCTGCAACTCATGCGGTACTTTCCGAACTTCGTTTTTAACAAGATAGCCCAAAGCCTGCCCGTATGTCCTGAAGTAACCAAGCGGACGCCAATACTCTTTAGGCTCTTCCCCGGTTCGTGATTCCTTCGGAACATATCTTTCTGAAAGAGTAACGTTCATGCTGTCTGATTCGATTTTATATGTTTCGCCTACTTTCATTTTTTCGCCACGCTCCCGCCATTATTTGCCAAACAATTCTTCTGCTTCCTCTTGCGAAAGCTCATTATCCGCGCTTGCTTCAGGCGGCGCTTCTTTTTGTGGCTCCGGCGCTGGCTCCGGCTCCGGCTGTTGTTCCTGTTCAGTCTCAACAGTCACGCCGTCAACGTCAATCGTTTTGCCGTCGTTGTCGATGTATTCCGCTTCAAGTGTTCCGTTTTCGTTTTCATGTACAACAGCGTCGTCCAATTTAAGGGCGTTCTGAAGTTCAATAGAAAGAATACCCCAGCGGGCCAGCAGAAGCTTCGTAACAGTTTTACGGCCCATAGAATCAAAATCCTTTGACCAATTAGAAGCCTTCTTTCCTTCGCGCAAATCGTACCCATACGCCTGCGAAAATCTTTTGGCGTGGTCTTCCATTTCGGAACGTGTCATGTATAGATATTTTTCAAAACCTCCTGTAAGTTTAAAAAATGCCAAGTAGCCAATAACCTTGTCGCCAGTGCGCTCCCCATATTCCAGTTCATCCGTGAAGCGGTTGTATGAACGAACCTCACCCTCATAAACATCGTTAGATGTCAAGCGCACATACTGACCTGAACGAATACCCAACTGCACATAACCTTTAGCGCCAAGCTGGAATTGTGCCTTGTAGGTTTTGGTTCGATTGTCTTTGTACGGGACGATGTGTGCAAATCCCAAATTGGGGTCAATTGGCAAGTTCATTGCCGCCGCCGTTGCCGCTGCCGAAAGAATTGTTTTAGGCTCACACTTCATAAGGCTTGCACTATTATTTACAACCGTGATAACAGAGGACATATAGGCTCCGGCCCTGTCTCCAAGCATTTGCTCAAAACGTTTGCGAACACTGTCATTTGACATTAGGTTTTGAATGCTCATTACCTGCTGTGCGGCTCCCTGTTGTGCCGCCTGCTGTTGGGTCGCTTTGATTAGTCCGGCGTTACCGCCCGTTGCTTTTGCCATTACTCTTTTCCTCCAAATTCGATTTTTGCAGTAAGTTTATTTGCCTTCGCTTCGATTTCTCGCATTGCGTCACGAATAAATTCAGAAGCGTCGTTATGGCCTAGCATTGCGCAAAAACGCGCCTTTTCGTCAAGTACATCCAAGGCAAGTTTTGTGGGGATGATTTCGCCTTTCTTTGCCTTAAACATTATTTAATTACCTCATAGTCAATTTTCTTTTCGTCAAGAAGATTTTTCAGGGCAAGCGCCTGCGTTTTCTTCATGCCTACAAAAGCCGTGCCGGAAGTTATTCCCTGCTCGTTAATGAGATTCCCAAGGGCCGTCTTTTGCTCTTGGCTCATGTCGATAAAGTGCATAATGATAGTTTGACCTGAAGAAGCGGGTCTTGCCCCCGTTCCTGCTGTTCCTGCCGCTTTCTGCGCTGGCTGTTCCGCTGGCTTTGCGGCTGG
>MTLC01000081.1_pt7 | contig 79010 bp, 70 predicted proteins | sample 1982451 | NCBI WGS metagenome assembly MTLC01 (sample SAMN05710165, study PRJNA340218) | biofilm metagenome | isolation source: sample SPH anode biofilm adapted to +100 mV | place: USA | collected 2012-02-03 | reverse complement strand
GAGCGATAGGTTCGCAATCTATAGGTCAGGGGTTCGAATCCCCTATTCTCCAAAAGAAATTAGCTATACAATGACCCCTGGAAAGTGCACTGTAACTGAACAGTGCGACTGACCGGGGGTTTTTGTATGGCAAAGCAATCACCACTCGCCGCCGACCGCTTCACCTTCAAGCTCTACCTGCGCAGTCTTCCGAAGGGCCAGCTCTACTACGCCCGCTTCTTCGAGAAGGGGAAGATCCTCGTCCTCGCAGACCGTTCCACGGGCGAAGCGGAAGAGACCAAGGCCCTCGTCGCGGCGGGGAAGATGCTCGCCCAGCTCCCCCTCGAGAAGCTCGCCCGCGCAAAGGCCGCCAAGGACCAGGACGGCTTCGAGGCCGCCGAGCGCCTCCGGAACATGGACCTCGCAGCCTTCTTCACCTGGTTCTGGACGCCCGGAGCCTCCGACTACCTCCGCGACCGGGAGGACGCCGAGAAGCCCCTCGCGGCCTACTACATCCAGAACCAGGGCCGCTACATTGCCAAGCACGCAGCCGGCTACCAGCCCTTCAAGCGGACGCCACTCCGCGAAGCGAGCCTCTACCTCATCGAGCAGTGGATGCACCACCTGAAGCGCGAGGGCGTCTCGGCCAACGTGATTGTCGACGCGATGTCCGCTCTCCGCACGCCTCTCTCCTGGGCGAACAAGCGCAACCTCCTCGACGAGAGCTTCACCATGGCCGCCATCGTCCGCCCCAAGGAGCACCACAAGAAGCGGGGCATCCTGAGCCGCACCGAGGTGGCCCGGATCGTCGCCCTCCCCACCGTGGACAGCGTGACGCCCCGCCCCCGACTCAAGGGCAAGGATAACAAGCACGAGGGCACCGCCCCCATCGACCTGCGCATGAAGGCCGTCGTCCTCCTTTCGGAGCTCGCCGCCATGCGCCGAGGCGAGATCCGCGCCCTCCGCTGGCGTTGCGTCGACTTCGAGAAGAAGATCATCTCCATCGAGGAGAACTTCACCGACGCCGACGGCCTCAAGGCGCCCAAGCGCGAGAGCTACGGGATCGTCCCTATGGCCAAGGAGCTCGAGACCGTGCTCCTGAAGCTCCGCGAAGTGGCCCTGAGCCTCGGCCGCGCGGCCCCTGAAGACTTCGTCATCTACAACGCCGAACGTGGCGTGCCCGCCGCCGAGGTGACTCTGCGTCGCGGCTTCCACCGCGCTCTCGCCCTCATCGGGATCGAGGACGACAGCCAGGCTTCCAAGGAGGGGCGTCCGCCCAAGCCCGGCAGCCAACAGGCCCGCCGCCTCGTCCTCCACTCGGGCCGCCACGGCGCAGCCACCCGCCTCGCCGAAGCCATCGGCCCTCGCGACGCGGCGCGGATTACCCGTCATCGGAGCGCCCAGGCTTTTATGGGTTATTCTGACCACGACACCGACGAGATGCTCGATAAGGCGCGGGAGGCACTCAGCGTGACCAAGCCGAAGGAACAGCGCTCCGAAGCCGGCAAGGATGCGGTACAATAGCCTCGTGGGAAGGAAGCCGTGATGAAGGACCACATCGAGACCGACGAAGAACGCCGCATTCGCCAGTACGAGGCTATGGGTGCCGAGCAGAAGGCTATGGTCTTCCAGAAGATAACCGCGGTGTTCGGTAGTGACACAGCCCCTAAGGATCCACGCAAATTGGTTGATAAGGCGGAACGTGCCGCGGAGAAAGCCGCAAAGCCATCGACCAAGGTAGGACATTGGGCGATGGCGCTTGAGGGCCTCACTGTTCTTAAGGATGAAGCCAACGTACTGTTCCGCAAGCTGGATCAATCGGGCGAGAGTCCCGACCCGGAAGTATATCAACTGTACATAGATGAGATCGCCGCCCTTGAAAGACGAGTCGTCCTGACCATCAAGAAGCTCGAGCAGCAAGCTGAGATTGAGCGTGAGCAGAAGGCAGTAAGCGAGCACGAACCTTCGCCAAGTCAACCAGCGGCGCAGACCGTATTCTCCGAGATCCTGGATATCGATGAAGCCGCGGCATTCACGAAACTATCGCCCTCCACCCTGTACCACAAGAAGTCTATTCCCCGGCACAAGGTTGATGGCAAACTGCTCTTTTCCCGGAAGGAGCTCGAAGACTACATCCTGTCGCGCAGCGGAGGTGCTTGATATCTGCTGTTGCAGACAAGCACAATGCATTTTCGGACAATAACTATTAGCCACAACGCGATATGGCTAAAGAGTTATTGCCTGTTTTCAGCATCGGACCAAACTATCCGTGATCATCGAAGAATCACGGAAAGGCGGGTTCTATGCCGCATCAGACCACGGACAAACGTTTTCAGTCGGTTCCATGCAAAGAATGTTTAGACTATCTACAGCAGCTCATCGATAACCGGGACAAGAAGCAGCGAGCAGCCCTGGCTCGGCAGTACGAAGACGAGATAATCGCCAAGATACTAACAACCCGGGAAGAACTGCATGGCCAGGGAATCAGCAGGGAAGCGGGCGAGCATCTCCTCGATGCCCTTTCCAACACCCTTGCCTGCGTTCGCACGCTCGCTGAATACGCTGACGAGGCTGATGAACGTGAACCTCCGCATGAGGATTCCAGCGAAGACGAATCTCTTCTCCCCGACGATCCAACGCTCAGTCTCGATGACGCCTATCTCGACGACTGGGAGCCAGGTCAGCAGCTCAAGGTCATTTCCTTCCCGAAGGAAGTGCTATTCAACCTACTCGTCGAAGAAGCTTTCCTGAGTGAGAACAACAAGGAACTTTTCGAGTCCATCATGAGAACCGGCCATTTGGACCTTGTCGTGCCGGTGAAGGTCAACTGGCTTGGAGACATCCTCTCTTTAGTTAACTTCGTTGTTCTCGGGTACTACCTCCACCTCTTCAAGATTCACTGGAAGTCGCCGCCGAACGCAAGGGGCGAACTCAGGCGGCGTCCGATCTTTGAGGCGGCTATTAGAAAGACGTTCTTGGTCCGTGGGAAAGAGGTCTATGAAGGTATCACAAAGATCCATATCGAGCCGCTCGAGAAGGAGATCTCCAGGTTCCTTATCGAGATGCGGAAGCACTACAAGAAATCCGTTCGCCCCTCAGGATACCGCGATGATTTAAGCGAGTTGCTCGGTGCTTTCTTCGAAGACAAAGTTATTGCCTGGATTGAATCCAAGATGAAGAAGCTGAATCCCGACGTTGGCAAGCTACTGTCCGATTTACTCGAAAGCGCTGACTAGGTAAAGAAATACATCGAGTTACCGGGAAGTACCCAATATCCCGCGTTCGACTCTTTCACCTCTCAGGAATATGGTCCTGCATGTAATCCGTTGGGTTACGCGCACGAATCTTTCCTAGGGAGGTCCATTATGGATCAGAACCTTCTCGAGCAGTCCACCACAACGACCGCGACCGAAGCGGCCGCAACTGGCATCTCCGGTTCGACACCGGCAGCGCAGAATGGCAAGGGGTACAGTCTCCACCAAATTCTCGTCGATCACTTCTCGTGGTCCGGCGACGACAAGCCTTGGAACTACCAGCCCGAGCAGAGGGCTGCGCTCGACGCCATCGTCGGCGTATTGAGCGATACACTCCATGTGGCGGGTGAAGCGCGAGACCTCCAGATGCTCGTCTCGTTCGACTTCCATCAGATCGTCAAGACGATCCGTCGCATGCTGAAGCGCAACGGCATCTACGAGCTCGGCGCGATGATCCTCATCGATATCATCGTGAGCGAGAAGCGCTTCACGGACCTCTACTATTGCGAAACCGCGGCGGATTTCTTTACCCACGCCGAAGAACTGATCGGTATCCCCGGTCCGCGCGCTCGTCTCTATCAGAGTTGCGGACGCGGATTCCGCGAACATCACAACACTATCCTGAAGGGCATTGGCGATGTCCCCGGCATGAAGCTCGAGGTCCTCGCTTCCGGACATCTCACCAAGCTCTCCCTCTTCGATTCTGCGGTATCGTTCCTCGGTCACGAGTCGGCGCTTCGACTCTTCAGCGGCCTCTCTTATCGCGAGTTCGCCGTTCGCATCAAGGAGGCCAGGAGCCAGAAGGCCGAGGCCACAACCAAGAAGGCGTCTTCCGCTGCCCCGAAGGCCAAGTCGGAGCAGGGTCGGAGGAGCAGGGAGTATTCCTCCAAAGAACTTTCATGCGCCCGCATCCTCGCCAGGAACGGCCGCGTGAAGCTCATCACCCACGCCACCGAAGACCAGGTCGATCGGGCCATCGCAGCGCTCAAGGAGCACCGGGAACGTGTGGTCGAGGTGAACCTCAAGAAGCTCGGTCATCTCCCCTATAATCCTCGAAAGCCGTTGGAGATCGACGAGTCTCTCTGGAAGCTCTACAATGCTCCCGAGATGGTCGAGCGCATCAGGCTCGGTCTCGCCAAGAACGCCCCAATGCGCCGCACCATCGCGCTCCTGCTGTACCGGCTCTCGAACGAGTCCTACTTCCGCGTGTACTGGCAGAATCCCGCCTACGGTTTCCACTTCACGTCCTTCGGCGAATTCGCGAAGACCTGGCTCGGAATGGGCGAGGAATACCGCGACTACATCCGCGTCGGCCGCAATTTGTCCAAGTTCAGCCATCTCCTCGATGGTCTTGATGGAGTCGACACCGACGCCATGTTCTTCAAGCTCCGCTACCTGGAGAACGCCGTCCGCACCCACCAGGGCGATTCGGCCCTCATCAGGGCACGGCTTCGCGGCCTCAGTGTCCGGGAGTTCGCGGCATTCGCCAGCGACCCGGACTACGATCTCCGGTTCTCTGGCAGCCTGAGCAAGAAGAGTGAAGAGGCCTACCTTGGCTTCGTCACGCAGATCAATAGCTGGCTCGATCAGGGGGTCGAGGTCCACGTTGTCGAGCTTTATGGCCCCGAGGAATCGGGCCGACTCGACGAGTACCTGCGGCGCGTAGTCGCCGAGGACACGAACATTCGCGCCGACGAAGAGGAGGTCATCGCGTCGGACGAACTCCACATCAACACCAATGGTCGACGCGTCGCCTAGGATTCGGTAGGCTCGCACAACGCCCTCGGACTGCCCGAGGGCGTTTTCGTTTGGCATATAAACGTTCTCAACGTTCATCCAGTTCCTTTGCTTGGGCGTTGATTCTACTGGTAGGGAAATCCTTTCTTCGGAGGAACCTTATGAGTACCTATCAGATCGTAAGCGAACGAAAGCAGGCGACGTATGCCATCAAGTCTCCAGCCGATGCCTTCAAAGCCCTCTCCCGTTATCGCAACAAGCCGGTCGAACACTTCTTCATGATCTCGCTATCGGCGGCACATGAAGTGGTCTCCATCCGCATCATTTCCATCGGCAGCCTCGACAGGGCGATCGTCCATCCTCGGGACCTGTTCATCGAAGCGATCAAGGATCGCAGTGCCGCCATCATCGTGGCCCACCTGCACCCATCTGGCAGGACTGAGCCCTCCGAGCCGGACATTGAACTCACGAGGCGACTCAGGCAGGGCGGGGAACTGCTAGGTATTCCGGTCTTGGACCATCTTGTGATTTCAAGGAATGGCTACTGGTCCATGGTCGAGCACGGTCAATTAGCACCCGTGGGTCTAGAGTAAGGGCATGCGGATCGCGATGAAGAATCTGCGCAAAGTCGCTCGATCAGCGCCAAAATCGAGTGGACTGTACTCGCGTGTATTTATCGCGTACCTGCATGCAAATTTTCGACAGATTGAGTGCCCAAGTTCTTGCGGTTCGACTGCGAGGGCCTTATCGCTCGGAGTATCTAGACGATATTGGTCGTCATAAATCCACATATCTATATTAGCTATACCAAGCCAATACGTAAGAACCTCTATATCTCCTCGCAACAGCCCGCGCTCAGTACCTCATCGCAGGGGATGCTCTCCTCGCTGCTCCGTGGGCTCGCGACGATCGGCCGGGTGGCCATTCGCACGCCAGCCTTTCCGATTACCCACATGGGCATTGACCAAGCAGTTTCCCAGGGAGCCTACACTACGTACTCGCTACGGCCTCCATTGGGCCTTCCAGGCCATCTATCGGCCAAGCCGGTACTGCTCCTATCCGCATTCAGCTTTTCTTCCTCTGCTCGCCTTGATCGCGCCGGCCAGTCGTATAAACGTTCTCACCGAACAGCCTGATGGGTAATAGAGTGAGCCGTGGCCTCGGCTGTCGAGCATGCATGCTTTTTCATCGGCCCCGCTCTGCCTACCTCCGCTCCGAGCCTCTACTAGTAGACGAGGCCGAAACGCGTCTCACCTCCGAAGGGCAGGCGTGATCCCGGCCACATCCCACCATCCCCATCTCCTCAAGGAGGCCTACATGCAGGCAGCCGTCATGGACTCCGTCAGGACCGAGCCCGCAACGTTCGATCTTCCCGATCCGCAGGACGTCCTCTACCCGGACTTCCAGTTTCCTACCTCGCCCGAACTCGGCTCCGCCCTCTCCACGGCTTTCACGGTCGACACGACGGCCAAGGCCGACTGGGCCATCGGCCGCATCCTCTCCCTCGAGGCCCGCATGGCCCGTCGGGCCGAGCTCGCCATCGAGCTTCATAACCGCATCGATGCTTGGCTCGCAAAGGCCCAGGCTCCGGACACGGACTCGGTCACCTACCTCACGGGCCTGCTCCGCCCCTACGTGGAGGCCGAGCTCGCCAACCAGCACCGCTCGCGCACGCTCTCCCTGCCTTCCGGCTTGGCGAGCCTGCGCCGTCTGCCCGACCGCCTCGATATAACCGACCGCGAGGCCGCCCTGGCCTGGTGCGAGGCTCACGCGCCCGAAGCGGTCGTCATCAAGAAAGATCTCAGCAAGACCGAGCTCAAGAAGCTCGTGTTCCAGCAGTCGGAACCCGTGCCGGGCGTGGATGCCTCGCTGGGGACCGACCAGCTCTACATCAAGGCCTCAGCATAAGGAGATACCATGAACTACCTCAATTCCATCCTTCTCGAGGGCGAGCTCTCCGACGCCCCGATCTTCACCACGACGGCCAACGGCCTCGACCGCTGCTCCTTCTTCATCGCTTCAGGAGACCAGGCCCCGGCTGTCCCCGTGGTCTCCTATGGTCGCCTTGCCCTCCGATGCAACGAGCTCCTCGACAAGGGCTCCGCAATCCGACTCGTCGGTCGAATCGCACAGGACCTCGAAGCCTCCGATACGACCTCGAGTTTCAAGCTCCACCTTGTAGCTGAGCATGTGGAGATCAAGCCGATGGCTCACCGGCACGCCGAGGTCGCCTGATGTCCGATCTCATCTATGTCTACACGAGGGCGCAGGCGCTCAAGGACGGGGTGCTCGTGGACTGCACGGAGCTTGCCCGTGAGGCCGGCTTCACGTGGACCGTCGCGGTCACGGACCACCTCTACCATGACTACATCGTGCCCGCGCTCGCCCTTACCGCTGAAGGCCAGTCTATCCAAGGCCGCCTCTGGGATGTCCTCCAAGTCTTGCGTCATGCCATCCGTTCATCGAAGGACGACACCTACCTCCGCTTCTCGGTTCTCTTCCAGATGTCCCTTGGCGCTATTCCTGTCCCCATCGAACTCGTCTCCGTGGCTGGCCCCGACGATGACGGCTCTCCCTGCCTGACCATCATGCTCCCCGAGGACGACTAGCCGCCAACAATGCCTGGCTTCGTCACTAATGCCCTGCATCATCAAGCCCGATCCTACCGCCCAGGCAGGATCGGGCTTTCCATTTCCCGCCTATTCATCATGATTGCGGAGGTCGAGGCCATGGCCTATCATCTCGATATGTTCAACAAGAATCTTATCAAGATAATCAAAGCGATCGATCTCCTGGCGAGCTCCGGTGGCACCACGGTCCAAGCGCTCGAGTGGGAGCTGGATCTCGGCCGCCGTAGCGTCTTTCGTCTCCTCGACACGCTGGAGAACGAGCTCGGATTTCCCATAATCCGCTCCCGCGAGGAGTTCGGCGGAGTGACGACCTACACGCTCATGGACCGCTTTGTGACCAGGCTTTCCAATGTCAGCCTTCCCAAGCTCGACCTGTCACTGCAGGAAGCCACGCTGCTCTACTTCCTTCTCAGCCGGGACGCCGTGTTCGCTGGCTCCGAGGTCGAGGAAGACCTCTCCTCCCTCCGCGCGAAGCTCCGCATACTCCTACCGGCGAAGCTCACCGGATCGGCAACTGATGCCGAGCTCGACTCCATCTTCGCGGTCTCCACGAACGCGGTGAAGTCCTATGCGGGCAAGGAACACCTCCTCGACACGATCTTCGATGCTGTGAAGGCTCGACAATCCTGCCGGCTCCTCTACCGGGCCGCATCCTCGGAACAGCCCAAGTCCTATGAAATCCACCCGCTCCAGCTTGTCGATCACCGGGGCGGGCTCTACCTTTTCATCCGCATTCCCAAGCACGACAGCATCCGCATCGTCGCAGTTGACCGGATCGAATCCATCGAGCTCCTCGCGACCACCTTCGAATACCCCGCTGACTTCAACGCGGAGTCGCTTCTAGCCTCGGCCTTCGATCTCACCTTCGGAGATCCCATAACCGCTGCGATCCATTTCTCGCCCAAGGCCGCGAGGTACGCGACCGAACGCCAATACGGGGGTGAACGCAACATCGAAACGCATTCCGACGGTTCGATAACCATGACCATCGCCACCTCGGGACAGGAAGACCTTCTCCGATGGATCCTCGGCTTTGGGCCTGACGCGGAGATACTCTCGCCCCCAGCCTTCCGCGAGGAGGCCCGATCCCGGCTCAGCGCGACGCTCGCGCGCTATGGAGACGCCCGATGATCACTCTATCCAAATCCAAGTACCTCGTCGGACTGCAATGCCCCAAGCGACTCTGGCTCGAAGCTAATCGTCGCGACCTTCTCCCGCCGCCATCCCCGGCGAGGGAACGAGTCTTCTCGCAGGGACACGAGGTGGGCCGCCTGGCTCGAGAGCGATTCCCCGGAGGAGTCCTCATTTCCGAAGACCCGCTCAGGTGGAAGGCGGCCCTTGGGGAAACCGTCGATGCGCTTGCTCGCGGGGAGCATATACTCTTCGAGCCTTGCTTCTTCCATGACGACACCATCGCCAGGGCGGACGTGCTGTCCCGGAACGACGACGGCTCCTTCGACGTCTACGAGGTGAAGTCGAACACTGGCCCCAAACCCGAGCATATCCTCGACCTCGCGGTTCAGGCCTATGTCTACGAAGGCTCGGGGCTTTCCATCCGCCGAGCCTTTCTCATGCACCTCAACAGCGATTGCCGTTATCCCGATCTCTCGGACCTCTTCGCCTATGCGGATCTCACCGATCCTGTCCGGCAGCACCTTCCCGAAGTCGCGGCCAATCTCGCCGCGCTACGAGCCGTATTGGGCGATTCAAAGGAACCGGAGATGCGGCTTGGTTCACGATGCGCTAAACCCTACGAGTGCCCTTGGTGGGACTACTGCAGCAAGCTTTGGCAGCTCCCCGATCCCTCGGTATTCGACATCCCCCACCTGAGCGCCGAGAAGCGCGATGCCTTGATCGATCGAGGCATTCTCGCCCTGGAAGACCTACCAGACGATGCCGAACTCGGTCCCCAGGGTGAGCGTTTCCTCCGGCTCTACCGCGTCGGTGCGAAAGAGATCGATTGGGAAGGCATCCGCGCCTGGCTCGACCATCTAGCCTTTCCGATCTACTTCCTCGACTTCGAGACGGATGCCCCCGCGATTCCCCGACTCGCAGGGCTCGGCCCCTTCGGAAGCATCCCCTTCCAGTTCTCGCTCCACATCCTTCACGAAGACGGCCACCTCGAGGAGACCCCGGGCTTCCTGCATGAGAGCTTGAACGACCCCAGGCCCGCGATCGCGGAAGCCCTGCTTGCCCAGATCAGACCTTCAGGCTCGATCGTCGCCTACAACGCCGCCTTCGAGAAAGGCGTCATCGGGAAGCTCGCAGGCTATCTACCCGAATCGGCCAGTTTGCTCTTGAGGCTTCAGAACCGCTTTGCCGATCTCCTCGACATTTTCCGCAAGTACTACATCGATCCTGCCTTCAAGGGCTCGAACTCCATCAAGCGCGTCCTCCCGGTCATCTGCCCGGTGCTCAGCTATGAAGAGCTCGAGGTCGGGAATGGCGAGGACGCCCAGGTTGCCTGGGCCGAGCTCATTACGTCGGATGATCCAGAACGAAGGGCTGGCCTTGCCGACGCACTCAAAGCCTACTGCGGCCTCGACACGCTCGCGATGGTGAGGCTCTACGAGTACCTACGGAATCTTGTCAGTCGGACCGCGCGCAACTAGCGTCTTCACCAGAGCCGCAAGCCTGATAATTCATGGCTTTCTTCATAGCCTGTAGAGGACGGACCGGACAGAAGGTCCAACGCGCGGGGCCAGAGTTCACCCCGGCGAAGCGCGCATCGCGCCGACATTGATGCCCAAAGGACCGGAAGGGCACAGCGATCCCCGAAGAGGAAGACCGGGGATGGAACAGGCACTACCTTCTCCACAGGCTCCAGTCTACTGGTAGCTAGAGCGCACCAACCGCGACCTGATCCGTCACGGATGGGGCGTATTCTCTCACTACCAAGACCAGACTGGAGGAACCATGAAACGCTTCGTATCGATTATCATCCTGCTCGCCGTCCTCAGCGTCTCCGCCTTCGCCCAGGGAATCAAAAGCTACCCCATGGCAAATGGACACAAGGTAAACGTTCTCAACCTGCTCAAGGAGTCCTATCACCAGTACTTCGATCATGATCTGCTCGTCAGCACTTTGGAGAAGCTCTCGGTTGACTACGGACTCTCCACCGATTTCGACATCGGGCTCAATCTCTCGACCATGGGCATCTTCCTGACCGTTCAGGGCATTTCCATCGATCCTCTCGCACCATCCAAATACAATCCAGTAGTCAAGGACGGAAAGACGTACCTCCCGCTCAGGCTCCAGCTCGAAGCCTTCAACTGCGCGGCGCAGTGGTTCGTCTCGTTCGTGCAGAATCCCTTCGCTCCGGCCGAGGTTCGGACCTTCCTAAACACCCTATCGATGGAATCAACTTCATTCCTAGTCGGCATTACCCAGGGCCTCAGAACCTTGAATGTCCGCGGCCACTTGAGCGAAAGGGAGGGGGTCCGTTTCGAGCCGAAGATCGAATGGCAGGACTTCTCGGTCAAGGGAGTGTTCACGATGAAGACCATTCCGATCCCCCAGAACGCCGAGACCTATGCCGCGCTCTCCGAGTGGCTCCTCTATCTCGAGCCGTCGGAAGACCCCGCCATGCCCGGCTTCAAGAAGGACATCACGATGGTCCGGGCATTCTTTGGACTGGAGTAGAAACGAGGGCCTTCGATGAAATCCATCTGTTTCTCCTCGATCAAGGGCGGCACCGGCAAATCCTCGCTCTGCATCCTCATGGCCAACTATGCCGCCTCTGCTGGCTATCGCGTCCTTGTCGCCGACCTGGACATCCAGAACAGCGCCTCTTCCTACTACCTCGACTCCCCTGACAAGGCCGACCGCAAGAACATCGCCTCCGTCCTCCACACCGAGCGCCTCGCGGAGAACATCCTCCCCTCGGTCTATCCAGGGATCGACCTCCTCGCCTCGTCGCTCGACCTCATCAAGTTCCGGGCCATCGGCGACCGCACCCTCCGGCGCATCCTCGCGTCATCGGACCTTCCCTACGACTTCCTCTTCATCGACACAGCCCCGACCTACGACAACCTCGTTCTCAATGCCCTAAACACCGCCGACCTCATCCTCACACCCGTGGCCTTCAGCCAGTTCGACTACAAGGGCGCCCTCTTCTACGAGGCCCAGCTCCGACGCGAGACTGACAAGCTCTCCGCCTGGCGTATCCTCTTCAACTTTCATCGCCCCGCGAGGACCGACAATCCCGACGCCCTCCGCAACCAATATGAGTCCCTCTTCCGAGACTCCTTCGGGGACCTCATCGCGCCAATCGCCATCCCCGATACCACCCGCATCCGCCGTTCGATCGACACCGGGGAGCGCATCACGCCATCGCAGGCCAAGGCCCCGCTCCATGCCGCCATCGCCTCACTCGCCGCCTACTGCGGCGTCGAACGCACTACCGAGAGGTTCTAGCCATGCCCAAGCTCACCATGACCACCCGCCCCGACAAGGCCGCTGTCAACAATTCCGGTGAGAAGGCCGTCGGTATCGAGCTCTACCTCGACCAGCTCACCACGGCCGAGCCCTTCTCCTCGCTTTTCTCGATCAAGGGTGAGGTCTTCGAGGCTATCAAGGCTGACATGGCCGTCAACGGCTTCGATCCCTCCAAGCCAGTCAACGTCTGGCGCAAACCCGACGGATCCCGCATCCTCATTGACGGCTACACCCGCGTCCGCGCTGCCGAGGAACTCGGACTCCTGCGGGTCACCGCTTACGAGAAGGTTTTCGCCTCCGAGGCCGAGGCCCTGGCCTACGCCGTCCACACCCAGAAGGACCGCCGCAACGTCTCGGATGCCGAGCTTCTCAGGCTCATCGAGCTTGTAGACCGGCCACAGACGGGCTTCAACACCTCGGTAGCCTCAATTGAGGCTACCGACAGCAAACCGCGCAAGACAGCCGAGATAACTGCTGACACCATAGGGACTTCTCGGGCCAAGGTGGAGCGTGCCAGGGCCGTACTTTCCGACCCTGAGGAAGCTGCCGCAGTCCGCCGCGGGGAGAAGACAATCCACCAGGCGGCGGGGGCCGCCAAGGCCAAGCGGCGAGCTCCACCAACGACTGGATCGGCAAGAATAGCCTCTTGCGATGCTTTGAGCGCTGACGCCGAGGCGATTGCCGAGGGGCTCCGCATTATTGGGCTCCTACAAGCTCTAGCGCGTCTGGATAGGAGTGGTTGTAGGCGGAAAGTAATCCAAGCTGCTGTGAAGGCGCTGAAGACTGCTTTTTATCGTTCACGCTAGTGAATGGAACCATCTTGCTCGCGATCGAGTCATAATATACGATGACAGATGACTATAATCCATGGTACACCATATCAGGGAAGGACTTATATAAGTGGTTGTCTTGACTGTTGCCGCTAAGAGCGAGGCTATAAAGCCTAGCACTCTCATGCCATCCCAATACTTAGGAACCGGTTTTGCTCTAAAGGGTGGCATTGGGGGCGATTCCACGCCATCTAGAGATAGCCTTGCGACTCACCAAGGGCTGGGAGATTCTTGTGGCGCGCGCTGATCTTCTTATCGATATCGTCAAGGCCGGAGCCGAAGGCGATCAAGAGTTGTTCCGCAAGGCACTTGAAGCCATGATAACCGAAGAGCGGGCTAAACAGCATAACATCTTTGCGGACCGACTGGCGGCACACCTTAACCTGAATATGAAGCCGATTCGGTCAATGCAGACGGCTGCTGTAGCTCCGAATGGCGAGGCGCTTTTCCTTGAGATCCAGCCACACCGGAAGCTTTCTGACCTTCTGCTTCCACCGGTGGTCCAGCAGGCTTGTATGGAGCTTGTGGAGGAGCATAATCGTGTGGATCTCCTTCGAGCCCACAACCTTGAGCCACGCAATCGGGTTCTTCTCGTTGGTCCTCCAGGTAACGGGAAGACCTCGCTCGCGGGGGCTCTCGCCCACGAACTCGGCAGCCCGCTGCTCGTGGTACGCTACGAAAGCGTTATCGGTAGCTACCTTGGCGAGACTGCAGTTCGGCTCGCTAAGCTCTTCGCCCTTGCGAGAGTCCAGCGGTGTGTCTTGTTCTTTGATGAGTTCGATGTGATTGGTAAGGAACGTGGTGATGTTCACGAGACCGGCGAAATTAAGCGTGTTGTCAGTTCGCTTCTCCTGCAAGTCGATCAACTTCCATCTCATGTAGTTGTTGTGACCGCGACAAACCACAGCGAGCTCCTCGATCGTGCTGTTTGGCGCCGTTTTCAGCTTCGGCTCGACTTGCCGGCTCCCAACAAAGAGCAACGTATAGCATGGTTGCAGATGTTCACGAACCGGAGTGGTCTGCAGCTAGGCTATTCACATGATTATCTCGCCCAACATCTCAAAGACATGAGCTTTTCCGAGCTTGAGCAGTTCGCGCAAGATGTCCAACGTCGCTATGTGCTTACGATGCCTAGTGCGGACATGCGAAGCATCGTGTCCGATCGATTAAAGCAATGGACTAAACGATCTATTCCAAAATCTTCATCGCTGGAGTATGACGATGGCCGAACGTCCGATTCTCATCCTGCCTAAGCCTATCACTGCTGAGCGAGCAACGAGGAGGGGCGGAGGTGGTGGCCCTGTCCCGCTCGCTCCATTGGTGCAGCAACGACGCCTTGGGCCTAGGCTCGATGAACTCGTGACTGCCTTCGAATCAAAGCGGTTGAGGCTACAGACAACTGCCTCCGGCCTCGTACCTGAGGATGTTCTTGTGCTTGAAGTTGCTAGCACGACGGTGGAGGACTTCTATAAAGCTGCTGCAAAGATCGAGGGACTTGAATACCTAGCTGAGTACGATGAAGAAGATATTCCACCAGACGATGATTTCTTCATCGAGAAACAAGGAGCGCACGAGGGGTACCGCGGGCGCATCTATTTAATGTTCTTCAATCAGCTTGCTTTCCGGCAACTGCTCAACCTGTGGAGCATTTGGCAAAGCGGCCAGAAGCTCCCGCTCCGTCTCACGAAGTGGCGCGACGTATTTGCGTCACTTCGGGACATTCGTCCTTGGTCAATGCACGATCGCCTCGAAGAGACCGGAGTACTAGAGGATTGGCGCGCGCGTCTGGAGTGGGAGCGTGAGAAGCTCCCTTGTGAGATCGAACTATGGTTTCGCTCTGACGGGCAGGAACGGGCTGATGCCGCAGCCTACATACGTGCAAAGGTTGAGGAGCTTGGCGGTGATGTCATATCGGAAGCCGTGATAGCGGACATCCACTACCATGCGCTTGCCGTTCGCCTTCCGGTGGCCGCTGTTCAGGATCTACTTGATAAAGATCGGAGAGGCGCAGTCGCGCTTGTGCAAGCGGAACAGATACAGTTCTTTCGATCTTCTGGCCAGATGGCTGGAACGATTACAGTTGACCAAGTCGGGCCTCTTGCGGAGCTTCCTGACACTCCATTGCCGGCCGCTGGATCGGAGCCGGTCGTGGCCCTTCTCGATGGATTGCCACTGCAGTCTCATCGAGCCCTTGCAGGGCGCCTTTCCGTTGACGACCCGGATGATTTCGGGGCTAATTATGAGGCTCGATTTAGGCTTCATGGCACCGCAATGGCGTCGCTCATCATCTGGGGCGACCTACACTCTCCCGGCGAGCCGATCCCCCAACCACTTTATGTGCGTCCAATAATGCAGCCATATTCACGGGCGGGGTGGGATGATCGTCCCGTAGAAGAACGCGTCTCAGAAGGCCTCTTGATCGTTGATCTCATCCATCGAGCCGTGCGCCGAATGTTCGAAGGAGAAGGTGACGAGCCACCAGCGGCACCTCATATCGCGGTTATCAACCTGTCCATCGGTATCTGCGACCGTCCCTTCGATGGAACAATGAGCCCTCTGGCCCGACTGCTGGACTGGCTGTCATGGAAGTACAGAGTGCTTTTTCTCGTGAGCGCGGGGAATTATGGGGATCCCATCGATCTAGGCCGTCCCTGGTCTGAGCTTGGCACAGATGGCATGGAGGATATACGTAATCGTATAGTGAAAGCCGTCGCTGCTGCGGCGAGACATCGGCGTTTACTCTCTCCCGCCGAGGCGATGAACGTGCTCACAATTGCTGCCTCTCACGAGGACAATGACCCGACGACGCTTCGCTCGACTTGGATTGACCCCGTGAACTTTGGTTTTCCAAGCCCAATTAACGCTCAAGGACAGGGATATAAACGTTCGATCAAACCAGACGTTATTGCTCCGGGTGGACGGGTCGCTTATGAGCGACCGCTGCAAAATTCCAAGTCATCGATCTCATTGCCCCATGCCGCGTACGGTCCAGGACAACTAGTAGCGACGCCTGGGCAGACACCGGGCGATTTAAGCGCCGCGGTGCCGAGCCGAGGAACGAGCAATGCGACAGCCATTATGTCGAGAGCTGCAGCCATCGTTGCCCCGGTGATAACCGAGCTTCGAGGGCTGGAGGGAGGTAGCACTCTCGAAGCAATTCCAGACGCAGTCTTGCTCAAGGCATTGCTTGTGCACGGAGCGCGCTGGGGGGAGATCGGCACTAGCTACCAGGCGCTATTCAGAACCCGTGACACCGGAAACAAGCTCGCGGAGTACCTCACGCGCTTATTGGGCTTCGGAAGTGTAGACCTTAATGCAGTACGTGAGTGTACCGAAGCCCGCGTAACGGCCATCGCTGGTAGTACGCTCGCAAAGGAGGCCGGAGCAGAACACCGATTCCCTCTACCACCATCGCTAAGTGGAAAACGCGGTTGGCGTCGCCTTGTAGTCACCCTCGCTTGGATGACGCCTATCAATCCGCATGATCACCACTGGCGTCGTGCCCAGCTTTGGTTTACATCCCCCCAATCGAAGCTTTCAATTGGGAGTGATCAATACCTTGAGCGGCAAGACGCGGACTGGCAGGCTGTCCAGCGAGGAACTATCCAGCATGAAGTCTTTGAGGGGGACAAAGCTGCAGCCTTCGTGGATGGAGATGACGTGGTTATCCGTGTCAGTTGTCGTGAGAGCGCCGGAATTCTCGTGGATGCGGTACCTTATGCTCTGGCAGTGACGTTTGAAGCTGATCGCGCTATTGGTGTCAACATCTATTCTGAAGTTCGGCAGCGTGTGCAGACCAAGCTGCGGGTTGCAGCTACTAGCGGCCCACAGTAAATGGACTACTGATGTAGGGACACTAGGTCTTGGAATTATTGCGTGTGCCATGACTATTTCATTCTAGACCGAAGCGCTCGCCCACGAGATTCGCACCCATTGCGACTAGCACAACCTCTCGACTTAAGCCAAGAAGGTAGCCCCGCCATCGACTCGATGGGAGATGCAGTCTCCTCCAAAACCATACGCAGTGTTGCTAATTCGATCGCCAAATGGCTCTAAATCGTCAGGCTTCTGTATGAGCTATTACAGCGCGATCCCAGCGCTTCCCCGGCGTCGGATCCTTCGTTTAGCCATCAAGATGCTCCGAGAGATATACAAATCGAGTTAGGGCTCTGGGGGCGTAATCACGCATCTCGATGGTGTTGCCTGCGATGAGCGATTCTCAGTTACCCGGAAGCCCCTCCTGCTTTCACTGGATGGGGCCCTTCTGTTTGCCTTTCCGTAAGGGCATACACCATATTGCTCACAAAGCGCTTAAACGATTCATTCTCCACGAACTGTTTGTAGACCTGGGTATCATCCTTGAGGAGGGTCTGCATTACTTTCGCGAGCGCCTTATCATGAGCCATGCGTGCTGTATGAGGGGTATTCTCCTTGGCGTTCTGGAAATCTGGATCAGCAGCAACCTGGGGAGCGATGTCCTCGCGTATACGCTTGACGACACGGTCGGAGTCGGTGAAAAGCGTTCCGAACTGCTCATTGAATGCTCGGAGAATGCTGCTCAGCCTGTCCAGTTCGGGCTGGGCCGTATGGCCGCCGGCATCAGTCGGAACTGGATCGATCTCTGCATCGGCATCCTCAAGGATCAGACGCTGAACAGCCTTCTTCTCAACACGGTAGCTGTCCATATCTATGGCTTCAAGGATACCCTTGGCCAAATCCTCATCTTTCGGGGCGGGGAGTTTCGGGATAAGGAGATTCAGAAAGATGGACAACCTTTCCCAGGCTACATTACCGTATGGAAGAATCGACGAGAGGAATGCATAGGTACGGCAGAAGGTCTTCGCCTTGCTCTTGAAGTCAATCTGCGCATCCTCGTCCAGGCTGTCACGGTATATGGAGACACAGATATCCAGGACAGGGTCAAGGGTAGGCCGTTCCGCGCCAGATAGAAATAGGGCGGCTAGGCTATCCACCTGGTCCTGAGTGTAAACTTGGGCTCTATCGAGATCCGTCTTGAGATCATGGAGTTTATTCGGGTCGGTCTCCTCAGCCAATAGTGTTGTGCGATAGTAGTCCTGGAAGGCGTAGGTGATTGCTTCCGCATTGTTCTGGAAATCAAGGACGAAACAGTCGTGTTTTTGGGGATGGGCGCGGTTAAGCCGGGAGAGAGTCTGGACCGCCTTGATGCCGGAAAGAGGCTTATCAACATACATCGTATGCAGAAGGGGTTCATCGTATCCGGTCTGGAATTTGTCTGCGCAGACAAGGAATCGGTAAGGGTCAAGCCTGAAGGTGTCCGCAATATCGGCACTGGGGAATCCATTGAGCGTGCTTTCTGTGACCACAGCGCCACGGTACTCATGCTCTCCTGAGAAGGCGACGATCGCCCGACATGGGCTCTTTCGCTCGATTAGGTAGTCGCGTATTGCGTGGTAATACTGGATAGCCCTTTCGATGCCGTTACAGACAACCATGGCCCGGGCTTGGCCGCCGATCTTCTGCGTCGCAAGGACTTGTTCGTGGAAGTGGTCCACCATGATCTCGGCTTTGAGACGGATAGCGTAATCGTGGCTCTCCACATACTTACGCAGCTTCTTTGTTGCTTTCTTGGCGTCAAATTCCGGATCGTCCTCTGTTTTCTTGACGAGCTTGTAGTAGCTACTCACGGGGGTATAGAACCTAAGCACGTCAAGAATGAAACCCTCTTCGATCGCTTGTTTCATGGTGTAGCTGTGGAAGGGCCGATGCTTGACCTTACCTTCGGCGTCGGGTGGCAGGGGCACGCCGAAGAGCTCCAGGGTCTTGTTCTTGGGCGTCGCGGTAAATGCGAAGTAGCTAGCGTTTGGGAGCAGCCTTCGGGCGGCGATACGCGCTTCCAAGGCCGCGTTGACTGTGTCCTCCGGATCGGCATCCTCGTCATCTCTGGGCGCAAATTCCTCATGAGGTTGGCCGCTCAAAGCCTGACTCATCGCGGCAGAGGTGCGACCACCTTGGCTAGAATGCGCCTCGTCGATGAGGATCGCAAAGCGCTTGCCCGCGTCGAGGGCTATCTCGTCGAGGATGAAGGGGAACTTCTGGACCGTCGAGACGATGATCTTCTTGCCCGACTGGATAAAGCGGCGGAGATCACCCGAACGCTCGGCGTGAGCTACGGTAGCGCTTACCTGCATGAAGCCCTTGATCGTCTTTTGGATCTGGTCATCCAGGATGCGCCGGTCAGTCACGACTATGACCGAATCGAAGACTACCGTCCCTCCCTGTCCCTTAAGGGAGATTAGCTGGTGGGCAAGCCAGGCGATGGAGTTGGACTTGCCGGAACCCGCTGAATGCTGGATCAGGTAACGCTGCCCTAGACCATTCGCGGCAGCGTGGGAGAGGGCCAGGCGGACCACACCGAGCTGATGATAGCGTGGCCAGACCTGCCGGCGCCGCTTCTTCCCCGTTCGCTCGTCCTTCTCCTCCACGATCTGGGAGTAGTTCTCCAGGATGTCTGTCAAACTTCGGGGAGTCAGAACCTCTTTCCACAGATAGTCAGTCTTGAGACCATTGGGATTGGGTGGATTACCCGCTCCATCGTTCCATCCGCAGTTGAACGGCAGGAACCAGGAGCCTTTGCCCTTGAGTTCGGTGCACATGGAAACTTCTGCGTCGTCCACGGCGAAGTGAATGGCACAGCGGCCGAACTCAAAGAGCTTCTCCCGGGGATCACGGTCTCGCTTGTACTGTTCCACAGCATCCGCGACAGTCTGCTTGGTCAGGCTATTCTTGAGCTCGAATGTAGCCAGGGGAAGACCGTTGATGAAGATGCAGAGGTCCAGGGCCCGTCGCGTTTCGTCCAGGCTGTAGCGTAGCTGTCGGGTAACAGAGAAACGGTTCCTTCCATGCAGGAATGAGGCCTTTTCATTACCAAGTGTGGGGGTACCGTAGAAGAGATCGAAATGTAGAGGGCCGTGGTCGACACCTTTGCGGAGAACGTCAATGATCCCGCGTTTGCCGATCTCAGCTGAAATACGAGTGAGGAACTTGAGGCGATTGAACTCCCGTTGGTCTGCTTCAATCCCCAGTTTCGCGAACACTTCACCTTGGGTATCAGACAGGAAAGCAAAGAGTAATGGCACGTCGATGGCATGGGCGCGGTCGTAATTCAGCGGACTACCGGCAAGATAGCCCGCGCCGCCGTATGGTGGAGCTTGCTCGGCGACGCTGGCCGGAGTTACCGACAACCCGTCTATGCCGGTAAGGTGCCGTACAATGACTGTCTCAAGTCCTTTTTCACTCGTGTCGGTGGTCATCATATTACGCCGCAGGTACCCAGCCGCAACGAGTAAGGGCAGCCATGGCTACCGATATCTGATGGGGCGTGAACTGTTTCTTTCTAGGACTCCAGCAATGCACCACTTCGGTCACCGAATCCAGGTCCAAAGCTCCCTCGTGTCGCATCGCCCAATGCGTCGTAGCCAGCAATTCCAAGCCAAGGGGAGTCTCGAAGCCTTCCACAAGCTCGGCCACCCTATCGATCCGCTTCAGCGTCTCCGTCTGGTCTGCCAGGAACCGGGTGGAATCCTCAAGGGCTGCGGGGACTAAAGCGATCTGCTTGCTCGGAGCGTCTCCGCCGTCTTGGTATCCCACAGTCAGGTGTCCTTCCACGGCCAGGAGCACATGGCGAAGGTTCTCGGCGTAGGGGCCGTAGTTGCCCTTTACATATTTCAACCGCAAGGGTTCACCTGCTTCCTGAAGGAAGTACATCAGCTTGTGCACCTCAAGGAGTGTGACAAAGGGGTCGAGCAGTCCGTTTAGGTATCGGTCGATCAGGCTCACCAGGGCAGCTCTGCCTGGTGTCATCCGCGGTACATCGGTGGAGGGAGTCGCTGCCGCGGCTGTGGGATAGCCCTGGGGCTCGTAGACAACAGCGTGGAGCTCCGGTAATTCGGATAAGGCGGATTCAATCATCGGTCGCACGTCGGTCCAGTCTAAGCCACCGAGCCCGCAGCCGAGTGGCGGTATTGCGATCGACCGGATACCGTGCTCCCGCAGTTCTTGCGTCAGGGCAGCAAGCCCAGCCTCTATATCCTCCAGGCGGCTTTTACCCTTCCAATGGCGCTTTGTGGGGAAGTTGATGATATAGCGGGGATTGAGCATGGAGCCAGTGGGGAAGACGAACATCTTGCCTGGAACGACCTCGCCACGCTTGCATGCAGCTTCATATGCCTTGAAGTTGGCGGGAAAGGCCTGCTTGAACTGGAGGGCGATACCCCGGCCCATGACGCCGATGCAGTTGACGGTATTCACGAGAGCTTCGACATCTTCCATCAGAATTGAGCCTGTTTTGTACTCGATCATGCTTCCCTCCGTATCAATAGTACCATTCTCTGCGGATTTCGACAGCCGGCTTATGCCTTGCGGAGGCAATACAAGCCAGGACTCGCTCTTCCGTTGTCCGATCGACGACCCCGACGCGCTCGACCAGTTCCCAGGGGAAGAGGCCCTCTATGAGGAACTCGGCTTGCTTGCCGTCTTTGCACGCATGCCAGTCCAAAGCTCCGATTGCCTTCCAATCCAGGCGGTCAAGACGCTCAGGATCGCTCCAGTCATTGAAGAAATACGCCCCTGCGTTGGAATCAGTAAACGCCCAGCGCTGCTCCTTAGTTCGGGCCCAATCGACAGTTCTGGCGAAATCGGCTTCAAGGTGGACGATCTCCTGCTGGCCTCCGGTATATCCAAGATCTGGGTGGTTGCCTTTGTGAATGACGTAGAGCATTACGGACCGTGGACAGAAGTAGAAGGGGACACAATCTCCTACATGCAAATCAGGATGACTCGTGAGGGTGAGTTCCTCGAGCCGGCGCTTTTTGATCTTGTCTATCCCGATGGTGGTGCCGTTGAGCTCTCTTCTTATGCGCTCAGCGTCGCTCCACAGGCACCTATCGGCAACAACGGATGCTAGGCGATCCAGATGCACGATGTGATACAGTTTGGGATGCGCCGGGACTGCTTGCATCACTCCACCGTCTCCTCGACTTCTTCATCGCCCGCAAGTCCATCTTCCGCGATCTCTTCCGGCTGCACTTCGCCAGGAAGCCTCTCCGCGGCTTCTCGTACATCCAGCTTCCCCGTCACCACGTCAGAGACTAGCCGAGCGCGATATTCTCGGAGGAGCTCGATCTCCCGCTCGAGACCGGAGATGGTATCATTTAGTCCAAGCAACTCATGAGTGAGAGTCTGGACAATCGCTCCCTGTTCTTTGGGAGGAGGCAAAGCGACATGTATAGCCCCAAGTCGGTCGTTATATAGACGCAAGAAACCAGATGTTCCAGTACCTAAGCCTTTCGACTCAGCTCTAAACTTAGCTCTGGTATTGCGACTCCGGAACAACTCGCCGAGGAATTCAATATTCGCGTCACCTATAACATCGAAAACTGCATAGTCTGGGCTAACTAGTCCGGTCAGTGTTGATGCAAAGATCAAACCATTCCCCGCTTGCATCCTGTTTACGACAAATTGGCCTGGATGAGCTATCTTGAAGCCAACTAAGGTAGCCGCTTGTGGCGGGCGAGTGAAGTGCTCAGAGAAAAGAACTAGGCCATGATGCATACGCATCGACAGTAGAGGCTCTTTACCTGTTACAGAACGTTGATCCACCTCACGTAGGAGGTACTTAATCCTTCTCACTTCCCAATGCTCCGGAATTTCCCCGAGCCAGGGGATACCGGAATCCTTGAAACGCACGGTGGGATCGAGTCCACGGGTGACGGCGCGATGGATGATGGCCTGCTTCTGTTCGGCAAGGAGGGCGATGATCTTTCGCTTGGCACGGATGGCCTGTTCCAGTCGCCCATTGGCCCAATCCATGAAACGCACGATTGCAGCTTGTTCGGAGAGCGGGGGAAGAGGTGTCTTCACCCCAAGGAATCGCCCCTTGGGGATCGTGTTTCGAAGCCCTGAATAGAGCGGGGCAAGCATTTTTCGATCATCCATTGCGATATAGAATAATTCGATGAACTTAGCAGTTTGCTGATCTCTGCATTCCATCACCGTATACGCGCTAGTAATCATGCCGTCGAACTTCGAAAGCCCAACAGTGCGTGGTGTTTCTGGAACATCAAATAGGCAAAGAACTAAATCACCAATCCGAACTTCTTGTGAAGTTCCCATATCTGACGAGAACTTGCCTTTCATTTCTGTGAGATCTCTGACTATCACGCCGCGTTTCGTTAGTGAAAGTAGCTTGAATTTTATATATCCATCTCCAACTAGCACTTTTCGTACCCGTATGTGAGCACGATTTGGGGTCAGAATCCAATGACTTGGAACTTGCTTGGCCCATGGGAGTCCTGACTCCTTGTACTCTGAATACGGCTTCAGGTCGGCAATCATGAGGCAGCTCCGTCGCCCATCTGACGCTCGTAGGCTTGGCGGATCAGGCTCATGACGTAGGGAAGCTCATTCAGAGAGTCCAGCCCTACCTCTACATCCCCATTGCCCCAACGACCCGTCCCGCTCACGTCCCGGCATATGCCCTTCGGATCATCTATTTCCGCGAAGGGGATGTTGATGCTCAGCAGTAGCCGCTTGGCCTGAGGGATGACATCGACAAAGTTCGTCTCCGCTTTGTAGGCAACGTAGAGCTTCAGGAATTCTTCGCTAACGACCTCGGGGTCGAGGGCGACCACTTCCTTGCGGAAGGCGTCGAAGAGGTCCCGGACCAGGGGACCGTACATGTCGCTACCCTTGGACAGGTAGGGGTGGTCGTCGATGGTGTAACCTGCGCGGGACGCAGCAGTGGGGCGGTAGGAATCGAGGATCTTTTCGTCCAGCCGCGGCGCGGGCCATACCGACACAGCCCGTTCGGCCAGTCGCTCCGCACGGGAGACGATCGCCTCCTCGTTCCAGGTACCTACCTCCCGCAGCCCCTCGTTGAGCCGGAGAGGACTCTGTGCAAAGCCCCCCGTCATGTCTCGTTTCTCCGGGAACGGTCTGTCGCTGTATTCGGAGTTGTAACCTGTGAGGGTCAGGTTCCCAAGAGTGTGCAAGTACTGCTCCTGTACTCCACGCCACTCAGGACCTAGGGCTGAGCGCCATTCCGCGGACAGGCTCTCATTCTGGGGCATTATGTGCTCGATAGTGTACTCATCGACAGGCACACGTTCTTTGCGTCCGTGGTTCTCGAATTTTCTGAGCCAGTAGGTCCGGCTCCGGAAATTGTAGAGGTCTCGGGTTTGGAGCTCTCGCCGGAACTCATCGTCGTTCGGGAAGCGTCGATAGGATGGCAGGAGGAGGAAGCGGGCGCGGATACTTTCCAGGTAACGGGTCTTGTCCAGTTCCTTAGCGAAGCCGGCGAAAGTCTTGTTGAGCGAGTTGGTCGGTATAGCGCAGATGGACCGGCGGAAAACGTAAGCTTCTGTTAGTCTCACTGCTTCCACGAAATCCGCTACCGGGAGCGTCGCCGCCTCGTAGTCGGCATAAAGCTCGAGGAGGAAGGGGTAAGCCACGTCTACCTTGAGTTCCCGCAGGTCGTGGAAGGCGATACGGAGCGATGGTTCCGCTTCCTTGCCAAGTGCCATGGCACAGAAGTAGCGGGAGAAGGAACGAATATCCCGCACCAGAGCTTCTATGCCCGCTTGCCGGACATCCGGCCTGTGAGCATACTCCTTGAAGGCTTCGTAAACGTCACCCTCCCGGGGTATGCTACCGGTCTGTACAGTAAGGTAGTGACGCATGAAGCCGTCGAACTGGGTATCGTATGCTTCCTGTCCAAACTCCACTTCCATGGGTCGCCAGTAATCTTCGTAGAGCCGTGTCTGCAGGTCCGGCTCGAGCCCCATGAGGATGTAGTTGCGGATCAGATCCGCCTGGCTCAGCTCCTTGCCAGTAGAGTTCATGCTTTCAAAAATCAACTGCGGATTGTCGTGATCACGGTCAAGTGCAATATCAACAACTACTAGTTTGGCCAATCCTTGGCAAATCCGAGGCAGGTCACCGTCCAGCTCCGCGATCCACTGGTGGAAGAACTCGAAGTTCAGCGTGATCCGCATCGACGCGTCAGGAGGGAGCGGATTGCCTTTGATTACCGACTTCAACGAATCTTTGTCCGTCTGGGTAAGGAGAAGCTTAAAGAAACGGTCTCCCTTCTCCAGGCGATTAGTCAGGTAGTACTCGCGGATCTTGAGGTCCGAGAATCCATCAATCGGCTCATGTTCCCCGATGGATCGGGCCAGGGCTTCAAGGAGCAGGGTGACGGTGGTGAGGCGTTGCTGACCATCAATGACCAAGAGAGGCGCCTGATGGCTCACCTGGGACAACCCTTGTTCAATGTACACAATGGATCCGATGAAGTGAACCGAAACGGCATCACTCGCGCCGGCCCGCACGATGTCATCCCAGAGCTGCCGGCACTGCTTCTCTGTCCACGAATAGGTGCGCTGGTATATCGGAATGATGAACTGGGGTGACTTCTTGAGGAAGTCAAGCAGTTTAGCTTCGGTCGCTTTCACCGCTTCCCTCCTGTCAGGAGTCCGTCCAGTAGACCTTCGGATTCTTTTTCAACGACACGAATGTCCGCGGCGATCTCTTCCAGGGAGCGCAAGGGCTGCGGCTTGTAGAAGTGCCTGGTAAAGCTGATTTCGTAGCCGATCTTGGCGCTGTCTTCCTTGATCCATGCATCGGGTGTATAGGGTAGGACTTCGCGGCGAATGAAGGCTTCTATCCCGCCTTCTTCCAGGAGGGGGACCTGCTCGGTGTCCCGCAAGTCACTGTCTGCCTCGTACTCGACTACGACGCTCTTGCCTTCAATCTGTGCTTCAAATAGGCCATGGAGGGGATCGGGGCGCGTCTTTCCTGGTTTGTGGACCTTGGCGATCACTGGTGGAGCAGATTCATCCCGGAAACTAAGCGCGCGGAACAGCTGCTTCAGGTTCGTAGCACCGAGCTTTATGCCGGCCGAGACAAGCGCCGCCTCGGCCTTTGACCGAAACTGGTTGTGATCCTTGTAGAATTTTTCACCAAGTGACTCGCACAGAGCTTCGGCCGCTTCCACCAAGCGGGCGTCATGCTCCCACGTTTTTGGATCCAAAAGCTTCTTCCTCTTCTTTTCCGGAAGCCCCTTCTTGGTTCCCGCATCCTCCTCTTCATCATCGTCACCTTCATCTCCCCAGTCATCAAGACGACGCTCGACCTTGGCGGCGATCTTGGCGAATCCGGAGTACAGTTTGTCTCCGAACTCATCGTAGAGGGCGCTTCGGATATCCTCTTCCCCCGAATTGAAGCGAAGTGCTTCGATGGCCTTGGCTGTTATCCTGCTATGGAGCCTGAGTGGGCGTTCGACGGTCACTTTCCAGTAACCGAATGCCTCGTTCGGGAAGATTTTCGACTCTGGCGTCTCCTGGAAGTCCAGGAAGGTCCTACAGATGCGATCAATATCCTCTGGGGAGAGTTCGCAGTTCTTCTTACCCAGGTTCTTGCGAAGCGGCTTGTACCACCCCGTAGCATCGATGAGCTGAACCTTGCCACGCCGATGGATCGGCTTCTTGTTAGAGAGCACCCAAATGTAGGTCGCAATGCCGGTGTTGTAGAAAAGGTTGAGCGGCAGGGCGACGATGGCTTCGAGCCAATCGTTCTCGATAATCCAACGCCGTATATTGCTCTCCCCTTGGCCTGCATCCCCGGTAAAGAGTGAAGATCCGTTATGGACTTCGGCGATACGGCTCCCAAGCTTGGAGCTATGGTTCATCTTCGAGACCATGTTTGCCAGGAAGAGCATCTGCCCATCCGATGAACGCGTGACGAGGGAGTGCTCCTCTCCTTTGTGCATGACCTTGAAGCGGGAGTCGCGTATGCCGTTCTTCCCGCCCATAGCCTCCCGGTCCTTTTTCCAACTCTTTCCATATGGTGGATTGGCGAGCATGAAGTCGAACTCCATGCTCGGAAAGGCATCATGAGAGAGGGTGGACCACTCGGGTCCGCCGACGATATAGTCCGCGTTCTGCCCTTCGCCCTTGAGCAGCATATCGGCCTTGCAGATCGCGTAGGTTTCTGGGTTGATCTCCTGGCCATAGAGGAGGGCGTTCACCGACTGCCGACGCTTCTTGGCGATGATTCCAAGCGACTCTTCCGCCACTGTAAGCATGCCGCCAGTACCGCAAGCGCAGTCGTAGAGTAGGTACGTGCCGGATTTGATCTGGGCTTCGATCGGCAAGAAGACGAGATTGGCCATAAGCCGTACCGCGTCACGGGGCGTCCAGTGCTCGCCCGCTTCTTCGTTGTTCTCCTCGTTGAAGCGTCGTACTAGTTCTTCGAAGATCATGCCCATCGAATGGTTGTCAATTCCCGTTGGAGAGAGGTCGACTTCGGGATCTAGGAATTTGCTGATAAGGGTTCCGAGCGAATCAGAGCGCGAGAGCGTCGGCAGTTGGTTCCGGAATTTGAAGTTGTTGATGATGTCTTGAACGTTAGGAGAGAAGCCGTCAAGGTAATCCTCGAAGTCTGCTAGGAGCTGCTGCTGACTACCACGTGACGCAAGGTCTCTCAGCCTGAACCTCGACGTGTTGTAGAAGGCTTGACCAGCCGCGTCGCATAGGGCGGCGTTCTGCTCTGTAATCTTCGCTTTATCGAGCATCTTCTTCGTATCGAGCACCGCACTTTTTGTCGGCTCGAGAACTGCATCCATGCGCCGGATGACGCACATCGGTAGGATCACGTCGGGGTACTTGCCCCGCTTGAACAAGTCCCTAAGCACATCGTCGGCTATACCCCAGACGAATGAAACGATCTTGTTGTGGGTAACTTGGTCCATGGGGTCTCCTATTCTGTTTTTCTCTCACTGGCAATCCATGCATCAATTGCTCTTTTATTGAAGCGCCAATGTTTGCCGATTTTCTGTGCAGGGATGACGCCTTCTCGGGCAATCTTGTAGAGCGTGGATTCTGGTATCTTTAGATAGATAGAGAGTTCTTGCAGGGTGAGAATATTCCCATCTACTTCAGCCATAGGCCGATGGTATAATAATGAGCAGCAACTGTCAAATACGAAGGCTGCTGGCTAGGTTACAGCGAGTATGATGCCTCTTACATTGGAGATTTCATATACTAGACGATCCCAGCAGCCCTCAGCCTCGCGCCAGACTACGCCGAGCGTGCCAGGCAGCTCGATGGTTGACGAGTATGGGGCGAGGACTTCCTCCTTAGCGATCTTATGAAGTCCGACGTGGACCAGGCAACGGCATGGTTCTATCGGGATGCGGACAGGACATAGCCGGCTCTTCACGACTCGCCAAGCCTCTGCTATCATTCGAGCATCATGAAGATCAGCTCAGACTGGGTCATTGCCTACCTTAGGCAGTTCGGCTACTGCGAAGGCATCAGGAACAACGTCCTCGGCCTCAAGATCAAGGACGTTTTCTCGTCCATGGGATGTAAGCAGATCCCCGACCAGGAGCATTTTGGCACCCTGGTCAAGAACGCCGTGGGGAAGTTCATCTCTCCTTATGGCCTTCCCCGTGATGGCTACCACTACGAGATCGACGTTGGCCAGCTACCGGAGTTCTTCAAGACCCTCGAGCAGCTCCTGGAAGAGAAGATCACCTGAATCGCTGTGTTAATACACACCACACTTGCCAAAGACTGTGGTATGTTTTATCATAGCTGATCATGACCCAGGAGATCGAGCAGAGGATTCTTTCCTTCATCGCAGAGCGAGGCGGCTATTCAAGGGCTGAGGAGCTCCGGACCGAAGGCTTTCACTCGAGCTATCTTACCAAGCTCGTCGAATCCGGCGCCCTCATACGCCTCAAGCGCGGCCTCTATGCCCTTGCAACGGGCGATAGACGCTCCGAGCTTGTCGATCTCCAAAGGGCTGTCCCTGGCGCTGTCTTTTGCCTGGGAACAGCCCTCTCGGTGCATGGCATCGGTACCTGGGAGCCGCCAGAGGTCCAGCTCGCCATACGCAGGGATTCCCGCATCGCGCTCCCCGAATTCCCTCCCGTCAAGCTCTTCTCCTTCTCCGGGATCCGGTACGAGCTGGGAATCGTCGAGAAGTCCACCGAGGCTGGAGCCATCCGGGTCTACGACCGCGAGAAGACCATCTGCGATGTCGTCCGCTTCCGGAATTCCCTCGGTATCGACATAGCCATGGAGGCCCTGCGGGAGTACCTCAAGGGTCGAGACAGGAATATTCCCAGGCTCCTTGAATACGCGAAGCGTCTTGGCATGGAAGGCACGATGCACGGCTACCTCGAGGCGCTCGCATGACGGGGCGGGAGTGGGGTAGGACCTTGGATGTCATCCGCGATCGCCTTCGTCCTCTCTACGAGACTCTGCGCACTTAGTACCAGTTCTGCGCGTTAAGCCATTCATTCTCTACTGATATCGGAGATCCCAACCTATAGGAGGTTTCCGATGTCGCCAATGTCAGCATTCCCAAGCCAGGGCAAGGAAAGCCCGCCCCCTCCCTCCATCGAGGTCCAGAAGCAGACCCTGCTCGACTACCTCGCCGCCTTCGGTCTCGCCAGCCAGCTCACCCAGGAAGAGAAGCTCCAGTTCATCGAAGTGGCCCAGGCTTTCAAACTCAATCCATTCAAAAGAGAGATCCATGTCGCGGTCTACGGCGAGGGCGAGTACCGCCGCATGTCCATCGTCGTCGGCTACCAGGTCTACCTCGACCGCGCAGAGCGTACCGGTCAATTGGACGGTTGGCGTGCCTGGGTCGAAGGCCAGGGCGAGGACATGAAGGCCCTCGTCGAGATTCATCGTAAGGACTGGGCCGCCCCCTTCGTCCACGAGGTCTACTGGAAGGAGTGCGTCCAACGCAAACGTGACGGCCAGCCAACGTCCTTCTGGTCCAAAATGCCCAAGTTCCAGCTGAAGAAAGTCGCCATCAGCCAGGGCTTCAGGCTCGCGTTCCCATCGGAACTCGGCGGCATGCCCTATGACCCGTCGGAGCTCCCCGATGGCGAAAGCGTGGCTTCCTCAGCCGCCGCGGCCTCGCCTTCGGTAATTCCCATTGAGACTGTACAACCGTCTATCCAGGACGCTCCGGTAGCGAACGCAATCCCGCTGCGCCTTGGCGCGGCCCAGCAGGCCGCCCCCGGACTTTGCCTGGCAGCGCCTCTTGCCCGCCCTGAGGCCCCTCAGTCTCACGCCGACCCCTATCCCGGGGAAAGCCGGGAACAGCTCCTCGAGCGGCTCGAAGCCTACCTTGCCGAGTATGCCGAAGCCTTCACCGACCGCCACTACGAGTGGATCATGGACAAGGCTCACAAGGCCAAGGACCGCGAGGGCGTCCTCAAGATGCTCTCCTATTCCGCCAAGGTCGTCAGGAACGGGGCTGCTGTAGCGAGCGCTTCGGCCTAGCCCCACATCAAACAGAGGTATCCACCCATGACATTCTTGGCCACAGAGAAGAAACGCCAGCTAGCCTGGAAACTAACCAGTAAGGCCCTGCCCCGCGAGGCGCGGGTGCCGGGCCTCTACCGCTCGCGCATGTATCCCTTCTGCCTTCCCTTGGAACACGCCGACTACAACCTCTTCCATGAGATCCGTGATGAAGCCCTCGCCACCTTTGCCCGCCTGGGCATCGTGTGGCATGGAGCCGCCCTGCCAGGCCTGCCCAGCAACCACCTGTGCAGCTCCCAGGTCTTCTGCGTCAACGCCCTCTTCCCCTTCGTCCATCGGCCAGAGGCCCTCGCCGACCTCCTCAAGCCTCACTTCACCGACCTGGCCCGCATGCTTCCAATCGAAGAGGACTACTTTGTATCCTTCGAATGGATCGGCGAGCACAACTATCTCGGCGAGATCCCCAGGCTTGGCACCGAGCGACATCGCGGCGCCGGATCGACCTCCATCGACGCGGCGATGCTCTACGAATCCGAGGACGGCCGCCGCGTGATGATCCTGGCCGAGTGGAAGTACTCGGAGTCCTACGGGGCCTCGTATAAACGTTTTCGCTCGGACGGATCGGACAGGGTCGAGTCCTACCGTGAGATATTCTTCGGCCCCTTCACCCCGATCGACCTCACCGTGGCTCCACGACTCGAAGATTTCCTCTATGAGCCTGCCTACCAGCTCTGCCGCCAGCAGCTCCTCGCCTCGCGCATCATCGAGCTTGGCGAGCCTGCCGTCGATGAAGTCGTCCTCGTCCACATCGCGGTCTCGGAGAACCGCGAGCTACGCAACGTGACCTCGCCCCGCCTCCGAGAGCTTGGTCGGGACCTCTACGCACTATGGCCGAGTCTCCTCGTCGAACCCTCCACCTTCAAGCTGATCTCCACCGAGGAGCTCTTCAAGGGCCTGCCCACGGACCGGTATCCCGAGCTCGAGCCCTGGGAACACTACATGCGAAGCCGCTACCGCTTCCTCAAATGAGCCAAGGCCCGCCCATGGAAGGGACGGGCCTTTTTCATAGTCGATACCCAGACAGGGCTTCAGAAAGCTGTTATTGGGGGCCCCGAGAGAAAGTACTCGCTAGAAGCTCCATCGAAGGCTTGAATCGCCGCTTTTGAGGAATAACTTTCGCCTTACGCGCGATAGGCCGCAAGCATGGCTTGGATCAAGGCGCTAAAGCCAGCGACGACGGCCTCATGATTCTTTCCAACCATGCCCGCTTCCGGATGGAATGTTATCCGGAACACCGCTTCGTTCTCTTTCCCATTCTCGTGATAGAAGGGCTTGCCCCCTCGATCCTGATCGAGAAGCTCGGTCTTGACCGGGAAGGCCTCCAGAGCCTTCCTGACTCCTGCGATCGTGGACTCGTAGTATCGCTTGCTGAGCTGCAGGACGAAGCGGTCGAGCGGGACTCCAGTTTCGTAGGACTCGACGGTCATGATGCGGCAGAGCGAATTGTTCTCGCCCTTCCTCGGCTGCGCCTTGATCGGAATGCCGATGGAGGTGTGCAGAGGGTTGGCGCGAAGTGGCCGTTTCGGTAGCGCCTTTTCCGCCGCGCTCGTGAAGCAGTCGAGCAAGGTGCGCTGGTCCTCCTGAAGCCCGTCGCGATACGTGCCATCGTCGGGGAACTGGCCGCTCCGTGTGAACGAGCCGAGGTACCGATACTCGAAGTTCTTCTTCGCGACGTTCCGCAGGCTTCGCACGATATCGACCGCGCCCTGGTCCGCCGGGGAGACCTCGCCATAGTACGTATCCTCGAGCACGGTGTGGAGCACCGCTTCCATCGACCGCGTGGTATGAAGCCCGGCGTAGGCATCGATCTCCTTGGCGTGCGCCCATGGGACGACGAGCACGCCCTGGATATCGTTCTTGCGACACAGCTCGGTCGCCTGCCGGGCGTAATCGAGTCCCTTCTTGGAATCACCAGGTATCAGATATGCCAGCGCGCAGATGATGTCGGCCGGATCGTAGCTCTGCCCATCCTCGAGCTTCTCGAGATAGCGAGCGCGTTCCTCCTTGAGCATTTCCACGTAGGCTTGAAGCTGGGTCTCGTCCGAGGATGATCGACCGTAGATCTTCAGCTCTGTCGCGATCAGGTAGAGCTTCTTTCCCATGGTGATCTGAAGAAGGGAGTCGATCCGACGCCCGCTCTGCGTCGACTCCTGGCTGCTCCACTCCGCCGCCACACGCACGGTAGGCTCATCGGAGAGCTGGCATGAGGCCAGGCGTTTCAGCATATCCTCGTCCAAGAAGTCCCAGTGTTCCGACAAGGCCCGGAGGTACTGGACGAGGAAGGTGCTCCCGAAACCGTGGTCGGCATAGGGATCGAGGAGATAGTTGAATATCGAAGATACGACCGTCTCACCGAAGGCCTTATTCTGGGTGGCGAGGACTCGCAAGATGTCCATGCTGGCTCCTTTGTAATGGTGTGTATCTCATTATAGCCTATTAGACACTATCTGCAAAGGCTTATCGGTGATTGAGGCCTTTCCGCCCAAGAGTGACACTGACGTGCACGGAAGGGGCGAATCATTGAAGAAAGCCGATACCACGAGGATACTACTCGCCCGCAACATGAAGCGTCTCCGTGAGGCTCTGGGGCTCTCGCAGATGTCCTTGGCCGAGCGAGTCGGCTGCTCGACCACCCTCATCGGCAACATCGAAACCCTCAAGCGTTTCCCTTCCGCGGAGAACCTCGACCGCATCGCCGCGGCCCTCGAGGTGCCTGTATACGAGCTCTTCATGAAGGACTCACCGGCGATAGAGCGGGCGGTCTCCAAGTTCGAAGTCCGGGAGCGGCTGGAACAGAAAGTGCTCAAGGCGATCAACGAAGCGCTGGACGAGGACGAGCTGGCAGACAAGTAAGTGTCGAGGAAGCATCCACCAGGGCTAACCAGATAGCCCGGGATCGCTTCGAACGAGAGCTACCAGGACGTGTATAGGGAATACCGGAAACCTATACAGGTCGCCGGCTCATGTATAGATTCTGAACCTTTTCTTGCTTCAGACGATCACGGGAGCGGACACTGTTGCCAGCCACGCATGTTCCGTAATGTCGGCACATGTTGTCAGGTGTCGACACTTCGGAACACCCAGAACGTTTGCCACTGCCATGTAGTCTGGACCCTCATCCCCATCGAACCCCTGAAGTGTAACTAGAAGTGCGACTGGAAAGACCCCCGAACTGCGACTAAATTCTGCAATTGCGTGCAGAGGTTTGCAAAGGGTGATAGAATAAATCAAGTTACAGTAGGTACTTTGCAAGGCTATGTCATTGCAGGATAACGAGTTAAGCTGTTTCGCAATCTATAGGTCAGGGGTTCGAATCCCCTATTCTCCACGAAACAGAAAGCCGTCCGCAAGGTCGGCTTTCTGTTTTGATAAGGAGAATAGGGAATTCGAACCGAAAGCTCCGATCCGAGCTGGCGAGGACGAGGCGCAGGGACGCGCCGAGAGGAGCTTGAGGCGGCTCGTAGCGATGTTGCCAGGATGGCAACGAGCGCAGAGCGAATCCCCTATTCTCCAGCTGGATAGGGGACGCCGTAGCGCGCGCTGGCGCGCACTACAATCGATCCCACTCGGCAACCGGTCCGAAGGGACGGATTCGAACCGAGCGAGCATCGAGCGAGGTATCGAGGGCTCCTGCGCTCCGGGAAGCCCCGCCCGCGCTGGCGGATTCCTGCTTCCGGCTGAGGTTGAGCGTCAGCATGAGACAGTTCGCCCCTTCTCCCTCGAGCTCGATGCTGTCGTATCGAGCCTCCAGCGTGAGGCCGAAGCCCTTCGCCTCGGGATTGAAGTCACATCCCAGCGCCCCTCCGTAGCCAAAGCCCAGTCCGAGGAGCTGCCGCTCCCGCCTCCACGTAGAGCCCCGTTGTCATCGGATAGTATCTGAACCCGAGCGAGCAGAGGTAGAGGTTCATCTACAGGTAGTCGTAGTTGTCATAGAGGCGGTCAGCGAAGCCGTCGACGCGGCCCAGGATGAAGACCTCCTGCGAGACCGCGTAGCCCAGGGCCAGGTCCAGGGAGAGCTTGAGCCGCTCCACCCCCGGCTGGGACTCGAAGAAGGTAAAGGCGTCTTCCGTATCCGCGGGATATGAGGGCATGGAGAGGCCGCCCCCCACCTGGAAGAGGACGGAGCGGCTCCCCTCGGCGGCCAGGGCCATGGAAGGCAGGGTGAGGGCGACCGTGATCGCGAGAACAAGGATCGAGTATTTTGGCATGGATTATTCCGGCCCTTCCGATAGCAATAGCCGTGCCAGGTTTAGGCACGGTTCTTGATACAGGGAAGGTGGAGGCCTGCAGTGATGATCTGGGAGCCGGGCAAGAGCTACCGAATCATGTATCAGTCCGAATCGGGGAGAGCGACCGAGCGGACCATCGAGCTCCTCAATATCTCCCATGCCGGTGATGGCAGAGTGTTCCTGAAGGCCTACTGCTATCTCCGCTGGGAAGAGTGGACTTTCCGGGCAGACCGAGTGTCCGAGAGCCTGTGCCTCGCGGTATCGAGCTCGGTTTCTCCTGACTTCGCGAGCCCTGTCGGGGCGACGATCCCAAGGCTGCCACTGACTCCGGCCGCTGTTGTGGCCTCCCGCGTCGAACCGATGGCGCCTTCCGTCCTTCGACCTTCGGTGGCTCTCGTGCGTCCCCTGGTCGAGGTCGAACACATCGCCAGTAGCAGCACCAAGCCGCGCAGGACCCTCGGGGAAGTGGTCGGCATGCTCACCGGCTATGGCATTGCGGCGATGATCACTGTCACCTTCCTTGACAACCTTGGAATCTTGGATCACTACAGCGCCAGTTCTTCGCATTATCCTGCCGCCTCATACTCCTATGCGCCGACGCCGGGGCCCGTACAGCCGCCAGGCCCACGCAAGCCAAGCCTTGAGGAGGTGACCCTTGGGGGCAGGCTCCTCCGCACCTATCGATATGCGGGGATGGAACGCCATGAGGTGCCCTCCCTGGGACTGGAGACCAGCAGCAAGATTGAGGCCGTCACCGCGATACGCGTTCCAGCCTTTTTCGCGGTGACCGGACTCGCGAACCCGGCGCTGATCTCGCGGTATCTCGAGGCCGATCTCAATGGCTCCGGCGAGCTCTCCTTCGAGGAGCTTGAAGCCTTCCAGCGGAGGACCTCTAGCGAGTTCAGGTACGAGGCGAATGAGCCCGCCCTCCGCCCGGACCAGTTCCTGGCCGCTGGGGGAGGGGACTGTGAGGACTTCGCGCTCTATACTGCTGGCCTCCTTCGGGTCTGGGGTTGGGAACCCTATCTTGGCACGCTCGGGCCCGCCGGAGGAGGCGTTGGCCCTGCCATGTGCCTGTCCTTTGAGGAAGGGTCGTTCCCGAGAGCCTATACTTGGTTCCAGATCGAGTCCTGGACCGCCCGGGATGGCACGCCGCTCAAGTCTGGACGCCATGTGTCCATCGATTATGATCATGTGGGCAGTCTGTCGAATGCTGTGTCCCCAGGATGGAAGCTGATCGATGTCTTCGTCCCCGAGACTGCCTTGGGACAGAGAATGTAACGATCGTTCCGTAACCGTGTAACGGAAGGTACGGGGCGCAAAGGCGCGGGCTCACCGCATGGGCTGGTCTTGGGGGTTCGCTCCGCTGGGCCTGCGCTCGCGACTGGACAGGCTCCCGCGGCCGAACAGGCTCCCGCGCAGCCGGCAGCAAGGGCGGGTGTTCGGGACGTACGGCGCCGGGCCGCCTTGTTTTCTCGTTCAAGTAGGGCGACGTTGATGACAGCGTGCGGGCGCCCCGAAGGAGGGGCCAGCCCGCAGAGTGACCCGGCTAGCGCCCTTCTTCCGAGACCCTGAAGAGGACGATCCGCCGTATCAGGTCCAGCGGCATTGGCTCATCCAGCGGAAACTGCACGGAGCCTTTTCCGCGGACATACGTGGATAGCTCCGCTTCAAAGGCCTCGGTGCCGCTGGGAGTCGGGTACAGGCCGATATGGTGCTTGAACGCGGCGAAATGAACCAGGTTCTTCTTCATCGAATAGGTCGGCATGCCATAGCTGATTCGTTCACGGGCTTCCGGAGCTGCCTCGCATACCACGGCCCTGATGCCCTGCAGCATCTCCTGAACCTGCGGTGGAAACTGGTCTATGTAGGCATCGACTGTCTCGGGGGACCTCATTGCATCACTATAGGCCATGCGAAAAAAGGCGTCAAATTGGGGAACCGGTAGCGGAAGCGCTGCCAGACTGACCGGCAGAGGGTTCTTGAACATTTATACGTAATATGTTACCTATATCCCATGATGACGCTCGATGTGGCCAGGGCACATAGTTTTGCGCTGCTGATAGACCTGGGAACCAAGCTGCAGGTGTTTGCCGACCGGGCGCTGGCGCAGACGGGGCTCACCACACGACAGTGGTTCCTCTGTCTCGTGGTGCAGCAGGCAGGCGGCAGTCTCTCGATTACCGAGTGTGCCCGGCGCATGGGTACCAGTCGGCAGAACGCCAAGCAGCTCGCCTTGAAGCTTGAAAGAAAAGGCTACCTCGCGATCGCCAGGGATAGCGCGGATGCCCGCGCCCTGAGGCTTACGCTGACCGAAGCCTGCGTAGCCTTCTGGGACCGGCGGACCGATGACGACCGGCGCATCCTGGACCGGCTCTTCGCGTGCCTGCCGCAAACAGAAACCGTGCAACTGCGAGAAACGCTGGTTACGCTGAGCCGCGAGGTTCACCGGCACCTGCATGACGCGAGTCAACCTTTCCCAATGGAGGATGTATGAATACTGTCTCGAAATCTGTGGTCGTACTCAGCCGCTGCATCGCCGGGCTTGCCCTGCTGGCGTGCGTGGTGGCGTTTGTTCCTGGCTTCGGAGGGCCAGCCACGCCAGGCTCGTTCGTGTCGATCCGCGGCCAGAGCGTCAGGCTGATGGGGGCGGGGCTCTATCGGCTGGACTCGGTGTCGTTTGCGACCCAGGCCCAGGCTCAGGATCTGGTGACCCTTGCGATAGGAATTCCGGCATTGCTGCTGTCGTGCCGCTTCGCCCGGCGCGGCAGCCGCCGCTCGGGGCTATTGCTGGCGGGGACCCTTGGCTACTTCAGCTATACCTATGCGACGTATGCCTTTGGCGTGCAGTACAACCAGCTCTTTCTGGTCTATGTTGCGCTGCTCTCCATGAGTGTGGCCGCGCTGATACTGTCGCTGTCCCGTCTGTCGCCGGATGAGTTCAGGGATCATTTCTCGGGCGCGGGAATACGCCGTACGGCGGTTGTCTTTGATTTCTTTGTTGGGGTAATGCTGCTCCTGATGTGGATCAGCCGTATAGGCAGCGGCCTGCTGGGCGGGCCGGACAAGACGATGATCGAACACTATACCACGCTGCCCATCCAGGTGATGGACCTGGCCTTTGTCGTACCGCTTGCACTGATAGCCGGCTACCAGCTCCTGCGCAACCGGGCTCTTGGCTACCTGCTGACCGGGCTCCTGCTGACCAAGGGCCTGACCCTGGGGCTGGCACTGGGCGCCATGATCGTCTGGATGGCGATTTCGGGGCTGCCTGTCAATATGGGCGAAACGCTGGTGTTCTCGGTGATCATTCTGGGCGGCCTGACCATATCAGCCCTGTATCTGCGGGCGATCGGCTAGAAGGCGCTATCTTGTCGAAAATTTAACTTGCGTACTGAACAAAATGAGTGTAAAATTGCAACTAAAGCGATCATTATGATCACTTTATCCCTGGGACAGCCGCAATCATGCGGCATTTGTCGAGGAGTGTTGCTATGTCGAAGAACAAAGTACTTGCGATTATTGGCGCCATCGCGCTGTTGCTTCCCAGCGCGAATCTGGCTGCGCAGTCAACCTGGAAGATCGGGTATCTGCCGAGCACCGTCGGCCAGGCTCTGACCAAGGCGTGGGGCGTGGGCATAGACAACGCGCTCAAGGCCGCCGGGAACACTCCGCTCCAGTCGCTTGACGCGATGATGAAGGCCGAGACCCAGGTATCGATGATGGATGATTTCATCAATCAAGGCTATGACCTGATCATTCTGCAGCCGATCGATGCCGCCGCGCTTACCGCGAGCGTCAAGAAGGCAGAGGCCAAGGGCATTCCGGTCATCACCCTCAACACGGACACGCTCGCGCCGCACTTTGCCTGCGTTTCCATGGACGACTACGGTGCCGGTTCCAAGGTAGCCGAGATCATGGGCAAGCAGATCGGCGGCAAGGGCTTCGTGGCGATCATTCAGTCGCCACCTGGCGCCATGGCCGGCGTCGAGCGCGAGAAGGGTTTTCGCGCGACGATGGCCACGCTGTATCCAAACATCAAGATAGTCGCGGCGCAGAACGCCGAATGGAACAAGGACAAGGCCGTCGCGATCATGAACAGCTTCCTGCAGGCCAACAAGCAGCTTGATGGCGTGTTCGCGGTCAACGACAACATGGCCGAAGGCGCCGCGATCGCGGCCGAAGCCGCCGGCAGGCTCAAGGATGTCAAGATCTGGGGCTTCAATGGCCAGATGAGCACGCTCGTGCAGATCGAGCAGGGCAAGGTCACCGGTACCGCGTATACCAACGCGTTCGAGCAGGGCGCCATCGCTGCCCGCCTGGCGCTTGATGTGCTGCGGGCAGGAACCAAGAAGTTCACCAAGACCCAGGTCGTGACCATACCGCCGTTCATGGCAACGATCGACAACGTCAGCCAGATTACTCCGAACATCCGCTGGTAAGTCCTTCCCCGATGATCCACGGGACAGCCGCGCTGGCTGGTTCCGTGGATCTTTCAATCCATCCATCCAAACGGAGGCTGTCCGTGCCAATTGCAACACTTCGACGATTGATCCTCATAGGATTGTTTCTGGTCATCGGGGCGGCCCTGGCCATCGTCAGCCCCACCTTCCTGAAGCTCGACAATCTGATGACCCTGCTCCAGGAAGCATCGCAAACAGGCATCGTGGCGATCGGCTTTACGCTGGTGCTGATTACCGCGGGCATCGATATGTCGATAGGCGCGGTCATCGCGGTCACCGCGATGGTGTGCGTCAATTTTCTGTCCTATACCCACATTCCCGCGCTCGTGTTCATTCCGCTGTCCCTGTCGACCGGCGTGCTGGTCGGCCTGTTCAATGGCTACTTCATAACGCGGTTCAAGCTGCCGGAGTTCATCGTGACGCTGGCTTCGCGCGGCATTCTGGCCGGCGTGGCGCTCCTGATAGCCGTCAAGGACGCCGATGGCTTCATATCAAACGTCTATATACAGGACCCTGTGTACCTCGGCTTCGGTGGTACCGTGGGGCCCGTCTACATAGTGACCATAGCCTTCATTGTGCTTGCCTTCCTGACGCAGTTCTTCCTGAAGCGGACACGAACCGGAACGAACATCTACGCGACCGGCGCCAATCCGACGGCGGCGCGTCTTTCCGGCATCAACACAAAGAAGTCGATATACATTGCCTACATGTTCTCGGGATTCTGCGCCTCGCTGGCCGCCATCTTCCTGTCGGCCCGCATGATGACCGCGATGCCTGAGTTTGGCATCGGTTCGGAGATGGATGTGATAGCCGCGGTCGTAATCGGCGGCACGCCGTTTACCGGCGGCGTCGGCGACGTCTGGGGCACGGTGATCGGCACGCTGTTCCTTGCCCTCATCAAGAATGGCATACTGAAGCTGGGCATCTCGCCGTACATACAGCCAATCGCCATTGGCGGCATCATCGTCGTGGTGGTGGTCGTCGATGTCTGGTACAAGATTTTCGCCGAACGGCTGGCCAGGAAGGCGGCTTCACGCCGCCGGCAGTCGGTCGAGGCGGGAGAGGCGGTGGCGTCATGAACGATGCGCGCGACGATGTCCTGCTCGAGTGCCGCAACATAACCAAGTCATACAACGGGCCGATCGTGCTCGACAATGTGGACTTCTCGATGAAGCGCGGCGAGATCCACGCGCTGGTAGGCGAGAATGGCGCAGGCAAGTCGACGCTGATCAAGATAGTGACGGGGGTCACCAACCGGAACTCCGGCGACATGATCTTTGATGGCACGCACATAGGTATAGAGCATTCCAAGGTGGCCTCGCAGGATCTGGGTATCGCGGTCATATACCAGGAGCTCAGTCTCATCCACGGCATGACGGTGGCGCAGAATCTGTTCCTGACCAAGGAACCCAGATTGCGGGCACTGCCATTCATCGACATCCGCTCCATGAACAGGATGGCGCAGGAACTGATCGACCGCTATGGCTTCCGGCTCAGGGCAAGCGACATCATCGACGGGCTGTCGATAGCGCAGCGCCAGACGGTCGAGATTCTGAAGGCGCTCAACAGCAAGGCCTCGCTGATCATCATGGACGAGCCGACGAGTTCGCTGACATCCTCCGAATCCGCACAGCTGTTCGGCATCATCCGGATGCTCAAGCAGGAAGGGATCGGTGTCCTGTACATATCCCACCGGATGGAAGAGGTCTATGACCTTTCTGACCGGGTGACCGTGCTGCGCGACGGACGCAAGGTGGCTGTGCTCGAGAAGGAACAGATCCATCCCGCAGAGATCATCAGGTTGATGATCGGCCGCAATCTGGACGAGCGTGATTCGCTTCATGAGATGCACAGGAGCGACCGGGAGGTCGTGCTCGATGTCAGGAACATATCCTCGGAAGACAAGTTCAGCGATATCAGCTTCCAGCTGCACGCGGGCGAGATACTCGGCATGGGCGGGCTGGTAGGGTCGGGCCGAACCGAGGTGGTACGGGCGTTGTATGGCATCGACCGCATCGACTCGGGCAGCGTCATGTATCTGGGCAAGCCCTGGAAGCCCGGCGTCTCGGGATCGATACGCAGCGGTTTCGGGTTCGTGCCTGAAGAGCGCCGGCTGCAGGGCATCATGGGCGCCATCAGCATAACAGGCAACATAGGCATTACCAATCTCGATGTTGTCATGAAGGCTGGCTTCGTCAGTGACAGGAAGGAACTCGAGCTGGCCAGGAAGGCCATAGGACTCCTGAACATCAAGCCCGATGACCCGGTCATTCCTGTCGGCAACCTGTCCGGCGGCAACCAGCAGAAGGTTGTCGTCGGCAAGTGGCTGATCCGCGACCTCAAGGTGTTGATTGTCGACGAGCCAACGGTTGGCATCGATATCGGTGCCAAGGAAGAGATGTACCAGACCTTCGAACGGCTCTCCGCCGCCGGTGTGTCGATCCTGCTGGTCTCCTCTGACCTGCCGGAGCTAATCGGCATATCGCATCGCATTCTTGTGCTCAGGAAAGGCCGGATCATCAAGGAGTTCGCCGAAGGCAAGGTCACCGAGGAAGATGTACTCAGGGCCTCGTCAGGCCTGGTCGAAGGAGTCGCGAAATGAGCCTGGACAAGAACAAGACCACGCACCTGCTGGAGAGCTTCCGGCTCTTCTTCATATTGCTCCTGCTGATGGCGGTGCTCACCCTGGTTTCGCCGTCGTTCCTGACACTGGCCAATCTGAGCAACGTGCTGTGGTCGGTCTGCATCATCGGCATCATGGCGACGGGGTTCATATACACGCCCATTACCGGCGGCATTGACCTCTCGGTCGGCTCGATGGCCTCGCTGTCGGCCATCATCGTCAATGCGCTGATGAACAGCGCCCATGTGCCGATGGCGTCTGCGCTCGTCTTGACGCTTGGATTCGGAATCCTGGTCGGTCTCGTGAACGGCGTCGTGACGACGAAGTTCAGGGTGCCGCCGTTCATCGTGACGATGGCCGCCAAGACCTACCTCTTTGGCATCGCGATGCTGGTTTCGAATGGCGATACGATCACGATCATGGGCCCGGAGAGTTTCCTGAAGATAGGCGTCGTGAAGGTGTTCGGTCTGCCCATACCGGTCTATATCATGCTCGTGATGGTGCTCATGAGTCATGTCGTGCTCAAGAAGACGCTGTTCGGGCGCCGGTCGATAGCCGTCGGTGCCAACGAGGTATCGGCCAAGCTGTCGGGAGTAAGCCCCGACACGACGCGCATCCTGGCGTACATCCTGTCGTCCGGAGCGGCAACCATCGCCGGTATCGTGATGGCGTCGCTGACCCAGCAGGCCTATGCACCCAATGCGTCAGGGTACGAATTCGATGTGATTACCGCGGTCGTCATTGGAGGCACCAGCCTCCTGGGCGGATCCGGTTCGGTGATGGGTGCGCTGATCGGTGCAGTAATGGTCGGGTTCATCAACAACGGACTCAACCTGATGAACATGCCGGCGTCATATCATCCGCTGGTCACCGGCATCGTGATACTGCTGGCCCTCATACTCAATCAGGGTGTCACGCTGCCGGCCATCCTGAAGAAGCAATTGGGCCGTCGGGACTCGGCCAGGTAACTGCACCCAGGCACCTGGCCGCCTGAATCAGGCTGTCACGATGTAGACGGCGGCCTCACCCTTCTCGCGGTTGGCCGACACGATGATGTCACGATCGGGCTGGTTGAGGATGGCGACATTGCTCGGACCGACGCCTTCCTCGATCGTGACCGCCTCGAGCGCCTGGGATGAGGCTGCGCGTGCGTGCACATAGAACAACTGCTGGCTTCCACGGCGGCAGCCGCCAACAAATACGTTCTGGCCACCCAGCCGTGCACTGACGACGACGTGATAGAAGTCCGCCACCTCGGGATGCTCCCAGATTCGGACAAAGGCGCCGTCGATCTTCTTGTAGATGCGGAAGTACTGGCCGTGCCACGGCTCTATCGTCGCGTACTCAGGCTCGCCATCGCCATCGATATCGCATGCTGCTATGTCGCTTATCGGCCAGTCCATGAACTGCTCGATGGTCCATTCGCCATGCGGAGTCGATGGTGGCGTAATCGCGAAGGCTCCCTCGTCGCTGGTGACAAGTCCGGCATCGCGTCCCTTCCAGGTACTGCGGGCATAGCCATGGTTCCTGTACAGGCCGTCCTTGATGACCCGTGGTTCCAACGGTACGTCCCAATCCGCGCCCAGCTCGGCTGCGTAGACCTTGCCGGCCTTCGACCAGTCGTCGCGGGTTTCCTTGCTTTCCGCGAGGGAGCATCCCAGGAACCAGATATGGCCGTTCTCATTGAATAGATCGAAGCGATGGATGTATGGTAGGTGCAGGATCTGGCGTGATGCAAAGGTTCCATCGGCAAGGGGCTTGACCCAGACGATGATCGCTTCATCCCACTGGAACAGCTTGAAGAATTTCTGTATGGCGAGGAACTCGCCATCCTTTCCCGGAATGGGTATGATTGCCATGGTGCCGCCGGGTCCGTCCCAGACGGTACGCTGGTTCTGGAAATCCGCGGCGTCCCATGCCAGACAGGCGCCTTCGCCTTCGGTCGCCAGCAGCACGGTCGGCTGGCCTCGTATGGGAAAGGAGGCAGTTGCATAGCAGCGCGGCAAGGTGGCCAGGAATTTTTTCGTGATATTCATCCGGGGCTCTCCTTTATTGATCAAATTGATCGATTGCTATACCATATAAGTATCATTATGTTCCATCAAAGGTCAATGCATGAATGGAATAGTAGCACTTGATATTGGAACCACCAGCATCAGGGCCATCCTGTATGACGAGCAGGCGCACACCTATCCTGCAAGTCAGCGTCATAACCCGCCCCATTACTATGGCGATGGCCGCGTCGAGCAGGATGCGCGACTCTGGCAGCCGCTGATTGCCGAGGTGCTGTCGGGGGCCGCCGAACAGGCCGGGGAGCATGGCATCTCCGTGACCGGCATATCCTTGACCTCGCAGCGGTCATCGGTGATACCGGTCGATCGCGATGCGAACCCGCTGTATCCGGCGATCATGTGGCAGGATGTCCGAACGGCGGGGCTGGCCGAGGACATGGCTGGCCACAATCCGCTGGTGCACAGCAAGAGCGGCGCCAAGATCAATCCGGTGCTATCGGCCCTGAAGATGCTCTGGCTCAGGCGCAACAGGCCCGACATCTTCGTACGTACGCACAAGATGCTTGGCATCCATGACTATGCCTTGCATATCCTGTGCGGCCGCTTCGTCACCGACCACAGCCTTGCTTCCAGGACCAATTTGCTCGACCTTGGCTCGAGGACTTGGGACAGCACCCTGCTTGATCTGTTTGAGGTGGACGCCAGCATGCTCTGTGACCTGGTCGCTCCCGGCTCGGTCGTGGGAGGGCTCGATGCGGGCGTGGCCGGCATGACCGGCCTCCGCGCCGGCATTCCAGTCATAACCGCCGGCGGTGACCAGCAGTGCGCGGCGCTGGGCCTTGGATTGTTCAGCCCGGATCGGGCCGTTACCAATACCGGTACCGGATCCTATCTGATCGGTCATTCTGACATACCGCATATAGATCAACGCATACGGGTCACGTGCAGCGTCTCGGCCCTGCCTGGCGCATACATCGTAGAGGCCGCGCTGCCGAGTTCAGGGACCATCTATCGCTGGTTCAAGGAAACGCTCTGGAAGTCGGGTCAGGCGGGGGCCGACACGTTCAAGGACCTCAACGCAGAGGCCGAGCAGGCAGGCGTTGGCGCTCATGGGGTCTTGTTGCTGCCTCATTTTGCGGGTTCGGGAGCCCCATTCTGGGATGCGGGCGCCAAGGGGCTCTTCTACAACCTGTCGCTCGGCACGACACGTGGCGACATGGCCCGTGCGATACTCGAAGGCATCGCCCTTGATCTCAAAGGCGGCCTCGAGGTGATCGAGGAGGCCTGTGGTCGCATCGATTCGATACGTGTCTCCGGTGGCATGACCGATTCCGATCTGTTCAACCAGATCCAGGCGGATGTCTTTGGCCGAAGCGTTCTGCGATACGAGAATGGCGAGGCGACCTCGCGCGGCGCATGGATTGCCGGTGCTGTTGCAACAGGGCAGGCTTCGAGCTATCCTCTGGCATTCGAGTCGGCTACGAGCGGCAGCCGCTGCCGCTCGTACGAACCGGACAAGGCCAATGGAGAGCGCTACGCGGTGCTCAGGGCGCGTGCCATGGCCCTCTACGAGGCGCTCTCCACGCCGGCATTGCGGCAAATTTTCAGTGAAGGAAAGTGAGCGCATCGTCATGAATGAGGATACCCTGTCTTCGGTGCCACCGGTAACCAACTATCGCCATAAGAAGATCCTTGAGTTGCTGTACCAGAAGAGCGTGGTCTCCGCGGAGGAGCTTTCCCAGGAGTTTGGCGTCTCGAAGATAACCATACGCAGGGATCTTGATTCGCTTGCGGCGGACAAGCTGCTCGAACGCACCCGCGGAGGCGCCGTACTCGCGTCGAATCCGCACCTGGAGGCCATGTTCGAGGAAAAAGACAGCGTCGCCAAGCGGGAGAAGCGGCTCATCGGCAAGTATGCCGCATCGCTCGTCAACGAGCATGATACGATCTTCCTCAATGCGGGTTCCACCACGCTCGAGGTGCTCCGTCATCTGGAGGGCAAGCGCGTAACCGTGGTCACGAACAACGCGGCCGCCCTTTCGATAGACATCGACCCATCGGTGGAACTGATCATGCTGGGTGGGGAGTACCGGCCCCAGTCCAGATCCTTGTTCGGCGAGCTGACCCTGCTGGGCATACGGCACATCTACTCGAGCATCACCATTCTGGGCATCAATGGCATCAATCTGAAGAAGGGCTGCACATCCGCCGTGTACCAGGAGACGACCGTCAATGGAGCCATGATAGAGAATTCGAACTCGAGAATCATCGTGGTTGCCGACCATACCAAGATGAACGCCGCCTCCAGCTTCCTGACATGCCCGCTTTCGAAGATCGATCTGGTCGTTACCGACTGGCTGAGCCCGAAGCCGTTCCTGGATGAACTGCGTGACGCCGGGGTCAAGGTTGACGTTGTCAGCGATGACACCGGCATCGGCCAGAATTAGGCGGTCGGTTACCCCCGCTTCGAACCCTGTCCATAATAGGCTCCCGGTCCGTGCTTTCTGTTGAAATGCTTGTCCAGGAGGTGCTCGGGCATCGGGCCCGCATCGGGTACGAGCGCGAGCGTGTTCAGTGCCATCCTCGCCACTATCTCGAGTACGGCCGCGTTGTGAACGGCCTCGGAAGCATCCTTGCCCCAGGCGAACGGCCCGTGATTCGCGACGAGCATCGCCGGCATGCGTCTGGCATCGAGACCCAGTTCTTCGAAGCGCTCGATCATCACAAGGCCGGTGTTGCGTTCGTATTCCGTCGCGGTTTCAGTCGGGGTCAGCCTGCGCGTGCATGGAATGGCGCCATCGAAATAGTCCGCGTGGGTGGTGCCCAATGCGGGAATACTGCGGCAGGCCTGGGCCCATATCGTTGCCCAGGTAGAATGCGTGTGAACGATGGCCCCTATATCCGGGTAGCGCCGGTACAGCGCCAGGTGCGTGGGCAGATCCGAAGACGGATTCAGGTCGCCATCGAGCCTGGTGCCATCAATGTCGACTACCACGATGTCTTCCGCCCGCATGGTCTCGTACGGGACGCCGCTTGGCTTGATGGCAATCGCCCCCGATGCGGGATCCCGCGAACTCACATTGCCCCAGGTGAAGTCAACAAGGCCCAGCCTGGGCAGTTCGAGGTTGGCGGCGAGTACTTCCCGGCGCTGCGCTTCATGGTTCATAGAAAGCCTCCTTGTCGCATCCGCTCGCGTACCCAGGATCTGGCACGGGCGATCTCCGCTATCGGGTCGGTTGACTTCTCCGTCCACATCTCGATAAGGAACGGACCGGAGTATGCAAGGCGCTTCAGGATGGAGAAGCATCCGACAAAATCAACGTTGCCCTCGCCGAATGGAACATCCCGAAAGGTTCCCGTGGTGCCGGGCAGCACCGATCTGGTCTCCTTGATGTGTACCCCGACGATCTCGGCGATGCCCAGTGCCAGTTCCCGGTCCATGTCGTTCCCCCAGGCGCTGAGGTTGCCGATGTCGGGGTAGACGGCCAGCCAGGGCGAAGGGAGCCGTTCCTTGAGCAGGCGATACTTCGAAATCGAGTTCAGGAAGGTGGTATCCATGATCTCGACCGCAAGCATCACCTGGTACCGGGCCGCCAGCTCAAGCGCGGTCTGCATGCCCGCCAGGTAGCGGCTTCTGGATTCCTGGGTCGACGGCTCATAGTAGACATCGTAGCCTGCCAGCTGGATGACCCGGATGCCGGTATCGACGGCGAAATGGATCGCCGCCTCCATGATTCGCAGCGATTCTGCCCGAATGGCCGGATCGGCGCTGCCAAAGGGGAACTTGCGGTGGCCTGAGAGGCACATGGACGGCACCGTGATGCCGGCCATCCTCGCGGCCTTGCCGAAGGCGAGCCGCTCGGGCAGCCTCCAGGAAAGCCTTTCCAGCCGCTCTGGCGTCTCGTCCAGCGAGATCTCGATGAAGTCGAAACCGGTGTCGGCTGCCATGCGGAATCGGTCTTCCCAGCTCAAGTCTTTCGGCAGAGCCTTCTCGTAGATGCCGAGTGGGTTGTTCACGTGCAGGCCTCCTCTGAGCAGTGCTTTTCGATATCCGCCTTCACAGGAGATTGGCGCTTCAAAAGATCATAATGATCTATAATGCGCAAAATATCAATCAATATAGTCTCATTATCAATCATATTGCTTGTATTCTGATCGTTTTCAGTATATCATACGAAAAGACATCGGTTGCGAGTGCACGCATACTACCTGAGGAGGACTCGATGGCCAAGATAGATGAAATAACCCGTGAATCGTGGATTCTCAATACCTTCCCCGAATGGGGTACCTGGCTGAATGAGGAAATCGAGAAGGAAGATGTGGCGCCCGGCACGTTTGCCATGTGGTGGCTCGCATGCACGGGCATCTGGCTCAAGTCCGCGGAGCAGACCAATATAGCGATAGATTTTTGGGTTGGCACCGGAAAGAAGACCGCCAAGGACCCGAACATGACGCCGCAGCATCAGATGCAGCGCATGACCGGGGTCAGGAAGCTGCAGCCCAACCTGCGCAACGCCATCTTCCCGCTCGATCCATTCGCCATACGGCAGATCGACGCCGTGCTGGCGACGCACAACCACAACGATCACATCGATGCCAACGTGGCTGCCGCCGTGATGAAGAACTGCCCGGCGGACGTGCCCTTCATCGGCCCTAAGGCCTGCGTCGAGCTGTGGACGAGCTGGGGCGTGCCTGCCTCGCGGTGCATTGCCGTTCGGCCAGGCGATACCGTCAAGATCAAGGACATAGAGATCATCGCGCTTGATTCGTTCGACAGGACGGTTCTTATCACGGCGCCCAAGGGGGTCAGCCTGAAAGGGAAGCCCGTGATGGACATGGACGACATGGCCGTCAACTACCTGTTCAAGACGTCTGGCGGCTCCCTGTACCATTCGGGCGATTCACACTACTCCAACTACTACGTCAAGCATGGCAAGGATCATCAGATCGACGTAGCCCTTGGCTCCTTTGGCGAGAATCCGCGAGGCATTACTGACAAGATGACCTCCATCGATATCCTGCGGATGGCGGAGGCGCTTCAGACCAAGGTGATCATTCCGTTCCATCACGATATTTGGAGCAACTTCCAGGCAGATCCCAAAGAGATCAAGACGCTCTGGGAGATGCGCAAGGACAGGCTTGGTTACGGCTTCAAACCCTTCCTCTGGGAGGTCGGCGGAAAATACACCTGGCCGACCGACCGTGACAAGACCGAATACCATCATCCGCGCGGTTTTGAAGACGCCTTCGAGGGGCAGGACGATCTGCCCTACCGCTCCTTCCTGTAATTGTGTGGTTCGTGCCCGGGCGGCTACACGGAGCGTGCGTCTCCGCCTGCTCCGCCAGGCACGATGGTTGCGGTCAGGAATACGTGATCCGATGGCAGGCGTGACCGTTCGTCAAAGCTGGTCGGTATCATGTCCGCAATCATGCCGCCATCGACCACGATGATGTCATTCGAGCAGAAGATGTAGTCGAGCTGGTTGAAGCGCGGGCCATCGCGAAAGTAGTAGTGGGTGAAGCGGCTACCCGGTGGAACCCGCATGGCCTCGAGTACGTCCCGGAAGGGCAGCTCCAGGAAGCGGTCGAACTCGAACTGGTGCTCGCCCCGGATCAGGATGCCGTTGAAGTCGCCAAGCACGACGCAGTTGTGCCTGCTGACCAATCCGCTCAGCTGCCGTACTTCCTCGATACGCTGCTCTATGCCCATATCGCGGCCATAGTGCGACTTGAGGTGGACAACGAAAACATGCAACTCCACCCCATCGGCTACCAGGGTCACCCTGAGCAGGTTGCGCGAGAAGGCGCCTTGCATGTTCCTGGCGGTGATAGCCGTGAATCTGCCCTTCTTGACCAACGCGCCGACGAAGATGCCGCGCCTCGAGTTCTCCTCGTGCAGGTAACAGTCGTATCGCCCGCCCAGATAGAGGCGGTTGAAGTTGTCCAGCGTCTCCATGCCGCCCACCTCGCACAGGCCCACGAAATCGAAGCCCTCGTTCAGAATCGTGTTCGCGATGGCGGCTATCTTGGAAAGCGCCTTGTTCGGATTGTATATCGACGAGTTCATGGCCATGTAGGCATCATGCGAAAGGCCGGCGAATTCCTCCTGCGAGTACTCCTTGTCCAGCAGCATGTAGAAATTTTCAGCATTGAAGGTAGCAAGTTTGATCATTGCCGTCATTGTACAGTATCTTTGCCACTCGATTGAATGTACAGGAGGGTCGAACGATGAAGGGACGAATGAGCATTCTGCTGATAGCGATAGCCATGATGGCGGCCTCTGCAGCCTGGGCCGATGGCGGCTTTCTTGATGTCGAGATGGGTGCCGCCTTTACCGGCTACAATGATGTGCGTATCCCAAGTGAGACAGGTGACATGATTTCTCTGGCCACCGATACCGATTCCGACCCGGCCGTGGCGCTCCGGGTCCGGGGCGGCTATACCTTCGGCGACAGGCACACGGTGCTGGCGCTGGTCGCTCCCCTGACCGTCCGTGGCAGCGGCACGCTCGACAGGGATGTAACGTACCAGTCGACGACGTTCCTGAATGGTACCGAGGTACAGTCGGTGTATCGCTTTGACTCGTACCGGCTGACGTATCGCTATGCCTTCGTCAAGACCGACACCCTGGAGCTGGCGGCTGGCCTGACCGCAAAGCTCCGGAGCGCCGACATAGCGCTGATGAGTGCCACTGCCTACGCCCACCGGAGCGATCTGGGTGCCGTGCCACTGATCAGCTTCAGGGCTGCCTGGCGCATGGCCGGACCCTGGAGCGTGTCCATCGATGGCGATGCCCTGGTCACGCCGTTCGGCCGCGCCGAGGATGTGCTGGCCGCGCTGGAATACAGCCCTGCCGATTCCGTATCGTATAGACTCGGATACCGGGTGCTCGAAGGTGGCTCCGATGGCGGCGGCAGCGTATACACGTTCGCGCTCTTCAACTATGTGACCGCCGGCATAACGGTGCGGTTTTAGGCCTCACTTGACTGCCACGGTGTGGCGGGGTATCGTCGGCTCAGGCGATGGAGTTCGCCTGTGGGCAATGGCCCCGAACCGCCACACGGTGGCTGATGACTCCTCCATCTGTATGCGTTATGGGGGATGGAGCCATGGCAAGCGTCGTTCTGGTGCTTATCGGTGGCGGGCTCGGATCGGTCGTCCGCTATCTGGCGTCGCTGGCGGCTGGCCGCTTCCTGGGAGATGGCTTCGCGTGGGGCACGCTTGCCGTGAACCTGCTCGGGTGCCTGTTCATAGGCCTGGTTGTCGGCCTGGTCGATCGGGCTCTCCTTTCAAGAACCTTCCGCATCTTCGTCGTGACCGGGTTCCTCGGCGGCTTTACGACATTCTCGACATTCTCGCTGGAATCCCTCAGGTACCTGCAGTCCGACTTCGCAAAAGGAATGATCAATATCCTCATCAACGTCGTGGGTGGCCTGGCGCTGACCATGGTAGGCCTGGTGCTGGCCGAGAACGTGTAGGGGAGGCTTCCATGACCGAGTACTCGATAATCAAGGTATACACCCGCGAGAAGGCCCGCCACGAAGGCAAGGACATGGCCGAGGCGATCGTTGCCTATGTGCGCTCGCTGAGGCTGGCCGCCCGCTGCGTCGTCACACGCGGCATGGCCGGTTGCTACGAAAACGGCGAGACGGCCTCATCGCACCTGGTTGAACTGTCGTATGACTTCCCCATCGTCATCGACATCATCCTGCCGGCCGCGGAGACGGAGGCCGTTGTTGCGGCCCTCGACGCGATGGTGGCCGATGGGGTGGTCGCCGTGATGCCTGCCGATGTCAGGTCGTTCAGAACCTCTGCCGAGCTCTTTCCCAGGAACCTGCACGTGCGCGATATCATGACCCCGAAACCGACGATCGTGCACCCGGACTTCTCGGTCAGGGCCGTGGTCGAGCTGCTGCTCGATGCGGGACTCAAGGTGGTGCCGGTGGCCGCCGATGATCGGCGCTGCGTCGGCATCGTCACGCAGAACGACCTGATCAACCGGGCCGGAATGCCCGCCAGGCTTGGACTCCTGCGCCTGCTGCCGCCAGCCGACCGCGATGCGTGGCTGACTGACGCCGAACGGCGGCGATGCGCCGAGATCATGTCGTCACCGCCGGCTACCGTCAACGAAGGTACCAGGGTGTCGGAGGCCATACATCGCATGAACCGCGAGCGGCGCAAGCGCCTGCCGGTTGTCGACGACCACGGCGCCCTGGTCGGCATGCTGTCACGGATCGATGTACTCAAGGCGATGGCTTCGACCAGAGCGGCGGGTGTCCGGCCCCAGACGCCGCCTGGGGGACACGCCCACACGGTCCGGGACATCGAATCCCGCGATGCGCTGGCGCTCGCGCAGACCGCTACGATTCGGGCAGCGATAGACGCGCTCGTCGGAGCGGGGATGCAGCGGGCCGCCGTCGTCGACGATCGTGGCAGGCTGGTCGGCCTGATAACCGACGAGATTCTGCTCAGGGCGCTTGGTGGCCAACACGGCGGCAGCCGGGACCGCCCCCTGAGCCATATCATGATAGGACAGCCGGTGGCGATTACCGAGGACGCGCCGATCGATGAGGCGCTCAGGCTGATGACCGAAGGCGGCTTCAAGCGTCTGCCGGTCGTCGATGCGGACGGCGCCTTCACAGGCATGATCAGGCGCGACTCGATTCTGCTGGCGTTGGCGCACACCTACTGACCAGGGCCCTCCCGGGTCAGTCGCGGAGCGTCTGGAGGGCATGCTCTATGGCACGTGCCAGCTTCTCGGGCGGGGTCTGCGATGAGAAGCGCCTGATCGGTCTGCCATCACGCCCGACGAGAAACTTGGTAAAGTTCCACTTCACGGTGCGCGAACCCAGAAAGCCTCGCAGCGAATTCTTCAGGAATACGAACAGCGGGTGCGCGTTCTGCCCGTTTACATCGACCTTCGCAAAGAGCGGAAAGGTGACGCCATAGGTGCGTGAGCAGAAGGAGGCTATCTCTGTCTCGGAAGAGGGCTCCTGCTCGGCGAACTGGTTGCACGGAAAGCCGAGCACGACCAGTCCCTGGTCGCGATAGGTTTCATACAGCTTCTGCAGGCCGGCATACTGCGGTGTGAAGCCGCACTTGCTGGCGGTGTTGACGACCAGCACGACCTGATCCTTGTAGTCGGCAAGTGATACTTCAGTACCGCGAATGGTCCTTGCATTGAAGTCATATATTGTTCCACGCACTGCATGTCTCCTTGGCACAGAAGATACTGTAGGCAAGATAGAAGGCCAACTAGCCGCCGGGTCAATAGGAACTGGAAGGCCTGTCCTGCCAGCATTGCTTTCCTGCTCCGCCGCGGTTACGATTGTGATCATGAAGACACTGAGCCCTGGCAGGAAGCTGTCGTATGCGGTCGGGGGACTGGCGCTGAATTTCGCCAATCTGCTCATCAGCCAATGGCTGCTCAGGCTCTATGTGCCAAGCCTCGATGGAGCCCTGGTGCCCGCGGGTCTGTTCTCGATCATCTTTCTCGCCGGCAGGATCATGGATGGGGTTACGGATCCGATCGTCGGCTATCTGAGCGATCATCTGCGTTCACGGTTCGGCCGCCGCATACCGTTCATAACGCTGGCGCTGGTGCCGACCGCGCTCGTGTCGTTCCTGATGTGGGTGCCGCCGGTGCCAGGGCACATGCACTGGGCCAACGGCCTGTTCATATTCGTGCTGGTGCAGCTGTTCTTCATATTCTGGACGCTGCTTGCCAACCCGTACATGAGCCTGCTGCCCGAGCTGTCTCCCAATCCCAAAGAGCGCGTCGACATCAGCACGCTGCAGGCATTCTTCATCATGCTCGGAACCATCCTGGGATCGGCCATTGGCTCGATCAAGGAGGCCGCCGGCTGGCTCGGTCTGGGCCTGACGGTTGGCGTCCTGACCATCGTATCGTTCCTGCCCACGGTGCTGTTCGTCCGTGAGCCCATCAAAGCGGCCGGCCAGAGCCCGAGCGGGGCGGCGCCTGGCATGACCCAGAAGCCGGGTCTGGCCGATCTGTACCGCTGGATTCTGTTGACGTTCAGGAATCCGCCCTTCGTCAGGTACCTGCTGGCCACCGCGATATTCTGGTTCTCGCTGAACATCATGATCCTCCTCGTGCCCTTCTGGGTTGAACATGTGACGGGGAGGGGCGATGGTGACGTGATATTCGTGATGCTGCCCTACGTTGCCGCCAACCTTGCAGCGTTCTTCGCCGCCAACGCCGCCTCAAAACGATGGGGAAAGTATCCGGTGTATCTGCTGACGCTCTTCGGCTCCGGCCTCGTGTCGCTGGCGCTCTGCCTGGTCGGCATACTGCCTGGCGATCGCTTCGTGCAGACACAGGTCGTGATGGGCCTGTTCGGCGTGACGACCGCCGGTTTTCTGATGCTGCCCAATGCCATCCTCGCGGACATCGTCGACTACGATGCCGGGCGGTGTGGCGAGCGTCGCGAGGCCATACACTTCGGCGTGCAGGCGGTCTTCCAGAAGCTGTCGATCGGGCTGTCCATCACCATTGCCTCGGCATTGATGTACGTCGGTGGCAACCACAAGCCCAGCGTGCTTGGGCTCAAGCTGATAGCCTCGTGCGCGGGCGTGGCCGGACTCGCGGCGGGCATCGTCTTCATCAAGTACGGCCTGCGCGAGAAGGATTAGCCGGCCACCGCTGGGTTCAGAATGTCCGCCACCTCCGATTCGCGCGGCAGGCGGTTGTTTGTCGCTATGAACCGATAGAGCCGCGCCGATGCCGTCTCGCGCCGCTCCATGGTCTGCATGTCGACACGGTACAGGCCGAATTTCGGCACGAAGCCATCCAGCCACTCGAGATTGTCGGTGCCCGCCCAGTAGCTATAGCCGAGCAGCGGGCAGCCCTCCGCCAGCAGCCGATGGAGCCATGCCAGATGGTCAAGTATGAAACGGGGCCGGCGCTCGTCGCCGCGGTCGGCCAGTCCGTTTTCGGTTATCACGAGGGGCATGCCCGGATAGCGGCGCCGCAGGGCCTTGCAGAGCCGGTACAGGCCTTCAGGATAGATTTCCCAGCCCATGTCGGTCAGAGCGGCCCCTGGCGCGGGTCCCCTGTCGACCAGGCCCTGTGCCCTCGGGTTGAAGCGAATGATCTCCCGGTAGTAGTAGTTGACGCCGAGCCAGTCAAGCGTGCCGGCCGCCTCGGGGAGGCTCTGATCCAGCCTCGGGCCACCGGCAATGGCGACCCGGAGCCGTCCGGTGTGCAGGGCGTCGGGTAGGTTCCAGTTGAAGAGGCGGTCAAACTGATCGGTGACGAAGGCATCGAGCGGGTTGCCTGCCGACTGGCAGAGGCTGAAGAAGTAGATCATGCCGACCTGGCCGCCGAAAGGCTTCAGGATGTGGTAGGCGCGGGCGTGAGCATGTGCAAGGGTACCCAGGACACGCACGCCAGCCGCCGGGTCGTGCTTCAGCGGAGGTATCTCGCCGGTAAAGTAACCGCGCAGTACGTAGATCTGGGCATCTATCATCGTCGACCAGTAGTCGACCAGATCGCCGAAGCGGCGGCCGCATTCGCCGACGTACGCTTCCCAGCGAACCATCGTCTGCGGGTTCTCCCAGGCGCCGGCCGTCGCGGCCCAGGCGGGAAGGGTGAAGTGCCACAGGTTGACGGCTACCCGCATGCCCTTGGCCTTCAGCGACTCGAGCATCAGGCGGTAGTGCGCGAACGCCGCGTCGTCATAGATCCCCGGCGCGGGTTCGAGGCGGCTCCATTCCACGCCGATGCGATGGAAATTCTGCCCATCGGCTGCCGCCCGGGAGAAGTCATCCTCGTAGCGGTTCCAGAAATCGACGCATCGGCCGGCGACCGAGCCATCGGCGAACGGATGGGGTTCGCTTCGCTCCCAGGCATACCAGTCGGCATGCTCGTTGCCGCCTTCGTGCTGGTATGCGTCCTCGCCGGTGCCCCACAGGAAGCCATCCGGAAAGGTCTGCCCTGTCAATGGCAGCGCGGTGGCCAGGCGTGGCCGTCTCAGTCTGCGGGGTAACCAGAAGAGGGTGCCGGCGATGAGCGCCAGTGCTGGAATCGCGTACAGGATCTCCATCGGAGGCCCCCTCTGTGGTCAATGCAGCAGGACGCGATTACGCGTACTGCTTGATTATATCATCGATCTTCTGTTCCATGCCGTTCAGGTCGGTGCAGTCATGCAGGACCTGGCCGTTCTTGATGCACAGCAGCGATGGCGACTTGGTGTATGACAGCCTGCAGGCGATCCTGTCCGACTTGTAGACATCGATGCGCCTGAGCTGGAACTTGTCCTTGCGCTCGCGCTGCAGCTGCTCGATGCGCGCCAGGTACTCGCGGTCGAGGGGCTCCGAGGCATTGTAGACGAATGCCATGATCAGACCCTGGGCCTCGAAAATTTCCTTCTGGATGTAGTTGACTTCCTCGACGTACTTCTCCGCCATGAAGCCCGCAACGGCACCATCGCCGACGGCGGTGGCTACCTGCCGCAGGGTCTTGTCGCGACAGTCGCCGACGGCAAAGACGCCTTCCTTTGACGTTTCCATGTCCTCGTTCGTCTTGATGTACCCACGGTTGGTCATGTCGACGAAACCTTCGAATATCTTGGTGTTCGGTACATAGCCGATGAAGAGGAAGCAGGTGTCGACATCGACGGGCTGCAGCTGGCCGGTCTTGACGTTCTTGAGCACGACCTGCTTCAGCGTATCGTCACCCTCGAACGAATCGACGACCGTATTCCACAGGAACTTCATCTTGGGGTTGGCAAGGGCCTTTTCCTGCGCGACCTTGTTGGCATCCATCGTGCCTTCGTTATGGATGACCGAGACGAAGACCTCGCTGGCGAACTTGGTCAGGAACATGCCTTCCTCGATCGCCGCATCGCCCGAACCGATCACCATGATGCGCTTGCCCTCATTGCGGGCGGCATCACAGGTGGCACAGAACGAAATGCCCTTGTCGTTCAGGAACTTCTCTTCATTCTTCGCGCCGGTCAGGCGGGGCTTGTTGCCCGTGGACAGTATGACCGCCTTGGCGACGTAATCGGTCCGGAAGGTGGATACCACCTTCTGCGAGCACTCGATGGAGACGCCGCGGACGTCGGTCAGCTTCACATCGACGCCGAAGCGGCGGAACTGCTTGTCAAAGATGTTCATCAGCTCGATGCCGCCGATCGGTTCGACGAAGCCTGGATAGTTCTCTATCTCGCTTGTGTAGGTCGCCATGCCGCCGATCAGTGATTTTTCTATAAGCAGTGTCTTGAGCCGTGCGCGGCCGGCGTAGAGTGCCGCGGTCATGCCGGCCGGGCCGCCACCAACGACGACGACATCGTACTGTTCTGTTTTCTTTTCCATGGTCTAGAGCTCTCCTGACTTCTTCTTGCCGTACCAGTCGGCGAGAATGTAAATGGCGAATAGAAGGCCGAATTGAACGATGATGGCGGGAACCCAGCCGCCCAGCAGCTGCGGCAGGTATATCGGGGCCTTCTGGTAGAGAATCGGCGAGGCCTGGAATATCGGAAGCAGCACGGCGCCGATCACCGAGCCCGCGATGAAGAATATGATCGCTATCCATTGCTGGACAAAGCCTTCACCCATGCGCATCAGCGTACCGGATGCGCAGCCACCGGCAATCACGGCCCCGATGCCAAAGATGAACCCGCCGATGATGGTATGCACGCCCGCGGCCCTGATGTTGCCGGGCAACTTGGTCGCGTCCACCAGGGTTTCCGAGCCAAGGTTCTCCAGGCTCAGGCCGGTCAGCTTCATCTGCAGGGCCATGTAGCCAAGCGAAGCGAGCGCCACCGACACGATCACGGCCTTGGTCAGATCGGTGCCGCCGGTCAGGACCGGGTCACGCATGGCCGCCGTGAAGCAGAAGCGCGAGCGTTGCAGGGTGTAGCCCAGGGCCAGGCCGATGACCCAAATATAGGCACCCTTGGGATTATGTGTCTGTATGAGCAGTCCGACAAGGATGACCAGAACCACCAGGATGGTGCCGGCGGTGAGCTGTCTCCGGCGCTTGCGGGCCCTCTGCTCGGGAGTCTCCTTCGGTCTGGATGCGGTTCGTCGTATTGTAGAAACGGTGCTGTCACTCATTTCCATCCCCTACATGAAGTATTTCTTGAGCAGTTGGCTTCCGACGGCGGCGCCGGAGAATATGGAGATCCAGAACAGCCAGCCGTGCAGAGAAAAGGCCGGCAGAGCGCTGAAGAACGAGCCGATGTTGCAGCCAAGTGCCAGGCGCGCACCGATGCCCATGCACAGCCCTCCCAGGACCGCGGCCCACACGTTCTTGGCGCTCTTGATCTTCTTGATCTTGAACTGAGCGGCCAGCAGCACCGAGATCAGCGCACCGATAATGATGCCAATATCGGTTATGGCGGGCTGATCCTTCCAGAAGCTGTACTTGGCCAGCGCGCCGTTGAAACCCTTCCATGCATCGACATTGATGCCAAGCAGCTGCAGGAACTTGCCGCCCCACATGACGAAGGGGCCGGTGACGCCCCACGCGCTGCCAGTCTCCAGCACCAGAGCCAGCGCCAGGGCGGCCAAGAGGACCGCTCCGGTGGAATAGCTCCACTCTTTCTTCAAGAATGTCTCATGGAACGGATACTTCTTGTTCTCACCCATGCCGGCCCCCTATTTCGTCTTCTCGATGATGATGTTCCACTCGCCTTCGCCGACTTCTTCAATCTCGACGTTGTGACCGGCGGATCGGGCCCAGTCAGGAACATTCTTCATCGCGCAGCTGTGATCGATATCGACGATCAGGACATCGCCGACGGCCATTTTTTCCAGGGCCTTCTGGGTCTTGACGAGCGGTACGGGGCAAGCTTCCCCGAGACAATCGAGTGTCTGTTCGGCCATAGGTGGCTCCTTGCAAGGTGTAGTTGGATGCCGCGAGGCGACATACCAAGAATATATGCAAGGATCGTGCCAAAACGGTTGAAATATATCGATATATATGGAGATCCATAATATATCGATATAATAGGGGCATATATATGAAAAGGACAGAATGCTCCGCATCGCCGGCATCATGCGATGCGGCTTTCATCAGTGCCTGCACGGGGAGAGGCGGCCGGGGGCTCATGCGGAATGGGCGTAAGGTGCCCGAAATCGGTCGCTCCAGCCGGTTCCGGGCGACCGGAACCGGGCAGCGTCGTTCGGCGCAACGTCGTTCAGCGCAACGTCGTTCAGCGCAACGAGTACTTGGCAAGGCGCCGGTCGAGCGCCTGCCTGGTTATGCCCAGAAGCTCGGCGGCCCGCGCCAGAACGCCGCCGGACTGCTGGAGCGCCTGCATGATGGCCCGGCGCTCCAGCGCCTCAAGATCAAGATTCGCGTCCTGGACAGCCGGAACCGGATTGCGGTGCCGTGACGGTTCCGGTTCGAGCTCGATATCGACCGGATTTCTGCCCATAATATACGCGCGTTCCATGATGTTCCGCAGTTCGCGCACATTTCCAGGAAAGGCATAGGACTGCAGTCTGGTTCTGAACGCCGGAGCGAGGATGAGCGGTTCGTCACCGGCGTGGCGGTCGAACCCCGCCAGGAAATGCTCGGCCAGGACGCATATATCCTCTGCGCGTTCGCGCAGCGGTGGAATCGCGATCTCGAGGACAGCAAGCCGGTAGTACAGGTCGCGCCTGAAGGACCCGCTCGCGACGGCGGCGGAAAGATCGCGATTGGTGGCGCATATGATGCGCACGTCGACATCCCGTTCCGCATCCGAACCGACCGGGCGGACCTTGCCTTCCTCAAGGACGCGCAGCAGCTTCGACTGCGCATCGAGCGGCAGTTCTCCAACCTCGTCCAGGAAGAGGCTGCCCCCCGAGGCCGCGCGGAACAGCCCATCGCGGGCGATGCGCGCATCGGTGAAGGCGCCCCTCTCGTGGCCGAAGAACTCGCTCTCGAACATGTCACGGGGTATCGCGGCGCAGTTGACGGCGAGGAAACGGGCAGAGGCGCGCGGACTCTCCGCATGGATGCGCCGGGCCACCAGCTCCTTGCCTGTGCCGCTTTCCCCTGATATCAGCACCGGCGATCCGGAGTGGGTCGCGGCCAGCGCTATCATGGCCCGCAGTTCATCCATGGCCTTCGATATGCCGACCAGCTCGCCCTTGTCCGCCAGCTCCCGGTTCAGTGTCGCGCACAGCTCCGCGTAGTGGTGCGAGGATCGCTGGGCGGCGATGTATTTCTGCGTGCGCGCTATGGATGCCTGCAGGTCGAGCGAGGCGAACGGCTTCTTCAGGTAGTCGAAGGCGCCGAGCCTGAAGGCCTCGATGACGCTGTCCATGTCGCCATGGCCACTCATCACGATGGCCTCAATTTCCGGCCGCGTAGTCCTGAGCCTGCGCAGGAACTCCAGACCATCGTATTCGGGCAGCTTGATGTCGACGATCGCCACATCGACGGCATTGGCGGCTATCAGTCCGAAGGCGGCTGATGGACGATCGGCGCCGAGCGTCGCGAAGCCGGCGTTCTCAAGGTACTCGGCCAGTTCCGACACGAGCCTTGCCTCGTCGTCGAGTATCAGAATGGTCAGCGGTTTCATCGCGCGCCTTTCCAGGCCGGAACCTTGACGATCAGGCTGGCGCCCCGGGCCACTTGACCAAGCTCGATGCTGCCACCCATTTCCCTGATGATGCCGAACGATATGGACAGGCCCAGTCCCGTGCCCTTGCCTGGCAGCTTGGTCGTGAAGAATGGGTCAAACACGCGGGCGCCCAGTGCTTCCGGTATGCCTGTTCCATTGTCGCTGACCTCCAGGCATACGAGGCCCGGCTCCGCCCATGTCCGAATCCTGATGACGGCCGGCATCGGGTCGGGGTTGTTCGACTCGGCGTCGAGGTGCAGTCGCTCTTCCACGGCATCACGCGCGTTGGACAGCAGGTTGAGTACGACCTGCTCATACTGGAACGGGTTGCCCCGCACCTCCGGCAGATTGTCCTCCAGGTTGACCGACAGGTCTATCTCGCGCGTCGCCAGCTGCACGGCGAAGAGGCCCAGCGCGTTCTGTATGGTCGAGTTGACCGAGAAGCCTGTGTTGTACTCCTCCGGCACCGAGCGGGCAAACAGGCGCACGTGGTCGATGACGCGGCGTACCCGGTCGATGTCCGCATTGATGGCCGAGACCTTGTTGCGCAGGTACGTGCCATCGACCGTGCCGTTGGCGAAACGGGTGGACAGGTTCTCTACGGAAAACGAAATGGAATTGAGCGGCTGCGTTATCTCGTGGGCCATGCCTGTTGCCAGTTCTCCAATCGCCGCCAGCCTGGATTGCTGATTGGCCAGGCCTTCCGTTTCCTTGTGCATCCTGACGGCGTCATCGATCCGATGTTCGAGCGTCTCGTTCAGCTGCCTTAGCGCGGCCTCGGCGCTGCGCTTGTCTGTCACGTTGCGTGATATTCGTATTACATGCTCGATGACGCCGTCGGTGCCTGGAACCGGCACGGCAACATGCTCCCAACACTCCTCGCCAGTTCCTGACTCGGTGCCCGCGCCGCTGAATGGCCGCAGGTAGCAGGCCTCCATCGAGATGATCTCTCCGCGCTCGAAGGCCCTGGCGAGCAGTTCACCTTCGTCGCCAAAGAATCCGATGCTGGCGCTCGCCTCACGTGGGTCCATGCCGACTATGGCGGGCATCAGCTGCCTGGCCCTGGTATTTGCCCACAGGACCTTCGAGTCGGGGCCGACGTAATACACGACCCCCGGAATGCCTTCGACGATGGCCTGCAGCAGCAGCTCGCGCTCGCGCAGCGTACCGATGATGCCGTTGACCACCGTTATGATCTCCCTGAAATCGATGGCGGTCTCGGAGACGTCACCGCGGTAGCCAAGGTCACCTGCCGCTATGCGCTCGGAAATCATACGGGTCTGGTTCACGACGGCGCGCAGCGGTTTGAACAGGGCTCGCATCGCCAGAATCGTGGTCAGCGCGAGCGCCGCGAGCAGGACGACACCCAGGAATATCAACCCGCTGCGTATCTGGTTGATGGCGCCGGCCAGTGGCAATCGGGAGAGTTCCACCTTGATGAATCCGATGACGGTGCCCGCGTAATCGCGGAATGGATACAGATCGACGGCCTGGGCCTGTGAGCAATCGAGTGTCCAGACGTTCCGGCCAACGGATATGTCCCGTACGGAGTTGGTGGACGGCGTGCAGCGGTCTATCTCCCTCGTGCCGGCGATGTAGACGGGCTGTCCATTGCCATCGAGCCCAAAGATGTAGTAGTCGCCGTCATAGGTAGCCTTGAGGCGTTCGGCGAAGGCCTGTCCGAATTCCATGCCGTACTCGACGGCCCCCAGGAAGTTCGAACCGCTGAAGAGCGGTACCACGACGCGAATCCCCAGCCCATCACGGCCGCGCTCTATGCCCGACACCGTGATGTGCCGCTTGACCACATCCCGTATCATAGGGCGACTGTCCATCAGCGAATCGCCATACGACGATGGATCGTGCACCCGCAGGAATGTCGTGCCATCGGGCAGGAAGAAATGAAAGCGTACCATTCGATCCCTGATCTTCGCGTAGGCGGGAGCGAGGTATGCCTCGAGACCGGCGCGGTCCCGTCGTGCAAGAAGATCCTGCACCCGAGGGTCCTCGGCAATGGCGACGATCGCGATGGAGGCGGTTCGCAGGTCATCGTCGATGGTCGCCCTGATTGAATTGGCCAGATAGAGCGATGTTTCCCGTTCGCTGGCCGCTATCGCCTTGGTGTTGCCTTCCATGATCAGGACGGCGAAGCCGGCGTACAGCAAGGCCTGGGCGGCGACGATGAAGGCTGTCAGTCGAAACGCCAGTTTCTTCCGGAGCGGCGGAACCAGCACCGTGCAGGCCTACTTGGCGACGTCTATCGGTGGCAGGGTGAGAGCCGACTCGGCGGCCAGTCTGTTCTCGGCCTGGATGGCGTCGTACACTTCCTGGCGGAATACCTTGACGGTCTTGGGCGCGTCGATGCCGAGCTTGACCTGGTCACCACGAATCTCGATGATCGAAACGACGACGCCATCGCCGATGACCACCTTCTCGTTCAGCTTGCGCGATAGTATGAGCATCGCGCTACTTCCTTGACGCGGCCAGCTCGGCCATCACGTCGTGCTTGGTGGCCCAGCGCGGATCGGTCAGGATGACCTGGGCGCCGCGGCGAATCTTGCGGCCGATAACCAGCGGGCCCATGAGGTTGGCCGTAATCGGTCCCCCATCGGGAGGAACCGTCACCATCGAGAGCACCAGCGCGTCATCCGGATCGATGACCCCGATGGAGCGCATGGCCTCGTCGGCCACATCGATGGAATAGTCGGGCCGGAAGAGGAATGGATCGAGCAGTATGAAGCCGAGCTCGGCCAGCTCCATCGACTGCAGATAGAAGTAGGGCTTCTGCGGGGCATCGAGTAGCGCGTACGAGGTGAATTTTCTGAAGCCTATCAACCCGTCGGGGAAGTCTATGACCTGGCGCTCGTCGATGTCGAGCTCGCCCATCATCTTTGTCTGTATCCTCATGTGGATGCCCAATCTGCCGCAATCATCGCAAGAAGTCAAGGAGCGACTTTGGCAGGACCCGGCCAGCCATCTGCAGCGCCGCTGTCCGTGCATACTCCATCATCTTGAAATCGGTGATGGCCTGGGTCATGTCCAGGTCCTTCTCGTCGGCCAGCAGCCTGGTCATGTCGGGTATCTCGCGGTTCAGCCGCAGCGCCGCCGCGTCGAGTCGCTCGACCATCGATCCGGCCTCTGCCAGACGTCGACCCATGTTGTCCATGCCCGCGTCGATGCTTGCCAGCACGCGGCCGCCCACATCGATGTGGTCACCCTTGTAGAGCGCGTCGCGGAGCGCAATGACCGAATCGAACAGCGAACCGCCGGAGACCCGGGCCGTAGGCGCATAGTCGGAAGGCACGCCGGAGCCAGACAGGATGCCAAGGTCGGCGAGTACGCGGCCGCCGGCTCCATCCTCCAGCCTGACGCGATGGGCGTCGGTCGCCTCGAGCACCAGCGAATTGCGCGCCGGATCGAGCGATGCCTTGATGGCTGCGCCAGAGTCGTTGATCTTGGCTATGATGGCCTGCACCGTATCGCCCGGCTTGAGCGCAATCTGGGCACCGTCGACGAAGAAGCTCGCGTTGTCCATGACGCGATAGGTCGATGCGTCCGCTCCCGAGGCGATGCGCTGGCGTTCCGACCAGAATACCGCGTCACCGGGCAGGTTCATGGGCATGTAGGAGGCTTCGCTGATTTCGGCCTTCGGCGTGCCAACACCGCCCAGATAGTCGACGCCAACCGTCGCGGCGGCGCCGGCTCCTTCTATATAACCGCTTGTCGCCCTGAAGGGCTCGGTCTTGGCCTTGTCGCCCGCGAACAGGAAGTCGCCATCGGGGCCGCGGGCGTTGCCCAGGCTGACCATCTCCGCGAGCAGCTGGTCGACCTCGACGGCCATAGCCGCGGTGTCTTCCTTCGTGTAGGTGCCGGTGGCGCCGGTCACCGCGAGCTCGCGCACCCGCTGCATGATGTCCTGCGTCTGCCGCATGTAGCCTTCAGCCAGGGCGGCGCGGTCCTTCGTATACTGCACGTTCTGTTCATAGCGCTGCAGCCGGCCCACGAACGACTCATAGCGCACGGAGCGCGCCGCGGCGAGCGGGTCGTCGCGCAGGTTCTCCAGCCGCTCCTGTCTGGACAGACGGTTCTGGGTGGACGCCATGGAATCCTCCGAGCGCCGCAGCCAGTACTGCATGTCGTTGTTCATGTAATCGGTGCTGACTCTACGCATACTTCGACTCCTTGGCCTGCTAGACGCCCATGCGGTTGATGATGGTATCGAGCATCGAATCCATCTGGGCTATGAACTTGGCCGCCGCGGCATATCCATGCTGGAACTTGATCATGTTGGACAGCTCCTCATCGACATTGACGCCCGATATTGACTGGCGCGTGTCGGTCAGATTCTTGACGATGCGCGATTGCGTCTCGGCCATCCGGCCGGCACGTTCGCCGCTCAGGGCGACCGATGCCACCGCATCGGCGAAGTAATCGTCGAAGGTCTTCTGGGAGCCGACCATGACCGGCGCCGTACGCAGCCTGGCCATCGCCAGTGCCGCGCTGCCGTCACCGGCGTCTGCCGGTCGGCCGTTGGTGCCGAAGCCTGCTGCCACGCTGGTCAGATCGCGCGAGACCGCGCTCGATACCTCGATCCAGCCGGACGGGTGGGCCAGCGGCGCCACGGCGTAGTCAATGCCGCCACGGAGGCCTGTCACCGCGTCGGCCCTGTCCCAGGTGTACGCCGCCGCCGCCCCGCTTGCGGACAGGAGCCCGGAATATCCGGAGAGGAACTCGCCGGAGTCCTCCACGTGCCTGATCACGAAGTCGGGGCTCTCGCCATCGGAACTGGTCTTGGCCCTGAGCTGCAGCTTGCCATCGGCGGTGAGCCTCGCGGTGACATCGGCGCCCGAATCGTTGACGCGCCTGACTATGTCTGCCACGGTGTCGGTGGGCCGATACGCCACATCGACCAGGCCCTGGGGCCCGGACAGCCGCATGGTGCCGGCGAGCCCGACTTGCTCCTGGGCATCGAGGGCGTTGCCGCCGGTCATCCGGTAGATGTAGCTGTGGTCGTAGGCGCCATCGCCGTTGCGGTCATAGTTGCCCGCGATGTTGTTGACGCTGGGCAGCTCGGTAAAGAAATCGATACCGGTCTTGCCGTTGAGCCCGTAGGCCGAACGGTGCACCTCGTTGACCATGTCGGTGAAGGTCAGCGTCATCGTATCGAGCGATGCTATCTCGTTCATGATGTCGACGTCGCGCAATTCCAGGAGGGCACCCAGCCTGCCGCTCTTGATCGTGGCCTCCGAGCCGGTGTCGGCCCACAGTACGCGGGGATATCCCTCGTTCTCGGCGCCGCTGGACATCGTGAAGCCGCGCGCTATCTTGCCCTGTACCAGGATGTGGCCATCGATATGGACCATGAACTCGTCGGGGTCCCGCCTGTCCACCGATATGGGCACGAGGGTGCCGAGCTTCTCGACGAGCAGGTCACGGCGGTCATACAGGTCATTGGGATTGTCACCCATCGCCTTTGACTTGACGATCTCCGCATTCAGCGCGGCTATCTGCCGCGAAATGTCATTGGCCTGGGCGGTGACGACTTCTATATCTTCCTGGGTCATGTCCCTGGTGGAAGCCAGGCGGCGATACTGCTCGTGTATCGAGTCGATCAGCGTGCGTCCACGTTCAACGACCGCTTCGCGCGGAGCCAGTTCGGATGGATGCAGTGACAATTCCTGCCACGAGTCCCAGAATTTGTCCATCTGGGTCCTGGTTGATACCTCGGTCGGTTCGTTGTGCACCTGTTCGAGCATCTTCGTGTACTTGTCGCGGGTGTCCCAGTACCCAAGGCCGCCCTGCTGGGCGACTATTCTGGAATCGAGCAGTTCATCACGCATGCGCTCGATGCGGATGGCGACGACACCCTGGCCAATCTGGCCGGCCGTTTCCTCACGGTTCAGCTGCGGCAGATAGAGCGGCTCCATCGTGCCGAGCTCGACGCGCTGGCGCGAGTAGCCTTCGGTCGCCGCATTCGTCAGGTTGTGGCCAATGGTGGTCATGCCCTGATTGTGCGCGACAAGGCCGCGTTTTCCTATCTCGATGCCTGTAAAAGTCGACTGCACGGGTAACTCCTTCGCTAGCTAGAAGGCCTGATCCAGGATCATGGCTGCCGAATTGGCATGGTGTGCCTTGCCCGAGCGGCCGTAGATCTTGCCTTTGCGTTCGGGGAACAGCGTCTCGATCGCCTGCCGCAGCGTCGTCGCCGCGTCTCCCACAAAGTACGAGAGCGCCTCATTCTCGATGCGTGCCCGCATCGACGAGAGCCTGAGCGCCCGGTAGGCATCGTTCAGCAGCGAGCGGTACTCCACCGGCAGCGACAGCGAGACCTTGAACACGGTGGAATCGACCGGCAACTGGGCCTCGTCGAGCAATGCTGCCCAGGCTTCCGTCCGCCTGGTCTCCGCTCCTGCCACTTCCTCCGCCACGAACGCGGCGCGTTCCAGCGCGTGCTCCAGCGCCGTCCAGTCGCGAGCCCGAACCGCGCCGGTAACCCCGCGCTGCTCTTCGACAAATAGATCGAGCGCCTTCGTCTGCTGTCCGGCGAGCTCTATGAACGTCATCAATCGTTTGGTGTCCATATCTACCCTCGCTTCATTATCGGTACTGGAAACGGGGAGTTTACGCCGATATAGTAGGTACACCGATTATTACGCGGTATTTCGCTCTTGAATTGAGGGATCGATGCTCAAATCGCTGGCTAAACTGCTCTGGTTCGTCCGTGGCGTGCGGGTATACGCGCTGACCGGCGAGAGCGGGACAGGAAAAAGCTTCAGGGCCAAGTTGGTAGCTCAAAAGTATGGCATCGACATGATCATCGATGATGGCCTGCTCATCAACGGCGAATCAATCATCGCGGGCAAGTCCGCCAAGCGCGAAAAGCTGTACATGGCGGCCGTCAAGACGGCGCTCTTTCACGAGAAGGCTCACCGCGACGAGGTAGCCAGGGTGCTGCAACGGGCCCGCTGGAAACGTATCCTGCTGATTGGCACATCGGAGAAGATGGTCAAGAAGATTGCCGAGCGCCTGCAGATACCGTATCCGACCAAGATCATCAAGATCGAGGATATCGCCAGCCGCGAGGAAATAGAGACGGCGATCCGCTCCCGCAAGGTCGAAGGCAAGCATGTGATACCCGTTCCGGCCATCGAGATCAAGCGCAGCTATCCACGGATCTTCTACGACAGCATCAGGGTATTCCTGCAGCGCAATCTGTCTCCCGGCGGCCTCACCACGCCGAAGCTGTATGAGAAGTCGGTCGTCCGCCCTGAATTCTCCAAGCGCGGCAGGGTCGCCATATCGGAATCTGCCCTGTCCCAGATGGTAATACACTGCGTTGACGAGTTCGATGATTCGATCAGGATACAGAAGATAACGGTACGGTCAGACTCGCAGGGATACAGCCTGACCGTCACGATCGACGTGCCGTTCGGCACGCAGCTATCGGGCAGGATCCATAACCTGCAGCAGTACATAGTCGACAATATCGAGCAGTTTACCGGCATTCTGATAGAGGAAGTCAACCTGGTCATAGACAGGTTTTCCAAATAGGGCACAGGCTGAACCATCCGCGTTTGACAACGATCAGGATGGACAGTACGATTTATGTACCATGGAGGGTACCACAGTGAAGAAAACGCTCAGCATGCTGGCTGCCGTGTTCCTCGTCGCCGCAAGCGTCGGCGCGCAGGACGCAACGGCTCCGGCTCCGGCTCCGGCTCCGGCGGCCAGCGCCGCAACGACGACGGTCGTGGCGACACAGTCCTATAGCGCCAGCTCGCGACACTATGCCGTCTGGTCCGATATCAGTACCGACGACGCCACCGCTCTTGCGACCACGCTCGACGGCCTGTTTGGTGTCTACAATGAGTACTTCCGCTTCGATGACTCGACGCTCAAGTCCGCGCTGACCGTGCGCAAGTTCGCCACCAAGGATGCCTTTGACTCCTATCTGCGCAAGGTAATAGGCGAGACGAAGGATGATTTCGTATATCTTCATTATCCGACGGTTGAGCGATCGGAACTGGTTGTATTCGCCAAGGACAGCGCGGATGACTTCGATGCATCATTGGCCCACCAGGCCTTTGTGCAGTTCCTCAAGGCGTTCATTGCGGAACCGCCGCTCTGGATACGTGAAGGATTTGCGGTCTTCTTCGAGCGCACCAGGCTGGACTCAAAGACCGGCGTCGTGAGCTATGCCGACAATCAGGCGTGGCTGGAGACAGTCAAACTGCTGCAATCGCAGTCCCGGCTCTACAAGATAACCGACCTGCTGGTGCTGTCGGCGGACGATGCGCGCTCGGGACTCGATGTCTTCTACCCGCAGTCGTGGGCCCTTGTATCATTCTTCATGAACAGTCCCGATCGCCGTTACAATCGCTTCATCTGGGATGCCATAGCGCACCTTTCGCCCGATGGCACGCTGGAGCAGAACCAGAATACCGTTCGCGACTTCTTCCTCCGCTGGCATAGTGAACAGGCCGCCCAGGCCGATTTCGTGACCTTCCTGGATGGACAGAAGACCTTCGCCGAGCTGGTAACGTCCGGTGTCCGCGCGTATGGCGACAAGGACCTCGAGACGGCACAGAAGTCCTTTACGCAGGCCCTCGCGAAGAACGCGACCAGCTACATCCCGCCGTACTACCTGGGCCTGATCGCCTACGCCAAGGGTGACTATGTGCAGGCCGACGAGTACTACAAGACGGCCCTGGAGCTGGGCAGCGACGCGCCCATAACCAACTATGCGCTCGGCATCAACGCGTATGCCTCCAGGCGCTTCGACGAGGCCAAGGCTTACCTGCAGAAGGCCTCCGATGGCGATCCGGCGAAGTACCAGGCCAAGGCGGGAGATATCATCACCCGCATCACGAGCGACACCGGCATGTAGCCTCCAGGCATGTCGGGGCATCTGCCTTGCCGCGGCCGTCCCCCGGGACGGCCGTTTCATTCAGGGCATGATGATCTCGAGGCCGTCCCAGGCTGGTCCGGCCTCGAAGGGCAGCCGGGCCTGGTCGCAGTGAGCCTGAATCTGGGCGTGCGAGAGGTCATGACAGATGTGGGTCAGCAGTACCCGTCTGGGTTGCAGCTCCATCGCCAGCTCCAGCGCCTCGTCTATCGAAAAATGTGTCGGGTGCGGCCTGAGCCTGAGGCCGTCGATCAAGAGCACATCAAGATCGTGCAACAGCCCGCGTGATGATGGCGGCACGCCCGAGCAATCGGTCAGATAGGCGAGCCCTCCTATCCGGTAGCCGAGTATGGGGCGTTCTCCATGGACTATGGGTATCGGCCGCACTTGCATCGTGCCCACGCGTATCTCTGCCGACTCGACGACGCGGAGCTCCAGCCGTGGCTTGCCCCCACCAATCTGCCCATCCCTGAAGGCATACGAGAATCGCTCCCTGATCTCCGCCGCGTCGACGGCCGACGCGTATACGGGCAGCGTGTGCCCGCGGGTCAGCGGCCGAACGTCGTCAAGGCCGTGGATGTGGTCGGCATGGGCATGCGTTATCAGTACGGCATCGAGCCGGGTCAGGCCGGCGCGCAGGCCCTGTAGCCTGAATTCAGGCCCGGCGTCGACCAGAACGCGCTCCCCGCCGTCGCCTTCCACCAGAATCGATGATCGGTACCGGGTGTCGCGAGGCTCGGCAGAGGTGCAGACCTGGCACGAGCAGCCGAGCACCGGCACGCCATGACTCGTGCCCGAGCCCAGGACGGTCACCTTCATGGCATGAGGCTCTGCGGTTCGAAGCGTGATGAGACAGGCAACCGTACCAGTTTCACGAACTCATAGTCGCGGTCGGCCAGAATCCTGTCCAGCGATGTCTCGGCCGCACTCTCAAAGACCGTTACCCTGAACACCCCATCCTCGTCGAAATAGGGAAGGAGCGCTGCTATGTGGAAATAGCGCCTGAGGTTGGGTGGGTTCTTGTCGCGGGCATTGAACTGCGCCAGATAGAAGCGGCCCGGTTCCCGCAGGGCCAGCACGAAGAGCTCGGCCTTCAGACCGCGTACATCGATGCCGACGTCGTCGAAATTGTCGGCGAATGCCTCGTACGAGGATCCGCCGTTGACCGGATCCGCATCCTTGACCCGCAAGGCGAATGGTGGCTCGTCTACGTCGTTGGCAAGCGGCGACTCATCGTGCCGCGATGGATGGAATACGGCCCAGGCCTCGCGGGCGAGCGCCCGTGACCAGTCAAGCCCAAAGAATGGATCGAGCGTCTCCTCGAAGCTGATGGTGAATGATGAGCCACGCCAGTCGATCATGCGTTCCTTGAGCGCCCCGATCGACAGGTAGTTGCCGGTCACCGGATGCAGTATGCCGTCGACCAGCCATTTGGCAAAGCCTGAGCAGTTGAGACCGGCCGGGGCTGGCTGCGCGGCCCGCGTCGATATCAGTACGGGGTTGCCGTCCTGATCGATCGCCCCGTCGTCGGCGTAGCGCAGGCCCGGCAGCCGCACCCTGATCGCGGATTCAAGCCTGCGGAGATCGGCATACAGGGCTGGTTCGGGCGCGAACAGGCTCCAGTCGATGACGTCGGCCGTCAGCTCGCGCATCCTCGACAGCGGCGACCGGAGCACTTCATCGAACGGCAGCGGGACGATGACCTCACGATACAGCACGCCGCCGTAGGCGATGATGTCGATCCTCGATCTGCTGTCGAACGGGTAGACCCGCGCGAAGGTTCCGGGATCGCTCCGCAGGAATATCTTGGCCTGCAGAAACGAACCGTCACGGTCTGAGCGTTTGATTATCCAGCTGCCCTGGGCATAGATCGGATAGGTGCCGGCCCGATCGGGGGCGATGATGATATAGAACGCGTCCTTGCCACGCTGCGCCGACACCGACCAGGTGCCCCAGGCATTGCGCTCGAGTGCCGGCTTGCTGGCAAGCACCGTGGTACGTGGCGCGGCCAGCATCGTGTCCCAGAGCCGACGCCTGATATCGGCGCTGTCGGCCAGCGATGCTATCGTCTGGTCGCCACCAAGGGCCGGATACGGGGTCTGTGGGCACACCGGTGCCAGGCCCATGAGCGTCATGAGCAACAGCCATGTAATCCCGAATGCCTTCGGGTGGATTCTTGTAGTAGCCATCGTGTACAGTATCGGCGGAAATGCCGGTGTGGACCAGTCTGGCGCCATTCAGAATCACCGCTTTCCGGTCGATACTTACAGCGGAACGACTCAAAAAAAGGATGGCTCATGCTTTCTCAGGCGCATCGCAGGTGGATACTGGTATCGCTATCGCTCTTCTGTCTGGCAGCTATGGTTGGGGTCGGCGCGACGACCCAGGATGGACAGTCGTCCGATCCGACTGCCACTTCGACGTTTGAGACACCCGGCCGGAGCGCTACGCCCTATCGGCTGTTCCCGGCGTTGCTCAGGATGCCGCCGGTGTCCAACCGTGTCGCCAGGCCGGTCTATGGTCCCCGCACTCCATCGGCCATAGAGGCGGAGGTCGCCGAGGCCGAGCAGACCGCGGCGCAGTCGGCCGACAGGCAATCGCTGCTGGCAGGCAACCAGGTGCTCGCCTTCTATGGCAAGCCCAATTCGCCCTCGATGGGCATCCTGGGCGAATATTCAAAGGAACAGCTGGCTCCGTTGCTCGAGGCCTATGCCAAGCTGTACGACGCGGTCAACGGGCCGCTCGGTGTGGTGCCGGCCTTCTACATCATCTATGGAACCTGCTGGCCCGCGGGCGAGATAGGCATCCTGAACCGTACCATCGTTGAATCGTACATCCAGTTTGCGGCGGATCGAGGCTGGATCGTCTTCCTGGACCATCAGCTGGGCAAGTACAGCGTGCAGGAGTCGGTCCGCTCGATGCTGCCGTTCCTGAAGTACCCGAATGTGCACCTTGCGATCGACCCCGAATGGCGGACGCTGAAACCGATGCAGGAGATTGGCTCCATAACCGGGGCGGAATTGAACGAGGCGCAGCGCATCGTCGACGACTACCTGCGCGACAATGACCTGCCCGGCATCAGGATGTTCGTCGTACACCAGTTCAGGGCGACCATGATCCGGGATGTCGCGAGCGTCAAGGCCGGCTTTGACCGGGTCGTGCTGGTGCATACCGCCGACGGATTCGGTCCACCCACCCTCAAGAAGAGCACGTATGCCTTCAATGCGCGTGCCGGCAACATGCCGGTCAAGGGTTTCAAGCTCTTCTTCGAGTCCAAGGTTGTCGGTGCGGGCTGGGACAATCCGCTGATGAAACCGGAAGAGGTGATAGCGCTCGATCCGATGCCACTGGTCGTCATGTATCAATAGAAGTACCTTGCAGATGTAGTAACAAAGCGCGTTTTCTCATGTTTTTTCATGGTATTATCATATGAGCACTGCATAAAGGAGCACTGGATGTCTGCATATAGATCACCCCTCTCGTCTGTCTTTGCCGTCATCGCCCTGGCGATGTCTGCACTCGCGCCGATTTGGGCCTTTGATCCGCCGACAGGTGCGGACACCGCCGCGTCTCTGGCATCGCCGGAGCTGCTGGCCGGCGGCTATGCAGCCGCGTCCACCAATTCGCCGATGGCCGACCTGGCCAACCCTGCGGCATCCGGTCTTCTGCAGCGAACCACACTCGACTTCTCCTATCTGGCCCTCGTGGGCCTCGGCTCCGAGTCCGGCTGGGGGCACGTCCTGAACGCCGGTATCGCGGTGCCCGAACCATATGGCGTCTGGACCGGCTATCTCGGCGTTCTGTCATCGCCGTTCGCGTCGATGGATCTGGGTACCGTGTTGACCGGGCGGGTCGGCATGGCCAAGGATCTGTACAAGAACCTGCTGGTTGGCGCCGCCATCGATGTGCAACTGGGTTCCAACGGAGTCCTGGGCTGGGGTGCCGGCCTGGATATCGGCGTGCTTGGCCTGCCTGGCGATGTGGGAGCGCTCAAGGGGGTGACCTGGGGCGTGTCACTCCACAACGTCGGCATGCCCTTCTCGGCATCGGGGACCACGGGCATGTCCGGGGCCGCGACCACCGATGGCTACGCTTCGCCATTCACGCCGCAGGTGGGGCTCTCCGCAGATCTGGTCCGTGCCGAGTCTGCAGGGGTTACCCTGTCGAGCAATGTCGATCTATGGTTTCCCACGTTCCAGAACATGGTGTTCGCCGCCGGGCTCAAGCTTGGCTGGCGCGACAAGGCCTTCCTGCGGCTTGGCTGGGATTACAACATGCGCGAGGGGTTGGCCGGTGTCGACCAGAGCCTCCTGCCCAGCTTTGGTATCGGGGCCAGTTTCGCGATAGACAAGGCCAAGGATGATTCGATCGTCTCCAGGACCGGGCTCGACCGTTCGGAAATTCGGCCTTCGATTTCCGCTTCCAGGCTCTACGGTGACATCTGGGCCATCGGTGGCGGCATCAATGTGCCGCTCGGAGTGCTGGACAACACACCACCCGCCATCACCATCAACTATCCGGCAACCTCATACGATGCATACTACTTCAGTCCGAACAACGACGGCATCCTCGATGCCGTGACGCTCCCGCTGAAGATAAGCGATCAACGCTATGTACAGGGATTCGCGCTCAAGGTACTCGATTCCGCTGGCACGGTGGTCAAGACCATAGCCAACAAGGAGTCACGGCCGGAGAATCAGGACCTCAAGGGGCTGGTTGGCAGGCTGCTCTATGTGAAGAAGGGCGTCGACGTGCCCGCGGAGCTCGTCTGGAACGGCCTGACCGATGCTGGCACGCTGGCTCCCGATGGACGCTATACCATAGTCGTATCGGCGTTCGACGACAACGGCAACCTGGCATCGACGGAACCCTGGCCGGTCGTCATCGACACACTGCCTCCGAGTGCCAAGGCCACCGGGCCGGCCGGCGGCTCCGATGCGCTGATATTCAGCCCGGATGGCGATGGCAGCAAGGATACCCTTGCAATAGCCCAGGAAGGCTCGGCCGAGGACCTGTGGAAGGCGGACATTGTCGACGCGGCCGGCACGGTCATCCGGACCTGGAAGACCCAGAACGCGGGCCCGGCGCTGGCCACCTGGGATGGCAAGAACGATGCGGGCCAGATTGTGCCCGATGGGGTCTATGCGTATCGCATCGCCTCGACAGACCGGGCCGGCAATTCCGGATCGGCCAAGGTCGAGAACATCATCGTCAATACGCAGCAGCCGCCTGTTGGCGTCGCCATAGACATGGCCGCCTTCAGTCCCAATGGGGATGGCGTCAGGGATGTGCTTTCACTGGTGCCCAGCGTGCCCGTGCGCACCGGGCTGTCCACCTGGAAGCTATCGGTACTCGATGCCGACGGCAAGGAACGCTGGTCGACCAGCGGTTCGACCCCGGATTCGCTGGTCGCCCGCTACCAGTTCAATGGCAAGGACGCCTCGGGAGCCTCGCTGCCCGAAGGTACCTACCGGACCCGGCTGTCGGTGACCTATGTGAACGGCCATAGTCCGGTCGCCTATTCACCAAGTTTCATCATTGATACGACGGCTCCGAAGGCCACGGTTTCGATAGACAGGGTGGCATTCAACCCACTCGGCGATGGCAACACGAAGATAGCCGTGACGCAATCCGGTTCGGAAGAGGATCGGTGGACCGGCGAGATGGTCAACGCCGCGGGTGCCGCGGTCAAGACCTGGACCTTCCTTGGAACGCCGGACAAGACCGTGCAGTGGGATGGCTCCGACGACGCCGGCAAGGTCGTAGCCGATGGTTCGTACGCCTACCGGCTGTCGGCCACCGACCGCGCCGGCAACGCCACCCGTGTGACCGGCAACCCGGTTCTGGTCAATACCGAAGAGAAGAAGGTGCGCCTGGCGCTTGACCGGCGCGCGTTCAGCCCGAATGGCGATGGCGTCGCCGACGTTGTCGTGATGAGCCCGGAGAGTCAGTCGACCTCCGCCATCCTGTCATGGAAGCTCGCCGTACTCGGCGCCAATGACGCGCCGGCGCGCAGCTATACCGGCACGGGCACCGTGCCCGCCCGCGTTACCTGGGACGGCAAGAAGGATGACGGCACCAGGGCTCCCGATGGAGCGTACCGCGCCGCACTCGAGGTGCGCTATGTGACCAACGAGGTGGAGTCGGCCCGCTCCGTTGAAATGGTACTCGACACCGTGGCGCCTTCCATACGGCTGTCCGCGGAAGATACCCTGTTCAGTCCGGATGGCGACGGCCGCAAGGACGCGGTCAAGATCATCCAGGAATCCGTGCCCGGCGACACCTGGGAGGGCGCCATCAGCGACGCATCAGGCAAGGCGGTGCGCTCATGGTCCTGGAAGGACTCGGCGGCCAGCATCAACTGGGATGGGTCCGATGCACAGGGCAACAAGGTCGCCGATGGAACCTATCGCTACATGGTCCGGTCTGAGGACCCGGCGGGCAACAAGACCGAGCGCAGCATAGACCGCATCGTCATCGACACCAGGCCCACACAGGCCTTCGTGACGGCGAGCGCCGCGGGCTTCAGCCCCAATGGCGATGGCGCCTTCGATGACATCTCGTTTGGTCTGGTCGTCAAGCTGCAGGATGGCATCGATACCTGGAAGCTGGCGCTCGTCGATGAATCGGGCAAGGCCCGGCGGACGTTCTCCGGCAAAGGCGCGAGCATGCCGGCCCGGCTTGTCTGGGACGGCAAGGCCGATGATGGCACGGTCGTGCAGTCGACCTACACCGCGGTGTTCACCGTCGATTATCTGAAGGGTGACAGGGCGGAGGCCAGGAGTGGCGCCTTCGTGCTCGATATCGATGGACCAAAGGTATCACTGACCACGTCGCCGCAGTATTTCAGCCCCGACAATGACGGCGTCGATGACGAACTCAAGATAGCGCTCTCGGTCGTCGATGCGAGCGTCATCGACTCGTGGCGCTTTGACATCATCGAGGTGGCCGTGGTCGAAGGTTCGGGCAAGCGAGCCGAGCGTCCATTCTTTACCTGGAGTGGCCGAGGCAAGCCTGCCGAGCGGCTGGTCTGGGACGGCAGATCGCAGAAGGGCGAGCTGGTTGAGGCCGCCACCGATTACCCGTACCGCCTGACCATCGTCGACGTGCTTGGCAATCAGACCATCGTCAACGGCTCGATATCGGTCGACGTGCTGGTCATACGCGACGGCGATCGGCTCAAGATCAAGGTACCGTCGATCGTGTTCAGGGCCAACTTCCCCGATTTCAAGGATCTTTCACAGGAGACGGTAGACCGCAACAACCAGGTGCTCAAGCGAATTGCCGAGATCCTGAATCGCTTCAAGGAATACAAGATCCGTGTCGAGGGGCATGCCAACTCGATTTCGAAGATGACCGGGCTCAACCAGGCCGCGATCGACAAGGAAGAGACCACCGAGCTGTTGCCCTTGTCCAAGGCACGGGCCGAGGCGGTGATGCAGAAGCTGATAGAGTTCGGTGTCGATGCCAAACGCCTGTCAGTGCGTGGCCTTGGGTCGAGCGAACCGGTCGTCGCCTTTACCGATGCGGAGAATCGCTGGAAGAACAGGCGGGTCGAGTTCATATTGCTGAAGGAATAGCCGATCGGCTTCCAGCCAGACGCAATGCCTGAATTCTACGGCCCGGGGCGCGACGCTCCGGGCCGGTTCGTATTGATTCTCTGTACAGAAGTGTGTATAGTCGCGGCATGCCAATACCGGAATTCCCAGAGTTCGCGCCCGTGGCTCTGGATATGCGCGATGATCTCTATCCTGCTCTGAACATGCTCGTCGATGGAGTGTCCGAGTTCACCTTCTCCGGCATCTATCTGTTCAGGGCTACCTATAAATATGCGGTGTCGCACATAAGCGGCCAGACCTTCGTGATATCGGGAGAGAAGCATGGTGAGCGCTTCTTCTTTACGCCGTGCTGTGTGCCGACCAACGATATCCTGGCCAGCCTCTTCGAAGATCATGCCTACCTGAAGAACATGTCCGAGACGCAGTGCAAGAGCGAACGGATCCGGCTCGAAGGCAATGGGTACCAGGTCATCGAGGATCGAGACAACTTCGACTACCTATACGAACGCACCAGCCTCGCGGAACTCGCCGGCAAGGATTATCACAAGAAGCGCAACCTCGTGAACGCCTTCATCAATTCGTATAGCTACGAACAGAAGCAGCTTGACGACTCCAATGTGCCGGACGCGATGGCCGTACTCGATGCCTGGCGTGTCGAGAAAGGCATCGATGGCGACTATGCAGCGGCCAGGGAGGCTCTGGAGCGGTATGCCGTGCTCGGCATGCGCGGAGCGGTGTACTACGTCGATGGCAAGCCCGCCGGTTATGCCCTGGGAGAACCAATAGCCAAGGCACGCATGTTCGCGGTGCATTTCGAGAAGGCAATCGGCGAATACAAGGGAATCTACCAGTTCATCAATCAAGCCTTTGCCCAAGCCTTGCCGCCGTACATCAAGTACGTGAACAGGGAGCAGGACTTGGGCGACGAGGGGTTGCGGCAGGCCAAGATGACGTACCGGCCATCCGGTTTCGTCAGGAAGTACCGGGTAAAACCGCGATGAGGCGACGCGATGGGTCGCTTTGACTGGTTCCCGGGCCTTGAGCCCAAGGGCCGCCTCCCCGAGCGGGGATGGCGGCCCTTCGTCTTTCCGGGGGCATGCGCAACAATCGAAACAGGATCATCATGACCCGCGTTGCGGGTTGCCAATCTGGGAGAATGGAATACGGCGGCAAGGAGTCGGTCAATGAAGAAGCGGGACATCGATTATGTCGAGAAGCCATTGAGTCGCACCTACGGAGAGCACCGCTTTGGTGACAGGGCCATGCGGGAGCGTCTGCCCAAGAGCGTCTACGAGGAACTCAAGCGGGTGCAGTCCGGTGAAAAGGAGCTCTCGCTCAATGTCGCCGAGGTCGTAGCCAATGCAATGAAGGACTGGGCGATCGAGCATGGTGCCACGCACTATACCCACTGGTTCCAGCCAATGACGGGACGGACAGCGGAGAAGCATGATGCCTTCATCCAGCCGAGAGGCGATGGCGACACCTTGATGGAATTCTCCGGCAAGTCACTGATCAAGGGCGAATCCGATGCCTCAAGCTTCCCGTCCGGCGGGCTCCGCGCCACCTTCGAGGCCCGTGGCTATACGGCCTGGGATACGACCAGCCCCGCGTTTCTCAAGGATGACATGGCCGGGCTGACACTCTACATACCCACAGCCTTCATATCGTACAACGGCGAGGCGCTGGACAAGAAGGTTCCGCTGCTCCGCTCGATCAATGCCGTCGGCACGGCCTCCATCCGCGTGCTCAAGGCCCTGGGCCAGGATGGCGCCAGCCGCGTGGTGCCGACCGTCGGACCGGAGCAGGAATACTTTCTGGTGGAGAAGCGGCTGTATGACAGGCGCCCCGACCTGAAGCTGGCCAACCGGACGCTGCTCGGTTGTCCCGCGTCCAAAGGCCAGGAGATGGAGGATCATTACTACGGCCAGATACCCGAGCGCGTGGCCGGATTCATGCGTGAGCTCAATTACGAGCTGTGGCGCCTGGGCGTCTCGGCCAAGACCCAGCACAAGGAGGTAGCCCCGAATCAGTTCGAACTGGCTACCGTGTACTCCGCCGCCAACCTCGCGGCCGATGACAACCAGCTGGTCATGGAGACGTTGGGCAAGGTGGCCGAGCGCCATGGCCTTGCGGCCCTGCTCCACGAAAAGCCGTTCGCGGGCGTCAACGGCTCCGGCAAGCACATCAATTGGTCGCTGGCCACCGATACCGGCATCAATCTGCTGGATCCCGGCGAGGATCCCCGGACCAACGCCCGTTTCCTTGTGTTCCTGGCAGCCATCATCCGGGCCGTGGACAGGCATGCGGGGCTGCTGCGCGCGACGGTAGCCAGCGCGGGCAACGATCTGCGGCTCGGCGCGAACGAGGCGCCTCCCGCCATTGTGT
>MTLC01001131.1_pt1 | contig 80347 bp, 72 predicted proteins | sample 1982451 | NCBI WGS metagenome assembly MTLC01 (sample SAMN05710165, study PRJNA340218) | biofilm metagenome | isolation source: sample SPH anode biofilm adapted to +100 mV | place: USA | collected 2012-02-03 | reverse complement strand
CAATTAACGAGAGAATAACAATGACCACCATCGCAATTGGGATGGTTAGATTCCCACTCCATGGATAATTACAGTTTTATATACCATTTTAAACTCTTAAAACCTTATTATATCTATATTTAGATTTATAAAAACTATTCAAATTAATTCTTATTTTTTATGATATGGGACAAATCTGGGACAAATGGAATTATTCTTTATTTCTACTAAAGACTTTTTTAATTAAAATCATATTTGAAACTTGCTCTAAATCAGCATAAAACAAACATTGAAAAAGAGTTTGATAGGTACTTGCTGTCTGCTCACTTTTAGCTAAGAATAAACGAGAGGTGTATAACTTGTATTTTTACATATTTATAACACATATTAAACACTATAAGCCTACTAAAAGTTTACAAATGATAATTATGATACCTAAGGAAAAGATATGGAGTCGGACGGCAGTCAGATTAACACTACCTATAATCTAAAAAGATAGACAGTCTGTCAGAAATCAGAAAAAAAGACCTATTTGAATTTGTCATAAAGCTCATTTTAAAACTAATACTATAATTAAATAAAAACGAATATCCTTACATTACATTAACGGTTTCCCAAGAATAGAATCTATTGTTTCTACATCATAAATATGAGAATTGCTATTATTTTCACTATCATCATTCAAGGAATGTAGATATTCATCAATTTGTTCACTAATAAATTCCTCTGTTTCAGAGAAATCCAGATCAAAATTGTCAATTTGATCTTCAAAAAAAGTATTAATTAACTGTTGATTTATATTTTCTTCATACTCCTCTATTACTCTTTTGATTGCTAACTGTTTATCATATTCAGAGTCAACAAGATTACCAAAATCCATAAAACTTTCAACCTCGTAATAGTCATCAATCGTTTCTTGAATTCTTTTCTCTTTATTACATAAAATTTCTCTATATAAATTTAAGCCGGATTCTTCTTCACAAAAATCAATTAAATCGTTTTGTCCAAGTTGGGTACCATAAGCATCTTCAAGTAGTAAATTCAAGCACTCAGCCAATTGATCAATATCCGAACAATTATTTAAAATATTTTCAACTAATTGATTATTATCGTGTGACCATAATAATTCTTCTAAAAATATAGTTTTGGCATCTGCATTTTTAGAAAAATGAAATTCACTAACCAAATCACCCCAATCATTTTTTAAGTAAAATATAGATGAACTAAATAACATACTATTCTCTCTATTTTTGTGATGATATTTCCCAACGAATTTATGTAATAGTCCAATAAAAAATTGATTATCTGTTATCTTTTCTTGTTCTAGTAAAAAAGAAATTCTTTCACCTATAAACTGATCCTTATCGTAATACCAATCATAATTACTTTCTATTTTATTATAAAGTTCGAAAGTATTCGCTGATTTTACTATTTGAGAAAGGTATCTTGTCTGTTTTGAAATTGCTAAAAATAAACTATTTTTATTTTTTTTAATAGAAATAAAATCTATAATCGATGGGTTTGCAAAATCTATACGTTCATTTTTTAATGATTCATCATTTTTTATTACAATCCATGATTCTTCTAAATCTTGTTCGATTTCTCTTAAATCATAATTATCATCTTGCATTATTTCTACAAAAGAATTTTCCATATCGCTTAATCGAACGGGATATTCTTCAAAACAATATAGACAAACCAAAAATAATTTATGCGCATCTGAGAGTTTTTTAAATAATCCTTCATACAACTGCGAAGGATTATTTAATGCTTTTGTACAGTATTCAAGATAATCTCCTTTACTTTCCAATGACTGCGATGCAATTAATCCAATCAATCTAGGGTTGAAATTTCTATGGTTAATAATTATCCTATATTTTCTTTCATTAATCAATTCGCAGTATTTAGCATTCATAATTTTTTTCTCTGAAACAGATTGAGCGTCAAATTCGAACTCAATATTCATTCTAAAAATTCTTGCCTTTTCAGCAAGAGAATATTTAGAGATATCAATAGTCACTTTTTTATTATCTTTATCATCAATAAGTTTTCCGAACTCCAAATCTTCATTCTTTGCTGCGTTAAGTATTTGAGTTCGCGAATTCAAAAGTACATATAAATTATCTGAGTTACTTACCAACGAATATAACATTCTTAGTTTTTTTATTTGTCTCTCACTAGTATCAAGTACTGTTCTTCCAAGAAAATCATCGAAGACAACAAATAGCTTTTTAGATGTTTCTTGTCTAAAATAATGATTATACATCTCAATTACATCTTGGATTTCATCAATATTTCTTTCAAGAATAAGATAATCACCGTCACATTTAGAAGAAAAAAGATTTCCTATCATCTTACACATTGTCGTTTTTCCAACTCCAGGATCTCCGGTAAGGACAGCTATATGCTCCTTGTTTAGAAGATCAAAAAGATTATAAAGAACTTTAGTTTCAACAAAATACTTTGAATCAAAGTCAGAAAAGTAATCTCTAGACTCCATGCTTATGCATTTTTGATTATCGTCTTTGAGTAAGTCAATAAGTTTTTTGTCTATTAAATCATAATCAGTAAATACTTTTTTATACTCTTCTCTTAAAGAAAAATCTTTTAAAACGTTACCATCTATTATATTATTATCGCTAGACATTAATTCCCCTGCATAGTCACGAATAGTTTTTCGACTTGCTGGATTAAGTTTTGAACTAGTGATAATAACGTACTCATAGTGATTTTTCCATTTATATTCTGAAGAAGCCTTTTTAATTTTGTCAATTTCTTTTTTGGTAGTATTAACAAAACTGGCAGGACTAGTTCTAGACTGATATCTTTTAGATTGAATGACTATTGTAGGAGTTAGTATATCATCAATACCGTCTATTCCATCATCTTTCCCTTCACCAAATCCGAAAATTGTTTTATTAAATAAAATTCCAGCTACTCTATTAGCAAAAGCTTCAAAGTCAGTCGGAGTTAAAAAATCTGTTGGTATGTTCATTATTTTCTCCTAAATCTCCTCACTTTGACAAAATTTACTTACCAAATCAAGCATGAAATCTATAGAGTTTCTTATTTCTTCTGTTGTCGGTTTTTCTCTTCTATTGCTTCCAGTACTATCAATATCATCTCCAGGATGATCAATATAATTTCTAATGTAAGCAGGCATAGTTTTATCTATATTTTTTCTGAATATATTTTGGTGTTTTGAATCTGTCTTAATCACGTTTGGCTGTTCATCCATCCATGAATCAAAACTAACAATAGCCCTATTTACTGTTTTATTACCCGAATCATATTTTTTATTTAAACTAGATATTTTATTATGCAAATAAGCAAAAAGCTCATTATGAAATTCTTCACTAATGATCCCAAAGGCAAAATAGTTTATCTCTCCCCATGAAGGGCTAAAAGGAAAGAGATTCAAATTCGAACCACTTTTGACTCTTTCTTCTTCTTTTTTTCTCGAGAATACTTTAATATCATGGTTGTTTTTATCAAATTTCTTTAAAAGATAAGGAGAATGAGTAGTGATAAAAATTTGAGAATCTTGAGATATTTTTTCTAATGAATTCAATAACTTATCCTGTGCTTGAGGATGGAGAAATGTTTCTGGTTCGTCAATAAAAAACAAAATAGGTTTAGAAATTTCATCATCGTTCTTATCAATCTGAGAATAAACCTGTATCAGACTCAATGCTAGAGCTCTTTGCATCCCTGTACCTTTGTCAGCTGCGGGAGTCTTAATTCCATTTTCTTCTAATAAAATATTTCCTGTTTTAAAAAAATTTTCTATCTCAGGCAGTCCAAAATCAAATTCTACTTTTGTTTTTTCGTATTGTTCTTCTAAAATACTCTCAATCCTTTTTTGCATATCTTTAAGGATTGTAATTAATCCTTCTTCTCCAAATGCATTTTTATGTGCTGTTTGCAGTTTTGACCAAACATCTTTTTTTTGAAAGTCTTTTGTTATCTCATTAATTAATTTGCCAACAATTTTTGTTTTTCCAAAATCTTGATAATCTTCATTTTTCAAATCCGAATATACAAATTGAGCGTCAAATAAAGCTGTGATCGTCGAATCAATTCCAGACGGATTTTCAAATAGACTAGTTTTAGGATTCAAAACGCGTATATTTTTGAGCTCTAAACTCTTTTTCTTTCCTCTTGCATCTGTCCATTCTCCTGGTTTGGAGCTTCTCATAATTATTAACTTTTTCTCGTCTGATAAGTATGAACTATATTTTTTTAAATTGTCTAGTTGAACAATATCAGGAAGATCTGTACCAGAAAACTCTATTGTCACAGAAACATGTTCGGAATCCGCATCTTTTGATATCCAATCTTCTATATTTTTTCCTGATTGAATGAACTCAATTGCCCTAAAAATGGTTGTTTTACCGCTATTATTATTTCCAACAAAAAAATTAATCCCTTCGTTAAATTCCATAATATGATTACCTTTAAAACATCTAAAATTATTTAGTATAATCTTTGAAATATACATATATTTTCCTACCTAGTCCATTTCATTATAGAATCCTTATCCTTACTCGCCCATACCTATAATTGATTGAAATTTCAATATATTTATTTTTCCATAGGCGACTCATACATTACTTCATTAATCCATCTAACGTCATCCTTTGTAATCTGTTGGTATAATTTTAAACTACCTCTTTTATTTTTTACTACTTATAACTTCTTTAATTGCACTATCTAATAAGTAGAGACCATAGTCATCATCAACTATGGGTGGATATTTCTCTCTTATTTTTTCTATACTAAATCCTTTAATTAAATCTTCTTTGAACATATTTTTCAATTTAATTGAATCTTCTCGGAACATTTTTAATGTTTCTTCTTTACTCTGACCTAACTCTGCTACTTCTTCATCTGATAAATCATATGCATTTACATCATAAAAACCTAAAAGATAGTCAGTGGTTGCCTCGAGTTCTTTTGCTAATTCAACCACTTTTTCAAGATTCGGCTCTAATTTTCCATTCTCCCACTTTCCAACTGTTCCTTGTGTTGTTCCAACTTTATTAGCCAATTCTGATTGAGTAAGGTTTTTCTTTTTTCGTAACATTTTTAAACGCTTTTGAAATGTTGACATTATATCCCCTTTTTAAAAATAATCATTTTTTGATTATTTTATTGACAAATAATCAATTTAGGATTATACTTGTAAATAATCTATTTTTGATTATTTACAAGTATAACAAATATAGATTAATAGTACAACTAAGGTTAGGAGAAAATATTATCAATTACAAAGATATCGCAAATGAGGTAAACAGAAGTCCAACAACTATTCGTAAATGGTGTCCTAGGATAATAGAATTATCAGGTTACCATTTTACCTTTAAAAAGATTTATAGGGGTAGAAATAAGGAACCTTTAAAGCAATTTGTTTTTACAGATGATGATTTAATCAAGTTTAAAGAACTAGCTAAATTATTGACTGAAACAAATGACTTTAACTATTCTGTATTTGAAGTTTATGGTAACTTAAAATACAAGCGAGAACAAGATTTTAAAAAGGATATTGATGATTTAGACGATTATTATTTCAATGAAATTGATAGATTGAGAAAGAAAATCAAAGAACTTGAAACGAATAATCTCCTATTAAACAATAAACTATCAACACTTGAACAATTTAACAGCAGGCTCAAAAAAATAGAAATAGGGCTGAGAAAGAAAAATATAGGAGATTTACTAAATGACAAATTCAAAAATTAAACTAACTGACACATTCCAAACTCCAAAGGATTTACCGCTTGATATTAATGGCTTCGATGTGCCTAAGGTAATGAAGGTAGATTTTACTACAGCACGTACAGGGTACGCATATAACGCAAATCGCGAGCGTACAGACCATATAGAAAAGTATACTGTTCAAGGTGTGGATGAAAAAGTATATTTAGCTTTACAAACTGCAGGCGTTAAAATGGCTGATGTTAAAACAATTCAAATTGAATTGACTGGAGACTTTGATAAAATTGAGGACGCTATCGATAAAAAGTTGCTAATTAGTGTTGAACTTCGCAATTCAGAAGTTAAGTTACAATGGGTGGACGGTTCACGTAATGCAGGTTATAAGGCACTAAAATTAGTCGCCAATGGTTTTACAGTAGCTGATAAAAAATAACATATCCTAAAACTCTTGTGGCTAGTCTACTTGCTCCGCGTATACCGTGAGCCATAAGCGACAGCGTTAGGCTTAGGTAAGCGGAAAAAGCAAAGGAGACAGTTCGCAAGAGTTTTTTTGAGCTAATAAGGCTATTAGCTCAAATATGCCTAACGGGCGCACTGTTTAGGACTTGACGATAAACAGTGCAAACCTAGTGTTTGCAAGGTAAGAGAGGGTAACACCCCCTTAGCGTATGCGACCTGATTACTGATTAAAAACGTGTGCTAATAGATGTGCTAATAGTATTCTAATAGGTAAAAATCGTCTATTAGCACAAAAAAATGATAGAAATTGAGGAAAAATAATATAAAAGTAAAACGTATTCAATCAAAGAAATTTATTTTTATGCAGTATCTTAACCCGAAATATTGGAATTGGGAAAACGACAAAATAACATTGTTTGATGATTGGCAAACAAATAAGAAAGAAATTTTTGAGCAAATCTATAACTCTGTAAAAGATATGCAAGGATTCGAGGAAATAGCTTTAATTATACATGATAAAGATAAAAAGGGAAATGGCACTTTAAAACTGCCACACATTCATGGTTATATCTCTTTTACTGGTAAATTTGACCTTGAGCGGATTGCAAGACGTTTAGGAATTGAACCACAATATATTGAAATTGCAAAAGGTAACCGCTATGCAGAAATTAACAACAAGTCTTATCTCGTACATGCTAAAAATTTAGATAAGTTTCAATATTTATCTGAGGAAGTGGAAACCTTTGAAACCTTTGATTTTGTGGCATATATTGATGAACACCGAGAGGAACTGCAAAAAAGAGCAGCCACGACTAAACGTGAACTATCTGATGAAAATCTTGACTATATTATTCAGAAGGTGCAAAGAGGTGATCTATTTAAACGTGACATCATGATTGATGATGATTTAGCCTTCCTCTATGCTAATAACATGAACCGTTTTAAAGAGGCTTTAGACTTCTACGGGGAGCGTATAGCTTGGCTACGATTGGAAGATTTAAGAGAACTTAAATATAAAATGACTGTGCTTTATATCCAAGGAACACCAGGTGTTGGCAAAACAACTTTAGCTAATGAAGTTGCTTTAAAAATCAAGATACAAGGCAATTTAAGAGGTGTTAAGAGCGATATTTATTCAGCTAGTTCACGTAATCCATTTGATGATTATTATGGGCAAGATATTGTGATATTAGATGATTTGAGACCTGATAGCTTATCAGCTTCTGATTGGTTGAAAGTCTTTGACCCTCTCAATTCAGCGAATATGTCAGCTAGGTACAAAAATAAATTAGTTGTCCCTCGTGTGATTATTGTTGCTAACTATAAATCACCTGTTAAATTCTTTTCAGAGATTAAAGGAGAAGATGTCAATCAATTTGTTAGACGAGTGAATAGTATGATTTCAATTGAAAGTAAGCAGTTTCCGCATTTTGATTTTGATAATATCTATAATCTATCGGAGGTTGTTAAATTAAGCATCCCAAGAAATTTACGAATTTCACAAGATGAATTCTTGACCTTAAATTTTGATTTTAAGACAATCATTGATAAAAATGACGATAAAGAAAAATTCATCAAGCAAGCACTTGATGAATATATCCTACCTCGGGCATTTCCACTAGAGATAAATAGTCCGTCTGCAAACGGTCTATAAATAATCAAAACTACCTAAATTATATCAAAAAAATAGAAAGAAAAACATATGACAAAAAATGATAAATTTATTTCAAGAGATGATTTAATATCCTTGGGATTTAAAAAAACAGTCGCAACAGCATACATCCATCAAGCTCGTGAATTGCTTGTATCACGTGGTTTCACAGCGTATGACCGTAACAGGTTGATGATCGTCCCTAAAGCGATTATGAATGAAATACTAGCTGTAGAATTATAATATATGGCTAGTGCAAGATATAGACAACGAGGAAAGAAGAAACTATGGTTAGTTGAAATTCGTCAAGGAGATAAAACACTTGATTCTAAAAGTGGTTTCAGAACAAAGAAAGATGCTCAAAAATATGCTGAACCTATTCTTCAAAAAATAAGGAACGGAAATACTCTCAGACCTGATATGACATTGGTTGACCTTTATCAAGAATGGCTAGATTTGAAAATTATTCCTAGTTCTAGACAACAAACAACCATTAATAAATTTATACTTCGAAAAAAAATTATCAAAAAATATTTTGGGAATAAAAAAGTGTCGGAAATTAAACCATCTGACTATCAAAAAGCCATGAATGAATATGGAAATCATATTAATAGAAATGGACTTGGTCGTTTAAATAATGATATTCACAATGCAATTTCTATGGCAATTGCAGATAAAGTATTAATTGACGACTTTACAGTCAATGTTGAACTTTATTCTACAAAAGTTACGCAAAATATAGAAGATAAATATCTACAATCTGAAGCTGATTATAATGCAGTTATTGAGTTTATCACTCAAAAACTTGATTATCGCAAATCTGTTATATCATATGTAATATATTTCCTATTTCGAACTGGTATGCGATATGCAGAATTAATTGCATTGACTTGGGATGACATTGATTTTAGTAAAGGCGTGTTAAAAACGTACAGAAGATATAACACAAGCACTCATCAATTTGTTCCCCCAAAAAATAAAACATCCATCCGAACTGTCCCGATTGATGAGAAAAGCCTTATCATTCTTAAATCACTACAAGAACAGCAACAGAGAATTAATAAAGAACTAGCCATGATTAATGATATTAATTTCATATTTCAGCATTATGCGCTTAAGTATGATATACCACTTAGTGAATCTGTTAGTAAAGCAATCAAAAAAATGTTAAAAACGCTTAACATCACGCCATTGTTATCAACTAAAGGAGCTAGACATACTTATGGTTCTGTCTTACTACATAGAGGAGTTGACATGGGTATCATTGCTAAATTATTAGGTCATAAAGATATTAGTATGTTAATTGAGGTTTATGGTCATACTTTGCAAGAACGTGTAGAAGAGGAATATCAGGAAGTTAGGAATATTTTTAAATAAAATGGGACAAATCATGGGACAAATTTAAAAGTAAGTACAAAAAAAGCCATACACAGCAACAGCTGTCTATGGCTTTTATGATTCCCACTCCAGGCATTATATGGCAATGACTGTTCTTGCATGAGTTTTTTAGCGCGTTTTTTGTCTTCTTTCATTGAAACTCCTTACGATTATTTTATCTATTTATAATCATATCATTATATCAATGTTTTTTCAATTCATAATTCTATTTCTTTTGTTGTCTTTTCTTTTAAAACTGTTTTTAATAGGATAAAATCAATACAATAATAAAATTATGCCCCCTTTGTTTTAATAGGTGCTATGATTTATCTATGAAAACGCATTAAAAATACTCTCTTAAAATTACATCTTGCATGACAAATTTGGTAAATTCACCTATCGTCATTGTAACAGCTTCGCCAGCACCAAATGTCATGTTATTTTCTGGTAATATCTCATCAATAATCGTAAATTGCTTGTCTACATTGACTGGAAATTGTTTCAAATAGGCTTTCAAATTGACAATTCGAGCCATCATATCTGCTCGTAGATTTATTTGTGCCCGGCTCGGCTCACGCATATCTTGCTCTAATGTAACATTTGAGGGGGCTGTGTAAACAAACTTATCAAAAGCACCTGCATGACTAGCAATAAAACGATAAGCTGTCTTTTTAGCTTGAACATCAAGCGTTATCAGTTCATGAATAATGAATGCCATGCCATTAAATGCATAAATAACATATCCTCTAGGTTCTGCTTGGTCATAAAAGACTGCAAAATGTGGTTGTTTCTTATAGTCAAAATAGTAAGACCATTCGAACTCACCGCGAACCAAGCTACCATTACCGACTAATTGCGCATGAACAGATGCCAAATCTTGTTGAGCTGTCACAAAATCTGTGCGTTTAACCGTTAAATGTGTTTTTTCTCCCAACGGAAAATCAGCTGCATCAATCTCATAATGTTTTTGGTTGAAGACATAACGATAACCAAATTTACTGTAAAAACTATAAGAAAAAGGTGCAAGATAAGAAAATAGTGTTTCCTTCTGATAATTCTCTTGTAAAATTTCAGTCATGAGCTGACTTGCTGCACCATTGCCACGGAACTCGGGATAGCTTGCAACATAACCAATGCCTGCCATTGGCACGGTTTGACCTTGAAAACTAACCTGGAAGTGGGTATCGACAATCATGCTCGTCAATTCACCATTTTCAGTATGTGTATGTAGGGTCGACTGTTCTAGTAGTTTGTAAAAAGCGCGGTCTCCGCCAGTTGGATTTTTATGGAAAGCGTATTTCGCAAGATTCAAACAAGCCTCCTCACAAGCCTTTTCAATCGTCATTTTTCTCCTCAACTTATTTGTTTTTCAATCAGACTAGCCTTGTCTAAATGTATCAACTTTATCATAGCTGGCACGTGGTCCTCCAATCAGCTTAGGACGGCTTTTGAGCGCAGTCACATGAGCGCCGCCTAATTCACGCATGATTGGGCGAAAAGGAATCTGAACGTGTTTTACGTGCATCCCAATCGCCGTATCACCAATATCAAGACCAGCTTGCGCTATAATATGCTCAACTTCTACTGGGTCATTGAACAAATCATAAGCTGCGACCTGACCACTGCCACCGGCATTGAGCTGCGGCACAACGGAAACGATTTCCAAATCTTTTTGCTCTGCTAAATCTCGCTCAACCAACAAAGCACGATTAAGATGTTCGCAGCCTTGCACCGCTAGATGTACACCAATAGCCGTGAGCTTGTCATAAATCGCTTTAACCACAACTTGACCAATTTCAGCGGATGAATGTTGCCCAATCACACCACCATTAACTTCACTTGATGACAAACCTAAAACAAATAGTTGACCTTTTTTGAGATCAGCTTGTTTGATAACATCCTCAATTAAGTGTTCTGTTTGCGCTTGCAATTTTTCTAAATCCATTTTTTTACCCCTCTATCCCACTCTCAATACATTAAAATAAGCTCACACTCAAGGCAATAGTTGAAATACCCCATAGTCATTTGAGTTTAGAATTGCCTGATAGACGAACTCCTTACTCTGTTTGACAGCGGTTAGCACTGATGCCCCATGTGCCAGATTACTCGCGACAGCCGACGCAAAGGTACAACCCGCACCATTATTATTCCGCGCAACGATTGGTTTAACAAATTCCCGAGAAACGACACCATCAGCATATAAATCACGCGCAAAATGCTTGTCCAAACGACTACCACCTTTAATCACCATATGACGACTCCCCAAAGCAGACAAAACCGTAGCAGCAGCTTTCATATCCGAAACAGTCGTAATTGTCAGACCAGCCAACATCTCAGCCTCCCTCAGATTTGGCGTTATCACCGTCACATAAGGCAAAAACTCAAGCATCTTCGCCGTCATCAGCGACATCTCCTCATCTTTATTTTCTTTAAAGACAAGAACCGGATCGAGAATGACGGAGATATCTTGATGCTGCTGAATAAAACGCAAAGTCAGGTCAGCAATCTCTATTGATGGCAACAGGCCTATCTTGATTGCATCGAAAGCAATATCATTTAGACTATCCAATTGTCGTTTAAAAATTTCAATATCCGTTGGGAAAATTTCAAAGCCAGACGCATTCTCAGCTACTGTCACAATCGACGTCACGGCAACAAACCCATAAATCCCGTACTGAGAATAAGTCGCTAAGTCAGCCTGAAAGCCACCACCTGATAAGACATCAGACCCCGAAATCGCTAAGACTTTAGGCGTTGATTTCATCGTCATAACGTACCTCCATGAGACACAAACCATGAGCCGGTGCTGTCGGTCCTGCTAAATCACGATTTTGTGCCACTAAAATTTCAGATACTCGCGTAACTGGCCACTTGCCGGCACCAATTTTTACCAAGGTACCGACCATATTTCTGACCTGCTTATATAAAAAACCATTGCCAGAAAAAATGAAGAGAATTTCATCTGTCCCACTTCTCACTACATCTGCTTGTGTAATCGTCCGAACCTTGTCCTCGACCGTAGCGCCAGAGGCTGTAAAGCCTGTGAAATCATACGTGCCAACCAATAACTGCGCTGCTGCAACCATGTGATCAAAAGCGACGATTTTCGGAAAATGATAGCTAAAACGCCGCGTTAAGGGATTGTTGGCACGAGAGGTGGTCAGGCGGTACTGATAAGTTTTGCTGTGGGGGTTGAACCGCGAGTGAAAGTCATCTGAGACTAGCTCAAGCGATAGCACATCAATATCATCAGCCGTTTGGGTATCCAGGGCAAAGCGCAATTTTTCGGCGTCACGCGCTTGTGGTAAATCAAAATGAATGATTTGAGCTAGCGCGTGAACGCCACTGTCTGTACGACCTGAGCCGTGAAGTTTAACAGGATGACCTGAGTTTAATTTCGCCAAAACACGCTCAAGTTCCTCTTGAACGGTTCGACCATTATTTTGTATTTGAAATCCGGCAAAATCTGTGCCGTCATATGCAATCCTTGCTTTATATCGTGTCATGCTAACATTATATCATGTTCATTTAAAAATCTGATGACAAAGTGGATTGTTTTTTTGTTTATCATTTAAATCTTTTTTCATATGTTGTATGCAATGGTGCAACATCTATTTTTTTATCCTGGCAATTGCTTATGATTGATCTATCCAATTTAGGTTTCGATTATAAAAAAAAAGACACTTTCGAGTCTTTTTTAAATTGCTTAATCATTGGATAAAGCTTCAATCGGGTTCAATCTAGCAGCTTTACCTGCTGGCATCAAACTAGCGAACAAAGCAATGACAATTGCGATGATGACACTACCGATAACTGCACCAGTTGAAATTTGAATGATATGGAATTTATCAAGTAAATCACTGACACCTGAGTTAACACCACCTTGACCTAGAAAGGCAACAATGATCGCAAGAATGGCAGAGGCAATCCCTAACATGACAGTTTCAATAACAAAGAGTAGGCGAATGTCTCCTTTTCTTGCACCTAAAGCACGAAGAATACCGATTTCTTTCGTCCGTTCTGTAACTGACATGTAAGTTGTCGCAATAATCATCATCAGACTCACGAGAAGTGAAATTCCTGCGATTAAAGCAAGCACGATAGTCACAATGGATGTAATATTATTAATCGGTTTCAAAACAGCACCGAGAGAAAAGGTTACAAAGTCTTTTTTGCCGTCAGTTTTCAAGTTTTGAATTTTGTTTACGACAGATTTGACATTGTGGCTATCATCGATTGTTGGCACGATGAAGTTAGGCTCACTGACAATATGATTGGCGACAAAGGATTTTTGCAGGGTTTTAAAGTTCATTGTCAACGGATTTTGTGCTGGGCTGCCTTTCGTAATCCCCGACACTTTCACGTCTTGGGATATAGCTACTGGTGCGCCATCTTTATTGAGCATTTTATACTCAAGGTGTAGCGTTTCACCAATAATTTTTTTCCAATTTGTCTTATCCCATTTTTTAGCAAAAGTATCTGGTACAGCTACTTCACCCTCACTTGGTTTTTCACCCGCTAAGAGTGAGCTATCTGTATTGACATTTGTCCAAGTTTGAATTTCAGAAAAAGGCTCTTTCGTTACGCCAAGACTAACTGTGAAGTCAGATGGTGCAATATCAAAGGCTTTTTCGACTTGCTTCACATGATTTAACTTTTCTACTTTGTTTATCAAAGTATCAGAAATCGCAGTTTTCGTCGAATTCTGTGGCATCAAGCGTGTTGTTTCCTGAAAGGCCTCAGCGTTTTTCTTGTTTTCATCAGATGTCACGCGTTTCATGACCATTGGTACATTTGGATTAGCCAAATCTGTTACCATTTTATTCATGTACCCCTTGGCACCATTGCCCAACCCAAGGAAGAACATAACTGAAAAGAGACCAATGGCAACGCCAATCATAATCATCAGATTTTGTTTCCAGTTATTGAGAAAATGTTGCCAAGCAATTCGAGATTTAGCACCAAAAGAAAGTGTTTTTGTCTTAAACTCACGTGCTTTTCCAACCGTCTCATAAGCTGGCTTAATCCGCTCATCCGAAGTGACTTGACCGTCTGCTAAATGTACGATGCGTGTCCCGTAGTCAGCTACTTCTTGCGAATGCGTTACGACAATAACTGTCTTACCACTTTTAGCAATATCAGACAATATTTCTAGAACATCCCTCGTATTTTGTGAATCCAAAGCGCCCGTCGGTTCATCAGCGATAATAATGTCTGGGTCATTGGCAAGTGCACGTGCAATTGCAACACGTTGTTTTTGACCACCAGATAATTGATTAGGATTTTTCTTCTTGTGTTCAAGTAACCCAACTTGCTTGAGCAAATCCTCTGCTTTTTTGACTTGTGCCCTATGAGACAGGTTCGTCATTTTTAACGAGATTAAGACGTTATCTAAGACACTGAGATAGCTAACCAAGTTAAAAGATTGAAAGATAAAACCAACTGTATCACGCCGATACTCATCCATTGATTTTTCTTTTTTATCTGCTTGCTTGGTACCATTGACAATGACTTCACCCTCATACTTGCGGTCAAGACCACCAATAATGTTCATCAAAGTCGATTTTCCGCCCCCAGATTCACCAAGAATCGAGATGAAGTCCCCTTTATCAAAGCTGAGATTCAAGCCTTTCAAGACGGGAAATTCTTCTTTTCCAAGAAAATAAGATTTCTTGATATTTTTTAGTTTCAAGATTGTCATGCTGATGACCTTTCTATTTTTCCATAAAATATTTGTTCTTTTAAGTATAAAACTTTTCCCGAAAATTTTCATGGTACTTTAGACTTATTTTCACATTTATTGATGAAAAATTTAGATATGACATTATCACAATCTTCATCTCGAGTATTTCGAATGAAATCTCAAAGATTATGATGATTTTTTAGCAAAACGTCTAAAAGTTTCATCAAAAGATTCTTGATTCAGCTCTTGTGCACATTTTTTATTTAAATATAGGCGTTCATGTATTCATATGATTTAATTCCCAACGACTTGCACCATAGTGATTTGAAAAATGCTCAAATTCGGATAATTCTTCTGGAGAGGTTTGATTAGTTTCAATACTTTTCCTATGTCTGCAATGCAAAACGCATTTGTGGATTTTGTAAGTAATTTAGAAAATAACACTAATAGCTCATTTGTTTGTTCAGACATAAGTTACCGCTTTCTTTATTTACCATTCCAATTTAATTGGTTTGTCAAAAAGAAAACTAATCTTTTTTGAGAAAAAAAATCCCTGAGGATTAAACAACTAATAATCGCAATAATGCCATCGTCATAACACCTGTCACTACTGCTAACATCAGAGATTTTCGCAAGTAGCCGACTGCCATGGCTGGAATCATCGCGACACATCTCAGCCCGTCAAAACTCGGTAACGCATTTTTATGCAAGATTAACAGCTCAGAAACCATTAAACTCGTCATCATTGACAGTGATAAGTAGTTCAAAAATCTTTTAAAAAATGCTGGAAATTGTATCAGCTTAGCAAGCGGGAATGGTGAAATTCTGGGTACCCAGGTGACAATAACACTGAAAAATAAAGCAAGATAAAAATACATCAGATGACCTCTGTCTTTCTAGTCTCTTTAGGTGTCGACATCACTGCACCAATTAAAGCACCAATGAGTGTCGCAATCAGAACTGCAACATAGCTAGAGGTGACAATACCCACTAAATAATAAATTAACATGGTACTAAATAAGACGGTCAGAACAACTGTTAACCGTTCATTTTTCACCATAGAATCTAAAGTCAAGACTAATAAGCCAATAAACATGGCAACCAGAGCATAATCTATGCCAAACTGCTCCGGATTCGGTATGAGATTTCCAACTGCTGCTCCTAAAATAGTAGACAATATCCAAGTCAGGTAACTCATCACGTTCACTCCCTGCATCCAAAATGATGTAATAGGTGTGTTAGTTGCATGTTCTAAAACCATGAGACCAAAAGATTCATCAGTCATCAAAGTCCCCATGCCGATGCCGGATTTGAGAGATTGGTGTGGAAAAATTTGCGTGGCGGTCAGGCTTTGCAAGAACATACGGAAATTGACGAAAAAGATGGTCAGCGTGATGATGGAAATTGGCGCGTGAACTGCCATCATGGCAATCATGATGAACTGACCTGAGCCGGCATATAAGAAAATGGACAGGCAAGCAACTTGCCAGAGGCTAAAACCTTGAGCGATGGCGACGATGCCGAATGCCGCGCCAATGCTAATGTAACCTAGACTGACGGGTATTGCAGCTTTCATTCCGTCCATAAAATTGTAACTTTTTGACATGACTAACTCCTGAGGTGTAATAGTCTCATTATATCAAAAAATGGCAGAGGTTTTACTTGTTTTTACTACTTTCCGATTTTGAGTTCAAGTAAAATCCGTCGCTCCCTGTAAATACATGATTGCGACCTTCATTTGCAAACCATATCTTTAGAATTTACCAAAAGAAAAAACAGCCTATTCGACTGTTCTTGGCTCTATAATAAATCGTGTGGGAAATTCCCAGGCGATTTATTATAGAGCCATAAATTTGCTAGTTTCTTGCTAGTTTTTAAAAACAAAAAAGCTCCAAACTTTATAAATAAAGGGTTTAGAGCTTTTAAAATTACATTTGTTTGTTATAGTATTCAACGACGAGTGCTTCGTTGATTTCTGGGTTGATTTCGTCACGTTCTGGTAAACGTGCGAATGTACCTTCAAGTTTGTCAGCGTCGAATGTGATAAAGCTTGGGCGCCCAAGTGTAGCTTCAACTGCTTCAAGAATTGCTGGTACTTTAGCTGATTTTTCGCGAACTGAAATCACATCACCAACATTAACGCGGTATGATGGGATATCAACACGTGAACCGTTAACCAAGATATGACCGTGGTTAACGAATTGGCGTGCTTGACGACGTGTAGTTGCTAAACCAAGACGGTAAACAACGTTATCAAGACGACGTTCAAGAAGTACCATGAAGTTGAAACCAAGTGTCCCTTCTTTTGCTTTAGTCGCTTGAACAAACAAGTTACGGAATTGACGTTCAGAAACACCGTAAGTGAAACGGAGTTTTTGTTTTTCAGCCAATTGCAAACCGTACTCAGAAAGTTTTGAGCGGTTGTTTGGACCGTGTTGACCTGGTACGTAGTTACGACGTGCGATTTCTTTACCAGTACCTGTAAGTGATACGCCGAGACGACGTGATTGTTTCCATGATGGACCTGTGTAACGTGACATGTATATGTCTCCTTCAAAAATTTGATTTGAAGAGCATGTTTTGCGAGTTTCCGGTTCGTGCATTTCCAGTTCGCCTCACAGCTTTGGTTACTTTGTAACACTAGAAATGTTGACGACGCCCTACCTCGCAGCTGCATAACTCAACTCTACAAGTATATCAGGAAAATGCTAGTCTGTCAAGGAGAAAATCATAATACCCGCAGCAACTGCAACATTTAAAGACTCTGCCTGACCTGGCATATTAATGTGTGCTAAAATATCAGCGGTGACTGATGTTTCTGGTGTGATACCCGCACCTTCGTTGCCCATGATGAGTGCGAACTTTTCAGGTTGACTAATTGTTCGGTAGTCAACCGATGTTTCTGATAAGGTAGTCGCAATCACTGTGATTCCTTGATTTTTCAGCCGTTGATATAAATTCTGCACGTCATTTTCCAAAAAAATCGGCAGATGAAAGTGTGAACCTTGCATGGTGCGCAGGACTTTTGGCGAGTAGCTGTCGGCACTACCTGCTGTCAAAATTACACCGTCAAATCCTGCAGCATCCGCCGTTCTAATCATGGTCCCGACATTGCCTGGATCCTGGACGTTTTCCAAAATCAGGAGTTTGCTCAGCTGCTCAGGTTTTATACTTGCCGGTTCTAAACTAACTTCTGCGATAATCCCCTGTGGTGTTTCAGCATCTGATAAGAATTTCATGACCTCGTCTGATACGAGTATCGCATCGGGTATGTCCGCAAATTTTTCCGTTACAAAAATCTGCTTGACATTTGCCCCAGATTTTAAAGCTTCTTCATATAGATGTTGCCCTTCAATCAGATAAGAGCTGATACGATTTTTCTTTTTATAAAGTTTCTTTGCGTTCTTGATGCGTGTATTGTCTTTTGATGTGATTATTTCCATAACTCTATTTTAGCATAATGATGGCTTTCATGGTTTTGTTTAGCCATATTTAGCAAACGAAAGCGTTATTATTTATCAACCAAAATCTCTGCTATTTTGATATAATGTAGCTAAATAATTGGGACATAAATAGAAAGGATTTGAGTTAAATGAATAAAGTTAAATTAAATGCCACTGGCCACGTGCAAGGGGTTGGCTTTCGCTATACGACTTTTCAACTCGCCAAGCAGCTGAATATCAAAGGGACAGTTAAAAATGAAAATGACGGTTCAGTCACGATTTTTGCCCAATCAGATGATAAACTCAGCCTTCAAAAATTTATCAATGAAGTTCGTAAATCTCCGTCACCTTATGGTCGTGTAGACTATTTAGACGTGAAACTTGATCATTCACCAGATTTTGATGATTTCAAAATGATTAATTAGTTGATCCAAAAAGCCTTGGAAAATCAGAATTTCTATTCTAATTTTCCAAGGCTTTTGCTAATTTATAAATAGCGGTCCATCATGGTATTGGCGACAAAGGGTTTGTTCATGGTATAGATATGCACGCCATCAACACCACGAGCTAGAAGGTCGTCAATTTGCTTGCAGGCATAGTCCATGCCGGCTTTTTGCAGGTCTTCTGGTGAGTCTTTGTATTTGTTGATGATTTTAATCAAACGTGTGGGTAGACTAGCACCAAAGAAGAGCATCCGCGCCACTTGAGATTCTTGCAAAACCGGCATGATACCTGCGGCAATTGGTGCTTCAATTCCTGAATTTTTAACATAGTCATTAAGCCTTAAAAATTTGTCGTTGTCAAAAAAGAGCTGGCTGATAAAAAAGTTTGCGCCTGCATCATATTTACGTTTGACGTGCTCAATGTTTTCAACATCCAATGGACTATCCACATGACCTTCAGGATAAATGGCAGCAGCAATGTCAAAATCGCCCGCTTTTTTAATATCCGTGATGAGTTCATGAGCATAATGATAAATATCCGGACAACCCGTCACATCCGTATTTTTCGGTAGATCCCCACGTAGCGCTAAAATATTTTGGACATTTTTAGCTTTAATCTCCGCCAAAATTTCCGTAATTTGTTCCGGATGATTATTAATCGATGTCAAATGGTGCATGGTTTCGATGCCATACTCTTTTTTGATTTTTTCAGCAATCTCAAGTGTTTTATTTTCACGACCAAGACTGCCCATAGCGCCATAGGTCACACTAATATAATCTGGTTTGTGGGTCAAGCCAGATACTGTCTGATAAATAGTTTCAATGCCCGCATCAGTTTTAGGCGGGAATACTTCCAGAGAAATGACGGATTTCTTCTGAAGATTTTTTTCTCGATAAATGTCAGTTATTCTCATAAGACAATTCTAACAAATTTTACCTGAATTGGAAATTTGTTAAAAATAGCAGTTAGTTATAGTTTACACTTATATCAAAAAAACTTCTCTAACACCTTGAACTGAGTTACAGCAAAAAACCTTGTCTGCTCGAGTTAAATCTTCTCGATATAAGATCTGCTCACGACACTTACCGGAATCTAATAAATACTGACGGTAAATTCCTGGTAATAATCCACTAGATAAAGGTGGTGTCAACCACTCCCCGTTAATTTCGAGAATCAGATTAGCACGCGACATTTCACTCAGCTCACCCCGCTCATTGACAAAAATCTCGTCTTTAGCATTAAAATAAGGCCGGTGGGTCGTTTTATGCGCCAGAAAATCAGCACGGCTGTCAATAGTCATTGGAGATAAAGCAACGGTATTAAAAGCTTTGAACGGACGATAACTGGTCTCAAACTTGCCATCACGGCTGAGAACTAAGCGTAGCATACCATCTTGCTCAGGTTGGAAATCTAGGATATCTGGATTGAACTTAAAACCATAGTAGGTAGCGGATCTTTGCAAGCGCTCGAAGTGTTCCCTTTTAAAAGTTAGTTGACCATTTTCAACTTGAATGGTCTCAATCAACTGGAAATCATCTTGTAAGAAAGCCGTTTTCGCCTGGGTCTCCAACCATTCATCGGCAGTATCTGAATCCCAAACAATAGCACCACCCACCCGATATTTGAAGTGTTCTGCACCTGTCTGCCGTTGCAAAATACGAATCGGCACGCTAAAAATCATTTTCTCTGGACTAAGGAAACCAATAGCACCACAATATATATCACGGCTACCTTTTTCTAGGCGCTCAATAATGTTCATGGTTGATATTTTCGGAGCACCTGTGATAGAGCCATTGGGGAATAGCGCTTGAAAAATCGTCCATAAGTCTGTCCCTGCTCTTAAATCTGCCTCAATTTGTGAGGTCATTTGGTGAACGGTGGCGTGTGTTTCAACCTCAAATAACTTGGTCACTTTGACACTACCGTTTTCAGCGATTCTACCGAGGTCATTACGCATGAGGTCAACAATCATGACATTTTCCGCCCGATTTTTTTCATCTGTTTTAAGAAAGGTGATACGCTCAGCATCTTCTGCTGCTGACCGCCCTCGTTTGACTGTGCCTTTCATTGGCCGCGTCGTGATGTGCTGACCTTCAATTTCAAAAAAAAGTTCAGGCGAAAAGCTGAGCAAGGTATCATACTCATTTTTGATATAGGTATTATAAGGTGTCCGTTGTTTAGTCAAGAGATGTTCGTAGAGTGCTAAGTCATCACTAGCATAAGGCACTTGATAGTCATAGGTATAATTGACTTCATAGGTATTACCAATGCGTTGCTCTCGCTTAATTTCAGCAACAGCAGCTGCGTAATCTGAAAATGTCTGTTGTGCTTGAGGGCTTAGACTGATCTCTGGCACATTTTTCGGGACGTAGGGTATGAAGTCTTTAAATACTTGAAAGTAGAGAAGGGGGCTTTCAGACTTTATCTGTTTGCCAAGGAAAACGTCTTTGGCCTCATAGCGAATATAGCCAACCAGATAATGTGTCTGCTGCCATTTTTCAATTTCAGACAATGATGCGATTACACCAGCATTGTCAAAAGCAATCAGAGTTGCAAGAGGGTTATCAAATTTTTTATCGTCGTATATCATCATCGTTCTTTTATTATAACAAAAATTGAGGGCATAAAAAAACTGGCTTTCACCAGTTAAATAAATGAACAATTTTCATGTTCCAACGAACTTCTTTCGCATAGAAGATGTTACCGCCATTTCGATAAAGTTTGCCTTTGTTAAACAAAAGCGAATCTAAGGTAATGTGATAATATTCCTCAGCTGTTGTATTGCCTAGACTTGGTGCGACGACGTCTTTAGAGTAAGCCTCTGCCAAGGGCAGGGTGTTCTTACCGCCATTTTTGGCAATATAGTCAACATAGGCTTTCCCAAAGTTATAGGCTTGAACACCGGTCCAAACATCAACACCTTTTTCACTTGCATATTCCAACATTTCAGTTAAATTGACAATACCTTGATGAATACTATCTTCTTCGGTTTCAATTGTGTCATGGGTTGACTCAGTGGACTGCATGACATCGGTGCGTTTCCCCTTGGTTTCCGTGTATATAATCGATAAGACTAACTCTCGGTTTCCTGAAACACCATGTTTTTTTAAGGTCTGCGTCACATACTCATCATACTGCATGACATTCTTGACATTTTGGTGCGTGCGATAAATCCAAAATCCAAAACCTACAAGTATGGCAAGGAGGATTAAATTTCTAATTTTTCTTAGCAATACGTCCTCCTTTTCATGCTAGTATCTGATAGTGAAACTACCACTTGTTCTTGATTTCCTCGATATTTTTGATGATAATCGAGTAAGTCCCATCATCATTTTGGATAAATTCGACCGTTTCTGCATCTTCATAAAGACTTTGAGGCACAATCATTTCTATTCCATTTGACAAGGATAATTTTTGATTGGATAGTTTTTTCTCGATTTTCTCCATAGGCATCTGCTCGAACCGAATCTTATCTGGAATTTCTTCCTTGACTTGATCTTTAAAGGCCAAGCGCGCCGTCAGATTATCCGCAAATAACTGGTCTGCCAGTGCTTCTGGATTGAGATTTTCTTGCTTTTCGACTGCATGAAATACCGCATTTTGCACCTTTTGAGAAAAGGCAAAATCATTATCGTCGTAAGACTTTGCAACAGACTCTGCCGTCTTTTTAATCGTTTTAATCGCTTTATTGACAGAAATATCGGGCTTTTCAGCTAGTAGATTTTCCGAAAAATAATTATAATTTTTACCGTTATATTTAATTCGTTTTTCCAGTAAATGGTAGCTGAACGTCTTACGATTGATGGCAATTGCTTCATCAGCAGCTGATCCGGCACCAGGTAATGAGGATTCGGTTTTACGAATCTTGATTTGTCCTGTTGTCGTATCGAAGTCATGCGAAAAAGAATCCCTTAGCGACAGTCTGATAAAAGCAAAATGTGGCTGAGTATCTAATTCATAGGCGACAAAAAGCAAGTCATTTTGCTTTTGTTTCTCTGACAAGATAAACTCTTCTCGCCAGAAATTCGCAACGGTAATCGTTGATGCGATAAAGTCATCTGTTACCAATGATAAAAAGTGGTTCTCTTCTGATAAAATACCACGTTTAGCATCATCAGAATAGATTTTTTCTACTTTTTTGGTCACATAATCAAGCATGACAGGCGTCAACTCCATGAGGTTTTCCGAGAAGGTAATCTCAGGTTGACCTGGGTCAAAAGCATGTAAAATCGCTTTTTTGATATATAAATCCATTAAAATTCTTATTAATTTTCGTAAAGTGGGAATGCATCAGTCAAGGCAATCACTTCAGATTTAATTTGATCAAGCTCAGCTTGGTCATCCTTGTTTTGGAAAGCACGAATGATAAATTCTGCTACTTTCGTTGCTTCCGCTTCTTTGAAACCACGTGATGTCACAGCAGCCGAACCAATACGAACGCCTGATGTTTTAAACGGGCTCAAAGTTTCGTAAGGTACTGCATTTTTGTTCAAAGTAATTGACACCGTATCCAAGAGATGCTGTGCTTCTTTACCATTGATTCCAAATCCAGTGACATTAAGCATGAACATGTGGTTATCAGTACCACCAGAAATCACTCGCAAACCAGCATTTTCGAAGGTTTCAGCCATGACTTTTGCATTTTTAATGACTTGTGCTTGATAATCTTTGTAGCTAGGATCCAATGCCTCTTTAAAAGCAACAGCTTTCGCAGCCACAACGTGCATTAAAGGACCACCTTGAATTCCTGGGAAAATGGCAGAGTTAATTTTCTTAGCCAAAACTTCGTCATTTGTCAAAATGAGACCACCACGTGGGCCACGGAGTGTTTTATGGGTTGTAGAAGTTGTAATGTCTGCATAAGGTACTGGATTTGGATGCAGGCCAGCAGCTACTAAACCAGCGATATGTGCCATATCAACCATGAATTTCGCCCCAACAGTATCAGCAATTTCACGGAATTTCGCAAAATCAATTGTGCGTGAATAGCTAGACGCACCAGCAACAATCAATTTAGGTTGCGCGGCTTTAGCTTGTGCTAAAATTTGATCATAGTCCAATAGTTCTGTTTCTTTATCAACATTGTAGCCAACAAAGTTATAGGTTTTACCAGAGAAGTTGACTGGTGAGCCGTGTGTTAAATGACCACCAGCAGCCAAATCAAGACCCATGACTGTATCACCGGGCTCGATTAAAGCAAGGTAAGCTGCTGCATTGGCTTGTGAGCCAGAGTGAGCTTGGACATTGGCAAATTTAGCGCCAAAAAGTTCTTTTGCACGTTCGATTGCTAAGTTTTCAGCAACATCGACGCATTCAGTACCGCCATAATAGCGATTACCAGGATAGCCTTCAGCATATTTGTTAGTCAAAAGTGAGCCTTGAGCGGCCATCACAGCTTTTGAAACAACATTTTCAGAGGCGATGAGTTCAATATTTTGTTGTTGACGTTTTTCCTCTGCATGAATAGCATTCCAGAGTTCTTGGTCAAAAGCTTCGTAGTTTGGCTGGTCAAATATCATCCTTTATCTCCTCGATAATTTCTCTTAAAGTTAGCGCACCTTGGCGCAAGATTATTGGCGTCTTACCTGTCAAATCTACAATCGTCGAATCAATGCCCGAAATACTCTCATCAGCTTTCACAACAGCTGCAATCTGACCGTTCAAATCCGTCAACACGTTCTGTGCGGTTTTGGGGCTTGGGTTTCCAGTCAGATTAGCAGATGGCCCCACTAAGGGACCTGTTTGACGCAATATTGCAAGCGTCGTTTGATTGGCTGGGACACGAAAGCCGACTGTTTTCATACCGTTATTGACAAGACTAGGGACCTTTTCATTGGCTTCTAGAATTATCGTTAGGCTGCCAGGCATAAATTTATTATACAACTTTTCTAGATATTTTGGTTGATTTTGAGAGAAAAATTTCATTTCATCAAAATTCGAAATATTTAAGTTTAACGCATGATCATATGTTCTATGCTTCACGTCGTATATACTTTTGACCACATGATTTTCTAGTGCAAGACCAAATAAACCATAAACCGTTTCAGTCGGCAAAGCAACTAATTGGCCTGATTTGATTAGATCAACGGCACGTTTAACATCTTGCGGTGCTTGGGGAGAAAGTAATTCAGTCAATGGTAATCATCCTATCCTTTCCAGCTAAATCTTGTAAGACTCTGACCCGTTTGTCAGGAAAATGGTGCTGAAAAAGTTGGCTAACAGCCTGACCTTGTAAATGCCCAATTTCCAGATAAATCTTGCCCTTGTTTGTCAAATAAGACTGGGCTTTTTCTGCTATTTTTTGATAAATGGCTAGCCCATTATCCTCAGCAAACAGAGCAAGATGTGGCTCATAGTCCAAGACATTTTTAGCCATATCCACCTTCTCGACATCTGCGATATAAGGTGGATTTGAAACAATTGTATCATAGTTTCCTGAAACGTTACTGAAAACGTCTGAGAGCGTAAAAGTGATATTTTCTATCGCATTTTTGTTCGCATTTTGCTGAGCCAAGGTCAAAGCATCTGGTGAAATATCGCTTGCATGGATTTGCCATGTTGGTTGCGCTTTTGCGAGTGACAGAGCTATCGCGCCTGTCCCTGTCCCAATATCTAGGATGTTCAAATCATCTGACGTATTTTCCGCCAAAATCAGCGCGACAAGTTCTTCTGTTTCTGGTCTCGGAATCAGGGCACGCGCATCCACATCAAGGGTTAAACCGTAAAATTCGGTCTCACCGACAATGTACTGGGCAGGCTCATCCTTTGCAAGTCGGTTAAATATCTCTGCTAGGTAGACTTGGTCCGCTTCGGTTATTTCTGTGTTGAGCAATAAGATGAAGTCGGTATAGCTGAGTTTTCGGCCATAACGAAAAACATAGCGCAACTCCTCTGGGCGCGCCAATTGTTTTTCATATTTTTGAAAGGCTTGTAAGTAGGTCATAAATTCTCTCTCAAAGCTGCTTGGAGTTTAAGCTGTAGGGTTGTCTGTGGTAGTGTTTCATAGGCATCATCTGACAAATAAGTCCACGAAGCATCTTCATTTTCAACTTGAACAAGCATGACTTGCCATTTTTGGTGTGTGAAGATGTGTGTAATTGGCGTGATATTCAGTTGTTTAGCGGCTTCGAAATGTTCAGAAACACCATCATAAATGGCATCCCATGAGTCAAATTCTAGCAAAGGATAGGTCCAAAAATTGGCAAGTAGGCCTGTTTTAGGGCGTTGGGTATAAGCCAAGCTGCCATCATTTTCAGAGATAATCGCCGCATAAAACTTCTGGACTTGCTTGACTTTTTTAGACTTGATTGGAAAAGTCAGCTCTACTCCTTCTTGATAACTGAGGTTAAAACGGGCAAAAGGTGAATCTGACAAGGTCTCAGTCTTGGTACTCATCAAAGAAGTGCCTAAGTCCATCACAGCTTGGTTAAAATCACCTGGTCGCTCTGGATCCACGATGGGTAAAATGATATCATAAAAAGTTTTCCGTGATTTAGGCTGAGCGATATCCGCTTCGATTTTCAGCAGTCTAGCAAAAACACGAAACATGTTGCCGTCAAGTGCTGGTACGACTTCATTAAAACTAATACTGGCAATCGCTGCTGCTGTATAAGGCCCAATCCCTGCTAAACTTTGTAGGGATTGACTCGTTGATGGCAACTGTCCGTCAAAATCTGCCATAACTTGTCGGGCTGCCTTTTGCATATTTCTCACACGAGAATAATAACCTAATCCTGACCAGAGTTTGAGCAGGACTTCTTCATCAGCCTCAGCCAAATCTTTCACTGTTGGTAGTTCTGACAGAAAGCGCTCATAGTAAGGAATGACTGTTTCAACCTGAGTTTGTTGCAACATAATCTCGCTGACCCAGATGTGATAAGGTTCCTTGTCTATCCGCCAAGGAAGGTGCGTCCGTCCGCATTCATCGTACCAAGCAAGCAAAGTTTGACGAAAGTCTGCAACCGTGTCCTCGGATAAATGGCCATCGGCATCATACCAGTTTGTCATTGTTTCAAGGCCTCAAGTTTTTGGGTTTGGTCAAAGAGAATCAGGGCGTCGATGACTTCGTCTAACTTGCCTGACAAGATTGTGTCGAGTTTTTGCAGGGTCAGGCCGATGCGGTGGTCGGTCACGCGGTTTTGCGGGAAGTTGTAGGTACGGATCCGCTCAGAACGGTCACCTGTTCCGACGGTCGACTTCCGAAACTCATCGTTTTTATCCTGCTCAATCTGCGCAAAATAATCGTAAACTCGAGCATTGATGATTTTCATAGCTTTATCTCGGTTTTTTTGCTGATTCCGTTCTTCCTGCATCTCAACCTTGATACCCGTTGGTTCATGGACAATCCGAACAGCTGTCGCAACTTTGTTGACGTTCTGTCCGCCGGCACCTGAAGCATGATAAATATCGATACGCAGATCTTTCGGGTCAATGTTGATGTCGAAATCTTCGATTTCAGGCATGACAAGTACCGTTGCTGTTGAGGTATGGACACGCCCCTGAGTCTCTGTTTTTGGTACACGTTGGACACGATGCGCGCCACTTTCATACTTGAGTTTAGAGTATACGCTATTTCCTGAAATCATGACTGAAACTTCTTTAATGCCACCGATTTCGGTTACATTTGACTCCAAAATCTCAAATTTCCAGCCTTGATTTTCAGAATATTTTTGATACATATTTAATAAATCGCCAGCAAAAAGCGCAGCTTCATCACCGCCAGCAGCACCACGAATTTCAAGGATAATATTTTTATCATCATTAGGATCTTTTGGCAATAAAAGAATTTTGATATCTTCTTCTAGCGTTACTTTTTCAGCTTTCAGTGCTTTGAGTTCTTCTTTGAACATGTCAGATTCGTCAGCGTCAAGACTTGAGTCTGATAGCATTTCTTCCGCATCTGAAATGCCAGTCGTCACTTCGACATAGCGCGCATAAGCCGCAACGGTTTCTCGCAAAGAGGCTTCTTCTTTTGACAACGCCATAAATCGTTTAGTATCATTAACGACTTCAGGGTCGCTTAGCAAACCACCTAATTCTTCGTAACGGTCAGCCATAATTTGTAATTGGTCGAACATATGATCTTTTCACTTCCTTATTTTCTATATTTTTCTTGTCAATGGTGGCAGGTATTTAAGCAGGCTTCACTAACTTCTATCAACAGCAAAAGCATAGTAAAATAGCTCAGCACCCCAACGTTCTCTGACCAATCTAGCACGCACAGTCATGCCGTTACGAATGGCAACATTCATAGAAGAGATATTGGTCTCACGAATAAGTGAGTAGACACGGTCAATACCTAAGACATTGAAAGCATAAACTTTACAAGCTTGTGCTGCTTCGATGGCATAGCCTTGATGCCAATAATCTCGATCAAACAAATAACCAATTTCCGTGACGGTTTCAACTTCGAGTTGTTGGAGGGTCAAACCACATTGTCCAATGACTTGATTGGTTTCTTTTAAGACGACTGCCCACAGACTGAAACCTCGCGTTTGATACTGAGTCATCAAATTATCAAACCACCGCGCTACTTCTTCATCAGAAAACGCGCCATTGTAAGCAAACATGGCGTCATCATCCTGAAGGATTTTGGCAATCACAGCATAATCTGCTTGCGTGATTTCGCGAAGATAAAGGCGTTTGGTTTCCGTAATCATCTGCAGTCTCCCTATGTTCTACTGAGTTTTAAAGTTCTGGCTTAAACCAGTGTTTCCGACAGACGGGTAGATAAGACTCATTGCCACCGATTTGAATTTGACTGCCCTCATAAACTGGTTTGTTATCCTTGGTACGTAAGACCATAGTTGCTTTCTTGCTACAAAACCAGCAGATTGTTTTGATTTCTTCAATTTTGTCAGCCAAGAGCAAGAGATATTTGCTGCCTTCAAATAATTCATTTTGGAAATCATTTTTTAGGCCGAAGGCCATGACAGGGACGTTGAGTTCATCTACCACTCTAGCAAAATCATAGATATTTTTTTTGCTGAGAAACTGAGCTTCATCTATTAAGATGCAGTAAGGTTTTTGAGGTAGTTTGGTAACATAGTCAAAAACATCTAGGGTAGCATCAATAGGTACAGCCTGCTCTCGTATCCCAATCCGCGAACTCACGACGCCAATCTCATCGCGGTTATCAAGGGCACTTGTCATAATCACGACAGGCTTACCCTGCTCTTCATAGTTATGTGCCACTTTGAGAATTTCGATTGATTTCCCGCTATTCATCGTACCGTACTTGAAATATAATTGTGCCATGTCATCTTTACCTTAATTATTATGTATTCAGCCTACGCAATCCTGTACAAGCTGTCAGCAATTTTCAGTGATGATACAACTGAATTCGCTACTGTATGTCTTGTTTGTTTTCTCTATAAAATTAAGCATTCATCTTACAAAATTATAGCACTAATTTTTGAATAGAAAAATAGTGAGTAGACAATTTACTCTCTATTATATCATGTTAACACACCTTTTTCAGCGTTTCTGATCAATTTTGCAATCAGTCTAGAACTCAATTTTTCTAAGACAAAAAGCAAATGCTTTTTCCACTATACAATGATATTGCGTTATAATTGATACAAAAATAGGTAATGCGCAATTTCAATTAGCATCGAAAATTGTTCATCACCTATTTTTAGAAGACTTTTGTTTCAGTCTCGCTGTTTTTTGTATTCTACTTATTATTTAGTCGTCACTTGACCAACGGTTTGATTCGGCGTTACTGCTTTACCAAGCTCTGTCAAAGCAATGTTAGCAACTACATCACCATTAGTGAAAGCAACAATAATATCTGTCCCTTTACCAGCAGCTTTAACAGCTGCAAGATCCATAATCGCAATTTCGTCACCAGCTTTAACTGCTTGACCGACCTTAACTTTCATTGTGAAAGGTTCACCTTTAAGATCAACTGTATCAACACCCATGTGTAGCAAAACTTCAAGACCTGTTGGTGTCATAATCCCCAATGCGTGTTGTGTTGGGAAAATGCTTGAAATTTTACCAGCAACTGGTGTGTAAATCGTATTTTCTGTCGGTTGAATGGCATAACCATCACCCATAATGTTAGTTGAGAAAACCTCATCAGCAACTTGATTCATTGGAATCATTACGCCTTGTGCTGGTGAATAAACATCAATGGTAGCAGCACTAGTCGCTGATGTTTCAGGTGCTACTGATGTTACTTTCGCCGCAGTACTATCAGCTACAACAGCACTCACTCCACCATTTTGTTGCATTTTGTTCATTTCATCAGCGACGAATTGAACTTCTGTACCGACAATGACTTGAATATTTTCTTTGTCAATGACACGAACACCTGGTACGCCAGTTGCTTTGATTTTATCTTGATCGGCTTTAGCCGTATCTTTCACGACAAGACGGAGACGTGTTGTACAGTTATCAATTGAAACAACGTTTTCTGCACCACCAAGACCAGTGTAGATACGAGCTGCCAAAGCAGCAAATTTATTATCATCAGTCACACCAGCGAGATCTGCATCTTCTTCGCCCTCTCCCTCTTCACGACCTGGTGTCATCAAGTTGAACGTTTTAATAACGAAAGTAAAGACAAAATAGTAAACAACTGCCATGATTAAACCTAAAACAACTAACATCAAAGGTTGGTTAGCGATTGGCACACGTAAGCTCAAAACGAAATCGACAAGTCCAGCTGAGAAGTTAAAACCTGCAGTCCAGTGGAAGAGTGCCGCGACAAACATTGAGATACCTGTCAATGCTGCGTGTACCACATATAGAGGCCAAGCAACGAACATGAATGAGAATTCAAGTGGTTCAGTTACTCCTGTGAAGAATGACGCAAAAGCTGCTGCGAGCATTAATGATGCTGTTGCTTTTCTTTTTTCTGGACGTGATTGACGGTAGATCGCATAAGCACCTGCTGGGAGACCAAACATCATCACTGGGAAGAAACCAGCTTGATACATCCCTGTAATGCCTTTAGTTCCTTCATTTGCCCAGAATTTACCAATATCATCAATCCCTGCTGTATTGAACCAGAATACATTGTTCAAGGCATGGTGCAGACCAGTTGGGATAAGCAAACGGTTGAAGAAACCATAAAGACCAGCACCTACAGCGCCCATTTTGGCAATGGTTTCACCAAATGCGACAAGTGCACCAAAAATTGGTGGCCAGATAAACATCAGTGCAGCCGATACAACAAGCATCAAAGCTGCCGTCACGATTGGCACACAACGTTTCCCACTAAAAAATGAGAGCGCCATTGGCAACTTGACATTTGAGAAACGGTTATACATAGCTGCTGCTAATAGACCTGCCAAAATCCCAACGAAAACGTTACCGTTGTTCATTTTTGTGAAGGCCGCATTGACTTTATCAAGATCAATGTGTTGGAAAGCAGCAATTGCTGCTGGATTCAAAAGTTGCATTGGTACCAAGAAAGCGACCAAACCAGTCAAAGCTGATGCACCATCTTTATCTTTTGACATTCCGAGTGCCAAACCAACGGCAAACAAGACACCTAGATTGGCTAAAATCGAGTCGCCTGCTTTTAACAAGAAAGCAGCAACAATATTATTTGCGCCCCAACCTGTCGGATCAATCCAGTAACCAATTCCTGAAAAAAGTGCTGCAACTGGTAATGTTGCAACTGGGAGCATCAATGAGCGTCCCATTCTCTGCATGTATGCTTTCATAGCATGTATTCCTCCATTAATATAAAAAATAATTAATCATGTAAAACTTTATTTCTTAAGCATCCGCAATCGCTCAATATGGATAGCTAGATAACCTAATTCTTCATTTAAAACCAAATAACTGAAATCTTGTTGCATTAAAACTTGAATTTTTTTCGCAATAGCAAAGCTTTCAGGATACTTTTCTTGGACGAGTCCCATAATTTCTTGGTCTAACCCGACATAACGATTCGTTTGAGAACGTTGAATAAATAATCGCAAATGATTAACCAAACGAGAATACGTTAACGCCAAGTCTTCCCCGTCAAAAGAAAACTGCAGCTCACGCTCAACCAAACGCACAATTTCTGAAATAATCGTAATCTCACGAATACTTTCACTGTTGTCCGAATCTTTACATCTAGCGGTGTGAAGATGGATAGCAATATATCCCGCTTCATCAAAGCTATACGGGATATCCAACTCCCGTTTAAGATAATCGACTGCCCACTGGGCAATTGAAAACTCTTCGGGATAGAGGACTTCAATTTCTTTCAACAGCTTATTGCGCACAAAAATATGATTTTGAATATTTTCAGCCGCAAATGCGATGTGGTCACATAAGCCAATATTGATATGAGGATTTAACTTCTCCCCAAGCACCGCCTCTGCATGAACAATAATGTCCTCAGTGGCAAAGAAAAACTTTTCATCAATCTGACTTAATAGCGTTTGCAGTTTCTTAACACCTTCAGGTTCCAAGACAAATAAGCGTTCAATTGCGTCTTGCGCAATTGTTTCACCTGGTCTTGCTTTAAAACCTATTCCTTTACCAATTGCGACTTTTGCCTGTCCTTCGTCAAAGACAAGTACCGCATTTTGATTTAATGCTTTTTGAATTTCCATCATTTTCTTTCTCCTGCAGAAAAGAAATAAATCACACCATGCGGACAAAAAATAGGCATGGCGTAGCTGAAATAGGGATTATCTCCCTTTTTTCAAACTTATGCCATGCCTAGTATTATCTAGTCACATGAAATCGTTTACATCTGTTAACATTTATTATTTTAACAGGTCTATACCAATTTGTCAAGCTTTTTTTAAAAAAAATTAGATTGCTAAAAACTCTATAATCTGATTATTTCTTAATTGTTAGTTTAATGATGACATGACACTTAACTTGATATTTTTTTGAAAATATGTCAAAATACTTCTATATAAGAAAAGGGGTAACTATTATGCCATTTGTCCATGTTGATTTATTTGAAGGTCGTACTGATGAACAAAAAATTGCACTTGCACACGATATCACAGAAGTTGTCATTAAAAACACTGGTGCACCAAAATCTGCCATTCATGTTTTCATTAACGACATGAAGGAAGGAACTTACTTCCCACAAGGTGAAATCAAAAAGGCAAACCAATAAAAAATGAGTTCTGCTTATGTTGTCAGAACTCATTTTTTCATTTAAACGTCAGTCTAATTTAACGATTATTTAAATATGTGTAGGCAGATGTTACTATGTAATTTATTGTAAATATATGTAAATCTATTGAAGTCTAGTTATTTGCTAGTCTTACTAAAATCGCTTTTCATGGTGGCGATAACCTTCCCGCTGCCTCAGGACACTACAAAGATTGCGATGCTGGCAATACTTATCCTTTAACAAGGACATAACGAAATTGTTCCATCAAGTCATGATGTTCGTCACTCTCCCAAAACATCACCTCTACGAGAAAAGTATTAACGTATTTTTTCCTCACAACTCCTGTTATTTTTTCTGAGAAAGAAATAGGTTGACATGTAATAATACTACCGATTTCGATACCATCACACTCCCTCTAAATGTTATATCACTATTATATATTTGTTATTTATATTTGTCAATTACAATTATATTACAAAATGATAAATTAGATATTTCACTCCCTTTGATTTTTGTGATATAATAATAAAAACATATTTGAAAGGCTTATCATGCGCATTCTTATCACATCTGGTGGGACGACTGAAAACATTGACCAAGTTCGGGGCATCACGAATTTTGCGACAGGTAGCTTAGGAAAACTGATTGCTGAGCGTTTTTTATTGGCAAATCATGAGGTTATTTTATTAGCAGGTCGAGGTGCTCTTTTACCTAAACCGCATCCTCAATTAACTGTCCTAACGATTACTGATGTCGCAGATTTATTAGCCGCTACAACAAAATGGACGCCCCAAGCTGATATTTTCATTCATAGTATGGCTGTCTCTGACTATACACCAGTTTACATGACCGATTTTGACACGGTAGCTGCATCATCCAACCTTCAAGAATTTCTTGCCAAAAGTAATACTGAAGATAAGATAGCCTCTCAATCTGACTATCAAGTCCTGTTTTTGAAAAAGACACCAAAGGTGATTACTTCTATTAAAAGGCACAACCCAAATATTATCTTATTTGGCTTCAAACTCTTGGTTGATGTCTCAAAAGAACACCTGATTTCTGTCGCTAGATCAGCATTGACCCAAAATCAAGCAGATTACGTCTTGGCCAATGACCTTACTGAGATTACAGCAACGATGCATCACGGCTTGCTAATCAGTCAAAACCCTAAAGATGCTATAATAGAAGCATATACGAAACTTGATATTGCCGACTTAATCGTCAGAAAAAGTGAGGAGACATATGACCAACATCACACTCGCCATAACCGGTAGCATTTCAGCCTATAAGGCTGCCGATATCACATCAGCACTGGGCAAGCTTGGGCACCAAGTGACCGTTTTAATGACAGATGCTGCCCAAGCTTTCATCACACCGCTAACTTTGCAAGTCCTCTCTAAACGCCCCGTTCATACGAATGTCATGGCGGAAGATAAGGCTGATAGTGTTAATCACATTGACTTAGCTAAAGAGACAGAGATTTTCTTAGTCGCACCAGCTTCTGCCGATACGATTGCTCGTCTATCGCAAGGCCGTGCTGATGATATCGTCTCAGCTGTTGCTTTGGCTTTGCCACAAGGTGTCAAAAAAGTTATCGCACCTGCCATGAATACAAATATGTATGAAAACCCTTTAACCCAGCGTAATATCCAAACCTTGCTTGACCTTGGTTTTAAGACGATTGAGCCTAAAGTCGCCTTGCTCGCTTGTGGAGATGTTGGTCGTGGGGCGCTTGCTGATGTTCCCGATATCGTTCAATATGTTCAGGGTATTTGTAAAGGATGATGTTTTAATTTGATATCATCTGCTCATCTTTACTTTATAGAAAGGACCTGAGTTCAGTTCACATCAACTGACTCATTCATGTGTATGACTCCCCAAAAAAACAATTCTAAAGCTTCTGATATTGCAACACTTAGTATTTTTATCGCGATTATGGTGGTAATTCATCTCCTATCCAAAATCGTCTACACCTTTTGGCCTTTTCCAATTCAGCCTACCTTGGTTCATATCCCTGTCATTATAGGCTCAATCATTCTGGGTTGGCGTAAGGGGGCTGTTCTCGGCTTTGTTATGGGAATGATTTCCTTTTTAAATTCAACAATTGCGCCAATTCCGACTTCATTTTTATTCTCACCATTTGCGCCTCATGGTAATATTTGGTCACTCTTTATCGCCTTTGTCCCTCGAATTCTTGTTGGGATTCTGCCATTTTTCATTTATCAGTTGGTTAAAAATCGTTTTGGTGCTGGACTTGCTGGTTTTCTTGGCTCTACTACAAACACCATTTTAGTTCTCAGCTCAGCTTTTCTATTATTCAACAGCCAGCTGAATATGACATTCAAGGCGTTGATTGCCTCAATCATTGCAACAAATTCAATCGCTGAGGCGATTGCTGCAACCATTTTAACGGCAAGTATTGTCCCTATTTTAATGAAATTTCACAATTAAACTTCAGAAAGCGTGAAATTCACGTTTTTTTTTGTTAAAATAGTGTTGTATGAAAATGCTTTCTAAAAACGAAATTAAAGATGCTGATAAAGCGAAAGGAGACAGTATGTCTTACAAAGAATCTTATCAAAAATGGGCTGATTTTTCAGAATTACCTGATTATCTTAAAAATGAGCTCGCAGCAATGGACGAGCATACAAAAGAAGATGCTTTCTATACATCGCTTGAATTTGGAACCGCAGGTCAACGTGGTTTGATTGGTGTCGGCACAAATCGTATGAACATCTACACTGTTCGTCAAACAACCGAGGGGCTTGCCCGTCTTATGGACTCTAAAGGCGATTTTAAAAAACGTGGTGTCGCAATTGCCTATGATTCACGTCATTTCTCACGCGAGTTTGCGTTTGATGCCGCACGCATCCTCGCCCTTCATGATATTCCGTCTTACGTTTTTGAGTCTTTACGCCCAACGCCTGAGCTATCATTTGCCATCCGCGAATTAAATACTCTGACAGGTATTATGATTACTGCCTCTCATAACCCTGCGCCGTACAATGGCTACAAGGTTTATGGCGAAGATGGGGGACAAATGCCCCCCGAAGATGCGGATCAATTGACAGCCTATATCAATGAGATTGAGGATATCTTCCATATCGAACTTGCTGATGAAAATAGTGAGTTAATCACCATCATCGGTGATAACATTGATAAAAAATATTTAAACAATGTGAAATCTGTTACGATTAACCAAGCTATCATTGACGAATTTGGTAAAAATCTCAATATCGTTTTTACACCACTTCATGGTACAGGTGAAATGCTTGGTCGTAAAACATTGGCGCAAGCAGGTTTTGAAAAAATTGCAGTTGTTGAAGAACAAGCTATTCCTGATGGTGACTTCCCAACTCTTAAATCGCCAAACCCCGAAAGCCAAGCTGCTTTTGAACTTTCAGAAAAATTGGGTCGTGAAGTAGACGCTGACATGTTAGTCGCAACTGACCCTGATGCTGACCGTATCGGTGTAGAAGTTCGCTTGCCAAACGGTGATTATCAACCGCTTTCTGGTAACCAAATCGGTGCTGTTTTGGCTAAGTATATCCTTGAGGCGCACAAACAAGCAGGCACTCTCCCTGCAAATGCTGCAGTTGTTAAATCGATTGTTTCGACAGAATTGGTGACAGCGATTACCAAATCTTACGATGTCAAGATGTTCAACGTCTTAACTGGTTTCAAATTCATTGCTGAGAAAATCCAAGAATTTGAAGAAACAGGTAGCCATACTTACATGATGGGATTTGAGGAGTCATTTGGTTACTTGATCAAACCTTTTGTTCGTGATAAAGATGCCATTCAGGCTTTGCTTTTGATCTGTGAAGTGGCTGCTTACTACAAATCTTTAGGCAAAACTTTGTATGACGGTATTCAAGATATTTATGCTGAATATGGTTTCTACCTTGAAAATACAGTTTCTGTTACACTTGAGGGGATTGATGGAGCTGCGCAAATCAAAGCAGTTATGGATAAATTCCGTGGCAACCAACCTACGTCATTTAATGGCATCAAGGTTACTTTGACAGAAGACTTCCTTGAAAATACTGCTACGGCTTCTGATGGCTCTGTCGAAAAATTAACAACACCACCATCAAATGTATTGAAATATCATCTTGAAGACGGCTCTTGGATTGCTGTTCGTCCATCTGGTACTGAACCAAAAATCAAGTTCTACTTGGCAGCAGTCGGTGAAACTGAAACTATATCTGCTGCTAAACTTGAAGCTTTTGATGCTGAAATCAAAGCTTTCATCAAATAATTTTTTCGATAGTTATACCTATAATTGAAAAAACAAGACTTCAGTCTGAGGACTTATTGAAAATCTTGTTTTTTTTATGGTAAAATAGGATTATATATATTTTTGGCACTTTTTCAAAGCTAGCCATTAGAAATTAGGAAAAATCTTGAAAAAAACAACTAAACGACTTTTGTTGTCAAGCTTTATGCTGACGGCACTACTTTTTTTGACAGGCTGTGTACAAACCAAAAATGGTAAGCCAACTGGTGATGGCCTGGTCTATAACATTCTTGTTAAGCCAATGAGTGCTGCGGTTGAATTTTTCGCGCATAACCTTGGTTTCGGGTTCGGTGTGGCAATTATTTTAGTCACGGTTATCGTGCGCTTGGTCATTTTGCCACTCGGTCTGAATCAAGCTTACAAATCAAGCTATATGCAAGAAAAAATGCGTTATTTGAAACCTGTTTTGGAACCCATCCAAAATCGAATGAAGAACGCAACAACCAATGAAGAAAAAATGGCAGCTCAATCTGAACTCATGGCTGCGCAAAAAGAAAATGGTGTGAGTATGTTCGGCTCTATGGGCTGTCTACCACTCTTAATTCAAATGCCTTTCTTCTCAGCCCTCTTTTATGCCGCACGTTACACAGATGGTATTTCAACAGCGACATTCCTTGGTATTGACCTTGGCAAGTCAAGTATCGTCTTAACCATTATTGCTGGTATTTTCTACTTCGTTCAAAGTTATCTGTCTACTATTGGCATTGATGAAGAACAGAAGAAACAAATGAAAACGATGATGCTCATGAGTCCTTTGATGATCGTCTTCTTCTCATTCAGCTCACCTGCCGGTGTGACCCTCTACTGGGTTATCGGTGGTATCTTCGGTATCATCCAACAAGTGATTGTAACTTTTATCATTAAACCTCATTTGCGCGAGAAAATTGACAGAGAATTTGAAGCTAATCCACCTGTTGTCAAAACGACTGGCTTGAAAGATGTGACACCACAAGACGTTGCCAAAGCCAAACAAGACTTTAAAAAGGCCATTTCAACTCATCAAAAGAAAAATCGTAATGCTGGTAAACAACGCAAATAAGCGCTGACTAGCTGCCATTAAAATAGCGATGTCCCTATATCAATTAGGGTACATCGCTATTTTTTTAGTTAAATCCATGTACAAACAAAAACTCATTTTAGCCTATTTAAAACTAGAATGAGTTTTTTATTATCCAACAATTTGTTTAGCCTGGTAAACCGCACCGATTAGACCAGCATCATTGCGAAGTAAACACGGTTTAATTTCGGCAACAGTCACACCTGCCAAGTGGTTTAATGACTTGTGATGTTGCTTAATCTTGTCAATACGCTCTGACAAACAACCTAAGAATTCATCATTGGCACTAATGCCGCCACCGAGTAAAATCACTTCTGGGTCAAATGCACAGACTAAATTCAATAACCCTTTAGCTACATCTTCATAGTAGCGATCCATGACCTTAGTTGCCATTTCATCGCCTTGACGGACTAAATCTAGTATCACGCGCGCATCTGTCACTTCTTTACCAGTCGCTTGTTGATAGCGATTATAGAGACCAAGCACAACACCACTTGTAAAGTTCCAAGAACCTGCTTCAAGGTCTTGTGTATAATCAAGCCGTTGCTGCATTGTCCAGCCTACTTCACCAGCTGCACCGTGTGCCCCCTGATAGATAGCATTATTAATGACAATCCCACAACCAACAGCTGTTCCCAAGGAAATCACGATGTAATTTTCAACACCTTGGGCATTACCAATCCATTGCTCAGCCAGAGCCACGCAATTGGCATCATTTTGAACGATAACAGGCAACTGAAAGGCTGCTTCGCATACTGTCTTGAGGTTGATAGCAAAGAAAGATGTAACGGCACCAGCAGTAATCATATAACCGTCTTTCCGTACAATGCCTGGCACACTAACACCAACACTTAAAATAGCATACTTTTCCTGATAAGCTGCAACTTGCTTTGCCATATTGGCAATTAACTGCTCGCCATCATTTGGTGTTGTCACAAATGAACCTTTCTCAAGAATCTCGCCTGTTTCATTTACCAAACCATATTTGACTGTTGTTCCCCCAATATCAAATCCTACATAGTATGCCAATTTCCGTCTCCCCAAGCGTCATGTCAACCAGCTTTTTAATTCCCTTGACAAAGGCTTTTATTCTAATTAAAAAGCATCCCTCTTACGACCTATCTTCACTTTGAACGATTTAATTGATTGACTCAAAGGTCAAACTAGGGCGCGCATTTAAAGCTAATCCTGCTAAATGTCCCTGGTTATATTCACAGACACTAGCATAGGCAATCATCCCAGCATTATCGCCACAAAGTCTAAGTGGCGGTATCACCACATCAATAGCTGTAATTTCAGCGGCTAAACGTTCACGTAGTCCTTGATTTGCAGCTACACCTCCTGCGACAACTAGCATTTTTACAGGGTATTGTCCTAAAGCTAGTTTAGTTTTTGCCAATAAGACATCCATCACGGCAGCTTGAAAACTTGCGGATAAGTCTTTTTTATCCAGTGTCTGACCTTTTTGCTCCGCATTATGAACGGTGTTGATAAAAGCAGATTTGAGACCCGAAAAGCTAAACTCAAGAGCAGGGTCATCATGTTTCATCATAGCCCGTGGAAAGTTAAAGACGTCTTGCCCTTGGTGGGCTAGGCCATCAATTTCTCTGCCCGCAGGATAAGTCAAGTTCATCACACGCCCAACCTTATCATAGGCTTCACCAACGGCATCATCTCGTGTTTCGCCAATGATTTTATAATCCCCAGGTGCTGCCACATAGACAAGCTCTGTATGACCACCACTTACGAGTAAGGCCATCAATGGAAATTCAAGTGGTTTAATCTGACGAGCTGCCCACAAGTGACCAGCCATATGATTGACTGGTACAAGAGGCAAGTGATTCGCCCAAGCAAAAGCTTTGGCTGCTGCAACACCTACTAGAAGTGCGCCAACAAGGCCAGGTCCCTCAGTAACAGCTACTGCTGTCAAATCAGCGGGTGTAATCTCGGCTTCTGCCATTGCTTCATTGATACAGGCGGTAATCACTTCGACGTGATGACGACTAGCCACTTCCGGTACAACACCACCAAAACGTTTGTGACTCTCGATTTGACTCGCAATCACATTACTTAACAGCTCCTGACCATTTTTCAAGACCGCAACACTCGTCTCATCACAAGAAGTCTCAAAAGCTAATATATAGTTATCTGTCATTTTTCTCTCTTCATTAAAATCGCATCTTCTTGCGGATTTTGATAATAATTTTTTCTTTGATAAAAAGCCTCGAACTCAAATTTTTCATATAAATGTCGTGCTCTTTCATTTGATGCACGAACTTCCAAGAAAATTTCACCTTCAAGTTCTGTTAATTGTTTGAGCAATAAGCTTGCAATACCTTTCGATTGATAAGCTTTGGCAACGCCAATATTGGTGATTTCAATTTCATCCATGACAACTGATAACGCCAAAAAACCAACAACTTTCTGTTCTTCTGTAAAAGCCAGATAATAAACAGAATCCTCACGCAAGAGATCCCCAAATGTCTGCTCAAATGTCCATGGCGACTCCTCATATAACTCGTCTAAAATCGCCTGGATATCTCCTGCTAAATCACGATAACAATCTGTCAAAAAATTGAGTTTTCTAATCGTTATCATACCGCCTGCTTATCACCTATTGTTGCTAATTGTTTCACCATCCAAAGACCATCTTGCGCATTGTCATAGTAGCCAGGTAAAATTTCTTTTGTCTCAAATCCCAACTTACGATACATGGCTTGGGCAGGTAAATTATTTCTTTTCACTTCTAAAGTCAGTGAATCAACGCCCAATTGTCGCATTAATTCAGTCAGTCTCTTCACCAAATTTGACCCAATACCTTGGCGCTGAAAAGCACTTGAAACACCTAAGTTTGACAAGTGAACTGCATTTTTCTCAGGAACTACACGCCCCCCGATAAAACCAACAATCTTGCCATCTGCCTCTGCCGTAAGAAAAACCGCTAAATCATTAGTCATAATTTCATGCTCAAAATGCGAAAAAGTCCATGGCGTATCACCTCCATAAACATCACGTTCAATCGCAAGAAAACTTACGATATCCTCACGCTCAGCGATACGATAACGCGCTTGCCCTATCACCACATCCAAATCAACATCATCAAAAGCTCGGTATTGTCGAAAATCCTGTGCCTCAAATACTTTGGATATAGTTTGTATCATTTCCTTGATTTTCTGCATGCGTCTCCAACCATTTCTCTTCCGCTTCAACTTTTTTCAAATACTCTGGGACAAATGCGTCCACATTTACTGGTTCGTAACCTGCGCCCAAGCGCGCGATTTGATAGGCGTTAGGCAATCTGCGCTCTGCATTTTCAACAAACTTAGCTTGCGGTAAAGTCTGTGAAATCAGCTCACGAAAGTTTGCCACCTCACCTGTAAAATATAGCACTTCCTCATTTTTTAGCGTATCCAATAATTTGTCGAGTGACACATGCTGTTCTTGACTAATGCTGAGACCATTTTCATAAATACCAGCATAGACATTCTGCCGTCTGGCGTCAATTAAAGGTACAACTTTGCCTACCACATCAACATTGGTCGCAATGGCAACGAGGCTTGACACACCAACGAGGTCGATATTAAGCGTGCTGGCTAAGGTTTTAGCTGTTGTTACCGCAATTCGAAGTCCCGTATAGCTGCCAGGTCCTTGTGCCACAGCAATTCGGTCTAGTTCTTCGGGCTTTATCCCCACATGTGTCATTAAAAAATCAATCGCCGGCATGAGTGTTATACTGTGATTTTTTTTGATATTTAAATCAATCTTCCCAAGCAGGTTGTCGTCTTCTGTCAAAGCAACAGATAACGCCTGACTTGAGGTGTCAAAAGCTAATAATTTCATTTTTGGGGACTATCTTCCTAATGTTTTACAACCAGACATACCAGTTTACCACTTGAAATTGGTTAAAATATGTGTTGGTTGAGTATATTACTATTTTATGCTAAAATATAAGTAATTGCAATAATGCGACCTTTATTAAAGGTGCACCTGTAAAATTAATTACTATACTGGAGAAAAAAATATGCTTTTCAAAGTCTTTTATCAAGAATCTAAAAAACGTAGCCCTAAACGCGAAACAACACACTCACTCTATTTAGAGCTCGACACAACTGATGTTCGTCAAGGTGTCATCCAAGCCCGCGAAATCATGCGTGATAATACAGATTATCATGTTGAATTTGTCGATGCCATCAGTGATGAGCAAGCAGCATACGAAAGAGAGTCTGACGGCTTTAACATCACAACCTTTTAAGAAACCTTACAACTTGTGAGATTTATCACAAGTTTTTTAATAAACGAAAAAATGGTCATATCTAGAAACTGTTTTTGATGACTTTTGCTCTAAATTTTTCTAATGCTAGACATTGCGATAAAACTCGCTCCTGCACAGTTCAGAGCAATATCGACGCGATAGATAAAATTTTCCAAAAGTGGCAAATCTGATTTTTTTAGAAGTGTCCATGAAATCACAAAAAGAAAAGAGAAAGATGACTACTAATAGCTACACCAATTTAAACATCAAACCCGATGAAGTCGCGGTTTTCGCCATTGGCGGACTCGGTGAAATCGGTAAAAACACTTACGGTGTCGAGTATCAAGATGAGATTATCATCGTTGATGCCGGCATCAAATTCCCAGAAGACGATTTACTAGGCGTTGACTATGTCATTCCTGATTATAGCTACATCGTTGAAAATCAAGACCGCATTAAAGGTGTTTTCATCACCCATGGTCACGAAGACCATATTGGCGGGATTCCTTTCCTCCTGAAACAAGCTAATGTGCCTATCTATGCTGGTCCGTTGTCTCTTGCTTTAATTCGCGGAAAACTCGAAGAACATGGCCTCTTGCGAGATGCTAAACTCTTTGAAATTCATCCTGATGATGAGATTGCTTTCAAATACTTGAAACTCTCATTCTTCCGGACAACTCACTCAATTCCAGAGCCTATCGCCATGGTCATTGATACACCACAAGGTAAAATCGTCGCTACAGGTGACTTTAAATTTGACTTCACACCAGTTGGTGAACCTGCTGACCTTCATCGTATGGCCGCACTTGGTGAAGAAGGCGTTTTACTTCTACTTTCTGACTCAACAAATGCTGAAATTCCAACTTTCTCACATTCTGAAAAAGTTGTCGGTGCCTCTATTCAAAAAATCTTTGAACGTATTGACGGTCGAATTATCTTCGCCTCATTTGCTTCAAATATTTTCCGTTTGCAACAAGCTGTCGAGGGTGCCGTTAAGACTGGTCGTAAGATTGTTGTTTTTGGTCGGTCAATGGAGAAAGCCATTGTTAACGGGATTGAACTTGGCTACATCAAAGCACCAAAAGACACTTTCATTGAACCTGGTGAAGTCAATCAGTACCAACCGCATGAGTTATTGATTATGTGTACCGGCTCACAAGGCGAACCAATGGCTGCGCTCAGTCGAATTGCCAATGGCATGCACCGTTTTGTGACCTTGCAAATGGGTGACACCGTTGTTTTCTCATCTAATGCCATTCCTGGAAATACGCATGGTGTGAATCAATTAATTAACCGTATTTCTGAGGCTGGTGCTAAAGTCATTTATGGTAAAATGAACAATATTCATACGTCTGGTCACGGTGGGCAACAAGAGCAAAAACTCATGCTCCGCTTGATTAAGCCAAAATATTTCATGCCAGTCCATGGTGAGTACCGGATGTTGAAAATCCATGCCGGTCTCGCCCAAGATACAGGTGTACCAAAAGAAAACTGTTTCATTTTTGAAAATGGTGATGTCTTAGCTTTAACAGCTGACTCCGCGCGTCCTGCAGGTCACTTTAACGCCCAAGATACTTACGTTGATGGTAATGGTATCGGCGACATTGGCAATGCTGTTCTTCGTGACCGTCATGAATTGTCGGAAGATGGTGTCGTCCTTGCCGTTGCCACTGTTGACTTCAAAAGCAAGATGATTTTAGCGGGTCCTGATATGCTCAGCCGTGGTTTCATCTATATGCGTGAGTCTGGCGATTTGATTCGCTCAGGTCAACGCGTCTTGTTCAATGCTATTCGTAAAGCTATGAATGATGAAAATGCTAATGAAGCAAGTGTGGCACGCGCAATGACAGATGCTATCAAGCCTTTCTTCTATCGCGAGTTAGAACGTGAACCGATCATTATTCCAATGGTCTTGACACCTGATAAAAAGTAAATCAGCCGTGACAAAAATAGACCCTGACCGATTTCCTCTTAATATTGGAAATCGGTCAGGGTCTATTTTCATATCTTTAAAACTCTTTTTCTAAAATCTCACGCTGCTCAGGAGACATGAAACTTGCCTCAAAGGCATGACGACCAATTTGACGGAACTCCGCCTCACTCAAGTCATACCAACTAGCAATTTTTTCATATTCATCATTTAAGGTCGTATCTGAAACAGTTCGGTTATCTGTATTGATGGTCACTCTGACACCAGCATCCAAGAGTTTCTTGAAAGGATAATTAGCCAAAGTATCGATAGCCTTGGTCTGGAAGTTAGAAGTTGGTGCCATTTCAATCGTAATTTGATCAGCGACTATCTCCTGCCAACTTTCAGGGACATCTTTTAAGGCCACTCCGTGACCAATCCGACTAGCACCTGCCTTGATAGCGCCTAAAACATTTTGAGCACAGCCACATTCACCCGCATGTAGGGTCAACGGAATCTGATTTTCCTTAACTTTTTCTAGGACTGGTGCAAAATGCTTTGGAAAACCATCTACTTCTGCTCCTGCCAAATCAAATCCAGCCAGATGTGTCAAGTCACCGTCTGCAAATAAATTGACGACCGTTAGTACACTATCGATAGATTCATGACGCATGCCACAGAGTAAGGCATTGGCTTTAACTTGGAAATCACGTTCGCCAGCTGCTAAACCTCGTGTGACTGCGGCAACTACTTGTGAGAGCGTCAAGCCACCTGCCGTATGCAAAGTTGGGGCAAAACGGATTTCCATGTAGCGGATGTTGTCTTTCTGTGCTTGCTCAAGAATATCATAGGCTGCCAGCTCAAGCGCTGTTTCAGTTTGCAACATTGGCAAAACAAAGTCAAAAGGTGCCAAATAATCCAGCAGGCTTTCAGCGTCTTGAGGCGCAGTGATTTTTAGGCGCAAGTCATCATCTGAAACTGGCAACGCTATCCCAGCCCGTTGTGCTAGTTGTCTAATCATTTTCATCGAAATTGAACCATCCAAATGACAATGCAGTTCTATTTTAGGTAACTCTTCAATTGTTGCTCGCGACGTCCTCATAAGCCACTCCTATCTCTTTTACTTAGCTTTTTTGTCCGACTCCAGTCAGATAATTAATCTGATAGCCCGGCTGAACATTAAATACATAGACATTTAAGTCATAACTTTTACCATCATCTTCGATCGATTTCGCCATCATCTGCACCCCACGAGGCAAGAGCTCATTGCCCTGATATATTGGCGTAACCTGATAACGCACATGTAATTTCTTGTAATACAAAACATCCGAAATTTGTGACTCAAAATCCTGCATCCCAGGCGAATTCATAGCTCTCGTGCCCGTCACCAAGTTCTCCTTGCTACCCGCATCACCCGAAAACATCCAAGCCACCAAATGACTCCGATTATAAAGTGTCACCAAACCATTCTCAAAATAAATTTCCTGATTATTAGACCGACCATTGTAAGACCAACCTGCAGGATTATTAGGAATTCTTGGTCGTGACATGGTTTTGACTTTCATATACCGATTATAACTCAGACGTGCATTGGCTTGATTGGCTCTACCTAAACTATCAAGAGAAGAAAATTTTAACCAGTCATCCTGATCTGAATCCTGCGCTAATGCCTCAGCAGAAAAAGTCGACTTGCCACCATTTAACTTGACATAATAAGTATCAGAGCCGTTCCATTGAAGCTTGAGTAATGCATCAGCATTGTTTACTTTGATTACCTTTTCTTGCGAAAAAGGATTGCTATTGCCTGATTGCGAAAAAACAAAGTAACCTAGAAAGACAAGGACAAGAACAATCAAGACTATCAGTTGTTGCATTTTCGTCAAACGATTAAATATTTTCTCGCTTGATTTGAGTAATTTTTTCTGATCTGATTTTTTCATGGTTGACTCATATCCTTATCTTGTTTGGCATTTAGCACTAATTTACCACGACATTTACCACATCGATATTTTTTGACATCTAACTGTCTGCGACGCCAGTAGATTTGAGCACATGATAAACAAGTATAGGACAGATACTGGACATCCGGTAACGGTGGGGCAAATCGTAAGCCACCGACTTGTGACAACAGTGCTTTAAATTCGCGATCGCCATGTTTATAACCACGGCCTTCACGGTAAAGATGATAGTGGACAAGCTCATGCTGGATGATTTTACGAAAGACGTCTTCTGAAAAGGCATCATACATTTTTTCATTGAAATCCAGATGTAAATCTTTTGGAAAAAATCGTCCACCCGTTGATTTCAACCGACGATTAAACTTGACTTCATGTTCAAAAGGTTTGCCAAAATCCGTTAACGATACCCATTGAACAAAAGCTAGTAATGCATCATTTTTGTTTGTCATCTGTTTCAGGTAAGGCTTTTGGTTCAACCATTGATAAGCCTACTTTACTGCCACGGCTTTGATCAATTTGGTAAACCCAAACAGTTACAATCTGACCAACAGCCACGACACTTGACGGGTCCTTAACGAACTTCTTAGCCATGCGTGAAACATGAACCAAACCATCTTCTTTGATACCGATATCAACAAAGGCACCAAAATCGACAACGTTACGGACAACACCTTCCAGTTTTTGACCCACACGCAAATCTTTGACAGATAAAACATCTGAGCGTAAGATTGGTGCATCAAACTCATCCCGTAAATCACGACCTGGTTTCAGCAAATCTGAAATGATGTCTTTCAAAGTTGCTTTACCAACTTCAAGTTTATCAGCTAATTGATTAAGGTCGGCTTTTTCTAATTTAGCACGTGCTGCATCATCCAACTCTTGAATGCCAAATTCAACAAACAGTTGGTCCACAACCTGATAAGACTCAGGGTGAACACCTGTATTATCAAGGACATTAGCACTATTTGGAATGCGCAAGAAACCTGCTGCCTGCTCGAAAGCCTTAGCCCCTAGACGTGGTACCTTATTAATTTCCTGACGTGACTTGATGACACCATTTTCTTCTCGGTAAGCCACGATATTTTTAGCAATGGTGGTGTTCAAACCTGCAACGTGTGAGAGCAGGCTAGCACTTGCCGTATTCACATTCACACCAACTTGGTTAACCACTGTATCAACGACAAAATCCAGATTTTCTGTTAATTTTTTTTCTGATACATCATGTTGATACTGACCAACACCGATCGCTTTTGGCTCAATTTTCACTAATTCAGCTAACGGGTCTTGCAAGCGCCGAGCAATTGAAATGGCTGAGCGTTTTTCAACAGTCAAATCTGGAAATTCTTCTCGCGCCAATGGACTAGCTGAATAGACAGACGCACCACTTTCCGATACGATGACGTATTTGGCAGATAAGTGATTGTCTTTAATCACGTCTGAAACAAACTGCTCACTTTCTCGCGATGCTGTTCCATTACCAATGGCGATCATTTCAACTTCATAATCTGTAATCAGCTTGGCAAGTTCAACTTTCGCCTGCTCGATTTGTTTAGCAGAAGCTGGTTTGACAGGATAAATAACAGTCGTCATCAGCATTTTGCCAGTTTTATCGACAATGGCAATCTTAGCCCCTGTTCTAAAAGCTGGATCAAAACCAAGGACAACCTTACCTTTTAGAGGCGCCACAAGCAAGAGATTCCGCAGGTTTTTACCAAAGGTTTCAATCGCACCATCCTCAGCACGCTCTTTAAGCTCAGCTCGAACATTACGCTCCATAGCTGGGATGATTTTCGATTTGAGGGCTTCGTTGATAGCTGTTTTTAGATATGCATTGGTCTTGGCATTGTACCGGCTCTCAAACATCAGTATCATCTTATCAGCATTATGCTCAAACTTGACCGACAAAATGCCAAGTTTTTCACCGCGGTTAACCGCTAAAACGCGATAGTTCGGGATTTCAGACAGTTTATCTGAAAAATCATAGTAAATCTGAAAGACATTCTTCTCATCTAAACTAGCATCTTTTTCAGTCGTCATCAAGCGTGAGTTTTGCTTGATTTCATTGAGTACCCAAGCCCGCATCTTCACATCTTCAGAAATGGCCTCAGATAAGATATCAAGCGCACCTGAAATTGCATCAGTAGCTGAGGGTACCTCCTCGTTTAGATAGCCTTCAGCACTTGTTGCGACGTCACCATTTTGCATGATGACTTTAGCCAAACCGAACAAGCCACGTTCCTTAGCAATCATCGCCTTGGTCCGGCGTTTTGTCTTATAAGGTAAGTAAAATTCTTCAACTTCTGATAACTTTTCAGCTGCCAAGATATTTTTCTTCAGGTCATCTGACAGCTTACCCAACCCTTCAATTTTAACAAGGACAGCCGTTTTCCGCTCATCCAGTTTGATAGCACGGTCGTTTTCATCCACGATAGCCTTAATCTGCACTTCATCCAAATCACCCGTCGCTTCTTTCCGATACCGCGCGATAAAGGGAATAGTATTGCCCTCGCTCGTCAGGTCTAATACCTGCTTGATTTGCTTAGGGGGAATTGAAAGTAGAGTTGAAATTTTCTCAATTTGTTCATTAGTTTTCATTTGTCCATTATACCATAAACAACCACCTAATAATACGCTAAAATACGTTAGAAGGCTTATGCGTAAGGTGTTACAGGTTCTCTTAGTTCACGATAACACACTCGTATACGTCATACTAACCAATCTTTTTGGTTAGTTTATCTAACGTTCTAAGTTTAAAAACTGGAAAATATTCGGTTACTAATTGTTTCTTACTGACATTTTTATCTGGAAAATTGTTTATATCCATGATTTTCACTCCTTTCTTTTGAAATTTATATACCTTGCATATAACCACTATGCACCGCCCACATAGTGAGTGCTCTACATTTAAATACAACTCAATAATTGAGCTTTTGATTGCTTATTCAACCAATGAAATGTACCAAGGTCTCGGACTTTAATCATAATTTGTGGTAGGCTAAAGCCAAACTCAGCCAATTCATCTGTATAAGACGCCAAGTATCTGACACAATTGTCGAGCGTCACACAGAAATTATGGACAACATCTTGATAGCACCTATCTAATTCTAGGAATTCTAAAACATCATCAGATCATACACTAATTGTCTTGTCGTTCACACTTGCATGATTCTCGATTGTTTCTGGATTGAGTCTATTTAACTTATTTTGTATTTTTCATAAAAAGTAAACTGTACTGTTCCTGAACAAGTACCAAAATTAAATGAAAACCTTTACTGACAAAGAAACTTTTTACAATTTTGTGTTCTTCATCTGGTTTAAATCGTTGTAATTAAAAAAAACAAAAAAGACTAGATTGCTCTAGTCTAAACAACTTATTTAATACCTGTCAAAAAATCTATAAACCGTGCTTCATCTTTTGAAGATAGATAGCCTACAAAATTTATTACAACATACTCTTCCTCGTTCTCAAAAATTAAAAACCTTGTAGACTTATTTCTACAAGGCCAAAACTTACCAACTGAATTCTTCGTAATAAATATGTGAAACTGGCACGCCTGCTTTTTCTAAAATTTTCTTCCAATGGCGCCCCATGTTTGCTGGTCCACCTAAAAGAACGACAAAGTTGGACATATCTTTTGGTAAGATAGACAGAATTTGCTCATTGTGAAAACGTCCTTCTTGACAATAAGCTTGGAAATTCTGCCGATTTTGCCATTGAGCAATTCGATCTTGATAGATCAAAGATGTCCCTTTTGTAACAGTATAAAAGAATCGTGTTTCAATTTTTTCATTCCCATCAACAACCGATAAGAGAGGGACAACCCCAATACCACCACCTATAATGAGAAGTTGTTTAGCTTTATTATCCTTAATTACAGATTGATACATGCCAAAACCGCCATCCACAGTAATATCAGTCGGTGCTGAGACATTCCTCAAACCACGTGTGAAATCTCCATCACCACGAATGACTAATTTGACCAACTTATCTGAACCAACTGCATTAGCTATTGAAAAAGGGTGAGGTTCTCCCATTCCTTTCATGTTTGGGAATGAGATGAAAACATAGTCCCCCGGAGCTAACCGAAAAGAACGTTTCTTTGGTAATCGAATAGTCAATTCACAGATATTAGGAGCAATTTCTTGATTGCTAATCAACTTCCCTTTATGCCCCTTAGAGTCATCCTTGAGTTTTGCCCAAGCATAGCTAGCGGTTACAAACATACTAGCTGCATAAAATAGAATCATGAATGAAAGGTTAGCCCGCACGTAATCAATCAATTGAACATGGATGAAAACTAAAATAGTTGCTATAACATTGAGACGGTGTAGCCAAACAGAAAGTTCATGTTTGAAGAGTTTCTCAAGATTTTTTTTGATAACTTCTAGAATGCGTATCCGGCTAGTCAACCACCCCGCCATAAAAACAAGCGAATAAATAGCAAGTGCTACAAACAAATAAAAGGCATAATCTCCGGTCAATTTAATCAACCCTGCTGATGGACTACCTTCTTTATGAAGAAAGGCTAAAATAATGGCCACTAAACTTAGAATCCCGTGAATCATGTAAGCCATTGGTAAACCAATCAGCCGATCGATCCATTTGGGTTTTGTTCCAATATAAATAGCCAAAAGCATCCAAACATAAGCGATAACACCAAACATAAAAGCTGGTGCTTGACTGGCATAAAGAGCTGGTAGGCCCTGACCAAAGGTGTAGATAAATGGGAGAGGTAGAACGAAGACAGAAATCAACCATGCCATCCCAATCTTATATTTATATCCTGAAAACATTAATGTATTTCTCCTTGCTCAAAATAATGAATGCCTTGATCTGTCACATAAAGGCCTGTCAACTGATGTTTTGTAATCAAATAATGTAATTTTTCCTGATTTGCCACTAATCCTGCTGTCGCATAAATATCTGCAAGTCCTAATCCTTGTCCAATAATTGTCACCTGTTTAATGTTGCTATTTTCTAAAGCTCGGATGTGTTTCCCACGTTTACTGTAACCTGATGTAGCAACCGCACCTGTTTTTATGTTAAGTCGTGCACAAATTTGGCTCACATTATCTGGATGTTCAATGCCGATTCTCCAACTAAAGTCACTACTATCTTTGGTTGCTAACTGCATATCTCCACCACCGTTTAAGCAAAGTGCCTGAACGGTCTGCTTTTGAAAGAGAGGAAGCAAGATCTCTCGAAAAATCTTCTCAACTGCCCAACCTTTTACATAACCTGTGGGATCATATACACCTTTGTAGTATGGATCAAAAAGATGATCCGTTTCATAGTAAGCCTGATGGACTGTTGCATAGATACTCTGAAATTCTGGATCTATCAAGATGTCTTTTCCCCCCATCTGATAGCGACAAACAAGCGAAGTGGGTAGAAAAGCAGAGTAGGACCGCTCAATACGATTCAATTCTGCTTGGATTTTTGGTAAAAGACTAGTCATCAAGAAGTTGCCTTCATCTCGCTCAGTCACTACTAAAGTAACTGTAAAAGGAATGGTCATAGCCGAGATGACTCGACTAACTTTGACTGGGGCACTCATGATGCTGCCTCAGATTGAGTGATAGAATCTTGAAGAGAACCAGTGAAGCCCTTGTATGTTTCTGTTGCACCAGAAATCTGATCAATATTGGAACTTTGAGCGGTTAAAGCTTCTTCTTTATAAGTAGGAAGAGCATTCTCATTAATTTGAATTGATTTTTTTTCGGTATCTGGATAACTCAAAACATCAACATTAGTGATTTTTCCAGAGGAAACGGTGATTTGTACCTGAACAGGCCCCCACTCCGTTTGAGTTGAAGCTCCTGTATAGGTTCCATCTGCCATGCTAGAGGCACTTTTTGTATCTTGTGTACTTGATGAACTAGCAGTGCTACCTGAGCCTACAGCTCCCTCTGAATCATTCTTATTGGTCGTAGCAGATGCTGAATCAACAGCTGATACTGTCGTTGGTTGTTTTGAATTTTTAAAAAAAATTAGATAACCGTCAATGACGGCAATAAGAGCAACTATAGCTAAAAGAATCCGTCTGATAAGTTTCTTAATCATGAGAATCACCTCGTTTATTATATTTTCTCAATTCTAAACATTCTAGCTTAAATGTTCCTTAATTACAATTAATTTAATCTACTATTCTTTATTTTAGTTAACCAGTTAATCAGTTAACTAATTAAACATATATTACTTTACCGGTATGAATTGAATCGCTATATATAATGCCATAAAAACTGCTGTACCAATACCCAATCCGATTATTGTATTGTAAGACGAAAATAACTCATCTACAGAATTAGAAAATTGATGTGCAGTCTCCATATTTTTAGTAATTTTTGTAGAACTATTCTTTCTAGCTCTCATATATTCTCCGCTACCTTTACTAAATGCGTAACCAAATGTCGCACCAATTGTTTTACTATTGACACTGGTTTCTCGCCCAAATTCACTTACAAACTGTTCCATTATATCTTGAGAACTATTTAAATTTGTTGCTGAATAGAATGTCTCACCATGTAAAAGCGGATTTTGTTTAATAAGATTTCTTTTTTCTACTGAATTTGGTTTACCCATATTTGAAACTGGTTGTTTACCCACATTGTCATTAACCGAGCTTACACCATCTTGTCTCCAATTATACCAACTTCGTGTCCACTTATAGTCTATTCCTGCCAATCGGAAAGTACTACCACTTGCTGGGATATAAAACGTAGATGCCCACCATGGATTCCATACCTCATAATATGGTGTTTTATTTTTATCCCCATCATTCGAAGTAACATAACCGACAATTGCTAATACATGACCATATCCTTCTTCAGGTACTTCAGCATTGATATTATAAGCATCCATCTCAACAATTTGTCCAGCATCAATTTCTTTTTTCACTTCCGAAAAATTTAGCGCCCTATCTTCAATTGTCACCCCTATGTTATATTTGTCTTTCAATATTTTTACATCATTACTTATTAAACCACCACCAAGAGTTTTCAACTCTTCATCAGAGACTCCAGGTCTTTTTAGTTTCATCAAGGTCTGAGCAGAAGTAACAGGAGTATCAATTGCTTTTCTAAAAGTATTTATTGCTGCTGATTGGACATAGGATGAACACCATGGCTCCTCACCTTGAGTTTCTCGTATATCAAAATTGTTATTAGAATTATACTTAGCTGTTTTTTGGGGTGCTGTAATTACTGGTATTGTTGGTTTGAATTGTGTATTAGAAACTTCTGGAACAGATTTTTGACGGATATTATAAATTGTTATATCTGATTGATAATTTCCTTGATCAGTTGGTTTATATGTATCATATCGAGTAAAGTAATCATAAGTAAATGCTTTATTTCGTGCTACATAAGTTTGATACGCATTTAAGCTACTCCAATTTAAAACATATGTAGAAGCAATTGTTTTATTCTATGTTACGTCTGCAATTTTTTTAAAACAAAGTGCGTTTAAAATGTTTAGTAAGCCAATAAAGTATACTTTGATATCCGTTTTTATTTTTGTGATATAATTACCTTAGTTAAAAGCAATGTTGGATTATATCCGAGAGGGCGATATTATTGTGTTGACGGAATTAGATCATTTAGAAAGAAGTAGCAAAGACCTCACAACAATCATGAATGAGATCCAGCAAAAAGGAGCCACGTTAGAAGTTTCAAATTTGCCTTCAATGAATAGGATTGAGGATGAAAATCTTCGAAGATTGATCAACAACTTAGTTATAAAATTCTATAAGTATCAAGCTGAATCCGAACGAAAAAGAATAAGAGGATGGCAAGCCCAAGGTATCACTTTTTCCAAACAAAAGGGCATTCAAAGGGGGGCAATAAAATGTCAAGAAAATAATCTCCGGCTTCAACTTGCCTTTAAACTCTTTTTTGAAGGAGCCACAGACAAAGAAATGGAAGAACAAACAGGAATTAATCGCAGAACTTTCAAACTATATCGTTCACGATAAGGCATTTCCGCAAAAGATCGAACTACATAATATAAAAATAACCTCCAAAAGTTAGATTTTTGGTCTAACTTTTTGGGGTCACTGCATAGTTGACCTCCGGTATATTTTTTATTATACTTTCCATAGAGAAATTAAAGAGTATAACTATTATTAATAAATGAGGAGGTATATTTTGGAAATCCTCCCATTTATCTGAATCTGAAAAAAATTTAGATATCGTCTATTTAAAAAAACTTAGACAAAATTTCAGAAAAAGTTTTTGAAATAGCTTAGCATTAGTGGCATCGTTTGATAATGTACATAAGGTGGTAATGCGGCATAAATTAGAAAGATATCATAGATAAGGGTTAATTTATGGGAAATTCTGGAAAATTTCAAGAAGATAATTTGAAACAATTATCTCAAATTGATGAAAATAGTTTATTTCAGCAACTTAAAAGTTCAAAAAATGGAATTACGAATCAGGAAGCAAAAAAACGTTTAGAGCAAAATGGTCCAAATACGATTACCTATGCGAAGCAAAAATCTTTATTAAAACAAATCATCCAATCTTACGTCAGTCCATTCTCCATTGTACTGTTATTGATTATAGCAACTAATCTTGTTACAAATTTAATGTTGCCTAAAAATCAAGATTACTCCACAATAATAATTATTGTGGTTATCATTTTAATTAGTGGAACGATGAAATTTGTTGAAGAGCGAAAATCTCAGATAAGCGCAAAAAAGCTTGCAGACAGTATCAAAAATAAATGTACGGTACTTCGCGATGGAAAAAAAGAAAAGATAGATACTTCTGAACTTGTTGTGGGAGATATTGTATTAATAGGTGTTGGAGATATCATGTCCGCAGAAATGAGAATTATTGAAAATAATGGTCTTCAAGTAAATCAGTCTGCACTTACTGGTGAAAGTGAGCCAGCGGTAAAGCATGAGGGACAGTATAATGGTGAGCGGGCTTTAGACGCTGATAACATTTTATTTATGCAATCTAGCATTTCTAATGGCTATGGGAAAGGAATCGTTGTAGCTACAGGAAACAGTACCTATTACGGCTCTTTTGCCAGTAAGCTAACAAAAATACAAGAACAAAGTCCTTTTGATAAAGGTATTGCAGATGTTTCTAAACTCTTATTGAAATTTATGCTTGTCATGCTCCCTATTGTTTTTGTGATTAATGCCTTCACAAAACATGATGTTATTCAAGCGCTTTTATTTTCTTTATCCGTTGCAGTCGGACTCACACCAGAAATGTTGCCTATGATTGTCAGCACTAATTTGGCAAAAGGATCTCAAGGTATGGCGAAAAAGAAATGCATTGTTAAAAGCTTAAATTCGATTGAAGATTTTGGAGCAATGGATGTTTTGTGTACAGATAAAACAGGAACCTTAACACAAGATAAAATTATTTTACAATCTTATTATGATGCCTCTGGCAAAGAAGACAATGAAGTAGTTATAGATGCATGCATGAATAGTGGCTTTCAGTCTGGTATGTCTAATGCCATTGATCAATCTATTGTAGATTATACAAAGAAGCATTATTTAAGTGATTATCAGAATATAATGCAAATGAAAAAAATTGGAGAACTTTCATTTTCATTTGAACGAAGAAGAGTATCGGTGATCCTTGATGATGGTGACAACTTACATGTTGTCACCAAAGGCGCTGTGGAAGAGATGTTGTCAATATGTACAATGTATGAAGATGACCAAGATCATCCGACACCTTTTACAGACCAACTTCGACAACAGATTCAAAAACATATTGATGAATTAAGTGAAAAAGGCATGCGTATCCTTGTAATTGCACAGCGAACCTTATTAAAAAAATATCATACCATAAATACAAATCAGTTTGAGCAGAATGAAATTGAAACAGAAATGGTATTGGTGGGCTATCTTGCTCTATTAGACCCTCCAAAAGACAGTGCGGTTAATGCAGTCAAAGCCTTACATCAACTTGGAATATCGCTAAAGGTATTAACTGGTGATAATGGAGCTGTAACTAGAAATATCACAACTCAAATTGGAATACCAAGCCCTAAAGTCATTTTAGGCTCAGATATTGAAGGAATGACAGATGATGTCCTCCAAATGATTGTTGAAGAAAATAATATTTTCGCAAAATTGAGTCCTGATCAAAAAGTTCGAATTGTTAAAATGGTTGAAAAAAACGGTCATATTACAGGATATATGGGCGATGGCATAAACGATGCAGGTGCATTAAAAGTTGCAGATATTGGAGTGAGTGTTGATAATGCTGTTGGAATTACTAAAGATAGCGCTAACATCATTCTAATGGAGAAAGACTTGAATGTACTTACGGATGGTGTAATTGAGGGAAGAAAAACTTATGCTAACATTAGTAAATATATCAAAATGACTGCAAGCTCTAATTTTGGAAATATCCTTAGTATTGTAATTGCCAGTGCATTTTTACCTTTTTTACCAATGTTACCAGTCCAATTATTAGTTTTAAACCTAATGTACGATATCTCTTGTATTAGTATCCCTTTTGACAACGTGGATAAAGATTATATAACAACCCCTAAAAGATGGTCCGCACAGGGAATCGGCCATTTTATGATGGTTTTTGGGCCTGTTAGTTCAATATTTGATGTTATAACTTATCTAGTGATGTTCTTCATAATATGTTCCACCATACTGGGGGGCATGTACTTCTCAAGTCTTATTGACCAATCACAATTTGCCGTTTTATTTCATACAGGTTGGTTTTGTGAATCTCTTTTCACTCAAATCTTGGTTGTTCAGATGTTACGGACAGACAAAATACCTATTTTACAAAGTCGTCCAAGTGCAATGGTTGTTATGATGACCTCATTTGCATTAATTATTGGTGTCTTCCTCCCATATTCTTTTATAGGACCAGGTCTTGGCTTAACGCCACTCCCAGGAATCTATTACCTTTTCCTAACCCTCATTGTGGTGCTGTATATTGTAATGATAAGTTTAGTTAAAACTTTATATATTCGAAAATATCATGAATTGGACTAGTATCAAATAATTGGACACAAAATGAGCTATGTTTTAAAATTTACAAAGTAGAGACCTGTAATTCTTCCTTTTTTATTTTCATGAGAATGCACAACATTCGTATTCAACTAATGATTTTTGAATTGCTTGGTTAGTTTTTTGGTTAGTTTCAAACTTTAAGACGTAAAAAATATCATAAAACCCTTGAAATAAGGAACTTAAATGTATTTGTTTAGTATCTGTCCATTATACCCAAAATAGTCCCTTGTGTCCTGACTATCTCACTAAAAACCAGATGGAAGAGATGAAAATATCAAATCCATTCAGGATTCAAAAAATCATTTTTCTAAAAAAGAGTAGGTCAATTAGACCATACTCTTTTTTTAGTTATTCAAATCATATCCTGCAAATTATTCTATTTTTTGCTGACTCGTTTGTGAACGAGCTTGCATCTCTCCACAGATTTGTTTCGCAATTTTCTTCGCTTCTTGAATTTTTTCTTGTAACTCAGATGTTACAACTTCAACTGATTGTTGAGTCTTTTCGTCTAATTGACGCTCATGACGTGTTTTAGCTGCTTTCAGTGCTTGTTCCTTTTGAAACTGTTCAGCTTCGAGTTGATTTTTTACTGATTTCAACTCTTTCAATGACATCATAAGATTGATATTTTCTGTCTTACAGTAAGCCATCTCTTTTTGAAGTCCTGGCTGACTATTTCTACATTTTTCTTGAAGATCAGATTTTTCATGTACTAAGGCTGTATTGTGTTCTGTTAACTGCACATTCTTATCTTTGGCCTTGATAAGTAGCGTTTCTTGAACAATCAAATTTTCCTTAATCTGCTCCATCGCTGACTGTAATACTGTCAGCATCTTTTGACCTTCCTCAAATAAAGTGGAGGTGTCAGATGACTCACTTGTTACTTGATTCAAAACAAGCACAGCGAGTAAAACAATCATGATAATGATAAAATCAACAGCAAACACAATGTCCCCAATATGAATTTGACTAAACAGATACAGCTGAGGTTGATTGCCACTGCTCCCAGTAGGGATCTTATCTGGAAAAAAGATAAAGTGCTTTTTAAGACGATAGTAAAGCATACCAAAGAAAAGCAAACCACTTCCCAAAAAAGCAATGACACACGTTACAGTATAACTTAACCATTTACTCTCAATTAATGACGCAAAACCCATAGTCGTTGCTATAAAAAGCGTTGGCATTAAGATAGTCAAGACAAAGCCCTGTAAAATATGCTCAAGGTAAAACATCCCCTTAGCAGTCAAATAAATATCAATAACCTTAACTAATAAACCAATCATCAGTATCCAGTAAAATAAGCCCCTAGAGTTTAGAATATTTTTTACGTTTGTCAATTCTCTACTCCTATTTCTAGCTTTTTTTAAGTGATACAGAGCATACGGCGTCTGCTTGTTCCAGTGTTGTTGCTCTCAAATTGATGAACAAATCAGCTATCTCAGCTTGCTCTATCAACAAAGACTCATCTCTATCTATAGGGTCAACGTCACAACATGGTTGGGTTTGTTCTAATGCTGCAAGTGATTGATCAAGTGCTTGATTCTCCGCCTCTTTGACAGTAATAACCGCCTGTATCGCCTCAATCTGTGCCCTTAAACTGTCTTTTTCAATCTTTAGCTGAGCCATATTTGAGGCATTTTCGCGCTGATGCTTATCAAAGAGTTGTGTATCAGATGCCACTTCATTTGCCAATACCATATTAGCATCACTGAGTAAAGCATTACCATGCTCAAGCTGGGTTAAAGTTACCGCATTAGCCGCCAATTCATCTGTAGTTTGCACATACTGGTCTCTTAACTGCACCAAATCACTTTCAAGTTCAATGTAGTCTTCTTTTTTTTGACGACCTTGAATGGCGTCAAGTGCGTGCGTTAAACGAGTAATATCCGATAAAAGGCTTTCGCGTTCAAGCATCACTTGCGCCACACGGTCAGCATCAATGATTGATCCAATTGTCTCATTTAAATTATTCATAGCAATCAAATCTCTTGATCAATTTCTTCTCTTAAACGTTTCAAGTTATCCTGAACCTGTTTCAACTGTTCTGAATAGTCTGGATTAGGTTCAGAAATAGAGACTTCCTCTGTCACTACCTCTTGACTTGGAACACTAACAACAGGTTCAACTCTTTCTGGACTCTGAATTTCTCCCGAACCATTCCAGATCAATACGGCGTACTTGTAGAAGCCACGCACATTAGCTAACTCAGAAGAGGTAATGAAAACAAGACGGTCAAAATAGTCTTGACCAATTTCATCAAGCAACGCTGCTTTATCAATGATATTAGCCCCACCACCTGTTATGACAATGAAGTCCACATTTTCAATATCTGGGAAGTTTTCTGTGACAAGTGGCGCAACTGTAAAGCGTGTATAATCTTCAATTGATTTTTGGACTAGACTAGAGATGTTTCGCAAATCTGATGTGTTCCGACTTGGTCGGTAAATATAGTTACCAGTCGCACTACCCTCACGTAGTAATCTTTCAATGGTGAAAAGCTTGGTTGAGTTAATCTTTTCAGCAATGAGTTTAATCAGCGTCTGAACACCCTCAAATCTCTCAGCACCCATTGGTGCTGGGTTCAAGCAATTAGACGTGTTAATTAAAATCGTCCCACCACCAATATCTAAAATCCCCATGCGACCATTGGCATAGTCATCTACTGAATTCAACGCATCATCATAGGCTAATTCAAAGGCAGTTCCCATGTATTGTGGTACGACGAGGATATGGTCTTCAGAAGGAATTTCAACAATCAACTCCTCTCCGTCAATTTCAATATAATGACGACCTATCATGAGGTCTTTCAATGTTTGAATTGTCTTACTATCTTCGTGCATGTCTGTGATAGGCACACCTAAGACCAGTTTAACAACCAAGGGTTTTGTTCGTGACTCGTTATAGTCAAGCGCCAAGCGCCCCAAGGCAAATTCTAAAATACGTTGTGCTTTTTTCTGCTCAATCCTGCCAGAACGCGCATAGGTATCAATCATCTTTTCAGATAAATGATAGGCGTCTAATTCAGTACCCCAGACAAAGCGGTTTTCTTCTTTATCAATCGAATACACCTGGTTACCCTGTAATTGCCAACCGCCCAAGACACCTTTTGTGACTGTTTCGGCTAACAAGTAAGAGGCAGGGTAAACATACTCCGCTCGGTCACTTTTCATCTTAACGCGTTTGTTTCCTAAATCAATAGCAAAAATATTCATTTTCTCTCCTTATTTGAACCTCTAGTATCTCTAAAATAGCCGAAAATGGTCGCTTTAGATAGCTAATTGAGTCTATTAATCGTCCCTAATAGGGAGTCAATCGTTTGTGTTGCGGCATTGATTTGAGTTGAATAGTGGTCAATACGACCTTTGAGACGGTTCAGTTCTGCTTTGGACTGCGCTTGTTTTTCTTCTATTTCTACTTGTGCATCTTGAATCAACTGTTGAGCAGTCGCTTTGGCAGTTTCAATGATTTGATCTGCCTCATCTTCTGTCTGACGCATCATTTCTTCGCACGCCTCAATCTTTTGGATGGCCTGAGTTTCTTGCTTATTTTTTTCTTGCGCTAACAACTCACGTTCTGTTTCCAATAAAGCAGTTTTATAATCGAAATGTTCTTGTAACTCTATCAAAACTTCTGACACTTGCGATTTGATTTCCAGCTTTTCCTTGGTTAATGCTTTGACTTCCGTTGCTTTTGAGCTTAAAGCATCTTCTAATTCCTGAGTTAATTTTGTGAACCGATCTTTTTCAGCTTGTAAAGCTATCTCAGCGGTCTGTAATTTTGCGTTCTTTTCGACCATTTCTTGTTCGAGTTTAATCCGCTGTTCACCAAGTGTTTTTTCAAATTCTGCACTTTTTTTATCCAGCAAGGCTTTGCTTTCTTTTAGCTGTCCGTGTCTCAAATTATCACATTCTAGTTTGAGATTTTCATTTTCTTGTTCAGATGCCGCTAACCTTTGTTTTAAAGCCATTAATTGATGACCTAATTTCTTCATTTGTTCCGTGGTAACTTGTGTCTCATTTTCGGAAGTTTGAACGACCGATTTTTTTTGAAAAAATCCTTTTTTTCCCAACATATTTCCTCTCAATTCTATGTTTTCAAACATAATAAAAGCAAGAGTTGACTTGCTTTTAAAGACTTTCCGAAAAATTGATTTCTACTTCAATAATTTTTTTAAAAAAGTTTTAAAGAGTTGTATTTATAATCAAGTCTGCCAACACGATAGATTAAACGTTACGCTTTATCACCAACCATAATCTCTCTATAAGTACTTGGTGTCATACCTATTATTTTTTTAAAAACTCGATTAAAGTAGCTTGTCTCACTAAATCCAAGTTTTTCGGATACTTCATTAATCTTCATGCCTCGACTTAACATATCTTTAGCCAACTCCATTTTAAAGGGTCTATAAAACTCTAAAAATGACACACCAGAGATTGCTTTGAACTGTCTTGTGAAGTTTCTACTGGTCATGCAAGATTCTGTTGATAAATCTGTCAAGGTATAATTTTTTTCTGTGTGATATAACATTCTTTCGACAGAACTATGAAGTTCTGTATCTTTGAATTTATCCAAAGTCTCCCTGTAATATTCAGGGATATTTTGTATACCAACTGTCTGCATATAGGGTGACAAATCTTCATTTGAAACAATAATGACATCCGATTCACTATTTTCTTTAGTAATCAATAACAAACGATGTCTATCATTATTTAAGAAAACTAATTTATGTAGATCATTATTTGAATAGACATTATAGCCTTTGGATTCCAGATATTCTACTGTGCAATTTTTAATTTTCTCATCAAAGTTATCACGCAATACTTTTTTATTAAAATGTACGACTGAAAATTCTAAATCATGTATCTCAAGGTTTTTGATAATATCCCCTACTTTCAAAACCCAACCTCCTTGAATATGTACGAGCTTTATACAGCTCAACTCTTTCTTTTGGAAGTTCTACCTATTATATATCTGTCTAACATAGATAGTGTTAGGGCATGATAAAACAGGTAAACTTCTTATAATAATCTTAATTTATACCCAAAGTTTTCCTATTTTTATATAGTATATCAGAAAATACTAACGATACATAGGGAATTTTAGGACAAATCATTTGTATTTTTAGGACTTTTTTGTCATTTATTAATGCCTAACTTTTGATGATAAATGAAATTTTGTTACTCCTATCACAAAACAAGCCTTTCAGTAAGAAATAACGTAGAAACGCAACCTTAATAAAACATCAGATATATTAAGAGAGGCAACTTTCTATCATGATGACTGAAGTGCTACATTTTTTGTAAAAAATACTAGGTACATCATTTTTGAATACCTAATAAAGACATCATTCCCAGTTCTTAAAAATGAATATCATGGTGAGTTGTGTATCAAACACCTCCTTACATCTGCAATAAAGATGACAATAATAGCAGAGAAAAAACGACATGCCACTGATATCACTCAAAATAATAGGTAACTTGAGGAACTGGCTGATTAAACCTTTTCATACTATTACACGCAGTATCCTATATGTCACCGTCATTTTATCACGACTTATTACATTAAACAAATTATTTGCTTATAAAAATTTCGTTTTTATTATTAAAGCGTTAGTTTTTTAAATTATGATGGTATTTGACACAATCAAGAGCCTCGGTCATTTTTACATAAAAAAAACCTCCCCTTAAATAAGGAAAGAGTTCTTTTTATATCGCTATTTCGGCTAACAATGGACTAGATTGGCAATTTTCCCATACTTAAACTGAAATTTTAGTTTTCGGCTTAGATATGAACATGAGGACTAAAATTAAGCAAAGTAACCCTAGCATGATTCCGCCTACTCGTTGAAACTCACCCGTTGTCGGTAATAACCCCGACGGTGCTGGCTGACTTTGTTGTTGAACAGTGTAATGCGGTTGGCCACCACTCGTCTTGGGCAACCCTGGTGCTTTAGGTGCTTGTTTATCCGTCATCCCTAATTGACCTGAGATGGGTATTTCACTAGTTATGAAATTTTCTTCATCATTATTCATGAAATCACCTCCCTGATGATTTAGATGTCGATTTATTGGAATTTAACTGCTTCGAATTTCAAGCTCAATGTATAAGCTAGATTCAAATCAGTTGTTGCTGTTGCTTGACCAGCGAATGTGAAAGTCCCTTTGTTTTTGGTTACTGCAGTTGGATCAGGTTGTGGTGAGTCAGTAGCTGCTTGTTGGTCTACACTGTTTGCCAAAATAAGCAAGTCACCTGGTGCTGCTGCGAGCGCACCACCTTTTACAAGACTAGTAGATTGTGTCACGACTTTGTCACCTGTCACATCAAGTGTCAAATCAAAGTTAGATGGCAATGCTGCTGAATTGTTAGCACTTGGTGTGAATTTATCAAGACTAATTTTAACTGGGCGCCCTGAGTTATTAACGAGGTTGTAAGTTGGTGATTTGATGATAGGATCAGTCGTTTTATTGTAGAAGATAGCTTCTGTTGGTAATGTAACATTAATCCAATCTTTGTCGCCTTCAGGAATTTTAGCGTCTGGTTTTGTATTGTCAGCACCAAGTGTCCCAGCAACCGCGATATCTGCATCTGTGTTTGCAACGATATTTTGGTCAGCTGAAACAGCTTGAGCACCAGCAAATACTGCAGTTGAAACAAGTAAAGTAGATAGTAATTTTTTCATGATTTTCTCCATTATGTCTATGATATAATTATAAGTCATTCACTAACATGACTAGACCTTAGTTGACGTTAATACTAACCCCAGCAGCAACTTCGCCTTTTTTAGTTCTCGTTTTTGAATCGTAAAGACTAAAACGCGCTGTTGCTCGGTAGGTTCCCTTGGCTAATGATTTCTCTAACGCTACATCCCTCACCTCCTCTCCTGGTTCTATTGCGCCAGACGTATAAATGACATCACCAGATTTATCATCGGTAATGACGACATTAATTGGATAAGCATTTGTCTTGGGATTCTTAATACTTAATTTGCCTTGATTAGTCTGACTGTCAATCTCAGCTTTTGAACCGATAATCATATTAAATTGACTAGCATCGACTTTTTTTTGAGCCGCGTCAGCAATTTCCTTGTCAGACATTTTCTTGGCATCTTTTCCCTCGGGCAGAAAATCACCACTAATGACAGATACCTTTTCTTCTGGTTTATTCAAAAAGAAATGATAAACGCCATAGCCACACCCTATTAATAAAAGACAAAGCAATGGGATCAGAACCCTTTTAAATTTGTTTTTGTCATGATTCTCATGTGTCATCTTTAACTCCTAAATTAATTACTCAATTGATGTGACACGTCCATACTCATTTAAGCCTGATAGCGTTAGGAGTGAAGAAACAGGACCACCGTAAAATAGAACCACAGTACGTTTTTTTCCGAGGGGGGGATTGTTTTGTAAGTTCCTGACCACAACATATTACTGTGGTCCTGTCTCTTCACTCCTAACGCAAACTCATCGCATCATTAGTTTAAAAGGTTTTGCCTTAAAATTGAATACTTTCAAATTTCAAACTTAAAGTATACTCTAGCTTTCGAACATCTAGTGTCGTCGCTGAACCACCAAAGGTGAAATTTGCGATATTATTAACTGCTGACCCTCTTACGACTGGCGTGTCAGCCTTATCATACTGATCAAGACAATTTGCCAAAATCATGAGCTCATTAGACGCAGTTTGAACTAAACCTTTTTCGATTAATTTGGCACTTGATGTCGTCACTTTTTTCCCTGTCACATTGAGATTTAGAGCAAAATCAGCAGGCATTGCCGGGTTATTGCTAGCAGGTGTAAAACCATCAACGCTTACTTTAAGAGGAGCACCTGAGTTATTCTTAATCGTATAAACTGGCGCTTTTATCACCACATCGGTTGTTTTATTATAAAAAATTGTATTGGTCGGTATCGTCACATTAATCGTATCATCGAGCTCATATAAAACAGTACTTGTTAACGTATGAACTGCATTGGCACTTGCAAAATCAATTGACGTATTTTCTGCCACCGTTGACACATGATCTTGCACACTTGGCACTAATGGCGATACAAATATAATCAGACCACTCGCATCGACTGTGGCATCTGGATGATCGGAGGTGTATTTAGGCGCTTCTGGACTGTCGTTGACAGCACCATTAACAGCGTAATCACTAAATTGATTTGTAATTTTACTTCCTGACACTTGATCGACAAAGTAATCGTGCGTAATGGTTGCCATTGTCTTATAACCTAGAGGTGGAGGAACCAGATTATGCTTGACACTGTAAACGACTTCATGTGTGATAGATTTTGTCTCCGTCTGACCTTTCGAATCTCGAACTAACTCGACCAGATAATTTTGATCAACACCTGGAACATTGTCAAATTTTTCAACACTATCCGTGAAATTATTAGATTTAACGACATAGCCTTGACTGACATAGTTCGCAATATCAGTAGCTGTATCATAAGACATCAGTGCATCTGATACCCCTGTGATATTATCTGTTTTAAGGACTGTCCCCGTCGTCACATCTTTATAGACAATGGACGCCTTTTGCGGATCAGCCAGATAAGTCACCGTGTGTTTCTGTGGCACACTATCCGTTGTCGCTTTTAAGTTATGTGTTTTATCTGTCGGTTCACTCGGAATACCCAGATTTGCTTGGGCATCCGTTACCGGCGTGCCATCAATGACGGCACGATAACCTGGAATCGCATACTGACCAGCAATCGGTGTGAAATCTGTATCAGTTGTTGACATTTGTGACTCTGTTAAAATAGTGCCATCTGGCATTTTAATCGTTAAGATACGTTCTTGAACTGATGGTAATGTATAGAGCTTAGCCTCTTGTGACACACTATCTGTTGTCGAAGTCCCATTTGATGTGTCATCAACTTTAGCAGTCCAGCTCACTTTTGCGCCATCTGCACTCGTTGATACATTTGAAACATCAGGACCGACAACCGCATCTTTATCAACAATGTAATAACCTGATTGTGCATCCGTTGTCTTATTGATTATTTCATTCGTTTTAGCTTGCCACTCATCCTTACCAATATTTTGACCCGTCAACTGATTGACATGATTAACTGTCCATTGCTGCGTGTCACGTTGGTACACAACAGCGCCAATTGAAGAAGTTGACTCTCCTACATAAGTTGTCGGATTTAAACTTGGTAAGTAGGTGTAACCTGAAGGCATAGCTGGCTTATCAAAGTAATAGGGCGCATCATCATCTTCATTACCAATCCCTAACCTCCCCCCTCTCGGCATTAGAATTTTTGAATCTAATGCTAACTTATTTCCCGCATCATCTATGAAACGCACGGTTCTATTGGTTGTTAGATACGTTCCCGTCATGGAAGTTACGATAGAACGACTCGTATATTTAACATCATTTTTATTACCATTCCCAACGATACCTAGATAAACTGGTTTGTCTTTAGGAATAGAGTAGTCAACTGTTGCTGATTTAGTCTTTTTATCATAAGCACCAACACCGCCATCAGTAGTTGACGAATTATGTTTATAGGTGACAGATACAATACCGCTAGAGGCTGTATAGCTGATCGTAACATCTACTACAACATTCTCCCAACCACCATACAACCCAACAAAATCATCATCCATATATTCAGATGCGCCAAAAGCTGACCCACCCTTAGTTATTCGACTATAAGCCGTACCACTTGATAAGATTGCTACCCAGCCACCATCATTATGGAAACCTGAAAACAACATATAATGCCCTTTATAAGCACTACTCTCATCTTTTAATGAACCAGAGGACCCTGGCCAGTTACTAGTACCAGTCCCTAATTTGTTAATAATATCAGAAGAAGGTATATCTGAGATATAAAATCCAGCTGCAGGAATTCGACCATCTCTCACTGTCACACTTCCTGAAATGGAAAAATTTTTAGACGGGTCTAGTGGCTGGTTAAAGTTTGCGATAGCATTGGCAGCAGGTGCTGAGGGAATCACAAAGGTATTCCCCTCCCAGTAAGGTCTAATCCCACCTGTACTCGAAATCGTCGCATTATTAGAAAAATCACGTGCGACTGTCGCAGGTACTGTAAAATCGCTCACACTCGCATAAAAGTCGGTCGGCAGAACATTACCACGCAACAAAACCGTCGCTGATGTTGACATGGCTGAGGCAATGCCCGTAGCAGAACCATCTTGAATATAAGATAGCACTCTAGGTGTGATACCAGTTGTCTCTAAAACAGCCCCCCCTATCATTGCCACCAAAGCGGCACCTGCGTATAACCATTTTTTCCCTGACTTCCATGTTCGGTAGTTAATTTTCTTTGTATCGGATTGATAATCTTTCAAGATTGATAACCCCTTTCTATCCTCACATCGTTAAAATTTAAATAACAACTGTACTGCTTACAAATCATTATTTTAATTTAAGACTAAGATAATTTGAATATAACATATCAGTGCTCAAAGACAATACCTATATTCTCCAAAATGATTTGTATACAACTATTGTGAGATAGTCATTATTTACTCATATGCTTAGACTTATCACATCTATTCTAAGCAATCTCATTCACTGCCTTAACACCATTTAAACAAACTTACGTTATTATTGAAAGGGAATTTTGGGACAAACAGGGTGGATTTTTAGGACAATGTGTGTTTTTTTAACAAAATTCTCCAAAAAATCAACCATTCTTATTCTTTTTGACACATCGTTCAATTACATCTTTTTTCTCTTTTGCAGAACATCAACCTACCAAGTATTGCTACTGTAGTTGTTAAGATAACACCCGTTAACACAATATAAAAAAGCAGACTAGGATAATCAATTTGATTGTCCTAATCTGCTTTTCTATTTCGTTGGCTGAGGACTTTTTGTCCTAGCCTTTGCTTAATTATTCAGTTACTTCTGCAACAACTTCTTGTGTTTCAGCAACTTTTGCTAATGGTTCAAGGTTGCGGTAACGTGCCATACCAGTACCAGCTGGGATGATCTTACCGATGATAACATTTTCTTTGAGACCAAGCAATGGATCTTTCTTGCCACGAATCGCAGCATCAGTCAAGACACGCGTTGTTTCTTGGAAGGATGCAGCAGACAAGAATGAATTAGTTTCAAGTGATGCTTTCGTGATACCCATGAGGACAGGACGAGATGTCGCAGGCACACCACCATCAAAAAGAATTTGTTGGTTAGCTTGCTCGAAATCAGCGATATCCATGAGCGTACCAGGTAAGAGATCTGTATCGCCAGCATCCATGACGCGGACTTTACGAAGCATTTGACGCACCATGACTTCAACGTGCTTGTCGCCGATTTCAACCCCTTGGCTTCTATATACTTTTTGCACTTCTGCAAGTAAGTAAGTTTCAACTGAGAGTGTATCACGAACTTGTAGCAAATGTTTCGGTTGGATAGAACCTTCTGTCAACGGTGTCCCACGGTGAATGAAATCACCAACTTCAACGTGCATACGTGCTGTAAATGGCACTTCGTATGTCCGTGTATCAGTTTCACCTTTGACCGTTACTTCTTTCTTACGAGTTGCTGCTTCTTCTGTGATTTCAACGACTTCACCCGTTACTTCAGTGATGACCGCTTCCCCTTTAGGGTTACGAGCTTCAAAGATTTCTTGGATACGAGGGAGACCTTGTGTGATATCTTCAGATGATGCTACACCACCCGTGTGGAAGGTACGCATGGTTAACTGTGTACCAGGCTCACCGATTGATTGGGCAGCGATGGTTCCGACTGCTTCACCAACTTCAACTGCATCACCAGTTGCCAAGTTGACACCATAACAATGTTTACATACACCATGACGTGTTTTACATGTAAAGACTGAACGGATTGTTACTTCTTTGATACCAGCTGCAACGATTTGCGCTGCAATGGCTTCTGTAATCAACTCATCTTCACCAATGAGTTGTTCACCTGTTTCAGGATGAACAACTGTTTTACGTGTGTAACGACCATTGAGACGCTCAGCCAATGGCTCAACCATTTCTTTACCAGTCGCAATATCGCTAATCACAAGACCACGGTCAGAACCACAATCGTCTTCACGAATAATCACATCTTGGGCAACGTCAACGAGACGACGTGTCAAGTAACCTGAATCGGCTGTTTTAAGGGCCGTATCGGTCATCCCTTTACGGGCACCATGGGTAGAGAAGAACATTTCCAAAACGGACAGACCTTCCCGGAAGTTTGAGATGATTGGGAGCTCCATGATTTTACCATTCGGCGCTGCCATCAACCCACGCATACCCGCGAGCTGTGAGAAGTTGGAAATATTACCACGGGCACCTGAGTCCATCATCATCACGATTGGATTCGACATGTCTTGGGCTTCAATCAGGCGACGTTCAAGTTCTTCTTTAGCACCACGCCAAACGTCTGTTACCATTGTATAACGTTCATCATCAGTCATCGCACCACGACGGAATTTCTTCGTGATTTGCGCTACTTTATCATGCGCTTCCTCAATGATGAGATGTTTATCTGCAACAACCGGAATATCAGCAATACCAACTGTCAAACCAGCCTTAGTAGAATGGTGGTAACCAAGGTCTTTCAGACGGTCAAGCATTTCTGATGTCAAAGTCGTACGGAAACGTTTGAAGACTTCCGCAATGATATTCCCCAAATGTTTTTTCTTGAATGGTGGTACCAAATCAAGGTTTTGGATGAATTCAGTGACATTTTCACCAGGCGCCATGAAGAAACGATCGTCAGTTTGTGATGTTAAGTTTTCTTGCGTTGGTTCATTAAGATAAGGGAACTCCTCTGGCATAATCGCATTGAAAAGGATTTTACCAACAGTCGTCGCCATAATCTTATCTTTTTGGTTTTCAGTCCAAGGTTTGTTGAGTGATTTCGTTGCAATCCCAACACGTGTGTGCAAGTGAACGAAACCATTACGCCAAGCCACTTCTGCCTCATCAGCATCAGCAAAGACCATGCCTTCACCCTCACGACCAGATTCTTCCATGGTAATGTAGTAGTTACCCAAGACCATATCCTGTGACGGTGTCACGACTGGTTTACCATCTTTCGGGTTCAGGATGTGCTCAGCAGCTAGCATGAGAATACGCGCTTCTGCTTGGGCTTCTTCTGACAATGGCAAGTGAATCGCCATTTGGTCACCATCGAAATCGGCATTGTATGCCTCACACACGAGTGGGTGAAGACGAATGGCACGACCATCGATAAGGACTGGTTCAAAGGCTTGGATACCCAGACGGTGAAGTGTCGGTGCGCGGTTAAGTAGCACTGGGTGTTCTTTAATCACATCTTCAAGCACATCCCAGACATCTGGATCTTGACGTTCAACTTTACGTTTTGCAGCACGAATATTTGGCGCCATATCACGTTTGACAACTTCACTCATGACAAATGGTTTGAAGAGCTCAATCGCCATTTCACGTGGTACACCACATTGGTACATTTTAAGTGTTGGTCCTACGACGATAACGGAACGACCAGAGTAGTCAACACGTTTACCGAGCAAGTTTTGACGGAAACGTCCTTGTTTCCCTTTGAGCATGTGGCTCAGGGATTTAAGCGGACGGTTACCTGGACCCGTAATTGGACGACCACGGCGACCATTATCTACAAGCGCATCTACAGCTTCTTGGAGCATCCGTTTTTCATTTTGAACGATGATATTTGGTGCATTCAATTCCATCAAACGTTTCAAACGGTTATTCCGGTTAATCACACGACGGTACAAATCGTTCAAATCAGAGGTTGCAAAACGACCACCGTCGAGTTGAACCATCGGACGTAAATCAGGTGGAATGACTGGTAAAACATTGAGTACCATCCACTCTAATTTATTGTTTGATTTGTTGAAGGCATCCAAGACATCCAAACGACGGATAGCTTTGACACGTTTTTGACCTGTTGCAGTTTGCAACTCTTCTTTAAGTGCTGAGATTTCAACATCCAAATTCACATTTTTAAGTAAATCTTGAATGGCTTCAGCACCCATCTTAGCAACAAATGAGCCAAAACCATTTTTGAGCATTTGTTCACGATATTCGCGCTCAGTCAATAATTGTTTTTTCTCAAGTGCTGTTTCTTTAGGATCAATCACCACATAACTTGCAAAATAGATGATTTCTTCAAGTGAGCGAGGACTCATGTCCAAGGCTAATCCCATGCGTGATGGAATACCTTTGAAGTACCAAATGTGTGATGTTGGTGCTGCTAGTTCGATATGACCCATGCGCTCACGGCGAACTTTCGCACGTGTGACTTGGACGCCACAAATTTCACAGACCTGGTTTTTATAGAAAACACCTTTTAGCTTACCACAGCTACATTCCCAGTCTTTTGATGGACCGAAAATACGTTCATCAAAGAGCCCTTCACGTTCTGGTTTTTGTGTACGATAGTTAATTGTTTCAGGTTTTTTGACTTCACCAAAAGACCAAAAACGGATTTTTTGAGGAGACGCAATCCCAATTTGCATACTCTCAAATTTATTTACATCGACCATTTTTTCTCCTGTAAATTGAGGTTATCTTTATTTAATTGCGACGAATCGCAGTAATCTAGTTAAAGATAGTCTCAGCAAGATATTAGTCATCATTTAATTAAACAATAACTAAAATCTTTTGTTTTCGATTTTCTGTTCTGACACCGAGTTGAAAAGTGTTTGCACGAATGTTATTGACCAGCTTCTTCAATTGCTACTTCTTCAGCTTCAACAGCTGCAGCAACTTCTGCTTCTTTGGCTTCTAGCATTTCAACTGTTACTTCTACTTTGTCATTGTTATGTGGATCATTATCTTCATCCAATTCACGAAGTTCTAGGACATTATCATCGACGTCCAAGACTTTCATATCTAAACCGAGTGATTGTAATTCTTTTACTAAAACGCGGAATGATTCAGGTAGACCTGGTGCAGGAATTTTTTCACCTTTGACAATCGCTTCATAGGCTTTAGTACGACCAACGACATCATCAGATTTATAAGTCAAAATTTCTTGTAGAATATTAGCAGCACCATAGGCTTCCAGTGCCCAAACTTCCATCTCCCCAAAACGTTGGCCGCCAAACTGCGCTTTACCACCGAGTGGTTGTTGGGTAACGAGTGAGTAAGGTCCGACTGAACGGGCATGGAGTTTATCATCGACCATGTGGTGAAGTTTGATCATGTACATGACACCAACTGATACGCGATTATCGAAGGCTTCACCTGTCCGACCATCATAGAGAACAGTCTTAGCATCATCTGCCATACCTGCTTCTTTAACGGTGTTCCAGATATCTTCATCACGCGCCCCATCAAAGACAGGTGTTGCAATGTGAATACCAAGTGTGCGAGCAGCCATCCCAAGGTGGAGCTCCATCACTTGTCCGATATTCATCCGTGATGGTACACCGAGTGGGTTCAACATGATATCAACTGGTGTGCCATCTGGCAAGTAAGGCATATCCTCTACTGGCAAGATGCGGGATACAACCCCTTTATTACCATGACGACCGGCCATTTTATCCCCAACATGAATTTTACGTTTTTGAACGATGAATACACGAACAAGTGTATTCACACCTGTTTGTAATTCATCACCATTTTCACGACGGAAAATCTTCACATCATGGACGATACCATCGGCACCATGTGGTACACGAAGTGAGGTATCACGAACTTCACGCGCTTTTTCACCAAAGATAGCACGGAGTAAACGTTCTTCTGGTGTTGGATCTGTTTCACCTTTGGGTGTCACTTTACCAACAAGAATATCGCCTTCCTTAACTTCAGCACCAATACGGATGATACCGAACTCATCCAAATGACGCATGGCTTCTTCACCAACGTTTGGTATTTCGCGTGTAATTTCTTCTGGTCCAAGCTTTGTATCACGTGTTTCAGATTCGTATTCTTCGATAGCAATTGAAGTATAAACGTCGTCTTTAACGAGACGTTCACTCATGATAACGGCATCCTCGAAGTTATACCCTTCCCAAGTCATATAGGCAACGAGTGGGTTTTGACCGAGGGCCATTTCACCACCTTCCATAGAAGGTCCGTTACCGATGATTTCATCTTTATCAACTTTATCGCCAATTTGAACAAGTGGGCGTTGATTGTAAGATGTTCCTGAGTTTGAACGACGGTATTTTGTGACTGTATATTTGTCTAATTCACCAGTTGTCCGACGGATGCGAATTTCACCACCGTCGACAAATTCAACTGTTCCCTCATGTTTAGCTAGAATGGCAGCACCTGAATCATGTGCTGCTTGATGTTCCATACCTGTTCCGACAAATGGGGCATGCGGATCAATCAATGGCACTGCTTGACGTTGCATGTTGGCACCCATGAGGGCACGGTTGGAGTCATCGTTTTCTAAGAAAGGAATACAAGCTGTTGCGACAGCGACTACCTGTTTAGGTGAAACATCCATGAAGTCAACTTTGTCAGCCTCAACTTCAATATTGTTACCTCGTGTCCGAGCCATAACTGTCTCACCAGAGAATTTATTATCTTCTGTTAATGGTGAGTTGGCTTGGGCAACAATGTAATTATCTTCTTCATCAGCAGTCAAATAATGAATTTCATTTGTCACAGAACCATTCGCACGGTCAATACGACGGTAAGGTGACATAATAAAACCATATTCATTGATTTTACCAAATGATGATAAGTTATTGATCAACCCGATATTTGGTCCCTCTGGTGTTTCAATCGGACACATCCGGCCATAGTGCGTATAATGTACGTCACGGACTTCATAGCCAGCACGGTCACGTGTCAAACCACCAGGTCCGAGGGCTGACAAACGACGTTTGTGAGATAACTCAGACAAGGGATTATGTTGGTCCATGAACTGTGACAACTGTGAGCTACCGAAAAACTCTTTGATAGCTGCCGTTACAGGACGGATGTTGATCAAAGATTGTGGTGTCATGTTTTCATCATCAGCTGAACTCATCCGTTCACGAATGACACGTTCCATACGGCTCAAGCCAATCCGAACTTGGTTTTGGAGCAATTCTCCAACTGAACGAATACGACGGTTACCCAAATGGTCAATATCATCCACACGACCAATACCTTCGTTAAGCGCTAACCAATAGTTAACATTTGCGATAATATCAGCAGGTGTTAAGTGACGGACTTCTGGTGCGATTTGACCATTTGAAATCACGTTGATGACTTTTTCTGGATCTTTTGGTGAGTAAACTTTAACAACTTGAATATCAATTGGCTCTGTGATGACAGCATCATCTGACGGATAAAGTGTCACAGTGTTCAAACCATTATCAAGTTCAGTCTCGATGCGATCCAACACATCACGTGTCAATTCTGTGTCTTTGTCAACTAGGATTTCGCCAGTTTCACCGCTCACTAATGGCTCTGCAAGTGTGAGTCCCAAAAGACGGTTTTTAAGCGCTAATTTTTTATTGACTTTATAACGACCAACTGGTGCAAAGTCGTAACGACGTGGATCGAAGAAACGAGCTGTTAGTAAGCTACGTGAGCTGTCAGCTGTTTTAGGTTCACCAGGACGCAAACGGTCATAGATGTCTTTGAGCGCTTCTTCTGTCCGAGTGTCACCGGCATATTTATGAATGTCTTTTTCGATTGTTGCACGAGTCAATTCACTATCGCCAAGAATTTCGAAAATAGTGTCATCTGAACCGAAACCGAGAGCACGCATGATTGTCGTAAATGGTAATTTACGCGTGCGGTCGATGCGGACGTAACCGATACCTTTGGCATCAGTGTCTAACTCAAACCAAGCGCCTCGGTTAGGGATAGTTGTATGACCATATGATTCCAGACCATTTTTGTCAACTTTTGGATGGAAATAAGTACCAGGTGAGCGAACCAACTGAGAAACGATGATACGTTCAGCACCATTGATGATGAAAGTACCCATTTCTGTCATGAGTGGGAAATCGCCGAAGAACACTTCTTGTGTTTTCAACTCGCCAGATTCTTTGTCAACCAAACGGAAAGTCACAAATAATGGTGCTGAGTAGTTGGCGTCATGTGCACGCGCTTCCTCAATTGTATATTTAGGTTCTTTCATTTCATAACCGACAAATTCCAAGTCTTTTGTACCTGCAAAGTTATCGATTGGTAACATTTCTTTGAATACATCAGCCAACGACTGGTCTAAGAAACGTTGATAAGAGTCGGTTTGAATTTCGATCAAATTCGGCAAATCAAGTACTTCTTTGATTCGCGAAAAGCTGCGTCTAGTACGGTGTTTACCGTATGCTACGTCATGTCCTGCCAAGATCTTCTCCTCTAAAAAGATGTTGAGTTAGCTGCCTTGAAAGCTTGGAAATTTCTGAAATGAATGTAGACACATTAGCATCTGCCTATATTAATTCGATCATTTTCTGAACCCAAGGTGCCTAAACTCACTTCTAATACTTCCGGTTGTTTCTATTAAGATATAAAGAGACAACCTTTAAAGTGGATGGTGTGCAATGTGGTCAATTTACCGTGATAAGATGACCTCTTTTAGTTTGTCACTAAACTTTTCTGAAAAAGTTGAGAATTTTCAGAAAGATTTTTTTTGCGTTACATTTTACAGTTTTCACTGCTCAAGACGTCAAAAAAAGCAACGAAAATAAAACTTCTCGCTGCTCACAAAGCACTAGGGACAATATTTCCTAGCATTCTGCCGACAAACTCTTTAGTGTATTATAGCATGTTTTAAGATAATTTTCAAGAGATAATGCCTTATCTTAGCTATGTTCCTTCTCTCATTTCATGCGTATCAAAAACAAGAATTACCTGAAAATTGTAGACTTTTTTAAATCTTTAGGTTCTTTTAAGTTAAAACGTTTATACTTGGCCTTGTTATTACAGAAACACTCTCGGAGTGTCAAATTGAAAGGTAAGATGAATGAATTTTTTCAAAAGAGCGTGGCTGTATTTAACAGCTAAAAAAGGCAAGACGGCGATTCTAATACTCGTCTTTACAGCAATTATGGTCTTTGTTTTGACTGGCTTAACGATTCGCCAGGCTGCTAATCAAGCAACGGAGAATGCTAAAAAAGAGGTTGGTGCCTCTGTCACCTTGACCACTGACCGTGAAAAACTCATGAAAAAAGCAATGACAACTGCAAGTAGTGATGGCTCACCTGTACGAATAAAAGAAACTCCCGTCCCACTTAGCCAAGCAGAAGCTGTTTCAAAAATGTCTGATGTGAAAAATTTTTCATTTTCTACTTCAGCCAGTGCTGCTGCAAGTACAGGTATCACACCAGTCACTGGAAGTGATGACACTTCAAGTACAGACACCTCCAACCAAAAAGAAATACCAGGCAGAATTGCTAATGTTGGCGGTGAAACATCCAAAAGCACCATTGCCATAAACCCAGATTTTCGCCTGACAGGTGTCAATGATCTTTTAAGTTTACCAACATTTCAAGACGGTACCGCTAAGATAACTTCTGGTCGTGCTATTACTGAAAAAGATCAGGGGACGAACAACGTTGTCGTTGAGAGTCAACTAGCGACAGCTAATAACTTAAAAGTCGGTAGTACTTTTAAACTGAAAGACGAGGATGGAGAAGAACATGACTTAAAAGTTGTTGGCATCTATAAAACGACACAGGTTGCGGATAGTATGGCGCAAAGAATGAGAACTATGAATCCTGCCAACACAATCTACACGTATTATACTCTTGCCAATAGTTTTAAAGAAGGTGCAACAGATACCAGCGAACAAACCGTTGATAGCGCCATTTACTACTTAAAAGATCCTGCACAAATGGCAACATTTGTCACTACTGCCAGCAAAAAACTGGATACCGATACCATGACCTTATCTACCAATGATCAAGCTTATCAACAAATGCTGACACCATTGAACAATGTCGCAAGTTTTGCTACAAATGTCGTTCTACTTGTAGCTGCTGCTGGTGTGATTATTCTCAGCCTGATTGTTATTTTGAGCATTCGCGAACGCAAGTTTGAGATTGGTGTCCTAATGAGTTTGGGTGAAAACAAAGCGAAAATCATTGGTCAATTCTTTGTCGAACTATTTGTGATTATGGTTGTCAGCGTAGGTCTTGCCAGTGTTACGGGAAATTTCATAGGTAATGCTGTCGGCAATCAGCTTTTAAGTCAACAAAATACAACGCAGCAAGAACAGGCCAAAAGCACGACTGAAACACAACGAGGCCACGGTAGGTTAGGCAATATCGGCGGACCTTTTGTAGCCAATCAAGAGACTGCCAAACAAATTGACCATATGAATGTCAAAATGACTTCAAAAACCATTGGATTACTTAGTGCCTTAGCTTTAGGGATTGTTTTTATTGCTATCTTTGTCGCTTCTATCGGCATTTTACGACTGACACCTAAGACGATTTTGACGAACAATTAACAACACCCAAACCATTGGAGGAAATGCAGATGTTAGAAACAAAAAATTTAGGATTTTGGTATCAGAATCCCGCAGATATTTTATTTAAAGATGTGAATTTGAAATTTGAAGCAGGCAAGATGTACGCCATTTTAGGCAAAAGCGGGAGTGGCAAAACGACCTTTCTATCGCTGATCTCGGGTCTTGATTCAGCCAAAGAAGGTGAAATCCTCTATAACAATACAAACCTAGCCAAAATCGGCTTAACCAAGTTTAGAAAGCACAATCTTGCCATTGTCTTTCAGGCTTATAATCTCTTTACCTACATGAGTGCCTATCAAAATGTCGACAGCGCCCTTGAAATTAGCGGTGTAAAAAAGGATAACCAACGCGAATTTATCACAGAAAGTCTCAAATCAGTGGGCATTGCAGAAGATTTACAGCATAAAAAAGTCTCCCAGCTATCCGGCGGTCAGCAACAACGGGTGGCGATTGTCCGAGCAATGGTGACAGGCGCTGATATTATCGTCGCAGATGAACCTACAGGTAATCTGGACGAAGAAACAGGTCGTGAGATTATCAATTTATTTGAAAAAATTGCTCACGAACAAAAGAAAATCGTGATTTTAGTGACGCATGATCTAGATATTGCCAAGCGCAGCGATGTGACTTATGAATTGAGAGATAAAGTCTTTCACAAGCGAGTTAAGGAAGTGACTCAAGCATAATTAAAAAATATCAGGCTAGTGATTACCGGCCTGATATTTTTATAGTGATGCCAAGGATGTCAGAATTTTCTTAACAGCATCCTCTGTTCCTAATGGCAAAGCATGATAGGCATTCATTTCCAGTTTTTTAGATTCAATGAACCGTAACCGTTCTGCCATACTAGCTTTTAAGGATGCTACGTAACCCTCATGTTCAAAGTCGGGATTGAGATGCTTGATAGGCAGATAAGACAACCCCTCAAGCGGACCAAAAGGCACAAAATTACCAATACCATCAATAATCGCCTCAATCGCACCCAGCGTATGATGCGGCTTAACCTTAGCACCATTAAAATACCCAGTGTTGAGAATATAGCAATCAATCGCTCTATCCTCAAACAACTTTTTAAAGGCCGTGAAATCTTCACCCAGTGCATATGAGCGAAACGGATTAGCAAACGGTTCAATGACAATTTCATTAATATCAATATCCCCAACGATATTTTCAGCCGTTGAGCGTTTGGTCGCAAGTGTTAAACCAAAAATAGATGCCAAATTAGGGTCGCTGACCTTGACAACTGGTGGCAAACTCTCATCTTGCATAATCCAGTAAACAGCATTGATTTTCTCTTTAATATGGTCCACACGATTCGGCGTGACCAGTTTAGACTTGACTGTTCGACCGTTGCCATTTCGAATATCTTCTGTCACAATGACTTTATTGCCGACATCATCTAGCGTGACACCAACATTTTGACAGGTCAAGAAATATTTGACCATTTCACTCATCATCGGATAGTCCTGCGTTTTATCGAAGTAAGCAGGCTCCAAAGCTGTCGTCGAACCATCTTGATGATTAATAATAAAGGCATCATCATGTAAGACGGTCACTTGATATTTACTGTCATTCTTAGCCAGCGTAATCGTCGACTTCCCTGACCCCGACAAGCCAAATGCCGCCATGGTATATTTTTTACCATCACTCAGAGTGTATTGTTTCATCCCACCATGGCAGGCGATATAATTGTTGTCATGCGCCGTCGCCCAAGCCAGCGTCAAGGTTGCCTTCTTATACTCGCCAAAATACCGTAGCCCTAAAATGACAGCAACATTATGCTTAGGGTCAAAGAGTGCTAAACCATTAGGATAATCTGGATGTTGCCAGTCTGGGTCGCCAAAAATATATAAATCGCCAGTCTGATAGGGTTTAGACTCAGCATACATTTTTTGATATTCTATCGTTTCCCGCTGGAAATTAAGTAAGTAATTTAAGATGGTGTTGGCATACGCAGTAGGCAACAAGAGATGGCTTTTGAGCATAAACTCAGGATTCAGTCCGACATAAACTTCGGTGGTATAAACTTTTCTTTGACTAATCCCAAACACTGCTTCACGAACAAGGCCTGCAAAATACGCCGTATCTACGCCAGGTTGACCGATAATTTTCCTAGCCGCCGATGTTCGACCGACGACTTCCCCATCGTTGAAAACAAGGATTTTACTGTCCTCCGGAAAGCCATGAATCTCTGGCTCATGGATTGGCAAATCGGTAATAATGGTTCCTGACGTCTCTTTTGCTAAGGCATAGGCCTCAGCAACCGTCTCTATTTTCTCAACATTATTCGCATAAAAGGCCGTTTCGACCGTTGCTCTAATCGCAGAAAATAAAGGATTCTTTTTTTGAATGTCTTTGATTTTGTATTTTCCGATTGATGTCATCTGATATCCTCCTGATATCTTTCCTGAGTCATACGTTCATGATTTTATTATACGCCTTTTTACAAAATTTTCAAAAAATTTATTGAACTTTAGTTTAAACTCATAAAAAATCGTATTTCCCCTAACAAAACAGGCAAGTTATCTTGGGAGTTTAGATGGCATGTATCACTTCCCTCAATTTTGCCACACCTTTTACCGTATTTTGCAAAAAAAGCCATATAAACATAATGTTTATATGGCTTTTTGATCTTAACCTACAGACCCTTCCAT
>MTLC01000875.1_pt1 | contig 80790 bp, 56 predicted proteins | sample 1982451 | NCBI WGS metagenome assembly MTLC01 (sample SAMN05710165, study PRJNA340218) | biofilm metagenome | isolation source: sample SPH anode biofilm adapted to +100 mV | place: USA | collected 2012-02-03 | reverse complement strand
ACTCCCTCGCCGAAATAATCGTCGATCTCGTGGATCGCCTGCTTCATCAGCTTCTGTCCCGGGGTCAACCTTGTCAGATCCGGATTCATGTCTTGCTCCCCGTCGTTGTGACTTGCCTGCACGATTAAACATTCTAAATGGGGAGCCCAGAGTGTCAACAACTCCGACGCTCTCCCATCAGAGATTTAGCTTTACCAATGCGCCGCATCGGGTTACTCTGTCGCGCCAGAGAACATCACCCGGGCGTCCACGCGCCGCCCCGCAAGCGGAGCACGCCCCGCCATGAAGATCCTGTTCGTTTCCCTGTTCCTGCCGCAGCAAAACGCCTACCATGCCGGGGGACGCTACGTCAATGAGTTGCTGCGCCGGCTCTCGGAGCGGCACGAGATCCACCTCGCCACCCGGTTCGAAGAGGGGGAGGAAATATCCCTCGCCGAGCTGGCCCCCTACTGCGCCCGCATCCATCCCTTCAGCTACCCGCGCATCTCCCGCAGGGGAATTTTCGGGTCACTGCGCCTTGTGGCCAACTACCTCGCCTTCAGCCGCTTCGCCGACCGGCTCATCCGCACCGGCGACTACGACCTCGTACAGGTCGAATGGGTGGAGACCGCCCTCTTCATCCGGCGTGGAAGAACCCCTATGGTACTCGATGCCCACGACGTCATCACCAAGCCGGCACAGCGCGCCTTCGAGCGCTCCCGCGGTGCGGCAAGACTTTGGCACGCCCTGCGCTGGCGCTTGGTGTGTGGCGTGGAACGCGCCATCATGTCCCGCTTCGACCGGATCTTCACCATGTCCGAATTCGATCGGCGCTACCTGCTGGAACTCGCGCCGCGCTTGGACGTCTCTACCGTTCCCATTCCGGCCGGAATGGACGTGACCGATGTCAGCTATCCGAGGATCCCCGAGCGCCTGCTCTTCCTCGCCTCGTACCGGTACCGGCCGGTGAACGTAGAGGCTGCGCTCTGGTTCCACTCTCGCGTGCTGCCGCTCGTGCGCCGCGAGTTTCCAGGGGCGGAATTCGTCATCGCAGGCTATGGCCCTCCCGACGAGCTGTTGCGGCTGGCAGAGACCGACCCCGGCACCAAGGTCACCGGTTTCGTCGAGGATACCGATCCGGTTTACAAGAGTGCCTCGGTATTCGTCGCCCCCATACTTACCGGCGGCGGCATCATCGTTAAGATCCTCGACGCGCTGGCCGCAGGCACCCCGGTGGTCACCACCAGCATCGGCAACGAGGGGATCAACGCCTCTCCGGGAGCGCATCTGTTGGTGGCGGACACCCCTGAGGCTTTCGCCGACGCGGTGATCTCACTGCTGCAAGATGAAGAGAAAAGGGGGCGTCTGGCCCAAGGCGGCCACGACTTCGTCACCGCCAACTTCAGCATGGAGGCGATTTTGGAGCGCATCGAGTCAGCCTACGCCGAGCTGCGGAAACGGCGCCAGTCCCCTTAGCCGTATCCCGGCACACACAGCAGCGAAAGCACCCGGTCAAAGGCCCTTTGAGGTCGACGCGACGCGCACGCCCCTCCTTTCTCCCGGGGCGAGACTGCTGCCGACGCGGGAGGCCTTGATCCGGTGCCGTTGGATACGGAAAAACAGTTGCCCCGGCAAGGGGTTGCTTGCTATAGTGCCGGGGATTTTTCGCAAAGGAACACCTATGTCCGACATGGAAAACCAGATGGGACTCTTCGAGGCTGCCCCGGCGCCGGTCCCTCCCCCTGCTCCGGCCATGCAGGCAGCGCAACCCGCTCCCAAGGCGCCGGAGGATAGCCCTGCCTCAATGGTACGAGAGGCGCTCGTAAAGCCCTCCCGCCCCAGAAAGGGCGCCGTCCCCGGGCGGAAGAAGGCCCCCCTCTCGAAAGCGGCGCCAAAGGGTGTCTCGGGGCTCGTACCGGAGGGGGACGTACGGCTTACCGCCAACATCCGCCAGGACCTGCACCTGAAGCTGAAGATCGCCTCCGCCTACCGCAGAACCACCATCGGCGAGATCCTCGAGGAGCTCATCGAGAAATACGTGTGACATGGAGCGCGGCAACGCGCCTTGACATTTTTTGCAGATAACCATCCACAGAGTGCCACCTATGCAAAAAACCGCTAGAAAACCGGTATCAAGGATCAGGGCCGCGGCGTGCGCCCTGCTTTTCCTCGCTGCGCTGGCCGACACGTCCCAGGTTCTGGCGGCTGAGACCCCGCACGACTACACCCTGAACGTCTCAGCCGGCGGCCTTAAGTTCTCCGGGCAGGATGAACTGCGCCACAGCCTCGTGTACGACATCAGGTTCGGCTACGACATCGTCGGCACCAGCATTGTGGACAGCTTCGGCATCGAGGGGGGGCTCTCCTACGCCTCCTCCACCTCATCCAAGGACAACACGAAGGCGCGTGCCTACCTGATGAGGATCGACGCGATCTATCCGTTTCTCCCCCGTAAGCGCCTGGTCCCCTTTCTCGCCGTTGGCGCAGGAGGTATGGTGATCGAGCGCCCGACCGCAACCGAGGGATCACCGCTACTGGCCTGGGGCGGCGGGATGAAGTACTTCCTCACGGAGTACCTGGCCCTGAGGCTGGACGTGCGCCAGAACATCCTGTTCAACGTCGGAAGCCGCAACGACTTCCAGTACATGCTCGGCCTCAGCTTCCTCATGGACCGCGACACGAAGATCAGGCGCCTGCCGCTGCCTCCTCCCCCCCCGGCGGAGAGAAAAGGGACCGCGGCACCCGCCGTCCCGATCATCGATTTCGACAAGCCGCAGGAGCCGGGCAAGAAGGCACCCGAGAAACCGGCCGAGCCGGAAACACCGGCGCAGGTCCCGCTTCCCGCTGCGGTTATCGCGGCACCGGTCGCCGCGGTCACCGGTCTGTTGAGCCAGCCGGAGCAACCAAAGACTGCAGCGCCGCAGGAGGCGGTAGCCCCCGCTGCGAAACCGGTCGAGGCCCAGCCCCAGCCCCAGCCCCAGCCCGAGCCCGCCCCGCAGACGAAGGTGCCGGTGAAGGTCGAGCTTGCCGAGCCGTTCGCGGCGCCGCTTCCCGAAGCGTCCTCCCAGGAGATGATCGAATCCATCCTATGCCCCCTCGATCCTCCGGCGACGCAGAAGCAGAGGGTACTTAAGAAACCGTCGACGACCATCTTCTTCGACAACGGCAGTGCCGTGATAAAGCCGCAGTTCATGCCCGAGATCAACAGGATCGCCGCCTATGTAAAGAAGCACCCCGGAAGCGAGGTCCACATCGAAGGGCACACCGACCGCAACGGTATTTCAGACAAGAACGTCGACCTATCGAGAGCGCGCATGATCAGTGTAAAGCAGGCGCTCGTCAAGAAGATCGGCAGGGTGAAGGTGAAGCTTACCGAGCAGGCCTTTGGATGCCGTCTGCCGATCGAGAGCAACAGAGAGGAAAAAGGAAGGTCGAAAAACAGAAGGGCCACCATCGAGGTGACCCCGCCCTAAAAGGGGAAGCAATTGCAGATAAAAGGCGGCGCCGGGAAATTCCCGCGCCGCTTTTTTTTCGTTACTTGTTATGGCAGGTGAGGCAGAGCGCGCTGCGACGGTCGCTCATGACGAGGTGGCCGCGTTCCTGGTTGGCGGGATCATGGCAGGTGAGGCAGCCGACCTTACCGTCCACAAAGACCATCTTCGGATTGCCGAAGACCGGCTTGAAATCGCGGGGGTTGGATGCATAGGCTGCGTAATCCATACCTATCGCGTGATCCTTCGCAGTGCCCTGCATCTGCTGGCGCCGGAAGGGGTCGTTTCTTAGGTTGATGGTGACGTCGCTTGCCCTGGAGCCGTCGTGGCAACCGAGGCAGTCGAGGCTCAGAGGATCAACACCGATGGTGTTGGAAACGGGCTCGTTGTCGTCGGGGAAGAAGGAGGCCGGTTCGATGTTTTGGTACATTTCCTCGACGCTCGCCACCTTCGGGGCCGCGCCGTCCTGATACTGCGCCACCTTCTGCATGTAACGCGCCCGGAACTGCTTGTTCTGCATCTGCACGGTCAGCGCACAGGTTTCGCCGTTACCGCGGGAGGCCACACCGATGGGCTGGAAAGCCGCTGATTCGTTCACTTGGGTAATGGCAGAGCAAAGGGTCATCGCAACAGCGGCCGTCAACACGATCTTGTTTGTTCTTTTGTTAGCTCGCATGTTCCGTTACCTCCTTGGGTGTTTGTCTTACCCATTACAAGGGGGATACCGGAACATGGCATGCCGATCAAAATTTTATAAGCGCTCAAAATTATTCATTATTTCATGCACCAGTCTGACTCTGATGAATTCTGCTTTCAAAAACCTCCTGTTCAAGAGCTGCACACTTTTACCCGACCTATTTTTTCACTTCCCGCTCTCAAGCCCGTGAGGCAAGGGAATCTCCCCTATGCTCCGACCCACCCGGCAGGAGCCCGCCGCCACGCCTGCCTCAGCACGGGGAGTCTGCAACAGCAGGCGCTCCGGCCCGGGACGGGTGGCTATTCAAGTGGCTGGCAGTGCCGGTAACGGTGGGTGTGCAGCCGCCGGGGCGGTGGTGAGCAAAATCTGAACTGCCCGGTCCGTCGCCCCCCTCGCCACGAGGTCGCTGCATGGCTGGCGAGAAAATTGTCATAAAATTCTGGAAAATGATCTGCTTCAGAAGGAACGAGCGCTGTGACAGAAGCGCCGGAGATGGAGGCAGCAAAGAGCAGGCATCAGAATAATTTCGGCGGCACAATAATCTTTTAAAAATAGTGGAAATGAGGTAAAAATAGTGGGCGTGTCGCCGGTCACCCGTCACTTACGGTACATCCACCGGCCGGTCCCATTTAACCAGAGAAGGAGCATTGAATGAAGAAAACTGCTATGAGAATCGCCGTAGGCCTTGTGGCCGTGGCTGCAATGACCGGTTGCGCAGGGACCACCAAGAATGCACGCATGGCACCGGAGCCGCAGAGTGCGCCAGCAGAGGCACCGGTACCGGAACCGGTGCTGGAGGGGAAAGTAGTTGATATGGTGAACGTCGATTCCTACACCTACCTCCTCATCGAGAAGGACGGACGCAGCACGTGGTCCGCCATCCCCCTGGCCGACGTGAAGACCGGTGAGCAGATCGCCCTGGTTCCGGGGATCGACATGGTGAACTTCAAGAGCATGACGCTCGGGCGCACTTTCCCGTACATCCATTTTTCCGCCGGGGTCAAAGGTGGCAAACCCTACGCAGTGCCGCAGCAAAAGGACCATGCTGGGCAGACCGCTGGTATGCCCTCCAACCACCCTGCCCTCAACCAGGCTGCGGGTGACGCCAAGGCTGCCGGCGCGATGCCGGCAAACCACCCGCCGATGGGACAGCCCGCAGCGGAGGCCAAGCCGGCATACCAGCCGGTTCTCTCCGGGAAGGTCGTTGAGACCCTGGACTCCAACGGCTACACCTACGTCTGCCTTGAGAAGGACGGGCGCAAGACCTGGGCCGCCATTCCCGTCACCAAACTGAAGAACGGTGCCGAAATCAGCATCTTCCCCGGCAACATCATGCCGAGTTTCACCAGCAAGAGCCTTAAGCGCACCTTCGAGAACATCGTGTTCTCCAGGGGACTGGTGCTCGACGAAGACCAGTAAAGACGCAAGGCATCACGGTAGCACCAAGGAGGGGCCCATCAGGCCCCTCTTTTTTTTCGACTCCGTCAGGATCGCTGATTCCGAATTCCGCTGCCATTCCGCGCCCCCCTTGGCAAGGATCTCAGGAAATACTAGGAAGCGTCTGTGCATTAGTCTCGAAGCCGTGAGCATGGCATCACGCCCCCCCCCGAAGGTTCTTCAGGGAATTTCGGGGAAGCATGCGCGCTTAGTTTCGAAGCGGTGAGCATGGCATCACGTTCTCCCCTTTGCGAAGGGGGGACAGGGGGGATTTAGCCTCGTCATTCCAAACAAGCACCAACTGAAAAGCCCATTGCACACGCAGCGGGATCAGACGCGAGATGCCTGCAACTTGGCTGATGGGAACAAAGACAAATTACCCGTGTCCCCACTTCCATCGAAGAGCCAATAAAAAAGGACCTTCCCGGCAGGGAAGGTCCTTTTTTGTACTGCGTCAGGTCCAGGCCCGAAGGCCCGCCTCGCTAGCGTTTGACGAGGGCGAGGTTTGCGCCGGTCACTACCGCACCGTTTGCGTCCTTCAGCATGGTGTTGGCGGTGGTGAAGGCTGTAGCGGCGGGTGCGGCAACACCGGGGGCCACCAGGAACTTCACGGTGGCGATATCACCGGCCGGCATGGGCGTCGCGTCTGCCCGGTTGAAGATCACGCGCACGCTGCTCGCGGTGAGTTCGCTCCCAACGAGGGAGACGTTGGTCCCGCCGATCAGGTTGGTCAGCACGCCGGAGGCAAAGGCGCCGGTGTTGTCAGTCTCAACGCTCACGTTGGCGGGGAGCGTGATGTCGGTCTGCACGCTCTTCACGCCGGTTCCCGTAAGTACCATGGTGAGCGTCACCGTGGTGGTGCCGATGTCGGCAAGCTCGCCGGGAAGCGTCGTGGAGGTGATCCCGGTCTTGTTGTTGGTGTTAGTCACGAAGGCGTCGAGCGCATCGGTTATGCTGGTCGCCACGGTATCGGTCATGACACCGGAGGTGTTGATGCCGGCGGCAACCGTGTCAAGCGTTGTGGCGAGCTTCGTCGGGTCGTTCGCCACTTGTGAAAGCGCGGCGAGCACCAGGGTGTAGTTCTTCTGGTCCGCGGTCCCGGTGAGCGGCGCGCTGGCGTCGAGCGGCTGGGTTGCGATGATGTCGCTCACCTTGAACAGATCCGAGATCTGGGCGTTGGCGGTGTCGATGTTGGCAGCAGTGACCTTGTTGCCGGCGCCACCGGAAAGGGTGACGGCCTGCCGCGCGGCGAGCTCGGTGAGCGGCGTGACGGCGACATCAACCTTACCCGAGGTGGTGACCGCCATGGCGCGCAGCGGAGCGGTGGACGGGATGGTGGCGGTCTGGTTGGTCGCCTCATCGGTGTAGTTGCCGAACACCTCGACGATCACCGGGCCGGTGTAGCTCCCGATGTTTACGGAGTAGACACCGGTGGTGGCATCTGTGGTTGCCGTGGCGCCGAGCTGCTTCTTGTCGGCCCCGGTTGCGCTGCTGTAAGGGGCGAAGACCTTCACGGTCCCACCCTTGATGACACCGGCGGCCGCGACCCCGGTGACCGTGGTGGATTTACTTCCCCCACCGCCGCCACCGCAGGCTGCAGTGAGCATCAGAAGAGCTGCGACGAATAGTCCTTTCCAGATTTTCATAGGTTCCTCTCCTGTTAGTTATTGATGGCCTACTGCCAGCTGACGGTACCGGTGATCTTCTCGAGGATCACCAGGGCGTCGCCTGCATCCACCGCCCCGTCCGGGGCCGGCTTGCCGCTGACGAGCGGGGCTACGTCGACGTTGGTCTTCTGATCGGCGGTTGCGGTTGCGAGCCCGAGGGCGAACTTGAGCACGTTCTGAACGTCGGTGATGGTCGGAGCCGAAACGCCGTCGGTGAGGTTGCCGCTCGGGTTCTTCCTGATCACGGTGCGGGTCACCGTCGAGCTGTTGCCCGACTCGTCGGTGGCGGTTACCGTGACGGAGTAGGTCTTCACGGTCGGCAGGTCGATGGTCGCGCTGAACGAGCCGTTGGTGCCCACCACGGGCTGGGTCGGGATGTTCGTACCGTCGAGCTTAACTACGACAGCGGGGGCGGTGAGAGCATCGGTCACGGTACCGCTGAGCGTAACGCTCGACTTGGCGGTGGCGAAGGAGTCCGCCGGCGCGGTGACCGCAAGGACCGGCGCATCCGGATCGTAGGTGACGGTGATGGACTGGGTGTGCGGGCCGTTCACCGTGTCGGTAGCGGTGACCACGATGGTGTTGACCCCTTTAACGAGGGTCAGCTGATAGGTGAAACTGTTGCCGCCGTTCAGGGCGACAGTAGCGGGGGTGCCGCCGTTCAGCGCGATGGTCAGCGTGGTAGTCTGCGGCGCGCCGACCGTGCCGGTCACGTCGACGAGAGAGCTCTTGACGAAGCTGTCGGAAACCGGCGTGGTCACCGCGAGGTCGGCAGCGTTCGGGTTGTAGGTGATGCTCCTGGTTACCGAAGTCTGGCCGTTTGCATCGGTGGCGGTTACTACGACGGTGTTAGCCCCTTCCGCGAGGGTGGCCGCGGTGGAGAACGCGCCGTTCTGATCGTAGGTGATGTTCTGCGCCGCGCCGGAGTTCACCTTGACGGTGAGGCCCGAAAGCGAGGTGCCGGTCACGGTGCCGGCCACGGTGAGGGCCGGGTTCTTGGTCGTCGCGCCGTCGGCGAGCATGCCGGTCAGGGTCAGGGTCGGGCCGGTCAGGGTGATGGAAACCGACGCGCTCTTGCTGAGCGACACGTTGCCTGCGGCGTCCTTGGCCCAAGCGTAAAGGGTCTTGCTGCTGGTCCCCTGCGGCAGGCCGGTGAAGGTGTAGCTGGTCGGGGCGCTTGCGGTCCAGCCGGTCGCGTCGGCGGCCGGAGCGGTAGCACTCTCGTTGACCAGGTAGCCGGTGACGGCGAGGTTGTCGGTGGCGGTGAAGGCGGTGACGGCCACGGTAGCGCTGGTTGCGGTAGCAGGAACGGTGAAGGTGCCGACCACCGGCTTAGTGGTGTCGGGGAGGGTGATGGCGACTACGTCGCTCACACCGGCGGAGACGTTGCCTGCTGCGTCCTTCGCCCAGCCGTAAAGGGTGACGTTCGTGGTTACGCCCTGCGATATGGTGCCGGTCACGGTGTAGCTGGTGGGCGCGGTGGTGGTCCAGCCGGTCGCGGTGGAGGTCGGCTTGGTGGAGCTCTGGGTCACGAGGTAGCCGGTTACCGCCTTGTTGTCGGTCGCGGTGAAGGTGCTGACCGGGATGGCAATCGTGGTGGAGGTAGCCGGGACGGTGAAGGCGGAGACCACCGGCGCTTCCGCGTCCGGCAGGGTGATCGTGATGTTCCTCGTCAGCGGGGTGGAGATGTTGCCCGCAGCGTCCTTGGCCCAGGCGTAGAGGGTTTTGGCCCCGCCCGAGGTGAAGGTGAAGCTGGTCCATGCGCTACCGGTGGATTTCCAGGCGGTGTCGGTCAGAGCCGGGGTGCTCGAGGTCTCGGTCAGCAGGTAGCCGGTAACGCCAACGGTGTCGGTCGCGGTGAAGCCGGAGACGGCAACCTGAAGCGTGGTCGAGGTCGAGGGGATGGTTACGCCGGTGACCGTCGGAGCGGTGGTGTCGGGCAGCGTGATGGTGACCGCGGCGGTCTTGTACGCGGCGTTGCCTGCGGCGTCCTTAGCCCAGCCGTAGAGGGTGACGCTCTTGGCCACGCCGGTCGACAGGCTCGCGGTAACGTTGTACTGCGTCGGAACGGTAGTGCTCCAGCCGGTTGTGGGTACGGTGGCACTCTCGGAAACGTTGTATGCGGTGACGGCAAGGTTGTCGGTCGCGGTGATGCCGATGTTGGTAATGGTCCTGGAGGTGGAGGTGGCCGGGATGGTGAAGGCCGAAACCGTCGGGGCCGCCGTATCGGGTACGGTGATAGCGCCGTTGGTGGCCGTGGCGCTGACAGGGGCGCCAAGCGGATCGCTCACCAGGGGAGCCGTGCCGAAGGTGATCGGCAGGGTGCCGACTGCATCGGATTTCACAGGGAAGCTCAGGCTGGCCACGGTCCCGTTGGCGAGCACGGCGCCGTCAACAGAGCCATCGAGGTAAGCCAGGATGGTGATGGTCCCGGAAGCGGACACGTTCGAGGTGAATGTGATACCCGACACGGTGGCAGCCGCGCCCTTGGTTACCGTAGGCAGCGCGGAGTACTTCGTCGGGTCGAAAGCGATCTGCAACTGAAGGCCGCTCACCTGCGCTCCTCCGTTGTTGATGCTCACAGGCACAGTGGCGCTCTGGCCTGCAGTGCCCTGCACAGTGCCAATGGTCAAGGCTGCGGTAGCCGCCAGCAATGACTGCGGGCTGTATAAAGAGAACAGCGCACACAGCAGAATAAGCCATCTTTTCATCTTATAACCTCCGTTTAAGGTTTGGGGTCGGGGAGATTCCACTTGCCGAGGATAACATTGGAAAGTGCGACGATGTCGAAAATGTTGGCCCCGCCATCCGGGTTCCAGACGCCGTTCACCATGTTGATGTCACATCTTTTGTTGAAGGTGAAACCTGGCTTGTTGAAAATGATATTGACGGTGTTGACTATGTCGAAGACGTTAACATTGCCGTCCCCGTTGCAATCGCCGGCTACCCCGGCCACCATGTCGACGACGGCCCCGGTGACGGTCACCGCGTTCGCCAGGGGATCGACAGCGCCGGGAGTGGTCTGTACCGTGACTGCACCACTGGCGGTGTTGGCAACGGTGAACTTGACCAGGGCGACGACGCCATCGGTCATGAGTCCGCTGGTGCCGGCATCGGTTTTGTCCGTCATGATCCCGCCGTTGGGATAGCTCGAACTTTCGATCATGCCACCGGCGATGAGTATGCGATAGGTGCCCTCAGTGCCGACAGGGGCCAACACATTGCTATAGAGCGCCTTCTTCGCACTGTTCGCCGCTACGCCGAGAGTGCCGACCGGCGCCGAGAGGAGCGTCGTGTTGTACTTCACGTCCAGTGCGACGGCCGAAACGTTGTTCCCGTTGGTCTTCAGCACTATCGGCACCGTGACCGTTCCGCCGGCGGTGTAAAACCCATCCCCGACGTTAAGCGTCGCATCCACCGCGAATGCCGAGGTCGCACCGACCAGCAGCAAGACGGCTATCAACAGACCTTTAAGCTTCATACTCCTCTCCTTGTTGGTTACTAAGTTACCGGATGAGAATCCATCCCCCGGCGCTACTGCGCGAGGAAGCTGTTGATCACCTTCTGGACCTCCTGAAGGCTGACCGAACCGTTCTTGTCCGTATCCACAAAGTATGCCGAGGGTTGCACCCCGAGATACATATCGAGGGCCAATTTCACTTCCGAGATGGTGATCACCCCGTTCCCATCGCTGTCTCCGGGGGTTACGGCAGAGGCGTCGACGGTAACGCTGCGCGCCACGGAATCGGAGATGAGGCCGGTTGCCCCTTTGGCCCACGCATATAGGGTCTTTTCACCCACCCCGGTGAAGGTGTAGCTCGTGGGAGCCGTGCTCTTCCAGCCGGAGTCCGAAGCGGAGGGGGCGGACGCGCTCTCGGTGATCATGTAGCCTGCGACGCCGTAGGTCGGCTCGCTTGCGGTGAAAGTGATCCCGCTCACGGTAAGAGACGACGAGGTCGCAGGGACGGTGAAGGTGGTGACGGTCGGCTTGCCCGAACCGAGCACGGCATTGATGCCGGAGAGCGCCGTGGTGCCGACGGTGATGATATCGGCGGCATCCAGCGTCGCCTTGTGGTTGTAGTACTGCTTCGCGTAGCTGGAGCCCGCGTCGAAGAGGACCTTGTAGTTTCCTGTGCCTACCCCGGCAACGACGTAAGTCCCGTCCGCTGCGGTCTTGGCGCCGGGGAAGGTGTCGACCAGCAGCCCGGCTGAGGTGTAAAGGTAGACCCAGACACCGGGAACCGGTGCGCCTAGAGAGTTGGTGACTGTGCCGGTTACGTTGATTTTCTGGAGCACGGCATCGCTCGTAGCTGAGATGTAGCCGTCGGTCACGGCAACGGAGTAAGGGTAATCCAGGGTGGCGTACCCGCCGGTACCGATCACCCGCATCTTGTAGATCCCCGGGGCGATGAGCGTGAAGGTGAAAGCCCCGCCGGCGGTCGTGGTAACCGAGGGGTAGGAGGTTGCCTGGCCGCTTGCGTCCAGAAGCTGAACGGTCACACCGGTAATTCCGGAATTGGAGCTGTTCACCACCTTGCCTTCGATGGCGCCCCACCCGGTAAGTACGGCGTTCACACCGGTTTTCAACGAACCGTAGGTGTTCCCGTAGCTGTCGTAGACACTGGAGGCGTCGAGGCGGTTGCTGTACCAGACCACCCTCCCGTCCTTGGAGTACCGGATCCTGTAGCTCGCGGTGTTCAACCCGCCGATGTAGTAGCTGCCATCCGCCCTGGTGACGGAGGAGGGGATATTGGTGTAGACCGAACCGGTGGTGAGGTAAACGGTCACCGTAGCCCCTTCGATCGGGTTGCCGGAGAAGTCGGTCACCTTACCGGAGATGTTGGCGTCGATCATGACGAGACCGTCACGGTTCTCCGCGCTGTTGCCGGCCGCGTCGAAGGTTGTCACGGACCAGGGGTAGGTGAACCCGCGGGTGAGCGCGGTGCTCCCGGTGTAGGCGACGGTAAACGTCGTGGCAGGAAGGTTGGCGGAAACCCACGGAGTGTCAGTCACGCCGCTCAAGGCAACCTGGTACCCCGCCACGCCGCCAACGGGGAGAGAAGCAGGGGCCTGCCAGGTGAAGGTGGGAGCCGTGGAGCCCGCGACACCCCAATCCGGGGAGGTGATGGTGGCGAAAGAGTCGAGCACCGTGCCGACCGTGAGGTTCAGGGTCTCGGGCGGTGTCGGGGTGTCGGGGTTGTCGAAGTAGGTGATGTCGACCGTGTAGGCCTCGTTGAGCGCGGGACGCGACGCGACCGGGAAGGTCAAGCTGTAGGTGGTCCCGGCGGTGTCCTCAACGAGCGCGGTCGAGGAAACCTGCGCGCCGGAGATGTACATCTGCGCGCTCCCCTTCTGCGCTAGCGGCACCGTGACCGTCGCGGTGATGGAGTACCCCTCGGAGGTCCCCTGCTTCCAGTGGCTCGTGGTCAGCGTACCAGTTGCCACCGTCGCGAGCGCCGCCTGCGGCGCTAAAAGGAGCACGAGCGCGACTAGCGCGCCGGCGAGTGCCGTCCCTGCGGCGGATACTACGTTAAATCGCTTAAAAATGTTGAACAGCATCCTGCCTCCTCTTTGTTCACCACCCGGGCGCTTCAGCCAGGGGCGGTTCGGCCTGTCTCCCAGAGAGCCGCGTCTGGTGCGGCTCTCGACCCGGCCCTGCCGGGACAACAGATGCTGTAGCAATAAGTGCTCCCAAAGAGGAGCGGCAGAAAAAATATCGAAAGGACGAGACTTTAGCCAGATAAAACGCCAAGTTGGCTCGATGTGCCGGTTATCATTGGGGTGCGTTCCCACGCCATTCCGTCAATTGGCGGAACGGCAACGCCTTTTGCCCGCCTCCGCAACCGCGTAGCTTGCAACGGAGCCTGTCCATCGCAGCGCGCCTGCTGCGGCGAGGGACGGCCTCAAACGGGCTAAAACGGCGCCTTATAATACGCCAGCTCAAGACCCTTTGTCTAGATGAAAAAATATTAAAAACACAAAAAAGCCCTCCCCCGGGGTTCAGGGGGAGGGCTGTGATAACTAGCCGTTATTCGTCAACTATCCATTGTCAATCGTCCATCGCCTACGGTCTCACCCCGACCCAGGAAACGGCACGCGACCGGTCCTCTTCGGTGAACTTCTCCGTCGCCGGGAGGTTCTGCAGCGTCATCGCGACCGTCGCGTTCAGCTTTCCGTCGTCGGCGAGGTCGATCGAATCGTAGGTAAGCCTTTTCGCGTAGTAGCTGTTGTGGGCGTACCCACCCTTCTCCCCGTCCAAAAGCCTCAGGTTGAAGGCGGCCCCCATGAGGTCGCTGCCGCTGTAGAGCGGCGGGCTCCCCGCCACGTAGAAGGCGCGCCAGTTGCGGAAGGCCGTCGCGTCACCCTGTGCGGCCTTATCCGCCGTGGTGAAGAAGTACGGCGAGAGCGCGCCGTTGTAGTTGATCCCCTTGCGCGCAAGGACCGCGGCGAGCGCCTTAAGCGCCGAGGCGTATTCCAGTCGCTTCGCTTCAAGCTGCGCCGGGTCGTTCAGCGGGATCGGCTTCGACGTCTGGTCGTGACAGCCGCTGCAGGTCGGGGCGAAGGCGGTGATCTGCGTGATGGCCCCGGAGGAGTCCTTCTCCACCGGCGAGAAGGTGTGCTTCTGGTCGGCGGACATGTGGCAGAAGATGCATGCCCCAGGGTCGTCGCCCCCCAAAGCCCCATGGACCGCGAAAGTGCCGCTGTAGCTCTTGCTGAAGAATTCGTACCCGTTCTTGCCGTACAAAATCCCGGCCGCCGCCATGCCGTGCGGGTCGATGAAGGAAACGCTCCCCCAGAAGGTGCCCGAGCTGCCGTAGAGCTGCGCCAGTAGCCTCAGCGTGCTCCCCCCCGTCCGTCCGGCGTGACAGACGATGCAGTTGTTCGACTCCCCGGCGTCGTAAGGCATCACCATCGGGTTCAGCACCTTCGTCCCGCTCGTGCTGTAGTTGTAGTAGGCGATCACCTGCGGCACGTCCCGCCTGCTGAACGCCGGCACATAGGTGTAGGTGTCCCAGTCCACGACGTCGTAGGAAAGGAAGGGGGTCGGGGTGTGGCAGGCCGAGCAGACGATCATCTCGCGGGAGCGCTGCCCGCTCGGGTCCTCGAACGGCGCGATGTCCTTGAAGCCCGATTCCACGTATTTCACGTATCCGGTCGTCGTGTGGCACCGGACGCAGTCCGGCCCGACGGAGGTGGCCAGTGTGGCGGGGAGCGCGGTGCCGAGCGTCTTGAAGTCGTAGGAGACATAGGAGGGCGAGGTGCTGTTCCCCTTGCCCGAGCGTCCCCACTGCCGGTTCGCGCTGTAGATGTTGAAGGTGCTCACCCCTGCCTCGTCGATGGTCCTGTGACAGTTGTCGCAGCTGATGCGCGGGGTTACGTAGCGCGCCGTGGTGAAGGAGTTGAAGTGCGGCGGCGGCGCCGTGATCGTGTACGGGTTGTGGGTCAGGTGACAGCGGCCGCAGATCCCCAGGCTCTCCCAGGGATGCGGCTGTCCGTGGCAGACGCTGCAGCGGTTGAAGGTCGAGGTCGCCGTATGGTCGTAATGACAGCCGATGCAGCCGGTGTTCAGGTGCGGAGAGGCCGAGAAATCCGTCGCGATCTGCGGCGTCACCGTGCTATGGCACGGCAGGCAGGAGCTGCCCGGCTCGGGGAGATAGGGGTGCCCGAGGCTTCCGTCCGGGTTGTGGCACTTAGAGCAGCTTACCGCGGCGGTCAGATAGTGGGTGGATTGCTGGTAAGCCGCGGCGATGGCCGGATCCCGATTGGCGTGACAGGAGAGACATTCGCCGGAGTCATACCCCGCCTTGGTGAGCACGGTGATGACGGGCGAGATCGCCGTCGAGGTCGCGCCGCGTGTCGTGGTGACCGTCACCCGCACCGCGTAGTTTCCGGGAAGCGTGGCGGTAAAGCTCGTGACGGCGGTGGGGCCAGGCCCCGCGGGGCTTAGCGTCACCGCGGCCGGATCACCCGTCACCACTTCGAAGCGGTAGGAAAGGGGCGGATCGTTGCTCGTCGTGCCCGAAGCATCGAGGGTGACCGGGGTGCCGACCGCGGTACTGGTCGTTGCCGTCGACAGGCGCGCCGTAACAACCGGGATGCTCACGAAGCTTGCCTGGGCACTCACGTTGCTCGTGCCCACCGTGTAATCGTAGGTGACCGCCGAGGGTGAGCTTCCGCTCCAGACCTGGCTCCCCGCCACGGTAAGGGATGTGGCGCTGCTCCCCGAGTCTGGCGTCGCGGTGACGCGCACCACGTTGCCGGTACGCAGCCCGGTGAGCGTCGTGGTGGTGATGGTGCCGATGGTGGGGGAGATCCGCTGCAGCGACAGCACGCCGCCGGAGGACTGGTTCGCCGTCATCGAGTAGGTGGCCGAGGTGAAGTAGGCAACCAGGGTGCGCGAGGTCTTCCCCTCCTGCGGCACCGCGACATTACCCCCCGCGGAGGGAACGGAGAGGACGACGCCGTCAAGGGTGACCATGGAGACGGTGTAGCCGTCGCCCGGAGTCACGGCGACCGTGGTGTCGCCGGCCGGAATGGTGAGATAGCCTGTCCCGGTGGTGACAACCTTGTAGGGGGAACCACCGGCGATGCTCCCGGATGGACTTCCGATCCTCGCAGTCAGGGTCCACCCCAGGGCTAGCGAAGGGAGACAGGTGAGGATGAGCAACAACAGCAGCGCCTTCTTGATCATGCGAACCTCCTTGAACGACAACGATTACATTAAAAAAGGAAAGGTTGTGGTGCGTTAATTAGGCGAGAAGGCGCCGTGGGCTCATGAGACTTTAGTGTTTGTAAGAAAAAATGCAAGCGTTGTAAAGAATTTTTCGTAGGAAGATAAGAAAAAATGGAGCATTAGACATGAAATGCAGTTCAGAAATGACAACGGGACGCTGATGAAGGATGGGACCGGTGCCTCGCCCTCCCCTGCGAAGGTCCTTCAGAGAATTCCGGGGAACCATGTGTGCTTAGTTTCGAAGCGGTCAGTATGGCATCACGCCCCCCCCTTTGCGAAGGGGGGCAAGGGGGGATTTGATTTTGTCAGGAACGGGATTCCAGGTCTTGCTTTACTCTTGGATGGGTGGTCCGACAAAGGCAAATCCCCTGCCCCACACGAAAGCGCAAAAAAAAAGGAAGCCGGCTCGCACCGGCTTCCTTGGGTGTTTCTTTCGACGCGACGCCGCTACTGCGTCGTGACCTCGTACGTGATGATGCCGCCGTCGATGGCGACGAGGGTGGTAGCCACGCTGCCGGTGCCGGGAAGGGCGAAATCCTGCACATAGATGACCTGCCCGTCGGTGAGCGTCACGGTCTGTTCATCGACCGAGAAGTCCCCCTCAGCCCCGTTCAGCGAGTAGGCCCCGGCCCCCTCGACGACCTGGATGGAGTGTGTGCCGCTAACCAGATGCAGCGTGACCGGCGTGGTAACCGTGGTATCGGCCGCCCCGGTCGCATTCACGGTCTGGTCCGCCACATTGGTGGTGGAGCTGATGAAGCTCGCGCTGGTCCCGCCGATGGTGACCGTGGTGGTCGCCGTGGTGGTGGCCCCGCTGGCGGCGGTCTGCTGCACCTGCACCGTGTGGGTTCCCGCGCCGATGCTGCCGGACGAGCTCGTAAAGGCGCTGCCGTCCACCGAGTATTCCCCACCGGTCACGCTGATCGGCGCCGTGCCGCTCACCTTGACCGTCGCGGCGTTCGAGGTCTGGGTCGAGCCAGGGGTCACGTTGAACACCGCGGTCGGCGAGAATGAGAAGGCGTCGGCGCCCCCCGCCGTTGTGCTCGAGAAGGTGGCACGCTTGTCGCCGACGGTGAGCGTGGTGGTCACCGTGGTACCCGCCGTGCTAGCCGCGGTTTGCCGCACCTGTACCGTGTCGCCGTTCACCACGGTCCCGGCGGTCGAGGTGAAGGTCCCCCCGTTCACCGAGTATTCCCCGCCGCTCACGCTGATGTTGGCGTTCGAGGTGTCCATGGTAAGCGTCACCGCGTTGGAGGTCTGGGTCGAGCCGGTGGCAACCCCGTCCACGGAGCTCGGAGTGAAGGAGAATTGCTCCACCTGGGGCGGAGGCGGCAACCACTCGACGCCGCAGCCGCCGAGAACGAGCCCAAAGAGTACCGCCAAGAGATAAAATGCGCGCATTATGCTACCGCCTTTCCAAAGGTGTGTGGTGATGGAAAAGGGGGCCATTATAGCCACGGCCCCCCTCCCATGTCAAACGATAGGCTGAATCCGGCGTCAGTTTGCCGGCTGCAATGTGATCCGGCGCACCGTGTGGCTTGCGAAATCGGTGACGAAGAGCTGGCTGCCGGAGATGGCCACGCCGCGCGGGGTGCGGAAACGGGGCACGGTGCCGGAGCCGTCCGTGGTGCCGGCCGCACCCGCCTTCCCGGCAAGGGTCGCGACCATGCCGGTGGCGATCTTCACCTGCCGGATGGTGCTGTTGCTCGTGTCGCAGATGTAGATATTGGTGCCGTCGCTCAGGATCCCGTCCGGATAGTAGAACCCGGCGTCGCTCCCGATACCGTCCCCGCTCCCGGAGTACCCCGCCCTCCCCGCCAAGGTGGTCACCTGCATGGTGGCGATGACGACCTTTCTGATCGTGTGGTTGCAGGTGTCGGTGACGTAGAGGTTCGGACCGTCGCAGGTGATGCCGTAGGGGTAGAAGAAGGCCGCCCCCGGCCCGATGCCGTCGTTGGTCCCCTTGGTCTTCGTGCCGGCCAAGGTGGTGACGGCGGCGTCGGCGATGCGGATCTTCCTGATGACGTTGTTGTAGGTGTCCGCCACGTAGAGGTACGTCCCGTCCGAGGTGATGCCGCGCGGGGCGTAGAAGCGCGCATCGGCGCCGGTGCCGTCGAGGAAGCCCCTCCCCCCCATAGTGCCCGCGAAGGTGATGACCGATCCGGAGACCGGGTCGAACCTGCGGATCGCGTTGTTGCCGCTGTCCGTTATGTAGAGGTAGATGCCGTCGGTGGCGACGCCGCGCGGGGTGTTGAACCGGGCGGCGGTGCCGATGCCGTCCTCGGCGCCGATACTTCCAGCGGTGCCGGCCACGGTGCTCACCTCGCTCGTGGCGATGTCGATGCGGCGGATGGTGTGGTTGCCGCTGTCGGCCAGGTAGAGGTAGCCTCCCATGCGCACCATGCCGTAGGGCTGGTAGAAGGTCGCCCACCCGCCGAGCCCGTCGGCGGAACCCTGCCGCGAGGGACTACCCGCGAAGGTGATCACGGTACTCGAAAGCGAGATGCTGGTGCTTGCGGTGGTCGCCTGGACCGGAGGCGAAAGCGCGGACTCCGTGGAAACCGAGACGCTGTAATAATAGGTGGTCGCCGGCGAGAGCTTCGTGTCGGTGAAGGTCCCCCCCTGCCCCGCCGCTGCCGTGGTGGTCCCGATCAGGGTGCCGTTTCGGTAGATGGAGTATGTGAGTACGGCGCCGGGAACGGTGTAGTTGGAGGCCTCCCAGGTGAGGGAGACCGAATCGACGGTGGTCTGGGTTACCGTCACCCTGGTCGGCGGGTCGAGCGGCCCCGCGGGGAGGGTCGTGGCGATGACCGTGTCCGGAGAGGCGGTCTCCTTGCCGAAGGTGGAGGAGGCGGCCACCGAGTAGACGTAGGTGGTGGAGGGGTTCAGGTTGTTGTCGCTGTAGACGGTGGGTGCGGCACTTGCCGGGCCGGCCTTGATGGTCGTGCCGACCTCGGTGCCGTCGCGGTAGATCTTGTAGGCGTAGACGTCGCCTGCAGCAGGGCTCCAGGTGAGGACGACCGAGGTGGAGGTCGTCTTCGCCACCGCGAGCTCGGTCGGCGGGGTCGCAGCCTCGTTGCCGGTGACCGAAGGAGCCGAGATGGACCCGCAAGAGACGAGAAAAGACATCAACAACAACGAAAGAACGAACTTGACCAAAACAGGGCCCTCCATCTCCGACATCCCGCTCCAGCGAGCAGGCGGAGTAAAAACATAGCAACCGCCCCGGCCCCGGTTCACGCTCCGAAGAAGCGTCCACCGGCCAAGGCAAAGCATTCATATACTAAAGATTTCCTGTAAATACAACCTTTTAAAACCGGCATCTTCGCGTGCTGCTCGAAAGATGCGCGATTATGAGGGGCGCCGGCCTCCTCTGCGCCCCGTGGGGGGCGTTCAGATGTAAACCGAACCGCTACAGAATTTGCCTTTTATTGATGAGCGAAACTGTAGTAGAATCTGCCGCATCGTGGGCAGCTCGCTGCCTCAACTTCACTGTAATTGCAAAGGAGCTGGTTGTATGAAAAGAACACGCAGCATCTTCGCCACCGCAATGACCCTGGGCTTTGCCCTCGCCCTGCAGTCCGGTTGCGCCGGGACCGCGAAAGTCGCGGAAACGCCCGTCGCCACGCCCCCCGCGGCGCCTCCCCTTCAGGTCGTGGAGGCCCTTTCCGGTAAGGTCGTCGAGGCGACCAAGGGTTCCGGGTACCTTTACCTGCGGCTCGAGAAGGACGGGGTCAGCACCTGGGCCGCGATCAGCGGTGAATACGAGGCCAAGGTCGGCGAGGAGGTCACCCTCAAGCCGGGCATGGTGATGACCAACTTCAAGAGCGCCGCGCTCAACCGGACCTTTGACCGGATCATCTTCTCCGACGGGCGTGCCGATGCCCCTGCCGTGAAAAAGGAGAAGAAAGGGAAGATGACGGCGGAACCCCTGTCCAGCGACCTCTCCGGCAAGGTGGTGGAAACCATGGACGCCGGCGGCTACACCTACGTCAACCTGGAGCGCGACGGCAAAAACGTCTGGGTCGCCCTGCCGGTGACCAAGGTGAAGGTAGGCGACGAACTCGCCGCCCTGCCGGGGATGCGGATGGACAAATTCACCAGCAAGAGCCTCAACCGCACCTTCGACGTGATCTACTTCTCCTCAGGCGTCGCCGGTAACGGAGCCGCGTCCGCACCCGCGGAAAGCACCCTTCCCCCGGGTCACCCGAAGTAAAGACCATAAAGCGACGAGGGCCGCTTCTCTCCTTCCCATGCCCCTCCCCCTGGAGGGGGGAGGCTGGGAGGGGGGGAAGCCGGCCCAGCGAACCTATCCCTTCTCCGCCTTTTTCTTTTCCTTTTGCTCCCCGCTAAGATCCTCGATCCTCTTTTTCAGAAGCGCCATCTCCTGGGCGAGGTTGTGGTTACTCTCCGAGAGCCTGGAGAGGGTCACCGACTGCCCGATCACCACCATAAGCAGAAACAAGACGCCGACAAGGAACAAAAGCGAGGGGGGATAGTAGATCCCGACCGAGAGTGCCGCGACCTCGAGCACCCGCCTGGACGCGGTCAAAAGCACCACGAAGACCGAGGTGCAAAGCCAGAGGATGGCGTATTTTTCCCGCAGGCGGCGCTGGCGCACCAGCCACAGGACGAAGAAGAAGATGCCGATGCTGATGGAAAGTGAAGCGAGTTTCGTCAGGTCCACGTATTAAGGTTCCTCGATCAGTTCCTTGCCGCGCATGGCGTCGATCACCATGGCGAGACTCACCTTGATCATGTAATAGGCCGACTTCAACCTGGTGATCGAGGAGTGTCCCGAAAGCCGCCCGCGCATCAGCACGGGGACCTCCATCACCTTGAGGCCGTTTCTGGCTGCGGTGATGATGCACTCGACCTCAGGGTAGTCGTCGGTATAGAAGCGGGAAAAAAGGGCGAGGGTTCTCCTGCCGTAGCAGCGAAAGCCCGAGGTCGGGTCCTCGATCGCCTTGCCGGCGAGAAAGCGGATGAGACAGTGGAAGATGCGTGAGCCTATGAAGCGGGTGATTCCCATCTTGTAGCCGCCGGGCAGGGTGCGCGAGCCGATGACCAGGTCCGCCTCCCCCCTTTGCACCGGCTCCACGATCTTCCAGATCTGGTCGCCGCGGTGCTGCCCGTCGCCGTCGAACTGGATCGCCGCGTCGTAGCCGTTTTGGAAGGCGTACTTTATGCCGGTCTGCACCGTGCCGCCGATCCCCAAGTTAAAGGGGTGCGAAACCACCAGTGCCCCCATGCTTTTGGCGATGGCGGCGGTGGCGTCGGTCGACCCGTCGTTGACGACGAGGATATCTCCGCCAAATGACTTGAGGTCTTCGATCACGGCCTGAATGTTGCCGGCCTCGTTGTACGCTGGAATTATAGCCAGAATCTTCATGTTCCCTCACAGAGGCCACGTCATATGACGTAGCGAATAGCCGCAAAACATGTTGACTGGTAGTGAATACAAAATTCGGACCAATTTTCCCCTTGCAAAGGCGCCCGATCTTAATATAAATAACACCCCGCAAGCAATTAAAAAAAACACAGACAAACACCTACAGAAGTTTCAGCCGGACAGTAAATGTCACAGTACGGCACTGGGCGTCACATCCCCCCCTTTGCGAAGGGGGGACAGGGGGGATTTGCCTGGAGGTTGAGGGACTGCTCAACAACCAATTTAACAGGGATGAAGGGGATGAAAGGGATAAAGGCTTAAACCTTCAAACATTTAAGGGTTTCAAAACCGAAAGTCTATTGCCTTTGTTGTTATCCCCTTTATCCCATTCATCCCTGTTTGCTTATGTTTTGTCGCTAAGAACGCTTTATGTGGGATTTTAGACAGAGGTAAGAGTGCGCGTATCGATCATCATCGTGAACTGGAACGGCCTGGTCCATCTACCGGAGTGCCTTGACAGCCTGGCAGCCCAAAGCTTCAAGGATTTCGAGGTGATCGTGGTGGACAACGGCTCGAGCGACGGCTCGGTTGCCTACCTGGAGGGGCGACCCGAGGTGCGCCTGGTTGCGCTCAAGGAAAACAGGGGCTTCGCCGACGGCAACAACGCCGCCCTCCCCTTTGCACGCGGCACGTACCTCGTCACCCTGAACAACGACACGAAGGCCGAGCCGGACTGGCTCGAAAAGCTGGTGTCGGTAGCCGAAGCGCATCCTGACGCCGGCATGGTCGGCTGCCGGATCCTGAGTTACCAGGAACCGGAACGGGTCGATAGCCTGGGAATGGCGGTCTGCCTGGACGGCATGTCGCGCGGCAACAGCAGGGGGAGGCGCTACGCCGAAGTCGCTCCTGCTGCGGCCCCGGAGATCCTTTTCCCCTCCGCCTGCGTGGCGCTCTACCGCCGCGCCATGATTGACGAAATAGGCTTTTTCGACGGCGACTTCTTCGCCTACTGCGAGGACACCGACCTGGGGCTTAGGGGTAGAGTTGCCGGTTGGCGCGCCGTGCTGGCACGGGATGCCGTCGTCTACCACAAATACTCCATGACAGGAGGTGCGCTCTCCCCTTTCAAGCTCTACCTGGTCGAGCGCAATCATTTTTACGCAGCGTTAAAAAATCTTCCTTTCCCGCTCCTTTTGCTCCTCCCGGTGACCACCCTGATGCGTTATTTCACGCAGGCACGGGTCGTCGTTGGGGCAAAAGGAACAGGCGGAGAGTTTCTGACCAGCGGGAGCAAGAAGGAGTGCGTCCTCGCCGTAGCGAGGGGGGCGCGCGACGCGCTGGCCGCCCTTCCGAAGCTGTTAGCGAAGCGAGCCCAAGTGATGCGGCACCGGAAGATTGGGACGATGGAGATGCTGCGCTTATTGCGGCGTTACCGGCTCACCTTCCACGAGCTCCTCGACGCCGGGGAATAATAGACAAGGGGACTGTAGACAAGGGGACTGGCACCGAAGGAGCCAGTCCCCTTTTGTCGTCTTACGCCCACCATTTTGAGAAGCTTCTTCCTAGAACACAGGGTAACCAACAGTAACAGCATCCACAAAGCACCGCACGCGCCCCAGCGTCCCCCCCTTTGCGAAGGAGGAGCCTGCCCCCCGTAGCTTTATGCGAAGGAGGAGCCTGCCCCCCGAAGCTTTATGCGAAGGGAGGAGCCTGCCCCCCGTAGCTTTATGCGAAGGGGGGCCTATATCTTTAGTTATGGGGCAAATTCACCCCTGTCTCACCCATATGTGGGTATAACACCTACAACCTCCTACCCCCTCCCCTCACCTCAACATATGAAAATCCCGAATATCGAATACTTATAAACGTTTCATATTTTGGTACCAATGTTGCTAACGTTGCCCCCGTCCAATTAACCGTTACCAAGCGATCTTCCCCAGTCCCCGCCGCCAACCACCGACCGCGTAACGGCAAGCGCCGCAAAAATCGGTTCACAACTCGCCGTCCACGAAGCTCCGCACGGACCGAAGCGCAGCACACTTGCGAAGGCAGCCTTCAAGCTACCACTTCCCGAAGGCGGCCTTAAACTCCCCCCTTTGCGAAGGGGGAGTTTAAGGCCCAGGAATCAAAACAAAATGCATTGCGAGACCCGCGGCACTGCCCGCCCGGCTCTCATTTCAGCGCTGCCGTCCACCTGCCGGCAGATTTTAATCTAAAGGAGGGTACCGTGACACTTAGAAGCGCCTATCACCTCGCAGCAGCCGTTATTCTATTACTGCTGTCGCTGCAACCGGCCCGCGCCTCCACCTGGACGGCGTCCGTGGTCGACAACACGGCGAGCGCGACCGGAAAGAACCTCTCCGTTGCGGTCGACCCGGCCGGCAAGCTCTACCTGGGCTACCTGGACACCTCGACCTCGGGAGCCCCGTATCTTAAATACGCCAACAACGTGTCGGGGAGCTGGTACACGGAGAGCCTGAAGAACATCCTCCCGAACGCCAGCGACGCCTCCACGGCGACCGTCTATACGCCCGGCGGGCCGCGCATCATGGCCTACTCGTACAACGCGGCCACGGGACGGACCATGTACCAGGCGGCCAGGAAGATCAACGGCGACGGCTGGCAGCTCCAGGACATCGCCGGGGGGATCAACCCCATGACCGGCGCTGCCGAGCCCGTGATGGGAACCATCGCCTCCGGCACCCAGACCGGCGCCGTCCAGTACATGGGCTTCACCTTCATCACCTACAACAACGGCAGTGACAACGCCCTGCCCGCCGAGCGCGGACTCTGGTACGCCAACGAGCGGGACATGCGGTGGTACCCCTTCGCCCCGGCGGGGAGCCAAAGCGACCTCGCCATCGACGGCAACGGCAACGTGCACGTGGTCTACGCCGACCCGACCGGCAAGCTCATGTACGCGAAGAACCCGACCGCTGCAGGGCTGGCAACGACACTGCAGACCCTTGCCGGGAGCGCCCTCGTCAACCCCGCCATCGCCATCGACGGCAACAACGTCATCCACGTCATCTACAGCTACGGCAGCGGCTCCAACTACAACGTCTGGTACACGAGCAAGCCAGCCGCCGACGGAGGCGCCTGGAGTACCCCGGTCAACATCGGCGCCTGCGGCAGGACCGGCGGCTCCCTGACCCTCAAGGTCGACGGCGCCAACAACGTGCACGCCGCCTGGTACAACAGCGGCACGAGTGCCCTCACCTACGCCATGAAGGGGGGCGCAAGCTCCTCCTTCGGCGCAGCCGACACCATCACCTACACCGGTGCGAGCCGCGACTACGGGCAGTACGCCGCCCTCGCCATCGATCAGTACAACCGGGTGAACATCGCCTTCTATGATGTGGCGAACACGGCCCTCGTGGTGGCGACCAAACCGGCCCCGGCCATCGACGCCGCCCCTGCGCCGCTTCTCTTCGGTTATACGGCCCAGGGCTCCGCGGTGGTGAAAAGCGTCACCGTCACCAACCGCGGCACCACGAACCTCACCCTCTCCGGCGCCCCGACCATCTCCGGGACCAACGCCTCGGAGTTCCTGGTGACGAGCAACAACGGCTGCACCGCCGGGCTCTCACTCGCCCCCGGGGCAAGCTGCAGCACCGAGGTCCGCTTCTCGCCGCTCTCCGCCGGTGACAAGAGCGCCCTCTTCAACGTCGCCTCCAACGACCCGAACTTCCCGGTCAAGCAGGTGGCGTTGAAAGGTACCACCACGCAGAGCGCGAACTACACCATCTACACCGCGGTCTACAACAGCTCCATGGTCCCCGACATCGGCGGCACCATCTCCCCCTCCGGCGCGGTGAGCGCTGCGGGCGGACTCAACAAGACCTTCACCATCACGCCGAACCCGGGCTACCTCATCGCCGGCGTCTACTTAGACGGCACCGGGCCGGACAACATGGGGACCCCGCTCGGCGCGGTCACCTCCTACACCTTCCCCGAGGTGAGTGCGAACCACAGCATCACCGCCGTCTTCTACCCGGTGGTCCCGGTCACCTCCTGGGGCGTCACCACGGTCGACAACACGGGGAGCGACACCGGCAAGTATTGCTCCATGGCGACGAACCCCGCCAACGGCAAGCTTGCCATCGGCTACCTGGACAACTCCGCGGCGACACCGGTCTTGAAACTCGCCACCAACGCCTCGGGCTCCTGGAGCGCGTCACAGACCGTGCCGATCCCCAACGTCACCAACGCGGGTACCGCAACGGTCTACACCCCAGCCGGTCCCAGGGTCATGGCCTACACCTACGATCCGGTGGCGCTCAAGCGCAAGTACGTCTCGGCGCGCAAGTGGAGCGACCTCAATCCGCTCAACTACGCGGGCGCCCCCTTCTACGTCTCGGTGGATGCCAACAACTGGCAGCTGCAGGACATAGCGGGCGGCGTCGACCCCATGGGGAACCCGCAGCCGGCCATCTCCAACACGACCACCGACACCTTCACCGGCGCCGTGCAGTTCTGCCAGGGCTCTCCCTGCAGCATGACCAACAGCAACACCTTCATCAGCTACACCGACGGCTACAACCTCTGGTACGCGAACGAGCGCGACATGTACTACCACGAGTTCGAGCCGACGGCGCCGCAGGCGGGCGCGGGCAAACAGAGCGACCTCGCCCTTGACTCGCTGGGCAACATCCACATCGTCTACTACAACCCGACCAACGGCAGCCACGGCCGCCTGATGTACGCCGAGAACCCGACCGCGCAGGAAAGCGGCTTCGTCACCTCGACGCTCACCGACACCACGGTCTCCTCGCCGGCCATCACCGTCGACAACAACGACCTGTTGCACGTGGTCTACGTCGACGCGAACAAGCGCCTGCAGTACATCAACAAGCAGGCGGCCACCGGCGGCACATGGAGCGCCCCCTACGACCTCGGTCCCGTTGGCAGCGCCGGGGCCTTCACCTCGATCAAGGCAAACGGGCTCGACATCGTCCACGTTGCCTTCTACAGCAACAACGGCGGCGGCACCGGGCAGCTCATGTACGCGCAACGCTCGCCCAACGGCGTCTGGACCACCCCGGCCGCGGTCCCCGACAGCGGCAGCACCAACTACGGCCAGTACTCGGCACTCGTCGTCGACGCGAATCACAACGTGAACATCGCCTTCTACGACGTCACCAACACGGCCCTGAAGGTCGCGACGAAGCTCCTCCCCGTCATCTCCGCCACCCCCAACCCGGCAGCCTTCGGCTCCGTCGCCATCAACGCGAGCACCACGAAGACGGTCACGGTCACCAACGCCGGGCAATACAACCTGAGTGTTGGGAGCGCGACCATCACCGGAACCGACGCGACGCAGTTCAGCATCACCGCCAACGGCTGCGCCGGGGTCTCCCTCGCACCGGCGGCAAGCTGCAGCATCACCATGAATTTCACCGCGGCAAGCGCAGGGGCGAAGAGCGCACTCCTGCACATCCCGTCCAACGACCCGTACGCCGCCGACAAGCAGGTATCCCTCTCCGGCAGCGGCGTGAGCAGCTACGTGATCCACGCGAGCGCGAGCGCAGGGGGGAGCATCACCCCTTCCGGCGACGTGAACGTTGCCGCGGGGGCGTGCCAGAACTTCACCACCACGCCGGATAACGGCTTCACCTTCGGCGACTTCCAGGTCGACGGAGCCTGGCAGAACAGCGCATCCTCCACCTTCACCCTCTGCCCGGCGAACGGCGACCACACCATCTACGCCTTCTTCAAGTCCCCCTTCCGCATCATGGGGACCCAGGAATACTACGGCTCGCTGCAGGCGGCCTACCAGGCCTCTTTCTCCGGAAGCGTGATCCAGAGCCTCGCGGTGAGCACCCTCGAGGACCTGCTGCTCGATGCGGACCGCTCCGTCACGGTAAGAGGCGGCTACGACAGCCAGTTCCAGAACCAGACCGGTTCGACGCAGCTCCACTCGCTGACGATAAACAGCGGCGAAGCCGTCCTGGAGGGGCTGGTACTGCAATAGTCCTGTGAAACTTACTTATTGAAAATTTTCGATGCTCAATTTTTAAAGGAGGCAGATCCAATGGGAAAGAAGTTCAAGAGAAGGCAGTACTACAGGAGCCTTGGCATGGCCACGCTGCTCGTGGGACTGGTTTCCGGCGCAGCAAACGCCGAGGTGAACCGACTCACCGTCAAGGACAGTTCCGGCAACACCACCTTCAACGTGACCGCAGACGGCAACGTAAGCGCCACCTCCTACGCGGGCGACGGTTCCAACCTCACCAACACGCTGCACCAGCAGGGTGACTGGAGCGCGACGCCGGGCTACGCGAAGGACTCCGTGGTGCAATACAACGGCAGTTCCTACGTGGCACTTCGCGCCAACATCAACGCGGTCCCCGACCAGTCGCCTCTCGACTGGAAACTCGTGGCCGCCAAGGGTGAAACCGGCGCCACCGGTCCCCAAGGACCGCAAGGCATCCAAGGCATCCAAGGGATCCAGGGCATCCAGGGCGAGGTAGGTCCGCAGGGTCCCAAAGGCGACCAGGGCATCCAGGGCCTCAAGGGGGACACCGGTGCCCAGGGTATCCAGGGTATTCAAGGCGAGATCGGTCCGCAGGGGCCGAAGGGTGACCAAGGCATCCAGGGTCCGATCGGCCTGACAGGCCCGCAGGGTCCCAAAGGGGACCAGGGCATCCAGGGCATCAAGGGGGACACCGGTGCAACCGGTCCGCAAGGCGAGCAGGGGATCCAGGGCCCCATCGGTCCGGTAGGCCCCGTTGGTCCCATGGGCGCGACAGGCCCGCAGGGTCCGCAAGGGGCGGAAGGCGCCCCCGGTCCCAGAGGGATGATCTGGCAGGGCGAGTGGACCGCGCGCGATTACAACGCGACCGAGGCGGTGCAATACCAGGGCAGCACCTATGTAGCCGCCAGTGCGGCAACAGCAAACGATGTCCCCGGAACCAGCACCACCACTTGGCTGCTCGTGGCAGCTAAGGGCCTCGACGGCGCGGCAGGCGCAACCGGTCCCGCAGGTGCGGACGGTGCGGCAGGGGCCACCGGTCCGCAGGGTCCCAAAGGTGACACCGGCGCACAGGGTCCGCAGGGTATCCAGGGTCTTCAAGGCGACAAAGGGGACCAGGGCATCCAGGGCCTCCAAGGTCCTCAGGGCCTCAAAGGCGACAAAGGGGACCAGGGCATCCAAGGTATCCAGGGTCCGCAGGGCGACAAAGGCGACCAGGGCATCCAAGGGCCGCAAGGCCTCAAAGGCGACAAGGGTGACCAAGGCGTACAGGGTATCCAGGGACCGAAGGGAGACATCGGCCCGATCGGCCCTGAAGGTCAGCAGGGTATCCAAGGCGTAGCGGGCCCCGCGGGTCCCACCGGTCCGCAAGGGCCGAAAGGCGACACCGGCGCGACCGGTCCTGAAGGTCAGCAGGGTATCCAGGGTGTTGCCGGTCCCGTCGGCCCCACCGGTCCGCAGGGTCCTAAAGGCGACACCGGCCTTACCGGTCCGGCAGGTCCTGAAGGTCCGCAGGGTCCCCAGGGTGTGGCAGGCTCGATGGGTCCCGTAGGTCCGCAGGGCGAGCAAGGCCCGCAGGGTCCCGCGGGACAGGGGATGACCTGGAAAGGCGAGTGGATTGCCGGCGACTATGTCAAGACAGACGCAGTACAGTACAACGGCAGCACCTACATCGCCGTAGCAACCGCCACCGTCAACGACGTCCCCGGTCCGCAAAGCGCCGTGTGGCAGCTCGTAGCGTCGAAAGGCCTCGACGGTGCAGCAGGAGCGACCGGCGCGCAAGGCGAGCCCGGCCAGACCGGCCCCATCGGTCTTACCGGTCCGGCAGGCCCGCAGGGTCCCAAAGGTGACACCGGCGCCACTGGTCCTGCTGGTCCGCAAGGTGAGCAGGGTATCCAGGGTGTAGCAGGTCCCGCAGGCCAGACCGGCCCAATCGGCCCGCAAGGCCCCAAAGGCGACACCGGCCTTACCGGTGCTACTGGTCCGCAAGGTGAGCAAGGTATCCAAGGCGTAGCAGGCCCCGCTGGTCCGACCGGTCCGCAAGGACCGAAGGGCGACACCGGCCTCACCGGCCCGGCAGGCCCCGAAGGCCCGCAAGGTCCGCAGGGTGTGGCAGGCTCGATGGGTCCCGTAGGTCCGCAGGGCGAGCAAGGTCCGCAGGGTCCCGCGGGCCAGGGGATGACCTGGAAAGGCGAGTGGGTAGCCGGAGACTATGTCAAGACGGACGCCGTGCAGTACCAGGGAAGCACCTACCTCGCCGTGGCGGCGGCAACCGTTAACGACGTCCCCGGCCCGGTAAGCACGGTATGGCAAGTCGTAGCGGCAAAAGGCCTCGACGGCGCGACCGGCCCGCAAGGTCCGGCAGGTGCAGACGGTGCAGCAGGCGCCACCGGTCCGCAGGGGCCGAAAGGCGACACCGGGGCCCAAGGTCCGCAGGGTATCCAGGGTCCCCAGGGCGAGATCGGCCCGCAGGGCCTCAAGGGCGACCAGGGCATCCAGGGTCCCAAAGGCGATATCGGTCCCGAAGGTCCGCAGGGCCTCAAAGGCGATCAAGGTCTCCAAGGCCCGAAAGGCGACACGGGCTTGACCGGTCCGGAAGGCCCGCAAGGTATCCAGGGTGTAGCAGGTCCGACAGGCCCGCAAGGTCCCAAGGGCGACACCGGCCTTACCGGCCCCGCGGGTCCGCAAGGCGAGCAAGGTATTCAAGGCGTAGCAGGTCCTGCAGGTTCGACCGGTCCGCAGGGTCCCAAAGGTGACACCGGTCTTACCGGCCCCGCAGGTCCGCAGGGCGAGCAGGGTATCCAAGGCGTAGCAGGCCCCGTAGGTCCGACCGGTCCGCAGGGTCCGCAAGGGATCCAGGGCCTTCAAGGTGAAGCCGGTCCGCAAGGGCAAAAAGGCATGAGCTGGAAAGGAGAGTGGGTCGCCGGAGACTACAAGGCCGACGATAGCGTCCAGTACGAAGGCAGCAGCTACATCGCCGCAGCAGCAGCGACTGTAAACGACGTCCCCGGTACCAGCCCGGCTTGGCAGCTGGTGGCTGCAAAAGGAAATGCAGGTGCGCAAGGTCTTCCCGGCGCAGACGGTGCGACCGGTCCCGCAGGCCCGGCAGGTCCGGCAGGTCCGCAAGGCCCCAAAGGGGACACCGGCGCCACCGGTCCTCAAGGGCCGCAAGGCTTGAAAGGCGACACCGGTGCAACAGGCGCTACAGGTCCGCAAGGCCCCCAAGGCCCCGCCGGCTCACCTGACACACAAGCACAAATAATAGAAAAAATAGCAACAGCAACAACAGGGGCTGTTCTAACAATGAAACAGGCCGAAACAGAATCTGCGTCAGCGTTCAAACTGGCGGTTACAAGTTCAACAGGTCTGCCTAAGTTTGGGATAAGTGCAGACGGGACACTACTGATAAACACGTCAACGTTAGACTCAAGTGGCTCTAAACTTAATGTTGTCAACGAAAACAACAACAGCACTTTCGCTTTTGATTCATATGCAAACTACTATAGTTTTGGTGGGGGGGGGCTGTTCCGGTTTTCAAGAGGGTCCCACGCAGTAAAAGCGCCAGTCCAAAACGGAGATAGGCTCGGTTACTTCCTTTTCAGCGGCTATGACGGTTCAAGCTTTGTGAATTCCACGGGGGTAAGCAGCAAAGTAGATGGGCCAGTCTCTGCGGGTGTTGTCCCCGCGAAAATAGCATTCGAAACAGGAAACCCGCGCGTTGAGCGGTTGGTAATAAATTCGTCTGGCAATATTGGCTTAGGAACAAGCGCCCCTACACAACGGCTTGAAGTTAGCGGTGGCGTAAGAATTAACCCCGCGACAACTAAACCTACCTGTGACTCTACTAGCCGTGGGACGTTCTGGTTCACCCAAGGTACGGTCGGAGCAAAAGACCAGGTGGAAGTTTGTGCAAAGGATGCGGCGAACCAATACGATTGGAGACCACTCTATTAACAAAAAGGTCTTAATACACAGGCAATTTTGAAAAAGGGGGGGGCACCTGCACAGAGGTGCCCCCCTTTCGCTAAAGAAAAGAACTGTTTGCACCGCAAACGTCTTCAGGTAGGACGAATACGGAAGCCAACTAAGCTGATTTGAGGCAATGGGAAAGCAAACGCAGAGTGCGTTGAGAACGCGTGAAGGGCAAACAGCCAAAGAGCCAACGGTTCCCTATAGAAATGGTTAGAAAAATGATGTATGGTAGCGCCTGAAATACTGCAATAACAAAAGGAACCCCAATGCAACACCTCAGGCAATTTTTAATTTTCATTAAAGAACTGTTTAGAAATCGCCATTTGATAGCAGAGTTAACAAAAGCAGACTTCAGGCAAAAATACCTCGGCTCTTATTTGGGCATATTTTGGGCATTTGTTCATCCCACCATATATATTCTGATCTTGTGGTTCGTATTTCAAGTTGGTTTTAAATCAAAACCTATTGAAGATTTCCCATTTATCCTCTGGATGTTAACAGCTATCACACCTTGGTTGTTTTTCAGTGAGTGCCTGCAGAATACTACCAACTGCATAATTGAAAACTCTTTTTTAGTCAAAAAGATGGCCTTTAGCATAGGGGTTTTACCAATAATAAAAATTCTCAGTGCGTTAATAATTCATATTTTCTTTGTGCTTGCAATATTTGTCATTTTTTTAATATACGGCTACACCCCTTCACTCTATAACCTGCAGGTCATATATTATATTTTTGCCACGGTTGTGCTAATCCTAGGCCTGTCATGGCTAACGTCCTCACTGATACTTTTTTTAAAGGATGTTGGGCAACTTATAATGATGTTGCTTCAGTTTGGCTTTTGGATGACTCCGATATTTTGGTCTGCGAAAAACCTGCCTCAGAAATATTTATCCATAATCAAATTAAATCCTATGTATTACATAATAGAAGGCTACCGCCAAAGTTTTATATACAAAACATTTTTTTGGGAAACTGATCTTCCCTATACAATCTACTTCTGGTGTTTCACTCTCTTTTTCTTTTTTGCTGGAGGGGTTATCTTCAGACGCCTCCGCCCCCACTTTGCGGACGTCTTATAGAACCCCTTACCCAAACCTAATAGGTAGGCAGCAATATGTCAGAGATTTCAATAAAAGTCGAAAATTTATCGAAAGTTTACAAGCTCTACGACACTCCCCAAGACAGGTTAAAAGAAGCAATAAGTCCTATCCGAAAAAAATATCATAACGATTTTTACGCATTACAAGATATAAACTTTGAGATCTTGAAAGGTGAAACTGTTGGCATCATAGGCAGAAACGGATCCGGCAAATCAACCCTTCTCAAAATAATCACCGGAGTTCTTACCCCAACAACTGGATCAGCCTATGTGAACGGCCGGATATCTGCCCTTTTAGAGTTAGGTACAGGATTTAATCCAGAACTCACGGGCATAGATAATGTTTACTTTAACGGCATGTTGATGGGGTTCTCAAAAGAGGAGATGAATTCACGGCTTGACAGCATTTTGTCTTTTGCTGACATCGGGGATTTCATACATCAGCCGGTTAAAACTTATTCGAGCGGAATGTTTGTAAGACTTGCATTCGCTGTCCAAGCTCTCGTAAATCCTGAAATATTGATTGTAGATGAAGCACTTGCCGTGGGTGATTCTCTATTTCAAAAACGTTGTTACCAGAAGATGGAAGAACTAATATCTAATGGCACTACCCTTTTATTCGTGTCACACGATCAAGAAAGCATTAGAACTTTGACGTCTCGTGCAATATTGTTAAATAATGGCAAACAACATATGACTGGTACTTCATCAGAAGTAATGCTCGAGTACAGACGACTCTTGCATAAATACGAATCAGGGTACTTGCGGGCGAAAACCGCTGAGGTTAAGCAATCACCTGCGAAGGAATCACCACAATCGCACGCTAGACGCTCGGACCTTTTGTCTTTTGGTGATGGTGATGCAGAAGTCTTGGAAGTGAAAGTTCTTAACATACACGACCAGGAAGATACGGTATTTTATCCTGGTGATCTGATACGGATTCGACTTACCTCCCGAATCAATAAAAGTATGAGTGGGCTAAACGTAGGCATTAGGATACGCAACAAAGAAGGTATAAAGCTATATTCGTGGGGCACACTAAACCAAGATCAGGCAATATGGGCAGGAATTACTGATGGTGATGTCTTTTGGGAAAAACAATTTGAAGCAGGCGAAGTTGTAACTGTGACAATGGAATGTAGTTGCTTGCTCGGCCAAAATCTGTACGAAGTACAGGCTCACATCTCGGAAGAGACTGACAAATATTATGGAGCTCAAAGAATGCTTCATTGGCAAGATGAAGCCGCTTTCTTCCGCGTAGCCATCACACGTGACTATCAATTTGGCGGTGTAAGCGATCTTAAAATGAAAGCTTTATTTTAATATGGGCAAAACAAAATACAGAGTCATAACCTGCCAGGGCACAATACAACTGGTCTCAGCAATTTGTGCAGTGCTCCTGCGCGATAAGCGCCGCACGACTAACTTCAAGAACATTCTGGTCGTTTATGACCTCTATTGTCCACAGTGCCAGATAGAATTTTTCTTTAAGACAATCGTTGAAATGGCGCAAACCATCATGGATTGGGAACGGGTAATTTATTTCGCGCCTGAAGATCTAAATGTAGCATTGCAATTTCAAGATGACGAAAAGAGTTTGAAAAGTTACATCCTTAGCAAGATTACAGCCCCATCAGTAGACGAAATATACCTGGGTACTGATGTTCATCCATCCAATCTAGCGATGATTAAAGCTTTTCCCGAAGCGTATAGAGTTTGTTTTGGGGATGGCCTTGGCATTTATATCCCTTCGAACTACTCCTATCTTACGAGAAACGAACCCAGTTTAGCTTCAGCACAGCAAAAATCGTTTTGGAATTGGCTCAAGCGTAAATTTAGCGAGAAGTACTCGCGAGCGTATAAGACCTTCGATGAAGGATATTTTGTTTTTCCAGACATCTATAAAAAAAGGCCTCCATTCCCATTCAAGTTAGTTCCCAAAGAACTCGTGAGAGACATTTTCTCTAAAATGGAGCCTATACTTGATAGAAACGAAGTCGATATCCTTCTAGATAAGCTCAGAGGCAAAAACGTCACAGTATTAATGACATCCAACTTCTCTGAAGCGCAAAGAATGTCCTTGGATAGTGAAATTGAAGCTTACAAAAGATTTATTTCTGACCAGCAAAATAGTTCAGACAATGTCTTGATAATCAAACCACATCCACGAGATGATCTATCAAAAATCAACAAATTAATAGAAGCACTTGATGACCTTTTTGATTATGTCCTGTGTATGAAAGACGATATCTTACCATACATACCATTCGAACTTTTTCTTCAAAAGCTTCAAGCGACTTCGCCACCACCACAAAATATTTGTGTATGCACTTTCAGCACCTCATTCATTTCCTTAAAATTACTTTTCAACGTTGAAACTAAAATAGGTTTTGGCTCTACATTAGTGTCTGAGTTCTTTTTCGCACACAGCGCCGAGGACAGAATAAAACACGAAACCGACTTAAGTGATGTATTCAGTACACTTACCTCATCGTTACTGGAAAATCAAAGATGAACAAAGTTAAAATACTATACGTTTCTCACTCCCCATTTATAAACGGGGCTGAAATGTGCCTCCTTACACTTTTGAAACACCTCGACAGGACAGCCTTCGATCCTGTAGTGGTTTTCCCTAGTGATGGCCCCCTAGTTAATGAAATCAAGGACCTGCAGATCAAGACCTTTATTGTGTCACTAGAACGGTGGATCAGGTATTCGTTTGACAATACCTTGAAAGAGTCTTGTTTGAATGACCGAGTCGAAGCGATAGCAAGTATCATACGAAGTGAAAATATACAGCTAGTCCACACAAACACCTCAGTTGTTATAGAAGGTGCGATTGCTGCAAGCTTAGTCGGGGTCCCGCATATCTGGCATGTGCACGAAACGCTGGTTGGGCACCCAGAGCTGATCCCAATGTACCCGTTACCCTTAATTTTCAATGCAATGTCATTTCTTTCAGACTACATTGTTTCAGTTGCTGCATCGGCTCAAAGACAATTTGAAGGAATCATCAGCAGCGATAAACTTATCACAATCCATAATGGAATATCTCCGCGCATATTCCCTAAAGATTTAGAGGTAGATAAGCGCAAAGATCTCCATCTTTCAGAAAACTTAATTATTATTACAGTTGGGGAACTTACAGAACGAAAAGGGTATCCAGCCTGGCTACAAGTTGCCTCAGCAGTTACGAGGAAGAATCAAAATGTGCAGTTCTTGTGGGTCGGCCATGCGTCTGAATCTTCTATCTCTGATTTTAACCGAATAGTAACCGAACTGCATCTTGAGAACACAGTCAAGCATCTTGGTTTCCGGCGTGATGCGCAAGATCTTATTAAATCTGCTGACATTTACCTTTCCACCTCTATCAACGAAGCTTTCCCGATGGTTATCCTTGAGGCGATGGCAGCTGGGAAAGCTGTAATATCAACTGATTGTGGAGGTTCAAAGGAAGGAATCATAGATGGAGTTACCGGTTTTATAGCTGATGTCAACGATGTTGAAAACCTGTCTGAAGCTATTCTCAGACTGGCCAGCGATAAGGACATGCTCACCAAGTTAGGAGAAGCTGCTGCTGATCATTTCTTGAACAACTTTACGGCTGAGATCTACGCTCAAAAGTTTTGCAAACTGTATAAAGAAGTATTAGCTGCCGACCACAGCGCAAGAAAAAATACGACTTTCCACCACCTAATCAGCCAGCTTGTAGTTATGCACCAATCGCACTCGAACAATTTAATGCAACTCAAAGAATCTTTTGAACGAATTGAACGACTTCAGGTTGAAGTAGCGCATCATTCAAACATTACGGTGCAGCTATCGAATCAAATAAATGCGATGAAAGCCACCATTACGCAAAAAACACATGAAGTGGCCTTTTTACAAAAGAAATTGCAAGAAAAAGAAAATACAATAGTCAATCAAAGCCTAGCAATAACAAACTTGCACAATTCAGCAAGTTGGAAAATCACTGCTCCCCTCAGAAAGATTTACGATTTCTTGAATATTGGCCCCACGTTAAATGGTACTAGCACCTGTTCTAAATACTCAACCGACACCCAACCTTTAGGACCCGTTCTCAATGGGCTCGAGACGTATCCTACGACTATTCCCCCAAAAGAAATTCTTGAGTTTCCAATCAGCGTTAGCCCTACAGTCAGCATCATTATCCCAGTATACGATCAATTTGAATACACTTTTTCCTGTTTGACTTCTATTTTAAAAAATACATCAGAATCAGAATATGAGATAATCATTGCTGATGACTGTTCCAACGATGAAACAAAAGATATCCTTAATTATGTTTGCAATATAACGCACATCAGAAATAATACGAACCTTGGTTTTTTGCTTAACTGTAATAATGCGGCCGTAAAAGCAAGGGGCAAGTATATCCTTTTCCTAAACAATGATACAAATGTCCAAAAGGATTGGTTGATAGCCCTTACAGAAATTCTCGACAAGAATCCTGGCATTGGCATGACGGGCTCAAAGCTCGTTTATCCAGATGGCCGGTTACAAGAAGCAGGTGGCATCATATGGAACGATGCCAACGGGCAGAATTATGGCAGGCTCGATGACCGTACAAAGCCCGAGTATAACTACCTAAAAGAGGTAGATTACATCTCCGGCGCCAGCATCATGGTAAGGAAGGAATTGTGGGATCGTCTTCATGGTTTTGACGAGCGTTTTGCTCCAGCATACTACGAGGACACCGACCTCGCCTTTTCAATCAGAAAACTCGGCTATAAGGTTGTTTATCAACCTAAATCCGTCGTTGTGCACTTCGAGGGAATTTCACACGGCACCGACTTGGGCAGCGGAATCAAAAGCTACCAGGTGCGCAACAAGAATTTCTTTTTAGAAAAATGGCGTGAGGTCCTTGAATCCAAGCACTTCCCCATGGACACTGATCTCTTTCTTGCTCGCGATAGAAGTAGGAACAAGAAAACTATCCTCTTCATCGACTACCAAGTCCCGCTTTTCGACCAATTTGCCGGTTCCCGTACAAATTACATGTACCTTCGCATGCTCTTGCATATGGGATTCAACGTGAAGTTCATCGGCGCCGATTTCTACCATATTGAGCCATATTCAACAGCCCTTAATGACCTTGGCATTGAGACTCTAGATGGTGACTGGTACAGAGAGAATTGGAAACAGTGGATATTGCAAAATGCTCAATATCTTGACTACGTGCTATTAAACAAGCCTGATCCAGCCAACATGTTTTTAGATTTCATCAAGGAAAATACAGATGCTAAAATTATTTATCAGGTTCACGATTTACACTACCTGCGTTTAGAGCGAAAGTATGAGGTTGAAGGGGATAAAAAGGTCCTCTCCGAGGCCAAGAAATACAAAGACATCGAATCCGACATCTTTTCGAAAGCCGATATGGTCTTCACCTTTAGTACCGAAGAAAATTCAATAATCAGCAAATCCTTCCCAGAGGTAAATGTCAAGACAGTGCCCCTGTATTTTTACGAAGACTTCCCGCCTGTTTCTTATGAATTCGAGAACAGAAGCTCTGTTTTGTTCGTAGGCGGTTTTGCGCACGCTCCCAATATCGATGCGGTATCTTGGTTCTGCAAGGAGATCCTGCCGCTTGTGCATCCGGCTGTTCCCAACCTTACCTTTAAGGTCATCGGCTCCAATCCTCCTCCGGAAATCCGTTGTCTAGCATCCAACCGCATCCAGATACTAGGTTTTGTCACAGATGAACAGTTAAAGCAGCATTATCAAGCCAGCAGACTCGTGGTGATCCCTCTTCGCTTCGGTGCCGGTGTAAAAGGCAAGACTCTAGAAGCGATGTATTACGGATTGCCCATCGTCTCCACCAGTATCGGGATCGAAGGGATCCCAGACATAAGCAACGTCATTTCCCCTACCGACGATGCAGAGGCTTTCGCAAAGCGGATTATTGATTTGTACCAGTTCCCCAAAATCCTTGAAGATGCCAGCCGTAACAACAGGGACTTTATTCGTAGTCGCTACAACTTCATGTCGGCCCAAAAATGCATAGAGGGAATTTTTACTGAATTAGGAATGAATGAATAATGGACAATTTCGATCTCAGAACTATTGCAATGTATCTCCCTCAATTTCATCAAATCCCTGAAAATGATCAGTGGTGGGGTGAGGGCTTCACAGAATGGACGAACGTAAAAAAATCAAAGCCCCGCTTTGAAGGTCACTACCAACCCCACGTCCCTTCGGATCTTGGATATTATGACCTTCGTGACCCGTATGCGAGGTCGAAACAAGCTGAGCTAGCGAAGGCTTATGGCATCAGTGGCTTTTGTTATTACCACTACTGGTTCAACGGAAAAAGGTTGCTCGAACACCCATTCAACGAGGTGCTTGCCAATGGTGAACCTGATTTTCCGTTCTGTCTCTGCTGGGCCAATGAGAACTGGTCCAGGCGCTGGGACGGCTCCGAACAGCAATTGCTTATGGAGCAAAAATATAGCGACCAGGACAGCCTCGATTTCATAAACAGCCTGATTCCAGCCTTTCGAGACAAACGCTACATAAGAGTAAACCAAAAGCCGCTACTTCTTCTATATCGCACAGCGTTGCTACCAGACGCCAAGCGAACGGCGGAAATATGGCGTGAGGCAATGATAAAAGCAGGGATCGGTGAGATCTATTTGGTAAGGGTTGAGAACCGAATGGATAACCTGGACGAAGCCGAGATTGCTCCATCCGACATTGGCTTCGATGCAGCGATGGAATTTGCGCCATACTGGGGAAGCATCGGAAAGCAGATAACAAATCTCAGTGACTGCGGGCTCCCCCCCCAGCAGCTGGAAGATGATTTAAGGGTATACGATTACACCCAGTGCATGCTCAACATGCTTAGCAAGCCCAACCCGTCGTACAAACTGTTCCGAGGTGCCTTTCCATCTTGGGATAACTCCGCAAGAAGGAAAACAAGTCCCCTTCTTTTCGTAAATTCATCTCCAGAATCGTATGCTTATTGGGTATCTCAGATTGCCCGATACACGCTAGAGAGATACTGCGGAGACGAAAGGTTGATCTTCATAAATGCCTGGAATGAATGGGGCGAAGGATGTCATCTTGAGCCGGATGAAAAATACGGCCAGAAATACTTGGAAGCACACCGACTCGGCTTGAAACTAGCAAAGGACGCTTACGAGGTGTCTTTGCAAAACAGGCTAAATCCTGCGCCTTTTCCGTCCTCGGTAGAGAATTGGTTTCAACTGTTAAGCACCTTGTATAAAGATACACAAGGACTTGGCCCCCAAGAATTAAAGCAATTGGAAACGTTTATTCCCTCGCCGACGCTTGAGCCCCAGCAGCGGACTATGCAGTTGCAAAACCTGGTTGCAGAGCAAGAAAAGGAAATTCTCGCTCTGCATAATTCCGCTAGCTGGCGACTCACTGCGCCATTAAGAAAGATGTTCGACCTCCTATTCAAGTGAAAGCAACACTGTGTGGTCGTCAGCATGCTCTCAACAGAGTTGTAAGATGGCTACTGTCCCGCTACGCGGAGACGATGTAAGCAGTAGCAAGTAAACTTGCGTCATTCGAACGTTACATGACGCAGACAGGTCATTGCATGAATAAAGAACCTCATGTGTCCTTTTACGATTACAGCTTCGGCTTGATAGTCTCTATCATCGTGCCAGCGCTAATATACACAGCATTTGCACAGGCTTACTACTCGTTCTTGTCATTTGATGGCGCTATGAACATGCAAGTAGCCCATAATATCCTCGATTCAGTGGGATTCGCAACCACATACAACCACATCATCTACTTCGACCACAAAGTACAGACCGGTGCGCCGTTACTTTTACTGAACAGTCTCATATTTAAGGCTTTTGGCATCTCCAGCTTCACGGCTCAGCTTCCCAATGTATTTTATTTTTTGGGTTGCGCCTGCTTGATATATTTTTTATTGGTAAAGTTGACGAATAGATGGTTAGGACTGCTTGGAGTTGTTGCTTTTGCTACCACGCCTAATGTTTTTAAATTCGGCCTAAAAGGCTATGGTGAAATCGTAGCGCTATTTTTCATGCTTGCCGCACTGGTTTTATACACTCAGCTTGAAAAAAACTCCGTCCGTCCAATATTGTTGTCCTTAGGCATCGGACTCATGCTGGGACTCGGCTTTTTAACTAAAACCGTGGCCCTGATTATAGCCCCAGCCTTGACAGTGGCCACCTTTTTAGATCTTCTGTGCTTCAAACGAATACGCCCGAAATATCATCTAATAGTGTTACTTGCGGCCACTCTTCCTCTACTGTCTTTTGAATTGTACAAACTGGGCGCAATGGGATCCACCGATTATAGGCTATGGTGGAATCATGAATTCAGCAACATCACGGCACAAGCCGGCATCACGCATAGGTTCAGCGACACCAATTCACTTGGTGCCAAGACGATTAAGCACTTTGAGATACTTGGTGATCAATTCACCACAAACCTGTGTGTTTTAGGAATTTTCCTTCTCCTTCCCTACCTAATACCACTATACCGTTTAAAAAAATATTTATCCGACTCCTTCACGATACCCGTTATCTACTTTACTAGTGCCACTTACTTCGTATGGTGGCTATGCATCACCCCGACCAGCAAAGCTTGGGGTAGACGCATCATAAACGGATACATTATCCATGAGATCCTTACCATCATCACACTTTACATTTTCGCGAAAATTATCAAAGAGGCTCTCAGCGAAAAAACGAACCGCACCCTCACTATTTTCACCTCATTCCTCGCCTACACACTTGCCATAGTATTCGCCTTAGTAGCCTCCAACAACCTCAGCAACTTCAAAATGGCCAATTCAATAGAAGAAAAGAAAGCAGACGCGGACGCTGTTGCAGCGAAGATCAAGTCTCTGCCCGCTTCCGCACGGGTTTGTGGCACTGGATGGTGGCAAGCATCCGTTCTGTCATTTTTATCGAATAGGATGTTCTATGACATCAGTGAGATTCCCCCCAGTAACAAAATAGACAACCTATATTTTGCAACAGATCCAGAAGCTTGGCTTGCCGCAAAAGAAGAACTCCACGAAGTTCTTGATAAAACTGGCAACGAGGTCGTTATTAGCAAAAACGGCTATGCATTATATAAAATCAAACGTTTGTATCCTTTTGCCCCATTCACAGAAGAAGAGAAACATGCTCATTTGCTCCAAATTGCGGACTTCACAAAGAGCGATTACCAATATGTGAGAGGCCTCTATGAACACGAAGAAGGCTTAAGGTGGTCGCGGCAAAAATCCGCAGTTTTGCTGCAAAAGAGCGGTCAAAAAAATCTTGTTTTGCGCATTCAAATTCCAGACATGACAGGGTACCACACGAATGTTGTTCACCTACAGGTGGCTGTCGACGGAATCCGATATAGAGACATAAAAATCGACAGATCGGGTGAGTTCACCGCCAGCTTTCCCCTTGACCACGGTATAAGGGCTACAGGCCCCACAATTGTATATCTGGCTTTAGACAAAAAATGGGATCCCCATTCAGCTTCGGACACAAGACAGCTGTCTTTCATTTTGAAAAGCGTTGGTTTTACAAGTTGATACATCTCATAGCCTAGGGAATTTAAATGAAATTGCTAATACAGATCCCCTGTTACAATGAGGCCTCAACCCTCGCGATCACACTGGCAGACCTTCCGCGGGAGATCGCAGGGGTAGAGAAGGTTGAGTGGCTTATTATAAATGACGGTTGTACTGACAATACCGTTGAGGTGGCCATTGCCAACGGCGTGGACCACGTCGTTAGTTTCCCTAGGAATCGTGGTTTGGCGAAGGCCTTTCTAGCCGGGATTGATGCGTCATTGAAACTCGGCGCAGATGTTATCGTTAACACCGATGCAGATAACCAGTATTGCGCCGCTGACATCCAAAAACTCGTTGATCCTATCCTCGCAGGAAAAGCAGAAATTGTAATCGGCGCTCGGCCTATCAGTGAAATCGAGCACTTCTCCCCGATTAAAAAGGTGCTGCAAAAATTCGGGAGTTGGATTGTTAGGATAACAAGCAACACAAACATACCCGACGCACCTAGCGGTTTCAGGGCTATAAGCAGAAACGCAGCAATGCAGTTACATGTTTTCAACCAATATACCTATACGCTGGAAACAATCATCCAGGCAGGCCTCAAAGGGATGGTCACCACGTCAGTTCCGATTCGCACCAACGCGGACTTGCGCCCTTCACGCTTAGTGAAAAGCATATATAGCTATGTAAGACGCTCTGTCTTCACCATATTGCGAATTTTCATGACCTATAAGCCTTTACGCTGCTTTGCCATACCAGGAGCGCTCTGTTTTTCCCTTGGTCTTGCTATCGGACTCCGCTTCATGTATTTCTACATCTCTGGGGACGGTAGTGGGCACATACAATCCTTGATCCTTGGAGCTCTTTTGCTGGGCTCCGGTTTCTTCCTGGGAATAACTGGTTTGCTGGCTGACCTTATTTCTGTGAACAGAAAGCTGCTGGAAGACATCGATTACCGACTTAAAAAAATTGAGCTTTCCAAACCGGAGTAATTGGATGCTGCCGTCAAAAGGCCAGGTGATAACAGAAGATGGAATCATAGCCGGTAATTTTTATGACAAATACGGCTCCTCGAATCCAATTGCCCGTTTTTTAATGCAGCGTTTTTTCGCAAGCGTTGAAAGGCTTGTCGCCATAACCCGAGCTCATGACATCCATGAAGTAGGTTGCGGCGAGGGACACCTCTCAAGACGATTAGCCAACGCGGGATACGCCGTTAGAGGATCGGACTTCTCACAGGCAGTAATAGCAAAAGCTGAAGCTTTGGCCCAGAGAGATGGAGTAGATACGGCATTCAAAGCATGCTCCATCTACGACATGCGGCCTGAACACGATGCTGCCGAACTAGTCGTCTGCTGTGAGGTATTGGAACATCTGGAGTCCCCTCAAAAGGCGCTCGAAATCCTGGCTGAGCTTGCCACTCCATATCTACTGGTCAGCGTCCCACGTGAGCCTTTGTGGCGCATCATGAACATTGCCAGGTTCAAGTACGTCGCGCAGCTGGGTAACACCCCAGGGCACATACAGCATTGGTCCCGGAAAAGCTTCCTTAGCTTTCTTTCCAGTACCTTTGACATCGTCCGCGTAGAAACCCCCACCCCATGGATTGTGGTGCTGTGCCGTGCAAAGCAATCGGACTAAAGCCTTATTCAAACACACAACCAGGGTGCTGGGATCGCTCCTAGTCCTTCTTTCTGGGTGGGTCGTAGCAAGTAAGCTATATGCGAACTGGAGCAAGATCTCGTCCCTTGAATCTTGCGTTCCCATAGCATTATTAGTTGCTTTTGGGGCCGTTGCATATTGCATCGTATCTTTCCTGCTCCCCTCCGCCTGGATCATTCTCATTCGGAACCTTGGTGCAGAGAATTCCTCTTCCGCTTGGTATTCAATATACGCACGGTCGCAGATCGGCAAATATCTCCCGGGGAACGTGTTCCACTTCGCCGGCAGACATCTTATGGGAAGAGAGCTGGGTGTCAGTCACAGCACCTTAGCAGGTGCTACAGTTTTTGAGGCAGCAGGCCTTATCGGGGGAGCCTGCACCGTGTCCATTATAGGCGGGCTTGTTGGTGGGGGCGGAGCATCAAGCGCTTTTCGTGCCGGATATTTTTTAATTCTCGCGGGGGCTCTAACACTTCCATTTACCATGAACTGGATGTTGAGAAGAAGCAGCCTCCGACACAGCCTTCAGCTACCTGCTGGGTCTTCAATTGACCTTCTGAGGGCTATGGCCCCTTCATTTCTGCGATACATGCTCTTTTTCTTCATGTCAGGTGTAGTCCTTCTCGTGCCCCTCACATGTCTTTCAGGTTGGAAAGGGCTCGAAGTGGCAGGCATTACAATATGCACCTATGCGGCTTCATGGGTGGCAGGATACATCATCCCCGGTGCACCGGCGGGAGTCGGCATACGCGAATCGATCCTGGTACTGTCACTGACAAGTTTAATAGGAGAACCGCAAAGCCTGGCTGTCGCACTTATCTTTCGTTTTATAACGGTTACAGGAGATGTTTTATTCTTCTTATCGTCTTTTAGAACCACGGCCACGAACTTCACATCGGGCGAATAACAATTATGTTCTCGGTCCACGCCACAAAATGGCAGGCGGCTGAAACCGCTCACGTTAAGGTATAAATGTCCAAATTACAGCCTTTGCTCAACATCACCCTACACCCTCTGCGATTCGTACGCTCGGTCGATCGAAACACCGTCCGCCTTGCCTTCACGTACATCAAAAGAGGGGATTTAAAGGGGTTATTTTCCGGCTTGGACTATTTCATCGGAAGGGTCTCGGCCACCACACCTTTCAAACCGCTTCTTTTGCATGGTGTAATATCACCAGATGCCCTCCTATCTGTTCCGTCCAGTGAGTCCCCGACCGTCTCTATTGTCATACCCGTGCACAATCAGTGGGATTTCACCCACTCATGCCTCGCCTCAATCATCCAGCATAGCGGTGACGTTGAATATGAGATCATCATCGCAGACGACGTTTCCACCGACAGAACAGTCGACATCGATCAACTGGTTACCGGCATCACCGTGGTACGGAACACTACAAACCTAGGTTTTCTGCGCAACTGCAACAACGCGGCAATGGCGGCCCGGGGGAAATACCTTCTGTTCCTTAATAACGACATCAACGTACAACCAGACTGGCTCCTTCCACTTGTTACGCTGATGGAGACCGATCAAAGCATCGGCATAACCGGTTCGAAACTTGTATATCCCGACGGGATGCTACAAGAGGCCGGCGGTATCATATGGAACGATGCATCCGGCTGGAACTTTGGCTGGAGGGACAACCCGGAAAAACCTGAATACAATTATGTGAAGGATGCTGACTATATATCAGGGGCCAGCATCATGGTGCGGCACGATCTATGGGAGAAAGTGGGCGGCTTCGACGAAAGGTACGCCCCGGCTTATTTTGAGGACACAGACCTCGCATTTCAGGCACGCAACCTTGGCTATCGCGTCGTGTATCAGCCCAAATCCGTAGTCGTGCACTTTGAAGGGGTGTCTCACGGCAAGGACGTGGCAACGGGTGTCAAAGCCTATCAGGAAGTGAACAAGAAGAAGTTTCTCGAACGCTGGCGAGAAGTTTTAGGGCGTGACCATTTTCCCAACGGGCAGGAAGTATTTCAGGCGCGAGACCGTAGCAGGTACCGCAAAACCGTCCTCGTTATAGACCATTACGTCCCGACGTACGACAGGGACGCAGGCTCCTTCTTCATGTACAGCTTGCTCAAAGCACTGGTAGCCCTGGACTATAAGGTCGTTTTCTGGCCCGACAACCTGTTTGCGCATCAGCCCTACACTGCCGTCCTCCAGCAGATGGGCGTAGAAGTCATTTTCGGCTCGAACAATCTGAACGATTACCTGAAGCAATTCGGCAGTTTTTTCCACGCTGCCATCCTTACCAGAAACCACATAGGGATCAAGTATATCGACACAGTGCGTCGTCATATCCCGAAGGTTATTTATCACGATCCGGACCTGGAATTCGTTCGTGAAGGGCGCCGCCTCGAGAAAGACGGAGGGAGTTTAAAGGAACTGGCAAAGATAAAGGAGCGCGAACTCTACCTCTTCCGAAGCTGCGACATCATCGGCATCCACAGTCCCGTCGAGCGCGACATCATCTTGAAGGAACTGCCGGGGTCCCACGTAGAAGTCATCCCCCTACCGGTAAACGACGTCGAAGCATCTCAGGCTCCTTACGAGAAAAGAACCGGGCTCCTTTTCGTCGGTGGGACGCACCCGCCGAACGTAGATGCTCTGCGCTACTTCATACAACAGATCCTTCCACCACTTAGCATGGAAGTCCCCGGAATAAGACTGACGGTTGCGGGAGAAGTGTCACACCACGAGCTTAAGGGACTCGATCTCAGTCTCGTAGATTTCACGGGCTATGTCAGCGATCTTCGGCCGCTCTTCGAGAAAGCGCTCGTCTATGTCGCTCCGCTTCGTTTCGGTGCAGGGATCAAGGGCAAAATCATCGAAGCTGCCAATTACGGCATTCCTGTCGTGACTACCTCAGTTGGCGCGGAGGGGATCGGCCTGGTTGACAAGGAAAGCATCATGATAGCGGATAACCACACTGACTTTGCACACGCCGTCTCGGAGTTGCACCGCAACCAGCAACTGTGGGAGAGTATCCGGGACAAGGCAAGGGAATTCGTCACTTGCAACTTCTCGCAAGCAGCCTTTCAGGGGAAGGTTGGGAGGATCATGTCTGAGCTTTGCGACGGCACCGCCTCGCGGTCGGATGCAGCTCCGTGAAGATGATAAACGTAGCCGGTTCAGCTTAATGCAATGAAAAAGGGGGAGCAGTGAATTCGGACCAGACAATGACAAGCCGCCAGTGGATCATTTGCGTGGCCACCCTGGCCGGCCTCAAACTCCTTCTGTTAATGCTGGACCCGCTTCCCATGTTTTTCCTGGGTGACTCGCAAACATATCTTGGGACGGCACTCAACCTCTCAATCCCACCAGATCGCTCCTTCGTCTACGGCTTCTTCGTAAGGCTTGCTGCGGTGACCACGGGCTCGCTATTTTACCTTGTCCTCTTTCAAGTCATCATCAGCACTGCGTCTGCTGTAATCCTCGTTTTCATACTCGTCAGGTTCCTGTCAACAAGGTTCCGAACCGCAATGCCACTCGGCGTTCTGTGCGCCGTGGAACCGCTGCAACTACTGTACGAGCGGTACGTGATGACGGAAACCCTGTCCCTCTTTATATTCGCATTGTACTTTCTCGGCATCTGTTACTACCTAGACAATCGCAGCTACTTCAAACTGGCGCTAGTGCAGATTGTCGGGACTGCCTTGATCACGGTAAGGTTGAGCTTCCTGCCCGTCGTAATCTCTTTTGCCGTGATCGTCCCCCTGTTGCCATTACTGAAGTCACGCCCCTTCCCTGTTAAAGCTCTTCGTCTCGCCGTCGCTCATCTTGCCTTTTCCCTTGCCGTTACCTTTGCCTGCCATTCCTCATACAAACAGCTGAACGGCTTTCTGGTAAAGGGGCCGGCAGCGTACCAGTACCAAAGCGGCCTCTTTCTCGCCGCCGATTTTGCACCTGTGATTTCCCCCGTGGATTTCCCCGACTCCAGGTTTGCACCTGCAATTTTCTCAGGGCTCGTCTTTGATTTGAAGGACAGAAAGGCCCGTGGGCAGCAACGCTGGATGGAAGGGGGGCTTGTAGCAAGAATCAATATGGTCATTCCCGACCTCCTCGTAGCAGACAGCGCTGCAAAAACTACCGCAGTCAATGCTCTGAAGCGCGACCCTCTCGGCATCGCTTTGCTGACCTTACAAGGCTTTTTAGATTATTGGGACCCGCAGATGCTGAAGCCGAGCATGGTTACCGACAAAGGGAGCGACCGCGAGCTTCCTCCCGAAATGCTTCATTCTCTCAAGACCGTTTTCAACCTCGATGCAGCCAGACTTCCCACCATGAAGACCATCACGGGCACCTATTTTTTTGCTGCCTGGCCCTGGTATCTCATGTTGTTGTGTGTGCCGCTCCTAGCCGCCGTCACACTCATTTTCAACAGGGTGGGCCGTGACAAAGTTTTTCTGATCTTAATTGCGACCTCTGCAGTGGTAGCCACAGCAAGCCTACTCATCGAACGCCCCACGGTTCGCTACCTCCACCCGCTTGGCTGGCTGTTTTTCCTTCTAGCAGGCCCCGTATCAAACAGCGTAGCCAACATTTTATGTGGAAAGGAAATGAAACGATGACCAAAGTCAAATACCTCATCCTCGGCGCCGGCCCCACCGGTTTGACCATTGCGCACACTCTTGCCGCCCTGGGAGAAGAGTCCTTCCTCGTACTCGAGAAGGAGGAGACTGCCGGTGGTTTGTGCAGGAGTCTCGATGTCGACGGCCACCCTCTGGACATCGGGGGCGGTCACTTTCTGGACGTGAAACGCCGTGAGGTTCTTGATTTCCTCTTCGGGTTCCTTCCTGAATCGGAGTGGCGGGAGTACCATCGCATCTCGAGGATAAAGATCCGGGGAAATGAACTGGACTACCCCTTGGAGGCGAATCTTTGGCAAATGCCGGTCGATGACCAACTAGACTTCCTGGAGTCAATCGCCCGAGCCGGCTGCGTCAGCGGCATCCCCATGCCCGACGCCTTTGACGAATGGATCGTTTGGAAACTGGGCGAAAGGATCGCGCAAGAGTACATGCTCCCGTATAACCGGAAGATATGGAGCACGAACCTGAGTGAGCTCGGGACCTACTGGCTTTACAAGTTACCAGATGTTTCATTCCGCCAGACGCTTCAAAGCTGCCTTGAAGCAAAGGCGTCTGGAACCCTTCCGGCCCATGGGACCTTCCTCTACCCAAAGCATCATGGTTACGGCGAGGTATGGAAGCGGATGGGCGATGCCCTAGGCGATAGGTTGAGAACCCGCACCCCCGTCACCAGCATCGATATCTCAAAAAGGATCGTCAACGAAGAATTTCAAGGCGAAACAATAATCACCACCATCCCGTGGCCTCTCTGGACAGCCGCTGCAGATCTCCCGGCGGTCGTGGCAGCACGGATTTCGTCGTTGCGCAACGCCTCCATCGACATCGACTACCATCCCGAGACGGCACCGACTGACGTCCACTGGCTGTACGAGCCAGATGAAGATCTCTCCTATCACCGAATTCTGTACCGCAGCAACTTCTGCGCAGGCAGCAGGGGGTACTGGACCGAGACCAACTCCCACCGCGCCACCACACAGGGGAAATGGAGCTACCGCAATGACTACGCCTACCCTGTCAACACCATCGGGAAGCCTGACGCTATTGCCGAAATCCTTTCATGGGCAGATGAACATCGCATTGTCGGTGCAGGGCGATGGGGTACTTGGGAGCACATGAATTCAGATATCGCCGTGGCTCACGGCATGGCAACCGCCAGAAAACTCCTGGGAAAATAAAGGGCACTATGAAGATCTCTCTTTGTCTGCTGGTATGGAATGAATTGGAAGGGTGCAAGATCGATGTGCCCAAGCTGCCCGTAGGCCATTTTCACGAAGTCTACGCCGTAGATGGCGGGAGTACCGACGGCACGGTCGAGTACCTCGAATCGAAGGGAATCCCCGTGTACCAGCAGCCGAAAAAGGGGCTCAATGCTGCGTACATTCACAGCGTCGAAAAATCTACCGGAGATGCCGTGGTGGTTTTCTTTCCAAAGGGCACGATATCCCCTTCGACCCTGCTCGATTTCGAGCCGCATTTTAAAGCAGGGTACGAATTGGTAGTCGCGAGTCGCAATATCAAAGGCGGACGAAACGAAGAGGACAGCGCCTTTTTTAAACCGAGAAAGTGGGGCGTCCTCGGGCTAGCTACCTTTGCTGCACTGATGTGGCGTCGAGAAGGGCATGTCGTCAAAGACGTGCTGCACGGGTACAAGGGGTTCAGCATATCGGGGTTCAAGAGGATGAACCCTGTTGATCACGGGCTGTCCATCGACATCGAGATGGTTATAAGGTCGTATCGACTGCGCATCAAGAGATGTGAATTCCCGGTTCAAGAAGTGGCTCGCCCGTTTGGGGAAAGCAATTTCAAGATCCTCCCTACGGCGAAAAGGCTACTTAAATACCTGTGGTGGGAGATGCGCCGGAGAGACAGTTAGGTGCTACCTAAGAAGTGATGAAAGGTCTTAAGGGGATGGCATAGTGCGGAAATCTGAGGAGCAAGCAATCAGCATCGGTGTGGTTTTCGCCGCTTTGGTACTTTCTTTGTGCGCTGCGGGAGGCGTCGTCATTTCCGCGGGAAATTTCAGGGTCTCCCAAGGCTATCCGGACTTCATCGTTGGCGCCATAACCTGGCCCGCAGTCAACAAAACCTTCGATTATTTAGCCATCGGCGTTTTTTGCGCTGCCTTCAGTCTCGTCTTCCTCGCCGGCAGGATGTTGATCGCCAAACTGAGCAAGGGCGATGAATGCGCCACGATGGGAGAAACCTTCAACGACCTCACTTCAGCGTGCGTTCTCCCGGCGCTCCTTTGGGCCGGCGCTCAGTTCGTCGCGCTTAAACCGGATTATGGCCTGCCGGTCATCTCTTGTGTTGCGATAGCGCTCACCCTCCTTTCGGCTACGGGCCTGACCTGGTACAAGGAGGAAATAACGGCTCGGGACGTCACGGACATCGTCGGTGGCATCCTGCTGATGGCATTCTTCGGCGTCATGGCGGTCCTTGCGCTGCTTACCTTTGCCGGGAGGGCCTCGGTAGAGTTGCATGAACGCCTAGTCTTTTTATGGCAAGCATTCCCTGTAACATCAGTTGTACGGATCATCATTCCGTTGGCAATGCTGGCTTTGATCGCCGCCATTTTGGTTTTTGCCCTGTCCGGTTCGGTTGAAAAGCTGAAGCAGCGGGTCTTCAGGGCGGTGTTAGCCTTTCAACTCCCACTCCCCTTGCTTTTGTTTGCCCTGGTCCCTCCTCCATGGAAAGAGGATGACCGGTTGTTCCATGGATACTCTCCCTCCCCATACCTGTTCGCCGTCATCTGGGCTGTCGTTGCCGTATCTGTCGCGGCGCTGTGGAAGAAATACCGCTCCATGATGCTTCCAGGGGAGCCTTTGCACCTGGGCGACATGATAAGCTCGTGGTCTCTGCTTCCCATCTTAGTGTTTCTCAAGGCCAAAGGGGTCACACTCCCCGTGTACCCGGGAGACGACTACCACTTAGGCGAAAAGCTTCTCCCTTGGCAGCAATTGACCGGCCACGGAAAACTGCCGTTCGTTGATCTAAATTATCCCCGCGGCATGGTTTACCTGCTCTACGGTTTCAGCAACTGGCTGTTTTTCGACGGTTCTGCCCCCTCCATGATGATCGTGGGAAGGATGATATACGTAGCGACGTCAGCACTGACTTTCCTTCTGCTTAGAAACCTGCTTCCCGCGGCTATCGCATTCGTGATCGCGATAACGATGCCCGTCCTTTCTGAACACTACTACTTCCTGCTCCCAGCTTTTCTCGTACTGCTTGCCCCGCAGCTGCTGCGACGCGAAAAGGCTTGGTTGTCGGCCTGGGTTGGGACATCGGGTTTTATGGTCTTTTACATGATGTCGACGGGGACCGCCTTTGCGCTGGCGACGGCACCGTTTGCAGTATTCATGGCGCTTCGCGGCTGGCGAAGGGACCCTCGCGGTTTTCTTTACCTGCTCGGCGCGCTTGCCGTTACGTCCGCGCTACTTTGTGCGGTTACACCTGCCGGCCGCATTGCCTGGAACCTAATCACCTTTCTTCGCGAAAATTCCGCGGCGAACACGGCAGCCAACGGCATCAACTGGGCTTCGTCGCTCTTAAGCGCCACCGATGGAGACGGGATATTAAAATCCCCCCTCTTGATGGAAATCTTGCGGTTTGGCTGGGTCATCTGCGCGCCCTTTCTCGCCCTGTTCATCTGGAAGCGCTCGCAGGAGGAATCCGACGACGGGCCTGATGTACCCATGACGCTCGCGGGGTGCGCTCTGCTTTTCCTGGTGGTCTTTTCCATGTACAGCTTCGGTCGAATCGACCCGGGGATAACGCGGACCGGGGCGCTGACGCTGTGGCTGGTCGGCGGCGTGATTCCCGTCCTCGCCTTCAAAGTCGCGCCCCACCGGCACTGGAGTCTTATCGCCTTGGCGTGTGCGCTCTTCGGCGGTCTTGGTACTGGGATCTACGACCGTTATCCCGATCCCCTGGAATACCTGAGGCTTCCTTTCCAGGAGGTTCAGGTCGACGCGAAGGCCAGGGCCTCGATGGACCGAAACAGTGTCCTCCCCCACCACATCGGCGCCCTCATCCTGCCGGACAGGCGCTTTGACGAGCTGGTGGAATTAAAGCGGGAACTTCCCGAGTTGCTGCATGGGGGAGAAACCTATCTCGACCTGACCAACCACTCCGCCAGGTATTACTTTCTTGACCTGCCCGTCCCCCTGCTCGAAGCTGCCATCTACAACGCCCCGTCCACCGCCATGCAGCAAAGGATGCTGGCACGAGTGGGAGACAAACTTCCGCCCGTTGTCCTCATTTGGGGGGACAACATCCTTCACGACGGCGGTCCCTTGCCGCTGCGCGCCAACCTGATTTACCGGCGCGTGGCGCTATCCTACCAACCCATCAAGCGCGGCAGATTCATTTTTCTTGTGCAACCGGACCGGGCACGTAGCATTCCGACCATCCCTCAGCTCGAGCAGGTCCCCTTGGCTCCCAAAGACGATGCCGCCTGGGGGATGGTGAAAGCCGGCGACGGCCTGGTGTTGGAAGACCCCATCCACCTTTTAGCTGTGGCACCGGGCGACTCCATCGTTCTGCCCGACGGAAGCTCGAGAAGCATCGCAGGTATGCAAGGGGCAACCATCTGGTTTAGTGGTCCTGCGGTGCGGAAGTCTCAGTTGTCGCAATGGCGTACTGTGGTCCTTAAGCGAAAGGAGCCGCTCGCCCCGTCAAAGAAAGCCGAAACAGAGAGAGCCCTGCTTACCAAGGCCTTCAAACCGGAAGATCTGGGGAAGATTCCCGTGGCGTGGGGGCACTCATTGACCTCCTTGCAGCCCAGGTTGGCGTCCACAGGCAAGGCTGCTGTCGTCACTACAAAGACCTCGGCCCAAATTGACACCACGCCTCTGCACTTGAAAGGATCGGAGACCTCTTTCTTGCGCGTAGACTTCAATTGTGTATCCGGCACCAGATCCCCACAGCAAGACTTGGTTCTCAGTTGGGTGGAAAAAGGGAAGGAACCGCAACGAGCGGAGAATTCCATACGGTTCACCGCGGAGAACGGTCCGCTGTTGATCCCGCTGGACAGCGTCCCCAACTGGCTTTTTGTGGATCAGCCTGAAAGCATGTCCATTTCAAGCACCGGCGCCCCCGCTTGCACCGAAATCCGTGTGACAAATGTCGAATTCTATCGCAGGAAAAACACTGACAGCCATTAGCAGGGACGGACCGAAGGCGCAACGAAAGGCAAAACCTAAGGCGATTTACAGGGATGAAGGGGATTAAAGGGATAAAAGGGATAAAGGCTTTAAAACTGATAACGGGTAGAACCTTACAGGCTTTTGTCACGCAAAGACGCGAAGACGCAAAGAGAGACGATGCAAAAACGGTTTAAAGAATAAAGCCTTCGAACCTGACAATAGGTTCAGTCTCAGGTTTTATCCTGTCCATCCCGTCCATCCCTGTAAATGGTTCGAGCTTGCTTTGCGGCTTCGCGCCCTTTAATGCCACAAACGTGTGAACGTCTTCGAGTGGCGGGAACCTCTTCCGTGCCAAAGGGAAATGAGACCGACATACGTCTCGGGTCCGGACTGAAGTAGAGCTCGTTCAAGGTCACCATCTGACCGTTTAACAGGTACGGCTCGCTTTTGCCGATGCTGCAGTTATCCTTGAGTCTGTTCTCCGCCCTTGTCACCGCATCGATAAAAACAGAGGCAACCGCCTTGCCGTATCGCTCCTTCAACGCAAACCACCGCCTCAACCGCGCCTGGTACTCGGGCACATACCTGAGCGGAAGCCTCTTCACTCTGCGATCTCCCGCTTAAGATCTTCAACGAGACATTCGTGCCCCTCTTCAGTGCTCCCCAAACCACACTGAAGCTCATACCATCCGCGCTCTACCGACTCGACGTATGCCTTCATCTCATCATGCATACGCACGTAGATCCTGATCGATTCGCGCGCGATCTCCGGCTCGGAACGCCCCTCATCCTCCGCCACGCGCTTTAACGCTTGCGCTTCCTCCGGAGAAAGCCGAAGCCCCAGTTGCTGCGTCTTTGCCATGCGTTACCTCCTTGCTAGCAATGTTATCATCCTATAGCACCACAGGAGGCGAAACAAGAATGAAAAAGGAAAGGCAAAGACCATTGGGCGGATCACGCCCCTCCTCACTTTCATGCTCTTTACGCTGAATTCAAGGCACTGATAAACATCCAGACACTTGAAGTGATAAGGGGACGTCTGCCGAACCGCGCGCGAAAAAACACAGATGCCCGAAAAGATCGCCCCACTGGTATAGATGCAGTGCCGACCGTCGTACCTGCTGCGGATTGGCGAGTGGCTTCAGTCTCGCACCTGCCGGGTTACAGGCTCAAGGTGCGCTTCAACGACGGAACGGAAGGTGTCGTCTCCATGGGCGGGTTCATCAATTCTCCTGAAGCTGGTGTCTTCGAAGTCCTCCGCGACGAAGCGTTGTTCGCACGGGTAGCACTACACTTGGGAGCGGTTACCTGGCCGGGAGATCTCGACCTGGCTCCCGATGCGATGTATGAAGCGATTCGCAAAACCGGCGAGTTCCGTCCCTGACACACAAGGCTTTTCCGGTTTAAACCGAAATCTGTTGTTGTTCAGCCTTTTTTGCGCCTTTGCGGCTTTGCGTGATAACGCTTCTCGGGTTTGCGCCTCTCCCCTTGACCGCCGCCTCTAAAATCTTACGCGTAACGCTTGACATTTTTTAGACCCATTTAATAATTTCTCCCCGGCAGCTCACTACACCATGGGAGGCAACGATGAGCGAGACTCACGATATCCAAAGCCTTAAGGAACTAAGCGACGGGGACCTGGCGCTACGCGCGGAAAACATCGCCGACATCATGGACGGGCACGGAGCCTTTCAGGAACCGAGGTCTCGCTGGGCTCCGACGGGGGACCAACTCCGCGAGGAGGCGCAGTTGGTCAAGCAGGCATCGCACGCGGCAAGGCTCGACCCGACCAAGGAATCCGAAAGAGTGGCGGCACGAGAGAAGTTGATACAGACCATAAGGTATTGTTGCCAGTGCATCGTGATGTATGCAACCTACACCAAGGACCCGGGGGAGTTGGACACCATAGGGGTGGACAGAACGCACAAGACTCCGCGGAATTGGGCGCTGAAGATCCCGGAGAAGTTCCACAGATTCAAAGCCACCCACGGCAAGGAGTCCGGATCGGTGAAGTTCCATGTCAACAGCTGGGAAGGCAAGGCAAGCGTCGAGTTGCAGTTCACTTACGGCCCCCCGGATCAGGAAAGTTCATGGCAGCGCCTGATGGTATCCAACTACTGCCATTTCACCCATAACGGGTTGGAAGCGGCGCGCAGAGCCTTCTTCAGGTCCAGGCTGATCAACAACGCGGGAATCGGGCCATGGTCGGACGTGGTCGAGCTCATCATCCTCTAAACGCGAAGGCGGCTGCACCAGGTGCAGCCGCCTTCATCGTTTGTTCCCCATCCCCTTCGTTAGCCTCCTTTCAACAAGCCGATCGCGGGAACCCATCAGCAGTAACGACCGCCCCTTCGCTTGTCCGCATTTCTCCACGCGAAATCTCCCCTTTGACGTCTGCCGAAGCCTACACGGGGCTCCACTGTTTCGGCCGTGGCTGCGATAGCGCAATCTCCGGATCTCGTTATTTAGCGGCCAACACTGAGATCTTAGCGCGAAACAGTGCAAGTCCCGATCGGGATCTCACTGTTTCGCGACGAAACAGTGCAATCCGGAGATGGGAACTCGCTGTTTCATCCCGAAAACGTGAGATTCGGAGGCAAGATCTCCCTGTTTGGGTTGGGAACAGTGAGATTCGGGGCGGGAATCTCACTGTCAGCGTATGAATAGTGAGGTTCGAAGGTGGAATTTCACCGTTTCGTCCAAGACAGCGAAATCGCGACAGGCGACCTGAAGGGTTCATCACGCGAAGGAGCAAAAAAGCCGCGGCGAAAGGCGATCAACAGGGATGAAGGGGATGAAAGGGATGAAGGCTTCAAACCTATAAAGGGGAAAAGCCTCAAAGACGGTCCTCACGCAAAGACGCAAAGAAAGGCACAGTCAAAGGCGATCAACAGGGATGAAGGGGATGAGCATCCCCGTTACATTCTTTGCGACTTGGCGTGAGAAGATGTTCCGTATTCCCGGCATTTGTGGTAAGTTGTGCCGTGGCACGGCGGTCTCTCGCGCCTTATTGTCATGTGTCTTTACTGTTATCAGTCTCTTTTGTTCACGAGGCCCAAATGCAGCAACTTTCTCCCGCCTTTTCCTCCCGACCTCGGCACCTGCTCGCGGTCGTGCTGATCGCTTTGGCGGCCCTGGCCGCCTACGCCAACTCCTTCGGCGTTCCCTTCGTCTACGATGACCTTACCTCGATCGTGCAGAACCAGGTGATCCGCGACCTCCCCGCCTTCCTGCAGGGCGAAGGGCTCAAATACAACCCTCGCCGCTTCGTCACTTACCTCTCCTTCGCCTTCAACTACGGGATGGGCGGGCTAGACGTGACCGGTTACCACATCTTCAACCTCGCCCTCCATATCGCGACAGGTTTGGCGCTTTACGTCTTCACCCTGGTCACCCTGCGGACGCCGCGCCTTCGCTCTTCCAGGCTCGCGGGGATGGGCACGCCGGTAGCACTCCTGTCGGCGCTTCTCTTCGTCTGCCACCCCGTCCAGGTGGAAGCGGTCACCTACGTGGTCCAGCGCACCACGGCGCTCGCCGCTTTTTTCTATCTCCTGTCGGTCCTGCTCTATGCCATGGCCCGCATGCAGGAGCGCAGGGGCAAGGCGCTATCTCTTTTCGCGGGCGCACTCATTGCCGCGGTGGCGGCGATGCTCTCGAAGGAAATCGCGGCCACCCTCCCCTTCGCCGTGCTGCTCTACGAGGTGAGCTTTTTCAACGCTTCCCGGCTTACTCGCCTGCGTCTCGCGGCTCCCCTCATCGCGCTCTCCTTGCTGGTCCCGCTCATGCTCATGGCGGCCGGGCGCCCTGCGGGTGAGCTTCTTTCCGCGGCGGACCGGCTGACGCGCGAGACGGAGCTCATCCCGCGCGGCCAGTATCTGACGACCCAGTTCGAGGTGGTCGCCACCTACCTGCGCCTGCTCATCCTCCCGTACGGCCAGAGCATCGACCACGACTACCGCCTCGCCACCGGCTTTTTCGCGCCGCTGGTGTTTCTTGCCTTTTTGCTGCACGCGGCACTGTTGGCCCTGGCGGCCTGGCTCTACCGCACCGCGTCCGGCGCCTCCGGCGACCCGGCCCGGCGCCTGATCGGCTTCGGGATCTTCTGGTTCTACCTTGCCCTGCTTGTCGAGTCGAGCGTGATTCCGATCCGGGACGTGATCAACGAGCACCGTCTCTACCTACCCTCCATCGGCCTCGCCCTCGCGTGCTCCGCGGGGCTCGTCCTTCTTCTCGAACGCCGGCCGAGGCTACTCAAAGCGGCGGGGGGGCTCATCGTACTTTTGCTCTGCATCACCACATGGCGGCGCAACGAGGTGTGGAGGAGCGAGCTCACCCTCTGGTATGATTCGGCGAGCAAGTCGTCGGTGAGCGGGCGGCCGTACCACAATTACGCGAAGGCCCTCTCCGAAGCGGGTGACCACGGCAAGGCCATCGTCGCCTATCAGGTCGCCATCAGACGGGGGACCGCCTCGCCCGACACCTACGTCAACCTCGCCGCCGAATACGAGACGGTGGGAGATCAAGCCAGGGCGGAAGAGTTTTACCGCGCCGCACTCGCCTCGGATCCCGCTCACGTGACCGCGCTCACGAGGCTCGCCATACTGCTCCTGCAACGCCCCCAGGCGGCGCAAGAAGGCTTCGCCCTTCTGCAGAAGGCGGCGCAGGCCGCGCCTGCAAACCCCAACGTACAGTTTAACTTAGGCGCAGCTTACGAGGCGCACGGAGATCTTGCCGCCGCGGCGGAGCATTACCTGCAGGCCGTGGCGCTCGACCCGTCCTACGCGAAGGCTCACTATACTCTGGGCGAACTCTACCGTAAGGCGGGGCGCCCCGACCTGGCGGCGCCGCATCTGCGCGCGGCACAGGAGCTGGAGCCCCCCCCAAATCATCAACGCAAAGACGCGGAGCCGCAAAGACGCTAAGACCAGATTTGGGTAAAACATAAAGCCTTCTTAGCGCCTCCGCGCCTTGGCGTCTTTGCGTTAAGTCTTTGCTTTCTCTGCAGTGGCTGGAACACCGGGGCACCTTGCTTGAACATCGTGAAGGAAACACCTGTTATGAAATTGTTATCGAGACCCGCCTTTCATCTGTTCCTTGTCGCCATAGTCGGCCTGCTGGCCTATGCGAATTCCTTCACGGTCCCCTTCTTCCTCGACGACCAGGGGTCCATCGTGGAAAACGCCCTCATCCAGGACCTGCACCGCTTCCTCTCGGGGGCCGGGTACGCTTACAACCCGCGCAGGTTCGTGGGCTACCTGACCGTCGCCCTCAACTACCACTTCGGCGGGATGGACGTGACCGGGTACCATGTCTTCAACCTGGCGGTCCACCTCGCCTCCGCGTGGCTCGTGTACGGGCTCGTCCTGCTGACGCTTCGGACCCCTTTTTTCACGGAGCACCCGGAAGCCCCCCTCGAGCCTGAACTCCCCCGGTTCATCCCGCTCTGCGCGGCGCTCCTCTTCGTCTCCCACCCGATCCAGACCCAGGCGGTCACCTACATCATCCAGCGCTTCGCCTCGCTCGTCACGCTGTTCTTCGTCCTGTCGCTTTACTGCTACGGCAAGGCCCGTGTGCTCCAGCAGCGGGAGGGGAATCTCGGGAAGGCGCTCATGCTGTACGCAGGCGCCGTCGTTGCCGCCGGCTGCGCCATGAAAACCAAGGAAACGGCCTTCACCCTCCCCTTCGTCATCCTGATCTACGAGTTTCTTTTCTTCCGCATGAGCGCGCTGAAAAAGCTCATCCTGCTCGCCCCGGTCATCCTCGGTTCGCTGGTCGTCCCGCTCAGCATCTTAGGGACGGGCCGCCCCATCGGGCAGCTTCTTTCAGACCTCGACGCGGCAGCCCGGGTCACCCCGGCTCTGTCACGCCTTGATTACCTCTTCACCCAGTTCACCGTCATAGCAAGGTACCTGCGCCTGCTCGTTCTTCCCGTGGGGCAGAACCTGGATTACGACTTCACGATCCAGCACTCCCTCGCCGCCCCGTCCGTGCTGCTGTCGCTCGCGCTGCTCCTGGCCCTCCTCGCCTTTGCCCTGTTTCTCTTGCGGCGCAGCGCGCAGGGAGAGCCCCTGCTGCGGCTCGCCTCCTTCGGCATCCTCTGGTTCTTCGTCACCCTTTCCGTCGAGTCGAGCATCATCCCCATCCCGGACGTCATCTTCGAGCACCGGGTCTACCTCTCCTCGGTCGGCGCCTTTGCCTCGTTTGCCGTTTTCGCCTTCTTGCTGCTAAAGAGGTACCCGGCCCGCGTGCGTGCGCTCGCGCTCGGCGCAGTCGTCGTGGTGCTCACCGCCGCCACTTTCGCGCGCAACCAGGTGTGGCAAAGCGGGATCAGCCTTTGGTCCGACGTGGTGCAAAAGTCGCCGCAAAAGGGGAGGCCGCATTACAACCTGGCGCGCTTCCTGGCGCAGGAGAACCGCAGCGACGAGGCACTTGCGCACGCCCTTCAGGCGGTCCGCTTCGAGCCGTCCAACCCGCTGGCCTACAACCTGATCGGGCAGATCATGGGGAAAAACAGGAACTACGTGCAGGCGGCCGCAGCGCTCGATGAGGCGATCCGGCTCGACCCCGGGTTCGCCAGCGCCCATATGAACCTTGGCGACGTCTACCGGCTTACCGGGCTTACCCGGAAGGCGCTCGATGAATACGAGATTGCCCTGAGGCTGACGCCGGGCGACGCGAGCATCTTTTACAAGATGGGGCTCGCCCTGGCGAACGCCAACGATATGGAGAAAGCGGTGGTGTTCCTGCGCAGTGCGGCGCAAATGGCGCCGGCCGTCCCGCTGTACCGGGCCGAGTTGCAGAGGATGGAGCAGATGCTGCATAGGTGAAGAGACCTTTGCCGCCGCGGCGCATAGCTTTTTTAACGCGCCGCCGCAGGGCGCAAAGAAAGGCGAAAAGCACTCTAACAGGGATGAAGGGGATGAATGGGATAAAGGCTTGAAACGATTCAAAGGGTAAACCTTGAAGGCTCTCACGCAAAGACCTTATCCCTTTCATCCCCTTCATCCCTGTTAATCGTCTTCCAGGTTGGTCCTCCCCCTTCGCAGAGGGTCGGCCATGTTTACTGCGTCGAGGGAATGCACGCATGTTCCCCGGAACGCTAATGAATCGTTGTGAAAGGGCTGATATGGCACACAGAACTCTCTTTAAGCACCCGCTCTTCCATCTCCTGTTGATCGCGCTCCTGGGCCTTGTCGCGTACTCGAACTCCTTCCACGTTCCTTTTATCTTCGACGACGAGACTTCCATCATCAACAACAGCGCGATCAGGGACCTGAACGGTTTCCTCTCCGGCGGCGGTTACGCATACAACCCGCGCCGCTTCCTGGGCTACCTCTCGATCGCGCTCAACTACCACTTCGGCGGGCTTGAGGTGGTTGGCTACCATGTGGTGAATTTCGCCATCCACACCATCTCCGCCTGGCTCGTCTACAGCCTCACCCGGCTGACGCTTTCCACCCCCTTCTTCACGGAGGGAAGGCCTGAACCGGACGGTGAGGCACATCGCCCGGTAACCAGCTTCATCCCTCTTTGCGCCGCCCTCTTGTTTATTGCCCACCCGGTTGAGACCCAGGCGGTCACCTACATCATCCAACGTCTCACCTCGCTTTGTGCCCTTTTTTACCTCGTCTCGCTCTGTTGTTATGTCAAGGCACGCCTCGAACTGGACTTGGGCGGCAAAACGACTCGATCGGTCATCCTCTGGTGTCTCGCCTCTCTTGCCGCGGCCGGAGCGGCCATGAAGACGAAGGAGATCGCCTTCACGCTTCCTTTCATCATCATGCTTTACGAATTTCTGTTCTTCCGCCTGCCCACCGCGAAGAAGCTTATGTACCTCGCCCCCTTCGCGCTCACCACGCTTGTGGTGCCCGTGAGCCTTTTGGGGAGCAGGATGAGTATCGGGCAGCTCATCTCGGACGTTACCACGGTGACACGTGTCGAGACCGGCATTCCGCGTCTGGACTACCTGCTCACCCAGTTCCCCGTGGTGGTAACCTACCTGCGGCTGCTGTTCTTCCCGGTGCATCAGAACCTCGATTACGACTTTCCTGTTTATCACTCGCTATTTCAGGCGCCGGTGTTCCTGTCGCTGCTCCTTCTGCTAGCCCTTTCAGGCGTCGCCCTTTACCTCCTGCGCTCGACCGGGCGCGAGTGGAGGCTTGTTTCCTTCGGCATCCTCTGGTTCTTCATCACCCTCTCGGTTGAGTCCAGCTTCATCCCCATCGCCGACGTCATTTTCGAGCACCGTGTCTATCTTCCGTCGGTCGGCATCTTCATCGCGCTTGCCGCCCTTGCGTCCTTACTTTTCCGGAGGCTCTCCGAGCGTGGTGCCTTGGCGGTGGTCGGGGTCGTCGCCTTGATCCTTGCCGGCGCCACCTATGCCCGCAACGAGGCATGGGGAAGCGCACGTTCCCTTTGGTCGGATGCAGCGGCCAAAGCACCGGGGAAGGCGCGCCCGCACTACAATCTCGCCATGGCCCTGGAAAATGCGGAGCTCCCCAAGGAGGCGCTGCGCGAAGCCGCCACGGCGGCACGCTTCGCGCCTACCGACCCGAAACCGCTTGACCTAATCGGGACGATATTCGGAAAGCACGGGAAGTACGACGAGGCAATCGCTGCGTTCAGCGAGGCGCTGCGGCTCGACCCGTCCCTTCCGAGCGCGCACGTGAACCTGGGGGACGCTTTCCGGCTGAAGGGGCTCACCAGGCAGGCGCTGGAACAGTATCAGCAGGCGGTGCAGCTTACCCCGACGGATGCGGACATCTACGACAAGATAGGGACGGCGCACATTATGAACAGGGACATGGAGAAGGCCGCGGTCTTTTACCAGTGCGCGGTGAGCCTCGCCCCGGGGAATGCGGCGTATCGGCAGGATCTTATGGGGGCGCAGGCGGCGCTTGGTCGGCACTAACCAACCAAAGCTTGTCACGCAAAGACGCAAAGGCGCAAAGAAAGGCAAAAGCTGAGGCGATTAACAGGGATGAAGGGGATTAAAGGGATAAGGACGTAAAAAAAACAAACGAAGGGTTAAACCTTAAGGCTTTTCACGTAAGACACAAAGGCCCCCGCCGCTAGACGGGGGCCTTTCTTTATGCATCGGCTACTTGATGTGGCAGGTGAGGCAGATTTGCGATCCGGCGTTCGGCGATAACAGTAGATAGTTGACCGAAGTGGCGCTCACTACGTCTACGTTTTTCTTGTTATGGACGTCATGGCATGTGGCGCAGGTCATGATGGGTCCGTTGCTCGTCGCGTAGAGCCGGTCCGCGATCGTCAGGGTTGTATTGCCGATATAGGTTGCGGCTTTCTGACGTATCCAGTTGTCCTTGTGCACGCCACTTGGTCCGTTGTTCTGGGTGCTATCGGAGGGGCTGACCGGCGGATTGCCTGTGACGGGGCCGTTGGCAACACCGCCGTCGGATTGGTCAAACACGAAGCCGATCGGGTGATCGTTGTTCAAAGAACCTTCCAGGCCGACGGCCGGCGCGCCGAATGCGTCGCTAGTGAGCGTTTTGTTAGCCGTGGTCGCGTAATGGGTATCGACAGCGACTGCGCCATCATGGCAGCTCATGCAGAGCTTGCTCGGCCCGTCCATCATGGTGGTCTGCGTTATGGTCGCATCGATGGTGGCGGATGCGTACGGAATATAGGTGGTACTGGGGAGCTGGTGAGACCAGAGCGGCAGGTAGTCGTTTCCCTCGGTGAGGGCGTGGTGCGGCGTGTGACAGAAGGCACAGACTCGCCCCTGGGTATCCTGAGTCGCACCAGTATACTGATTCATGTCGTGGATGGAACCCACGACCCCGGATCCGGGGGTCGTACCTCCCAAAGCTGTGCTTGCGGAAACTGCAACGATACCCAGTACGGACAACATCATCTTCTTGTTCATGATTCTCTCCTTTTTTCATTGAAGTGATGAACATCATGATGCGGTTGCTACTGATTTCATTGCATTTCAGTTCAGGCCAACCATCCTCCTTTCGCTTAATGATCTACATCCAACCCTTCGTCCAATAAAACGACAATTACTCAACGATATTTGCTGGGTACCCCGCAAGAGAGCGCCCTAGGCGAGCTTTATCCGGCGCGCTGAATTTCGGACAGCCACCTTCGGTGTTGACGGAAATTCCTTTTACCGTTGTTCGCGACACACAGAAGCTTAATCGGATGTTCATGGAAAACATTTAGGGATTTTACGTACAAAGCTCTGCAAAAACGGATGTTTAGAAAGCAGAGCTGGTGTTTTGACGTATTTGGGCGTGCAGGAGATTGTGCGAGGGAAGACATTGGAAGTAAGGGCTGTCTGGGAGACAGCATCAAGCTGATCGATGATCTTTAGGTGGTAGGGGACTTCGCGGGGACGGCTTCGCGCAGCGGTTGTCTGCCGCCGCGCATCTCGCCAAATCGCGGGGAAATTTTTTTAGTCGTCGCTGTCGGAGCCGGCCCTCAGGCGTCTCGACAGAAGACGCACCTTACGAGCTTCTTCCTTGGCCTTGGCAAACTCCGCGGGCGTCTGGGGCTGGGGCTTGCGTTCTACCGGCCGTGCTTCAACGGTTTGTGCTGGCGGCGTCGCTTGCGTCGATTGTGGGGGTTCCGGGGATTTTTCGCCGGTCATTTCCACATAAAAGCCGTTTTCCGTTTCCCTTATGATGGCCTCCCCGGCCTTGGCTGTCTGCACCGACAAGGCTATCCCGAGTATGGCTATAAGCGTTACGACTTTGATCACGGCACGTCCCCCCTCTCCTGCTGAACTACGGGTAGGAATCTTAACCTATTTCTCCACGAAGAGCCAGATTTCCTGCACTTCGCCCATAAAAAGACCCCGCCTCTTTCGAGGCGGGGCAAGGTATTTCATCAAATCTTACTCAAGAGTTACTACGGACGCTCGAGGGTCGCCCAAGTGGAGGAACCGTACGGTGCGTTCTTGAGGTAAAGAGCATCGGCGGTGGTGGCGGGGTCTTTCGGACCGGTACCGACCACGTACTTGGTGGAATCATAAGCGGTTGCCGTTGCGATGACGGACATGTTGATGTTCATGTCGTCGAGGAAGTCGATGGTGTCATAGATCAGCCTGCGTGCGTAGGTCCTTGCGTGAACGTATGCGGCCGGCTCACGCTTCAGCAGGTTGATGTTGAAGCAAGCACCCATCAGTTTCTCAGCCTGTGCTGCGGTCAGCTGCCCACCGCGGGTCCAATCCTTCACGGCGCTGTTGTTGTTGCGTGCGTCGTAGAAGTAGGGGTAGGAAGCCTGGTTGTAGGTGATGCCGTATTTGGAGGAGAGCTGAGCCAGTGCCAGGGTCAGTGCATCCTGGAACGGTACGGACTGCTCTTCTACGAACACGGTCTTGAAGTTGTCGGCGGTAAGGGTGGTGGTGCCCTCTGCAGTGTGGCAGTTCACGCACACTTTGTTGAAGGCGTCTGCGCCGATTTCGAGTTCGTGGTTGCCGTTTGCATAGTGGCAGGTTGCGCACGGGCCGCCTGCGTCGATGCCCATGGCAGCGGTTACGCCGTGGTTGCCGATGATGGCGGAGGTACCGAGAGCGCGGTGCGTAGAGGACAGCGCCCCGCCGTCAGCGGTGGAGGTCATGCTTGCACCGTAGGTGCTGGTGCCGAGGGCGGTAGCCGGATCGACGAAGTTGGTGTAACCGTTCTTCACGTACATGAGGCCTGCAGCTGCCATGTAGTGGGAGTTAACGAAGCCTACGTTGGTGAAGGTGTTGCCTGCGGTGGTGAGAGCGGTGATGGTCTCGCCGCTAGCCTGGCCGCCGTGGCAGGTGATGCAGACGTTGGATGCCTGAACGTCCGGGTAAGAAGCGTTGACGCCTTTGAACTTGTAGTCAGCAGTGGTGATGGCGCCCGGGTTACGGAGCTCACCGGTGTCTGCGGACTTGTGGCAGCCCCAGCAGTAGAGCAGTTCGTTCTGGTTAGACCCTTTCTTGGCGGTGCTGGTCCAGCCTACGAGGTGGCTGAAGTCGTTCTTGGTGTAGTCGTAGGCTTTCGGGTTGTCGAGGTAGTTTGCCGAACCGGTGGAGGTGTGGCACTTCTCGCAGGAACCGCGGCTTGTGACGTCATCCCAGTCGTAGTGTTCCCATGCCGGGCCAGTGGTGCCGGTTACGCCAGCAGCCATGGTGGTGGCGTTGTTAGCCTGGGTCCTGCTGAGGGTTGCGTTGCCTGCGGCAAATGCATCCCACTTCGCCTGGAGGAGCTTACCAGCGTGGCCGGATTTAGCCCACTGAGTCTGGATGCTCGGAGCCTCGAGCTGGGAAGCACCGGTCTCGACGTTGAAGTCGTGGCCGTGGCAGTCGGTGCAGGCGCTGTCTTTGTTCCAACGGATGTTGTAACCTTCGACGTAGGTGGTGGTCAGGCCAACGCCGGTGCTCGGAAGGTCATAGTGGGTGGAAGCGATGTTGCGGTACCAGTCTTTGTAGTGCTGGGTCTTCTGCACGGTGGCGGTGCCGCTCACGGTAAGGCCGGAAGCGATCGGGGCGCCGCTTGCGTTAACAACGTTGTGGCAAGAGGTGCAGAGTTTGAACTGCTGGGAAGCGGATGCCTTGCCAGTGTACTTCGGATCCCAGGAAGCCGGGGTGGACTGAAGAACGCTGTCGTGGTTGTTGTGGCAAGCGTAGCAGCCGACGGTGGTCAGGATCTTGTTACCAGCGGCATCAACGTTAGTGATGGTGGTGAAGACCGGGTTGTACCCGCCGAAGTCAACGCCGCTCTGCTTGGCGAAGTTCTGGTAACCTTCAGTGGTGTGGCAACGCTGGCAGGAACCGGTGTCGTGGCCGCTTGCGATAGCGTAAGCGTGGCCGCCGGCCTGAACCCTGGCCACGAGGTCTGCGTTCCTGTTGTTGTGGCAGGTGAGGCAGGAGTTGGTGGCTGCAACATCAAGTACGGCAACTGCGGAATTGTCGGAAGCACCAGGAGCGGAGGCAACAACCGAAACGGTGTACGCACCGGTGGTCGGGAATTTAGCCCAGGCGGTAGCGGTGCCGGTCACGGGGGTGATGGTCGCGCCTGCCGGAGTTGCGCTGAACGCGTAGGTTACGCCGGTTACGTTGGCAGTGGTCTTGCTGGCGTCCAGGAGAACGGCCTCGTTCATGTTAACGACGCTCTTGCTGACGGAGAGAGCGGCTTTAACAACCGGAGCCAGGTCGAAGGTAGCGGTGACCGACGGGTTGGAGCTGGCCGGAACCACTACGGAAACGACTTCGCCCTGAAGGCCGGCAGCAGTAACGCCAGCTACGGTTGCAACTTTGTAGTTGGCGTTCGGGTAAGCGGTGACCTTCACATAGCCAGTGCTTTTCAGACCGGCGATGCTGACCATGCTCCTGGTGCCGAAGGTCTTACCGGTGCTGTCACATGCCTGCAGCACGATACGGCCCATGGTGGTGTCCGGCTGGGAAGCGGCTACGGTAAGCAGGTTCTGCTTGAAGTAGACCACCAGGGACTGGCTGTTGTCGATCGGGGAACCGGAACCGATGGTGTAGGTGCCGTCGCCGCTGTTGGCTACAGGTGCGCCGTTCACGATCACGGAGGAGACGGAGTAGCCGGCTGCCGGGGTGACGGTGAAGGTCTGGCTGTTGCCGATCACGTTCTCGGCTTTGTAGTACCCGATGGAACCGGTCGCCGGTGCTGCTACCGGGAGGGAGATGACCTTGGTGCCGTCAGTGACGGACCCCTGGCCGCTGCCGATTTTCGCCGTAACGGTCCACGCGTGGGCGAATGCCGGGAGAGCGAGCAGGAGGGTAGAGACTAACCCAACTTTTCTCAACATATATGTTCTCCTTTTCGATTTAGTGTTCATAAGTAACTGCGGGTCGAAGTGCCACAGGGCTCGGCCCTTATTTCCGGTTCAATGCTTCCTGAGGTCTGCTTCGACCACCCTTCAAGTTACTTGATATGGCAGGTCAGGCAGAGTTTCGAATCGGTGTTCGGAGAAAGCAGCAGATAGTTGGTCTTGGTCGGGTCGTCGACGTTTTTCTTGTTGTGAACGTCGTGGCAGGTAGCGCAGGTCATGATCGGGCCCTGGCTGCCGGCGTAGAGACGATCCTGGATCTTCAGGCTGGTGTTGTCGATGTAGGTAGCAGCTTTCTGGCGGATCCAGTTGTCTTTGCCTACTGCGCTCGGGGTGTTGTCAGCCGGGTTGCCGGTTACGGGGCCGTTAGCAACGCCGCCGTCAGCCTGGTCGAATACGAACCCGATCGGGTGGTCGTTGGAGAGCGAAGCGGTCTGAGCGATAGCTGCGGTGCCGAAGGTATCGGTGTCGAGCTTCTTGGTGCCGGTGGTTGCGTAGTGGGTGTCAACCGCGATAGCGCCGTCGTGGCAGCTCATGCAGAGCTTGCTCGGGCCTTCCATCATGGTGGAGGGGTCGACGGTGGAGTCGATGGTTGCGCTGTAGTAAGGAACGTAGGAGGTGTTCGGCAGGGTGTGCGACCACAGCGGGAGGTAGTCGTTGCCTTCGGTTGCAGCGTGGTGCGGGGTGTGGCAGAACGCACATACGCGGCCCTGGCTGTCCGGGGTGGTGCCGGTGTAGATGTTCATGTCGTGGATGGAGCCGACAACCCCACCTTTGGGCGCCGTGAGGCCGAATGCCATGCTCGTGGACAGAGCAACGATGCCGAGTGCAGATAATACGATCTTCTTGTTCATTTGTACTCTCCTTTTTTCGATTGAATGATATTCCATCTACTGCTTGGTGCTACACGGATACACTGAATGGACTTTGAACTTGGACACCTCCTCCTTTCATGTTCGTTTTCTTTGTCTGGGCCTGGTCGGCTGGCTGGGCCATCCGTCATTTGCCCGAAAATGGCCACGAAAAGCACTACGATTACCTATTTTGCAACTGCGGTGCCACGTGGATTTCGGGACCGATTATTTTTGGGCTGAGGGGAAAAGCCCAGGCGCAAGGATTTGATTTGCTATGATTTTTTTTAATTGGGAGTGAAGCAAAAAGATGTGGGAAAGGCACTCCCAGGGGGTAGGCGGCGCCTTGTCGCGGGGGGGGGACGGGGTTTTCACGGGATAACACGGAAGGGGGGCCGCCCTTTCACTGACCCCCCTTCGCCCCTTTGGGGCTACGGGGGGCAGGCCCCCCTTTTGGGCAGCCGTGACTACGGGGGGCAGGCCCCCCTTTTCGGCAGCTGTGACTACGGGGGGGCGAAAGCAAATCCCCCCTGTCCCCCCTTCGCAAAGGGGGGGACGTCAGGGCAAGGGACCGCCTGTCGGCCCAAGTCCTTGGCCATAGCCTTGCGGCTTGTCGGCCGTAGCCTTGGCGGCTTGTCGGCCGTAGCCTTGGCGCAGGCCGAAGGCCGAAGGCCGAAGGCCGAAATAAAAAAGCCCGCCGGGCTGAGCCGGGCGGGCTTGTGGTGCGCGATGCGTGGTCGCTATTTACTAGTAGGTCCTGGTGCCACCGGTTGCGTGACAGGTGCCGGCCAGGGTGCAGCTCCGGGCCGGGGCGTTGTAGACCGGGGCGTCTCCCGTGTACCTCGTGTCGAAGTTGACGAGGTGGGCTCCGTTGGTGGTGTTGGCCGAGAGCGAACTCGGCACGCCGTGCGGGTCGTGACACGCCGAGCAGGGCGCGCTATGGTCGCGCACGTGCGACTGGTGCATGGTCGCGGAATTGGAGTGCGGCACGTTCATCGGGTCGAGCAGGTACAGCTGGTCATGGCACTTGAAGCAGAGCGGGTAGGACGTCGCGGCCGAGGGGAAGGTATCGACGTTCTGGGCCTGCAGGATGTAACGCTCCTCGGACCCGTGCGGGGCATGGCAGTCGGAGCAGTAGATCCTGAACTGGCTGTTCTGCAGGGAGGAAAGGAGGCTCCTGCCGGTTCTCCCCACCGTGTCGTAGGCGACCGGATGGTACGACGGGTTCCCCGTGGCGAAGCGCTTACCCTCGTCATAGGTGGAGAAGGCGCGCACGGGACGGCTGAGGCTCGCGGTCTTGAAGGAGGAGGCGGAGGCGCCCAGGTGGCAGCGGAAGCAGACCTCGTACTCGTAGCGGGCGGAACCGTCGCCTCCGAGCGCGTTGCCGTTCACGTCGACGCCGCGTACCCCGCGCAGGGGGCCGTTAACGTACGGCGCGGTGGATGCGGGGGTGACCGCTGGGTTCGGGTCGCCCAGGGGGGAGCCCTGGTAGCCTGAACGGTGCGGGTTGTGGCAGTCGACGCACTGCACGTGTTTTTTGTCGGACGACACCGGCAGCGTCTCGTCTTCCTTGTGGATGCCGGAGTAGAGCTGGATCTTGTGGCTGTAGGTGCGCGAGATCTGGGTGGCGATGTCGATGCCGGTCACCGTGTTGTAGGACGCACCGGAATGGCAGCTCCCGAGGCAGTTGCTCTCCTCGCCGGAAAGGGGGGCCGGTTGCTTGAGAAGATGCACACCCCGCTCGGCGGAGTGGGGACGATGGCAGTTGCGGCAGCCGTCGGCGCCGACCTGGGTGGATACCGCGCTGCCGTAGCGCGCCCCGCCGGTGCGGTGCGTGTTGTCGGCGTTGGCCCAGTCGGTCTTGTTGTGGCAGTCACGGCAGAGAAGGTCGTGTTCGGTGGAGGTGTCGCGCACGAGGAAGTTGCCGTACTGGTTGTTGTGCGGGTCGTGGCACGAGGTGCACTCGACGTAGGTGTCCTCGGAGAGGCTGATCCCCTTGTTGGCGAGCGTCCCCTTGTCGTTCAGCTCGCCGGAGAGACCGTAGGTCATGGAGACCGGGTGGCTCGTGGAGAGGTCGGTCCCGAGGTTGGAGTTGAGCGCCGGGTTCGTGTCGCTCGGGATCTTTCCGAGGCTTGAGACGGTGAAGTCGCCGTTTAGCACCCCCATGGCGACCGCGCCGTCATGGCAGGAAAGGCAAAGGCGCGAGGGTCCCTTGGGCTGCTGCGGGTTCGCCTTGATGGTGGTCGATGCGTACGGGACGTAGATGCTGAGGTTGGACTTGCGGCTCCAAAGCGGCCCTTCGCTCACGGCGTGGTGCGGCGTGTGACAAAAGACGCAGATACGCACCTCGTCGGTCGCCTTTACGTTGTGCGCACCGCCCCCTCCGCTGACGGAGAGGTTGTGCGGCGTGTTGACGATGCGGGCCCCCTGGGAGGAGGCGGCCGCGACACAGGGAAGGAGCAGGGCCGCCGCGCTGAGCGCGTGGATTACCTTGATCGTGATCCCTCTCATTTGGATTCACCCGGCGCCGGTAGCGGGGCGCCTGCCTGCGGGTCGTCGACCCGCAGGTACCTGAAGACCTGCAGTCTCCTGTTGTAGGAATCCGCGACATAGATGAGATCACCCTTGCCGATGAAGATGCCTGCCGGCATCCAGAACTGCCCCGGATTGCTCCCGTGCGAGCCGAAGTCGAGCAGCACGCGTCCGTTGTCGTTGAAGATCTGCACTGCGTCGAAAAGCGCGTCGCAGACGTAGATGTGACCGTCGCTGTCGACCGCAACCCCTTTCGGGCGGGCGAAGCTCCCCGAGGTATCCCCGGCCCGGCCGAACTGCTTCAGGAAATGGCCGTTGGCGGTGAAGATCTGGATGCGGGAGTTGAGCGCGTCGGTCACGTAGAGGCGCCCGGAGGCGTCGACGAAGAGGTCGGTGGGGTAGTTGAACTGCCCCGCCCCGGTGCCGCGCCCGCCGATCCTGTAGCGCTCGTTGCCGGAGAGGTCGTAGACCACGATCTGGTGGCTTGCGGTATCGGAGACGTAGATGAAGCGGTTGTTGGGGTTGAAGGCAAGGCCGGTGGGACGATCGAGCGCGGTCACGTTGAAGCGCTGCAGTTTCCCGCCGGAGAGCGCGTAGCGGTAGACGACGCCGGTCCCGGCGTCGGATATGTAGATGTTGTCCTGGTCGTCCCCGGTCACCGCAATCGGGGTGCGCAGGGCCGGGCTCCCCCCACCGACGACGGTGTAGCTCTTCTTGTCGGCGTCCATGATGTGGACCACGGCGAGCCCCACGTCGGCAATGAAGATCCTCTCCTTCTGGTCGACGTAGACCCCGTAAGGCTTCCCGATGCGCTGGTCCGGCTCACCGGTCAGCAGTTCGACGAAGCGCTGCCAAACCCCTTTGGAGATCCCGGCATCCTCGAAGTCGCGGATCTCCTTCACCCAGGTGATGCGCGGGGGGGTGGGGAGCGCCGGCCACTGCAGCTCGCGGTAGTCGCCTCCCCGGCGCTGCGGGGCGCTCCCGGCGCAGCCGGATAGAAGCAGCAAAACGAGCAACGGGAAAAAGATGATCGAATTCTTTATGCTCATGTTTTCATCCTTTGCCGTCAGAATTGCCGCGCCATGCGCAGCATGAGGGTTTGGTCGCTGGTCCATCCGCTTCCGGAGTAACGGAAGTTCGCCTGGGAGTTCACGTTGAAGGTGAGCTTGCGCACGTTCCAGCGCACGTCGAGCGAAAGGGAGAGGTTCGTGTTGTCGATGTACCCGGTGTTGTTGAGCAGGTTGCCGGTGGCGGTGACGAGGGCGGTGTTCTCCAGCATCTTCGAATAGCTGCTGCTCGCGGAAAACACGTTGGAGGTGTTCCCCCCCGAGTTACCCTTGCTCACCAGGTCGCTCTCGCGGATCAGGTAGCGGTCGGTCAGGTTCATGGTGTAGCGCCCCTGCATCCAGGAGCCGCTGCGCATGAAGGCCCCTTTGTAGGTCTGGCTCTTCTCCGCGCTCGAAACGACCCGGGTATACTCGACGGAGAGGGTCCCGGCGTCGTCGTCGAACCTCGTGTCCCCCCCCAGGCGGTAGGAGGTGGAACCGGCGAGGTTGATCTGGTCGGCGCTGCCGGAGATGAGGTCCTGGCTGGTACGGTTCCAGTTGGCGAATACGCGGTACTTGTTCTCCAGGAAAGTGAAGTCCGCCCCCAGCGCATCGTTGGTGGTGGAGTAGGTGATGTTCGAGTTGACCAGCACCTTGTAGTCGATGGAAACAAGGTCCCCAACGACGATGCGCGAGGTGCCCGTCCTGATGACCACCTCGGTGGTCAGACCGTTTTGACGCACCTCGTAGTCGAGGTTGGGGTCGTACTCGCGGGTCCTCGCCTGGTTCCAGACCTTGACCGACCCTTCCACCACGTTCTGCTGGTTAATAGGGATCACGAGAAGCTGGTCCACGGCGTGCGTCTCGGCGAAGACGTCGATGCCGCTGTCGCTGAGCTTGTTGGCGGTGACCAGGTAGTGCCTGCCGGCGGTCAGCTGCATCCTGCTGTCGTGGGGGAGCAGCTTGTGGTAGTCCAGCACGAGACCGCCGCCGCCGCTTTGTTCGCTCCCCGCCGAGAGGCTGCGGTCGTTACCTTCCGCTTCGATCCTCGTGGTGAGGCTTTTGAAGAGCCTGTGCTGCAGCCAGGCGCGGGCGTTGTGGGTGCGCTGGATCTGGGTAGGCTCCTCCCGCATGGTGAAGCTGTAGTCGGTGCCGGTCTCGAGCGCGCGCCCGAGGTCCCAGCTCAACGACGCGCCGAGATCGGTGGTGCGTGATTCGTTCACGCCGCGCTGGGTCACTACGTGCGCGCGGGTGTTCAAGATCCTGTTCAGGGACGGCGTGGAGAAGTTGAGACTGTTGCGGAGGTTGGCGTCGATGTTGCTGCTTTGCTGGCTTGGTTCGTCGTTGTCGGTGGTGAGGTCGAGGGTGCTCCCGACGATGGTGAAGTAGGTCTCGCTGTTCTTGTAATTGTGGCTCGCACCGAAGGTGTAGGAGTCGCTTTTGGAGCGGCTGTCGAGCTCGAGGCCGCTGGTCTCGTTCGAGGTCCTGTTGTAGCCGAAGGTGATCGGCACGAACGTCGACGAGATCGGGAGGTGGAGCGCAAGAGAGTTGCTCTTTTGCTGATAGCTCGAGGCGAACTCGCGCGGCACGTCCGCGATGTCCGAGGTGAAGCTGAAAGAAAGCGGATAAGGGAAGCGGTCCAGGAAGATGCCCGTTATGTTGTAGAGCACGCCGAAACCGTAGGTGTCGTTGGTGGAGCGCTCGTTCCCCATGTAGAGGTTCTGGTCCGCTCGCAGATCGAGCCCGATCTCGCCGTGCAGAAGACGCGCGCGGTAGACGGCGTAGTCGAGCCCCAGGTGATAGTCCTCCTGCAGCGACTGCTGCGTCGTGGAGACGAGATCCGCCTGCGCCGCCTTCAGGTGGTACGTGGTCTCCACGCTCTGCCTGAGGTTTCTAAGCGCAAGGATGTTGGTCACCTGCGCCGCCGCCCACTCCGGTATGAGGAGAAGGCCAAGCGGTATGAAGAGGAGTTTGGACCGCATCATCCCATCCCGGTCATTTCAAGAAAAACGACGTGGTCCCGTAATGGGGGTTATGGCAGTCGGCGCAGACCATCTTACGCTCGGCAACCTTGTTGTGCAGCCCAAGCGCCGCGCGCTGTTCCTTGTGGCAGAGATCGCAGATGTTCTTTCTGTCCACCTTCAGAAGCGAGGTGTAGGCGGAGTTGTGGGGTACGTGGCAGGCGAGGCAGTCGCCGACCGCGGCGGGGCCGTGCTGGTAGTGCCCCTTGTCCTTGAAGAAGTCCTTGTGGCACATGAGGCAAAGCTGCTTCGCGGGGCGCACCAGACCGTCGTCCTTGGACTTGTCGTGGCAGTTGTCGCACTTCTTCTCGTCGTAGGGCTGGTGCACCGAGCCGTTGGTAACGTCCCCGGCCTCGGCGGCCTTCTTGGCCCCGGCAAGTTCCTCCTTGTACTCGGTGAGCTTCGCATCCGCGTACTGGGTACAGATCTCCTCGGGCGGGGGGAGCGTCGGCACCCCGTCGAACACCGTGGAGAGGACCTTGTGCCTGGTGATGGGATCGCACCCGGCGAGGATGGCGAAAACCATCAGGAAAGCCGCGATATGTAGCGTGAGTCGTGCCATGTGCCCCTTGGGTCGCCGCAGGAACCCCGTGAAAGGGTTGTCGCGCCCGCCTTTACGGCCGGCGCGACGTCTCCTAAGGCATTTCAGTGAACTTTGTTACTTCTTCCCTTCCGCTTCGCCCTTCCCTTTCGGCGCCGGCTTCGGGAGGCTCTCATACCCCTTGAAGTCCTTCATCTGCCCGAGGCCGTAGAAGGAGACCTTCACGGGCCCGAACTGGTTGGTCACCACGATGACCTCCTCGAGGATGAAGTTGGGCGCGGCAAGCTTCTGGAAGTAGTCGAGGTTGTCCCTGATCACCATCACCCCGGCGGGGAGGTTGAGCGATTCGTAGACGTAGCCCGGGTCTCCGAAGAACATCAGGATGCGCCCGGTCTCGTTGAAGATCTGCACGTTCTGATGCGAGGCGTCGGCGACGTAGATGCGCCCCTTGTCGTCGACGGAGATGCCGCGGGGACGGCCGAACTCGCCGAAGGAATCGCCGAGCCCGCCGAAGGTGTGCACGATGTGCCCGTCGCGGTCGAGCTTCACCACTTTGCCGGTGCCGGCGTTGGTGACGTAGAGGTAGCCGTCCTTGTCCATGGTGAGGTTGGTGGGAAGCGACAGCCCCTGCTGGGTCTCGCTCCCCTTGCCGATGGCGCCGGCCAAGTCGCCGCTTTGGCGGTCGATGATCTTGATCTCGTTGTTGGAGATGTCCAGGGCGTAGATGTTCTTGTCGTCGACGGCGACGTCGACCGGCTTCATCTGGATGTCCTTGCCGTAGGCCCTGACGAAGTTGCCCATTTCGTCGTACATCATCACCTCCTTGCGGAAGGTGTCGGCGACGAAGACGTTGCCGTCGGAGGCGACGGCGATGTTGATCGGCTTTTTGAGCTTGCCCTGCCCCTTGCTCCCGGGGAGTATCTCGTAGGTCTCTTTTACCAGGTCGAAGATGGCTACGTTGTTCTGGATGGTGTCGACGACGTAGATGCGCCCCTTGTTCGAGGCGATGCCGTACGGCTTGGCGATGATCTTATTGGTGTCCTCCTCCTCGTTGGAGAGGGAGAGGAGTTTCACGCTGGCCTTGTCCTTCGTCACGTCCTTGGAGGCGGAGACCCCTTTCAGGAACTGAACCCTTGGGGGGTTGGGGTCGGGGGGCCAGAACACCGGCTCACCGGAACCGAGCTTTCTCGCGCCGCAGCCGGTGAGCCCGAAGGCGACGAGCGCGAGCGCCAGCACCATGAAACCTCTCCCCGCATGAAACGACCTGCTACCACGAAGCATTGCTGACATCTCCTTTTTCTCCTTGACCTATGGGTGTTGCTTGCCGTGCCGGGCACGGGTTCTCCGTTACTTGATGCTGTAATCCTCGGCCTTTTCGCGGTTGTAGGCGAGTGGGCGGTGGCATCCGGGGGCGCAGGAACCGCCGGCTGCGGTCGTCTTGAAGTTGATGGGTACCTTCCACTCGCCGAACTGCACCCCTTCCACGTTGATGAGCTTCTCGCCGCTGCTTGCGTGGGGCGCGTGGCAGACGCGGCAGGTGCGTCCCTTGCGGCTGTTCACCACGTGGACGTAGTGCAGGTTGCGGTTGCCGTTTCTGAACTTCGTGTAGATGGTGGTGTCGGCGAAGCGCAACAGGTTCTTCTCGTGGCACTTAAGGCACGCGTCGTACAGCCCGTCCTTGTAGGGGGCGTAGAGGGTCTCGGGATAGTTGCCGCCGAGCATCCGGAAATAGTTGGAGCCGTGCGGGTCGTGGCACCCCTTGCACTCCCCGTTTTTGAGCGGGCCGTGCAGGTACTTCTTGTTGGCGATCTCCTTCTTGATGTTCTTCAGGGGAGGCTTGTCGGTGCCGTGGCAGGAGAGGCAGGTCTCCATCTCGGTGAAGGCCAAAAGGCCCTTTGCTTTCGAGAAGTGGCTCGAGTGGCAGCTACTGCAGCCGGCCTCGGACTTGATCGGCTTGTGCAGCACCTTCGCCTCGGCGATCTTCTTGCCGATGGAGGCGTGACAGGAGATGCAAAGGTCGGGCATCTTCTTGACGAGGAACATGGGAACGCCCGAGCCGTGCGGATTGTGGCAGGTGGTGCAGGGGTCCTTCTTCACCGGCGGGTGCTGGAAGACGGCGGCCTTCAGCTGGCTGTTGAAGTCGGAATGGCACCTAAGGCAGGTGTCGCGCACGTTCTGCTTGAGAAGCGCCTTCTCCTGGGACTGGTGCGGGTCGTGGCACTCGGTGCAGGAGCCGACCGCGGCGGGGCCGTGCATGAAGCGCTGCTGGAAGGTGGCCTGGTCGTGGCAGCCGGTGCAGAGCGGGTTCTGGTCGTCCCCCTTTTCGAGCAGGAAGCGGCCGGAGCTGCCGTGCGGCTTGTGGCAGGCGGTGCACTCCCCGCTTTTCACAGGCTCGTGCACCAGTTTCTTGGACGCGAGCCCGTCGTGGCAGCCGGTGCAGAGCGCTCCCCCCTTGGCGGCAAGCTGGAAGCTCTTGCCCCCCTTGATCGGGTGCTCCTTGGAGACGGCGTTGTGACAGCTCGCGCAGTCACCCTCCTTGACGGGGGCGTGCGGAACGGCAATTTTGGCAATTTCGACGTGGCAGGCCGAGGTAACGCAGGAGTCGCCACGGGCGTTGCCGGCAGAGGTGAGAAGCAGCGCGGCCAGCGCGAAAGGGACAAAGGCAAGCATCTTCATGATGACACCCTAGCAAGTAAGATTGGAATGGTGGACATGGGGCCAGCCAACACAATCAATGCAAATTCCAGGGGAGGCAGAGGTTCCTCCCATAACAATGGTATTCCCCATAAGCGGCAGGACGCGGCCCGGGAAGCGGCTGCAGGGAAGCCAGGCAGGCTTCGGGAAAATCCCCAGTCTATCTAACAGATTTGCACTTTTTTTTCAAGCAATAGATCGGGGGTGTGGCGGTAACACCCCCTCTTTCGCCTTTTATTCGGGGTAGTCGGAGAGGGTGAGGAAGGTTTCCTTCAGCTCGAAGGAGAAGATGGAGAACATCCGCTCGGCGAGCCGTGCGGTGAGCACGGGGGGATAGAGCGGCACGGCGAGCCGGTAGATGAGATCGAGCATGCCGTCGTGGGGGTTCTCCTCGAGGAACAGGGCGCCGTACTGCAGCACCGGGGCGAAGAGAAGCGCCTCCTCCATGACCTGGTCGTCCTCGCTGAAGTACGGGAGGATCATCTCCAGGGAAAAGCAAAGGCCGGTGCCGCCGGCGTCCTCGGAGATGCTCAGGAGCACCTCGTCCTGCGGCGAGCCGTATTCGAGCGATTCGGGGGAGAGGTGCCCGGCGGGGAGGACCATCACCTTGCCGTGCACGGGGTCGATGCCGTAGGGGGCGCCGCGGCCGGCGAGGAAGCGCTCCAGGGACTGGTATCCCTTGGTCTGCAGCCTTCCCATGCCGCGGTAGAAGGCGGAACGGAACACGTCGCGGTTGGCGATCAGCTCCTCGAGCGGGACGAATTCCTGCTCCGGTGCCGAAGGTCTGGCGCTGCGCATCTCCGCGTTGTTCACCACGAGCCTGAGGTGTGACCTCTTGCGCTCGTCTTTGTCTTTGCTCACGTAATACCCCCTGATGTCTGCTGCACTTTCTGTAATACACCGCGGGCGAGACGGGTGTCAACAGGAGGCTCCAACTTCCATACATAAAAAACGCCGGGGGCGGCTCGTGCCGCGCCCCGGCGCTGCTTTTTTACCGGCTGCCGGCTGCTAGAAGAAGCGCGCGCCGGACTTCAGATCGGTGAGCGAGATGGTGACGTTGCTCGCGTCGATTTTGGCGGCCAGGTGGGAGGGGTTGCACCCGCCACCGGAAGCGGCGCCGATCTTGTTGATGGCGAACTTCTGGTTGCAGTTGTTGCAGTTCATCTTGTCGCCCTGCTGCTCGTACCCCTTCTTCTCGCGGTAGCAGACGTCGCAGGCGTCGAAGGCGGTGTGGAGCTGGCCGTCGTTCCCCTTCACGATGAAGAAGTTGATCTCCCTGCCGCCGTCGGCGAGCTTGTAGTAGTGCGCCTTGCCGTCGTTCACCTTGGCGACCGGGATGGTGACGGCGCCGTTCACCGGCTTCACCTTCTCGTACTTGCCCATGCCGGGCAGGGAGAACGCGACGGCGACGGTGGCCATGGCCGCGACGGCGATAAGGGCGATGATGAGGGCCTGCAATCCTTTTTTGTTCTGCTGAACCATGTGAAGCTCCTTTTGATTCGGCTCGCTAAAGCCGGGGTTTGAAGGTTTTCAACGTAGAACGTAGAACGTTGAACGTAGAACGTGTTTTATTTGCCGCCGCAGCCCGCTTTGCCGCAGCAGCCGCCGGCGGCGCTCTTCCCGCCTATGTCGCGCCCGGCCATGGTGCGGAACTGCTCGGGGGTGAGCACTCCGGCGACCTTGGAGGCGAAACCGCATTTCTCCACCGCGGCGGCCAGCCGTTCCGGAGCCACCTGCTTCGAATCGTAACCGGCGATGACGAGCCCCCCTTCCAGATCGACCTCGGTGGCCGCCACACCTTTTTGCGTCTGCAGCGCCTCGCTGATCTTCTTGACGCAGGCGCCGCAGGTCATCCCGGTGGTGCGCAGCACGACGACCTTGTCGGCGGTAGCCCCTACCCTCACGTAAAAGGCGAAGACGCCGAGCACGGTGATCACGACGAGCACGAGGGCGCTGTTCCATATCCTGTTTTTCATAAGCTCTCCCGGACCGGCCTGGCTGACGCGGGATGCGTCCTGCGGGCTCGGTCGGGGAACCGTTTTTCAAGGAGCGTGCCACGCCGCGGGGAAAGGGTAACTAGCCGGGATCACTTGCTGAAGGTGGCTGCGCGGGGGGACCGGCGCCCACCTTCTGTGGAATATCCGGCAGCCGGCGTAGGATTTTCCACACTACGCGGAGAGCGGAAGCCGTACCAGGAAGGTGGTCCCGCGCCCCGGCTCGCTCTGCACCTCGAGGGTGCCTCCATGCCCTTCGATGATCTTCTTGGTGATGGAGAGTCCCAAGCCCGTGCCGCTTCCCTTGGTGGTGAAAAAGGGTTCGAAGATCTTGGCGAGCGCCTCGGCGGAGATGCCGCTCCCCTCGTCGGTGAAGCTGATCTCGATGCGTCCGTCGCGCGCGAGGGCGGTGGCGACGCGCACCTTGCCCCCCTGGGAGGAGGCCTGGATCGCGTTCAGCAGGATGTTCATGAAGGCCTGGTGCAGTTTTCCGGGGTCGGCGACCACCGGCGGAAGGAGGCCGCGTTCGAGCTCCAGGGTGACGCCGCCGGTGCGGGCCTGGGCGGAGAGGAGGGTCACGATGTTGGCTAATTCCTCGTTCAGGTCGCACTCCCTCTTGTCGGCCGGCTCCGGGCGGGCCATGCGCAGGAAGTCCTCGACGACGCGGTTCAAGCGGTCGGACTCCTTGACGAGGATATCGAGGAATTCGTGGCGGTTGGCGGCGCTGCCGTCCTCCATGAGGATCTCGGCGGTGCCGCGGATCGAGGCTAAGGGATTGCGGATCTCGTGGGCCAGGATGGCGGAGAGCTCGCCCAGGGCGGAGAGGCGCTCGGCGCGCCGCAACTGCTCCTCGATCCTGATGATGAGCTCGGACTGCTCTTTCAGCTGGCGGTAGGAGTCCTCGAGCCCCTTTGCGCTGCGCTCGAGTTCCTCGCGGCGGAAGCGGTCCTGCTGCGACAGGAAGCCGGTGATGCCGCCTACCACGTTGTAGAGGATGACCTCGAGGTATTTCTCCATCTCCATGGCGATGTGGCCGCCCCACTGGAAAAGGATGTGGGGGGCGTAGGCGACGGTGACCAGGACGGCGCAGCCGATGCCGCCGCGAAAACCGAACCAGAAGGCGGACAGGATGATGGGGATGTAGTAGAGGCGCTGGAAGATGTCGTGCAGCACCGCGAGCCTGAGCGGTGTGAGGTAGTGCAGAAGGCTTATGGCGACGACGCAGGTGAAGATGGTGGCGCCCCTGATGAGGTCGGTTCGTCTCATGGGGAGTGCCTACTCCTCCCACATGATGCAGGAGACCGGGCAGAGGTCGATGGCGAGGGACTGGATCTCCTGCTCGTCGGCCCCTTGCGGGTCGTAGCACTCGGACTTGCCGTGGTCGTCGAAGCGGAACACGGCGGGAAGGTTCCCGATGCAGATGCCGCAACTGATGCATTCGTCCTTATTTACCAGCGGTTTTCTCGCCACATGTTCCTCCTCTTCCGGCGTCGCCTCCAGGCTCCCGGCGCCCGCGGGGCAGAGGCCACTATAGCGCAGAAGAGACGACTTCCCAATGAATTTTTGCGGACCGGCGGCCTAACTAGGCCACGATGCTCCCCCCTCAGGTGAAGCCGGCCCCCACGGTGCAGGCGTAACAGTGGTCGGCGGCGGGGATGGGGGTGCCCGGCGCGGGGAGTTCGTCGAGCTCCCGCACGAAGCGCTCCCCTCCCCCCATGCTGATGCCGCGGGAGAGGTGAAAATCGCAGTCGTAGAGGCGTCCGGTCCAGTCGACGGAGAGCTGGGTCCGGCACATGACGCCGGAGACGGCGCACGGGTTGAAGCCTCCGGCCAGCTTGTCGAGGTAGGCGTCGAGGTTCCCCGAGCGCTCAAGGAAGAGGCGGAAGCGTCCGAGCGGCGCGTTGGCGAAGGTGTAGAGGTT